>Ga0074199_1000245_pt1 | contig 104434 bp, 93 predicted proteins | sample EPASupsiteSAE347_FD_64528 | JGI IMG/M metagenome (GOLD analysis project Ga0074199, IMG submission 64528) | Bioremediated contaminated groundwater from EPA Superfund site, New Mexico - Sample SAE3-47 | ecosystem: Environmental > Aquatic > Deep subsurface > Groundwater > Contaminated ...
ATGTGGAAAAGGAGGTCAGAAAGGGATGGTTTGGCGTGTAGGTATGTCACCCTGCAAAAAAGAAACTTTTTTTGCGTTGGGGGAATATTTTCTCTTGACAGGGTGCCCTCTAATGGGTGACCCCACAATTCCCAATTCTCCACAATTCCCTTGACCCAACAATTCCCTCCTGTGACCTGACCCTTTCCTTGCTCTCCATAAATGAACAGGATAATTTATCCTTGTAAATTGAAAATTAATGTTTTAATATACAATGATGATTGAACGAACTCTCCTTAACCAGGTCATCGCTTCCCTTAAATCGTATCCCGTGGTTGCGCTGTTAGGGTCGCGTCAGGTGGGGAAAACCACCCTTGCGAAGGTGGTCAAAGAGACAGCAATGCCTGGTGCAATTTATCTTGACCTCGAATTGCTCTCGGATTGGAACAAACTGAGAGACCCTGAGCTTTACCTGCGGCAATACAGCAACACACTTGTTATAATAGATGAAATCCAGCGTATGCCGGCACTTTTTCCTTTGTTGAGGGCGCTTGTGGATCAGAACAGGACTGCCGGGCGATTTCTGATTCTTGGGTCAGCCTCTCCTGACCTGATACAAAAGGCATCGGAGAGCCTTGCCGGACGTATAGTCTATCATGAACTCCAGCCTTTCAGCTTGGGTGAAATCGGTATGAATCAGTTCTCCGGGCTCTGGCTTCGGGGCGGCTATCCGAGAAGTTATCTGGCCGAGGATGATGACCAGAGTTTTGTCTGGAGAGAATCATATATCAGGACATACCTGGAGATGGACATCCCGCAGCTTGGCATACGAATCCCCTCAGTACAATTGAGGAGATTCTGGACCATGCTTGCCCATTCTCACGGACAACTCTGGAATGCAAACAAGATTGCAGGCAGCATAGCGGTTTCAGCGCCTACGGTCAGGCATTATCTGGATGTGCTGGAGAATACATTTGTGGTGAAGCAGGTTCCGCCCTATTACGGAAACGTGAAAAAACGGCTGATCAAATCCCCGAAGGTTTATGTGCGGGATTCCGGTCTCGTCCACACCCTGCTGCGCATCAAGACCCTTGACGATCTGCAGGCGCATCCATCACTCGGCAGTTCGTGGGAGGGATTTGTAATTGCACAGATTACCGGCCTTCTTGCAGAAAAAAGCGAGATATTTTTCTATCGTAGCAATGCAGGAGCTGAAATCGATCTACTGTTTTTTGACAGCAGGAACATGCCAGTTGCAATAGAAATAAAATATTCCCTCAGCCCTAAGGTGGGAAGAGGGTTCTGGAATGCCTTTGAAGATCTTTCCTGTAAAGCAGGTTTTGTGGTATATCCCGGTGACGAGATGTATCCTCTCGGCAGGAACGTCTTCACCTTGCCCATAAAGGATCTCGAACAGATCCTGGGTGCATGATGAGGTAATAAATAAGAAAGGGCGCCGGCCGTTGACATCTGTAAGCCCACAAATGCGGGGCGATTCTTCAGCCTTTATTCCTAAACCTGACAGGAACATTGATGCTTATACCATTTGTGATTATTTCTCAACAATAATGGTTTTATTTATAGTTCCAGGCGTCGGGGATGTCCGCGAGAGGGAGCACCTGAACATTTTCCGCGAGGCGATAGGCCTTCTTTCCCGGATAAATCACCCACAGTCGCTCCAGTTTGAGGTCTTCGACCGCAGTCCTCATGGATCTGGTCAACCGTGGGGCATCTTCATACTTGAATTCCACTCCCAGGTTTTGTCCCCCGGCTTGCCAGAAAAGATCGAGTTCCGCGCCTGCATGGGTATGCCAGAAAAAAAGGTCCCCATCTTCCTTTTCCAGAGTCCGGCAGACGCAATCCAGGGCAAAACCTTCCCAGGAGGCGCCAAGACGTGGGGATGTATATAATTGCTCCGGCGTCTCAATGGACAGCAAGGCATGGAATAGCCCCGAGTCACGAAGGTACAATTTGGGTCGTTTCACGAGACGCTTTCCTATGTTCACGGACCAGGGCTGCAGGATGCGAATCATGAACGTGCCTTCCAGAATGTCGCAGTATTTCCTTGCACTCATATCTGATATGCCAAAGGAACGGCCGAGTTCCGCATAATTCAGGATTTGCCCGTGGTAATGGCTCAACATGATCCAGAAACGACGCAACGTCCGGGCCGGGATGGTGATTCCCAACTGGGGGATGTCCCGCTCCAGGAAGGTAGCGATGTATTGGTTTCGCCAGAGCAGACTTTCATCATCCGAAGTTGACAGAAAGGATCGTGGCAGTCCCCCGCGCCACCACAAGGTTTTGATGGACCCAGGATCAATATCGCTCAAACGGAAGCCGTCCAATTGAAAATAGGCGATCCTCCCGGCCAGAGACTCTGAACTCTGGCGGATCAAGTCCCTGGAGGCGCTTCCCAGAATTACGAATTTGCGGTTCTTGCCCTGATCCACCAGATAGCGGAGAAGGGGGAAAAGATCGGGCAACCGCTGAATCTCGTCAATGACAATAAGCCCCGTCAGATCTTCCAGGGCAAGCTGGGGCTGTTCCAGACGGGCAAGGTCCTGGGGATTTTCCAGATCAAAATAGTAATCGGCGGCAAGCGTTCGGGCGAGCGTTGTTTTACCACATTGCCGAGGACCGAGAATTGCAGTAACGGGAAATACTGACATGTACCTGGCTAATATGGCTTGGTCTGTTTTTCTCTCTATGAGGTCCATAGTTTTATTATATGCGATCAATATTGATAAATCAAGGTCTGAGTTTGATATTTCAATTAAAAATAGAAGGATCAGCCGTTGATATTTGAATTATTTACTAAGACTAATGAGAGGTAATGTTGATAACTCCGGTTCTTCCTTGTACTAAACCCAATTGGCGGTTAGCAATGCCGGGATGCTTTCAAAGTGTCTGGTATTATTGCCGACCGGGGTTGACTTGCGGCTTCAGGCGTGTGCGGCTGTCATCATGTTCATGGCGCCGATGGGTGTTTCAGTACTGTGCGGATCATCCCGTAATGGCTTGCAGTTGCCTATAATTTATAAGTTGACTTTATGAATTATCGTACTAAAATATATATATGAATGCGGATAGTCCTTATATACGGCGCAGACTTATGACTGCATTGGCGAGGCACCTTGACCAGCCTGAAATTACCATGCTGGTCGGACCGCGTCAGTCCGGCAAGACAACCATCCTCAAGCGGCTCGAAGCCGAACTTCTCGCAGGAGGACGAAAGACCCTCTGGCTGAATCTTGATTTTGAGGATGATTTTCGTCATGTCTCATCGCAAGGTGCACTTTTGCAGAAGATTAATCTGGAACTGGGCAAAACTGGCGGGGTGGTCTTCATTGACGAGATTCAGCGCAAGGAAAATGCCGGTCTGTTCTTAAAGGGGCTCTACGATCAGAACCTTCCCTGGAAGTTTGTAGTCTCCGGTTCAGGGGGTATTGAATTGAAAGAAAAGATCAGCGAATCGTTGGCAGGAAGAAAACGGATATTTGAACTCTCGACTGTCAGCTTCGGCGAGTTTACTGATTTTAAGACCGGATACCGTTATACGGATAATCTCAGGGAGTTTTTTCGTACCGAGCCGGGAAAAACAGATCAGCTTTTCCGCGAATACCTTATGTACGGAGGTTATCCACGGATTGTCCTGGCAGACACTCATCAGGAAAAAATGGCCATCATCAACGAGATTTATCGTAGTTATCTTGAAAAGGATATTGTCTATCTGCTGCGGGTAGACAAAAGCGACAGCTTCGGTAATCTCGTCAGAGTCCTGGCAAGCCAGTCCGGAAAGATGGTCAACTATTCCGAGCTGTCTGCTACCTTGGGGCTTTCCCTGGCCACAGTCAAGATATATCTTTGGTATCTGGAAAAAACCTTCATTGTCTGGAAGGTAACCCCCTGGTTTACCAATGTCAGAAAAGAGATAACCAAAGCGCCGGTATACTATTTCCACGACATCGGCCTGTGCAATTTTGCATCGGGTAGCTTCGGAGTTGTCCCGGATGCTAAGGCCGGTTTTGCCTTCCAGGTTGTGGTCCATGCCATGCTCAAGGAACATTTTCCCTTGGTTGATACGACTATTCACTACTGGCGCACCAAGGACAAGGCCGAGGTCGACTTTGTCATCCGGAACGGGGATACGGCGACACCCCTTGAGGTCAAGTATCGTGACATGAAAAAGCTGGAGATCCGGCGGTCGTTCCGTGGGTTTCTTGAGGGATATCATCCTGAGCGTGCTTATGTCGTCAACAAGAACTTCAGTAATGAATTATTGGTGGGTCAAACAACAGTGCAGTGTCTGCCCTACTGGGAACTGATGTTTGAGGAGGCCTTTCCCGTAGGGAATGGGGGTACTTGTGCCGGTGGATGAGCCCCTTCTTGCTGCTCAATTCTATTACTGGGACTTGTGTCGCCCCCTCCACCGGCAAAGCCCCACCCGCAAACGGGTACCGGCCACCCCCTCTGCTCGCAGAAACTCGGTGGATTTCCACGGGCAATGTAAGACAAACAGAGTGCCGCCTTCGGATACGATACGTTCCGTGAACACCGGTAATAGGCTATTGAATGTCTTGTATCCGGTGAAGATATCTTTATTCTCATGCCTACCGGAAAAAAGGCGTATCCTTTTATACCGGTAATATGTTGTCCCCGATAAGCTTGTTATTGAAAGCTTTATGCGGCTCCTCAGCCACTTGGAAATTGCGCTTTTTACCATAGACGAGGCGCATTGCATTTCCCAGTAGGAACATGATTTCAGAACGGAGTATCTTAAGCTCGACATTCTTGTTGAACGAATGGGATATGACGATTTCCTGCGAGACCATAAAACTCAGAACGCCGTAATCAGAAATATCGGGATCATCGGAGAGGCAGTCAAATTCCTATCTGATAATATCAAAAAGAGCCATCCCCATATACCATGGAAAGAAACTGCAGGTACAAGAGATAAATTGGTCCACGATTATTTCGGTGTTAATATTGATGTGGTGTGTAACATAGCAAAGGAAGACCTGCCAAGCTTTGTCGAACAACCGGAAAGAATGTCGTGAAAACACTCATCAGAACGCCCGTGAAATATTAAAGTTTTGCATGCAGGTGATAAAAGCAGGAGAATAAAACATTCAACAACGTTAACCCCCGCCTCCTTCCCTTACACATCGCTTTTGTTGTATAATAGTTTATGATTGTCAAAGAGATCAAAGCAAAGACCATCCTCTCCAAATCGCAGATCTATGACTATGCCTTGAATCCGTATGTGGGATGCCGGCATGGTTGCATATACTGCTACGCAAAGTTCATGAAGAGATTTACCGGGCACCGTGAACAATGGGGAGAGTTCGTGGACGTAAAGATAAACGCTGCCGAACTCCTGACTCGCGAGGTCAGTAAAAAGAAAAAAGGAACTGTCTGGGTAAGCGGGGTTTGTGATCCGTATCAATATGTCGAACAGAAATATATGCTCACCGGGAGATGCCTTGAAATCCTCGTGGAAAGCGGTTGGCCGGTCATGGTTCAGACAAAATCCCCCCTGATCCTGCGGGACGTCGGGATATTGAAGAGATCAGCATATGCTGAGGTCGGATTCACCATAACAACTGCCGATGACGAAGTACGGAAGATCTTCGAGGCGGGTGCTCCTCCGGTAGAGAAGCGGATTGAGGCATTGGGAATTCTTCATGCAGAGGGGATCGGAACTTTTGTCATGGTTGCTCCCATACTCCCCGGGACCGAGGGACTCGTGGATATGCTGAAGGGCAAGGCAGACTACGCTTTGATTGACAGGTACAACTATCATTATGCCGACCGGGCGTATAAAAAACACGGAATGGAATGGGCCATGGATGAGAATTTCCTCCAGGAAAAAGGTGAGGAATTGAAGGCCGCATTTGAAAAGGCAGGGATACCCTGCCGGAAACTGTATTGAGAAACGAAAAAACATTCGCAAAACTCCGGCAATTAACCATCCTGCAGCTTGTGCAGAACGGTTAATTGTTGATTATATTCTTGTTCTTGACTATATTATATCCTAATCAGGTAAAAGGAGCCCAAAGTGACACTACGAGAAGTGAAAGAGATATTGGACGCAGAAGTTATTGTTGGCCACGATCAGTTGGGCTTGGAGATAAAAGAAGCCGGCTGCGCCGATCTGTTGAGTGATGTCCTGTTCTATTGCAAAGCGGGATGTCTGTTGTTAACGGGATTGACCAACCCTCAGATTATCCGTACAGCCGATGTTCTTGATATTGCGGCTGTTATCGTGGTGCGCGGAAAATGTCCTTCCCCGGAAACGATCCAGCTTGCAGAGGAGTTGCAAATCCCAATCCTGACAACAAAATATATCCTTTTTGAGAGCGTCGGCAGATTATACGCTAAAGGGATTGTCAGCTGCGTAAAAAAGGTCGGCGAAAAACGTGACTTCTCATGAAAGCTTAACCTACGAGAATTCATATCCCGTAGAAGGAGGAACATTCAAGAATGCCGGGCGTGTTTCCGCCCAGGTCAAGGCCCGGCTCAAAGAAATGAAGCTTCCCGGTAAGATAATCCGGCGGGCCGCTATCGTAACTTATGAGGCGGAAATCAATATTTGTTCTTATGCAGACCATGGCAGGATCATTCTTCAGGTAACGCCGACACATGTGACAATAGAAGCGATAGATGAAGGTCAGGGTATACCGGATATCAATCTGGCCATGCAGGCAGGATACTCCACGGCCACAAAAGAGATAATGCAAGTGGGTTTTGGCGCCGGCATGGGTCTGAGCAACATAAAGCACTTTTCCGATTCCTTTTGCATCACCTCAGAAGTCGGTAAGGGCACCCGTTTGAAAATGATCATACTCATCGACAGGGATCGTTACAGAGTATGATGCCGGGGTGAAGCGGGGAGCATCGATTCCATTTCTAAACCATTAGTGAATTTATCCCGGATACGTCATTAGAAACGGTGCTCATCCTATGGAAAATCCGGGTTTATTGCCCGCGGCTATGCAGCAATCCCCTTTCCCCGGATTAGTTTTACCGACGTCAAGTTCTTCCGGACACGGCAGGTTTCCTGCTCCGGCCATGTACATAAATAGCCTTTTGAGCTTCGCTGATCCGCAGACCTCACTTTACGCCTTTTATTTGAAGAGTGAAACCCCCATCCTACGAAAAGAGTCGGGGTAGGGCACATATGCATCTTCAAAAACTTCCTTAAATATATCTTTACAAATTAGAAATTAACTTCTAAAATGTAATTATGATAAAAAGAGAGATGCACAAGATAATAACTGCAAGGCTCCAGACTTTTCCGGCTGTTGCAGTATTGGGTCCCCGTCAGGTGGGGAAAACAACCCTCGCGAAAACATTTTCAAAAACTTACTTTGATCTTGAACTGGAAGAGGAGCGACTCAGGCTGGATATTCAATGGAACAACCTTGTAGCACAAAAGGAGTTAATCGTTCTCGATGAGGCCCAGAATTATCCTGAAGTATTTCCAAGAATCCGAAGCGTGATAGACGCCGACCGGCAGAGGACGGGCAGATTTCTTTTGCTTGGCTCCGTTTCTCCCGGTCTCATGAAAGAGGTCTCCGAATCGCTTGTCGGACGTATAGCCCTTTGTGAACTAGCCCCTCTGTCTCTCGCGGAAATAGAGGATACAAAAGATGATGAACTCTGGTTGAAGGGTGGATATCCCGATGGAGGTATTCTCAAGGCCGAAAATTACCCTGTCTGGCAGGGCAGTTATCTTGACCTTCTTGCAATGCGCGACCTGCCCATTTGGGGCTTACCGGCACAACCCCCTGCTATACAACGTTTTTTCAGAATGCTTGCCATCAGTCACGGCAATGTGTGGAATGCAAGCCAAACAGGAAAAAGCCTTGGCGTCTCCTATCATACGGTGTCTTCATACCTCAATTACCTTGAGCAGGCCTACCTTACACGAAGGATACCCCCATACTATGCGAATCTCAAAAAAAGACTTACAAAGAGTCCTAAAGTCTATTGGCGTGACAGCGGCCTTCTTCATTGTCTCCTTCGTGTGCATACTTCCACCGAATTACTTTCGCAGCCCTGGGTAGGAGCCAGTTGGGAAGGGTGGGTTATCGAACAGGTCCTGATTTTTCTCAATAATTCGGCCGCACAATATGATGGCCCCTATTATCTTAGAACGAATGACGGATACGAGGTTGACCTGATTTTCGTGCTTTCGGGCATCACATACGCCATAGAAATCAAACTCACTTCATTGCCGGGACAGTCCGACATGCAGCGACTCCAAAAGGCAGCAGATTTAATCGGAAAAACAGTAAAGGTCCTCATCTCAAGAACATCAGATCATATCGAAAATGATGCATTTGTTTCCACAAATCCCAGGATGTTCCTGAAGTATCTGCAGAAAAAGCTCAAAAAGACTTGAAGGGATTCTGCGCAGATGAAAGGATATCAGGGAGATATGCAGCTTCAGCAACTTTCTCGGACGAATGGCGCAGCTATCGCCAGGTGCGGCGGGAAAGAAAAAAATTTACAAACTCTCGGGAAAAGTTGGAGAATAAAACATTCAACAACGTTTCAGGTCAGAATGGCGCATACGACGCGGGGGTTTTTAAGATGTTTTGCCGTTCACTATCAACTATCTACTATTCACTGTATTGGCAGGGGGAGCGATGGCCTATCATTTCATCCGGCAGAGCATTTTAAATCGACGGAAGACAAATTTTTGACTAAGAAAAGCCTTGCATCTTGGTTCAAATTGAAGGAAAATTGAAAAAACAATTTGACTTTTCACTAAAATGCTATTTTTTTGGAAGGAGAAAGTTGAGACGGCTCTCAATTGGTTTGCAGCGAAAAAAGACTCTGCCCATAAAAGTATTTGATTTCTTTTCCGGTTGTGGGGGAAGTAGCAAGGGTTTTCAAAATGCCGGAATGGAAATAGTCTGCGGGGTCGATAATAATAAGGATGCAGCCAATAGCTATGAAGCACATTTCAAGGAAGCGAAATTTTTTAGTGAAGATATTTTGCATATAGAAACTGATGCATTAAAAGACTTGGTCAATTCATGCTCGCATCACCCTGTGCTTTTTTGCGGATGTGCTCCTTGCCAACCCTTTACCAAACAGAACACCCAAAAAAGCTCGAACGGAAAGCAGCTACTGAAGGAGTTTTCTCGTTTTGTTACTCATTATCAGCCGGAACTGGTTTTTGTAGAGAATGTTCCCGGAATGCAGCGATTTCAGGACAATGAGGGGCCGTTTCCCGATTTCTTGAAGGATCTAAGCAAGTCGGGATATCAATACTGTCATGATATTGTAACTTGCCAAGATTATGGTGTTCCGCAAAAGAGACGTCGCCTGATTCTGATAGCGAGCAGATTTGGACCGATTCGATTTCCGGAAAAAACACACGGTCCGAAATCGACGCATCCTAATTATTCAACTGTGAGAGAGTGGATCGGAGATCTTCCTGCGATACAAGCGGGAGAGATACACGACACGATACCCAATCATAGGGCAGCTTCACTATCATCGAAGAATCTTGATAGAATAAGGGCTACCCCCGAAGGAGGAAGCCGAAAGGATTGGCCTAAACATTTGGGTTTGGACCTGGATTGTCATTCTGGATACCAAGGACATTCCGATGTATACGGCCGTATGGTTTGGGATAGGCCTGCTACTGGACTGACGACTAGATGCATCAGTCTATCAAACGGCCGATTCGGGCATCCCGAGCAGGACAGGGCGATCAGTGTGCGAGAAGCTGCCTGTCTACAGACCTTTCCGAGGGATTTTGAGTTGTCGGGCAGCCTTAACTCCATGGCCCGTCAGATTGGGAATGCACTCCCCGTTAAAGTAGCCGAGTGCTTTGGGCGAAATTTTGTGGACCATGTATCAAAATATATTGGGGTTACTACATAATGGCAAAATTTAAGACCCGTGCGCGTACCGTGGACATGCTTGGCCGACAGCAAATAGCGGGTATTCCAACAGCTATCAGCGAGCTCTTCAAAAACGCCCATGATGCCTATGCCGACCACGTAGAGGTCGATTATTATCGTTCTGATAGACTGTTTGTGCTCCGTGATGATGGTCTCGGGATGACCAAGGAAGACTTTGAAAAACGTTGGCTTACTCTGGGTACCGAAAGCAAACTAGGGCAAGTCGGGGGCCTAAAGATACCTCCAGTTGATTCAAAGAAAAGACCAAGGGCCATATTGGGAGAAAAGGGAATTGGCCGGCTTGCGATAGCTGCCATAGGTTCTCAGCTTCTCATACTGACTAGAGCTAAAACCGGAGATATATTGCATGATACGGTAACTGCGTTTATACATTGGGGATTGTTTGAGTGTCCTGGGATTGATCTAGATGACATTGAAATCCCCATACGTACCTTTCCCGGTGGAATATTGCCGAATCGGGCGGATGTTGCAGAAATGGTTACATTTTTTAAAGATAACGTGCTAAAAGCACAAGATCACTTGAATACAGAAATAGCCGTTGGAATCCTGAGGGACTTGGAAGCATTCATGACGGTAGATCCTTTAGAAATTGATCGTTATTTAGGTTCGCCCAGTCTCACTAAAGGCGGAAACGGTACTCATTTTATTATCCGTCCCGCTAACGATATTTTGGAGGCCGATATTGATGAAGAAATTCTGGGTAAAGCATCGCCCTTGACTAAAGTGCTGATCGGTTTTACGAACACAATGACTCCTGGGCATCCTGATCCTATAATAAAGCCAGCCTTTAGAGATCATAGAAGTGACGAAATTGCCGATGATCTAATTACCGAACGGGAATTCTTCACTCCAGATGAATATCTCAATGCGGACCACCAGATTCAGGGAACATTTGATGAATTCGGTCAATTCAAGGGGTCCGTATCCGTATATGGAGAGGAATTCAAAGATCACGTAATTCCCTGGACTGGCTCGATAGGCCATCCGACGCAATGCGGGCCATTCAAGGTTAGCGTAGCCTCAGTCCAAGGATCTGCTCGCGAATCCACTATTCCCTTGGAAGATTGGGGCAGACTTACAAATAAGATGAACAGATTTGGCGGATTATACGTATATAAAGATAATATTCGCATTCTGCCTTATGGCGATACTGACTATGATTGGTTGGACATTGAAAAGAATCGAACGAAAAGTGCAGCTTACTATTTCTTTTCGTATCGGCGGATATTCGGTGTAGTGGAAATTGATCAGGTAAGAAATACAGCGCTTAAGGAAAAAGCAGGGCGCGAAGGGTTTCTGGAAAACAGGGCGTATCGTCAATTCAAGTCTATCCTCAAGAACTTTTTTATCCAGTTGGCCGCAGACTTTTTTAGAGACGAAGGTGTGTATGGTCAACGATTCATACAGTATAAAGCTGAGCTCAGTCGTTTAGAAGCGGCCCGCAGAAAAAGAGAGGCACTAGTGTCCCAGAAGAAACAGAGGCTGAGCGAAGGCCTGACAAAGTTTTTTTCTGATTACGATGCCGGAACGCCACAACAGGAAGTTTTGAGTTTGACCGAATCTATTGAACGGGAGGTAGAAGCTGCAGCGGCTATTAATGATCCCGAACAAGCGGCGAGGGCGCTACTGGAAGTCGAATCAAGTGCCAGACGTCGATTGAATGATCTGAGAGACCGTTACCGGTTGAGTCGGCCTCAAGGAGTTGGACTGAGCAAAGGTATGCAGAAGGAGTGGACTGATTATCAGGCAGCATTCGCTGGGCTTGAAGAAAAGGTTTTCTCAAGCGCAAGCGCTCTTATCGAGGATGTGGTTGGGGATGCATCCAAGAAAGCCCACCTTGAGATCGACCGTCGCTTGAGGATCGAACGGGCGTTAAATGAATTGGCCGACGACGCCAAGAAAATAACCAAAACTGAAACCTCTGAGACAAAAGTGGCGCTGGAACGTGTTCAAGGTGAGGTGACCAGAGCGCTACGTGACAGTATCACCGCCGTTGATACAACCCTAAAAACTGTCTTTAGTGATTTTTCCCGACTGAATGTTGGCGGTCCCGATGAAGAGCACATCGTGCGGGAACGCGATCAACTTGAATCACGAATCATTACTGCAAAAGAGAAGGAGCAGCAATTCCTTCAATACGTCCGAGCACAGTTGGAAGCTGTAAACCTGAGCGAGGAAACCGGCCAGTTTGATCAGATGGAAGCAATAGAAGAAAGGCTTATTGCTATGGAAGAGCAGGCTGATATGGACCTTCAACTGGTTCAACTCGGAATGGCAATTGAGGTTATAAACCATGAGTTCGAGAGTAGTATTAAATCCATTCGCAATAATTTACGCCGTTTGAAAGCATGGGCAGATGTGAACACAGACCTTGAGGGGCTTTATCGGAATATTCGAGCTAGCTTCGACCATTTGGATGGGTATCTTTCCTTATTTACGCCTCTGCATCGTAGATTATATCGAAAGGAAGTTGAAATCGTGGGAGCTGACATAGACAAGTTTCTGCAGGATCTTTTCTCGGAACGTTTTCGTCGACATGGCATCAAGCTTGACCCAACAAAACCTTTTCTTAGAAAAAAAATAGTAGCGTATCCATCTTCCATTTATCCGGTATTTGTCAATCTTGTCGATAATGCGATTTTCTGGCTGAAGGATCAACCTGAGCCTCGGACAATAACCCTGGATTATAATGCGGATGCCTTTATAATAAGTGATACAGGACCTGGAATTCCAGAACGGGACATAGACGCTGTTTTTCAAATGGGTTTCACGAGGAAGCCCGGTGGTAGGGGAATGGGGCTATATATTTCGCGGGAAGCGTTGAAAAAAATAGGTTACGAATTAGTCCTCGATCCTTTCAAAGTGAACCGAGGTGCAACGTTCCGCATCAAGCAGGAAGAACTTAAAACTATTGAGGGGGAAACAGATGACTGATGCTTGCGCTTTCGTGGATTCGTCAAAAAAAATAGCTGAACGATTTCTGCAGACCGTCGTTATTGTTGATGATAAGGCTTTTCTCTATGATAGGGATCGACCTCACGATAAGCTGCAAAAACCTGGAAGGGAAATAATCTTACGAGGCGAAGTGGGAACTAACGTCGACCACCAAAAAACAGAGGACGATGTTCATGAGTTAAATGCAAAGGAACTTATCGATCAATTCGCAGTAAGAGGTCTCGTCTGCGCAGTCATCAGGCCCGAAAACGATGCTGAAGATCTAAGTCCCAAAACGGTTGCAGTATCTAGGCGTGCTGACATAGTGGTGCTGGATTGGGTAATCCAAAATGCGAAAAAAGGCGAAAAAACCTTGGAATTGATAAGGGAAATCACAAAAGATGATGCCGATAATCTATCTAAGAGCCGAATGCGATTAATCGTGGTCTACACCGGAGAGAAAAAACCATTAGATATCTTTGACAAAATCAAAGAGGTACTTGAGACAGATTACTCGCCGACAAAGATAGATGATTTTACACTGGGTTGGGGTGCGTCAAGGGTTACTATTTATTGCAAAGACGGTGTATCATTGCCTGAGCCTTTAAAGGCAAGGATTGTCCCCATTGCTAACCTTCCGGATATTCTTGTTAAGGAATTTACCGAAATGACTATGGGTTTGCTCTCGAATTTTGCACTCGCCAGCTTCACTGCCATTCGTGACAATACACATCGTGTCTTAACGAAGTTTCCTCCTCGCCTGGATGCTCCGTACTTGGCCCATCGCTCCTTAATTGATCCTCCTGATGAGGCTGAGTCTCATGTGCTGCCTCTTTTTGTATCAGAAATTGAATCGGTTCTCAAAGATACTAAAGTTGCAGATAATGTATCAATCACAGACATTGAGAAGTGGTTTGATTGCCATAAAGTGAGTCCTGTCGATTTGCATGAACGGATGAGAGTTGAGTCTGAGGTAACCGCGCGCGATGCGATGATGGCCCTTATCAAAGAGGGAATACGAGAGGAGAAGTTATCCGCATCGTACCCAAATTGGAAGGCATTTTTGCGCCCGCTGAAAAAAGAGAGTGATAAGGGAAGCTTGAGCAATCTTACTAATATTTTAACGATGGATGGCAAGTCAGGAAAACAATGCGATGAGGAATTAGCCTTACTCATGTCTGTTAATTCGCGATACTCTTCACCTCCTCCTATTCTGGCACTTGGGACCATTGTTGCTGAGGATGTGGGATCGGAGACCGCGTACTTAGTCTGCGTTCAGCCCCTATGCGATAGCGTGAGGTTGTCTGAGCCGCGATATTTCCCTTTCCTCAAGTTTACAGTAATATCAGACACACCGACTAAAGGTTTTTCCTATATCGTCAAAGATAATGAAAAAATAATTGAGCTTCACCTTAAGATTAGGCTACACAAAACACAACATATTTTGTTCAACCCAGAATCGGGAAAAAGAGAAATACAAGCTGTTCAGAATAGTTCTATGTGGATATTTTCATCCGGTTCTGGAGAAAGCGTGAGGCAGTTTCGATGGGTCGCCGATCTAAAACCAGCACACGCCCAGCGGATTGCAAATGATTTTGCTTATCAAATATCGAGAGTAGGAGTAACGGAATCGGAATGGTTAAGGCGAAAGGCAAAATAGGAACAATCCTGAGGCAACAACTCAGACATCGATTATAAACCATAAAACACTATCATCAGGTTAATCTATGGCAGATTTCATGAAACCAGAACAGCGAAGTCAGGCGATGTCCAAAGTTCGAGGTAAAGAAACCCTCCTGGAACGTAAATTCAGGTCCCTCCTACATCGAAAAGGGTTTAGATTTCGCAAGAATGTTAACGAGCTTCCAGGCAGACCGGATGTTGTGCTCCCAAAATATAGAGCAGTGATCTTTGTCCACGGCTGTTTCTGGCACCAACACCCCGGTTGCAACAAAAACACTATTCCTGATACGCGGTCTGACTTTTGGCGCGAAAAGTTACAGGCTAACCGAGAGCGGGATGCAAGGGCCATCGAGGAATTGTCTGAAATGAACTGGCGGGTTGCAGTGGTTTGGGAATGTGAACTGACGAAAAAAGTGATCGACAGAACTTTGAAAAGCATGGAGGATTGGATATTGTCTGGAAAACTTTGGGAGGACGCAGGAGCTTCCAAAAGTTTTCCAGAGTTGTGGAGGAAACTTTAGGGGCATCCTTGGTTATTTCAATAATTTTCTTGATATCAGGTTGATCAAATATTTTTGGCCGAAGTGATTTTCGATGGATTGCGTGAAGCATAAAGGTTAGGACATATACCAACGACGCTTCAGCCATATGTTCCGAGCCGTAAATTGAAACGCAAGCCAATTGTATATTTCATGCAATGTCCGCTATACTCAGCACGGGAGCTGAGTATAGCGGTGTATGTGGACAACGGCATGGAGTGGAAAGATGCAAGTGCGATGGGGAGGCGCTGATATGAAGACAAGCACAGTGAACATAATCCTTCCAGACAGAACTCCTTGGTTTGATAGATGAGGTTGCCGGTGAAGAGTCCCGGTCTTTGCCATCATTTTTGGCGGCAATCCACGGAGGGTTATAGAAAGCATCCTTGAAGGGTCAGTTCATCTTGCCCTGTCGAGAGAGATTCTGGACAAACTCGAAGGCGTGCTCTGCAGAAAAAAGTTCGGGATGTCTCCGCAAATTGTTCGCAACATCTCTAATGAATTGGAATCTATTTGTGATATTGCAGCACCTGAGCGCCAAATTGCTGTGATGATGTCAGACCCTTACGACAATATGGTTCTCGAATGTGCTGTGGAGGCGAAAGCCGACTACATCGTATCGGGTGACGCCCATCTTCTTGATCTTGGTGAGTTTGAAGGAATAAAGATCGTAAATTCCGCCCGGTTCCTTGAGATTATGAGAGAAAGTTAGCCGGTGGCGCTTGGTATTTTCACTTCGACCACATGCGCCACATGATCGTCCGTCAGCTTAATAAATTTGTCTTTTTGTGGTACCCCATCGATGCTGACGCTCGTGGCGCCTTCCCCTTCCGGTCCTTGCAGCGCCTTTATGTGTACGTGGTAAATGGTCTCCCGGTATCGGTAGTGGACTGTAAAGCCCTCCCAATCGGCAGGCAGGCATGGCTCGACATACAGCCTGTCCTTTTCAAGCCTGAGCCCCAGAAGTGATTCCACAATAAGCCGGTACATCCATCCGGCCGATCCCGTATACCATGTCCATCCGCCGCGGCCCGTGTGGGGCTCGACTGCATAAACATCGGCTGCGACGACATAAGGCTCCACTTTGTACGTTCCAATCCCCTCTGCTGATTTCCCATGATTCACAGGGTTGATCATGTCAAGAAGTTCCCAGGCGCGCTTGTTGTCGCCTATTGCAGCAAAAGCCATGGCAGCCCAGATGGCGCTATGTGTGTACTGCCCGCCGTTTTCCCGGACGCCGGGGACGTACCCCCTGATATAGCCTGGATTCAGATCCGATTTGTTGAAAGGCGGGTCCAGAAGCTGAACCAGCGCATCATCCCGGCGAACGAGGAGCTTATCTACGGCATCCATTGCCATGCGCGAGCGTGTGAGACTGCCGGCGCCGGATAGAACAGACCAGCTTTGAGCAATGGAATCGATCCGGCATTCCGGATTGCTTGATGAGCCGAGCGGCGTGCCGTCGTCGAAAAAAGCGCGGAGGTACCACTCGCCATCCCATCCGTTCTGCTCGATATTTTCGCGTAGCTTATCCGCTTCAATCTTGCAGCGCCCGGCAAAGGGCAGATCACCATGCAGGCGTGCAATCTCAATGAACCGCATGAGCACCTCGTACATGAAGAATGCGAGCCAGACACTTTCGCCTTTGCCGTCTTTCCCCACCATGTTCATGCCGTCATTCCAGTCACCGGAGCCCATGAGCGGCAGGCCATGTTTGCCGAACTTAAGCCCCCTCAGGATAGCCCGGACGCAGTGATCGTAGAGACCGGCCTTTTCTTCGGACCTGCCGGGCAGATCGTAATAGGAGTCCTCGTCGGCATTGACCGGGCGTCCCTTAATGAAGCGGACAGATTCGTTCAATATCTCTCTATCCCCGGTGGTCGCAACATAGCGGCACGTCGCCAGCGGCAGCCAGAGAAAATCATCTGAGCAGTGTGTGCGCACGCCCCGGCCTGAGGGTGGATGCCACCAATGCTGGACATCTCCTTCAGCGAACTGACGGGCTGCGCAGCGGAGCAAGTGCTCGCGTACGAGCCGTGGCTCTGAGTGGATGAGAGCCATTATGTCCTGCAACTGGTCGCGAAAGCCGAATGCGCCTCCTGACTGGTAGTAACCGCTCCGCCCCCAAAGACGGCATGCGAGCGTCTGGTATAAGAGCCAGCCGTTGACCAGGACGTTGATTGACGAATCCGGTGTCTCCACCTGGACTGCGCCGAGGGTATGGTTCCAGTACTCCCATACAGCTTCAAGCGCCTCGCGGGCCGCAGCAGACCCCTGGAAACGGTGTGCCAGATTGCCTGCGTCGTCGGCATCCTGCCCTGCGCCCAAGGTGAAAACTATCTCACGTTCTTCCCCGTCCGCCAGTTCAAAGGCCACCTGGATAGCTCCGCATGGATCCAAAGCGGCTCCTACCCTGCCGGAAAGCTTTGACCGCACCATCGCAGCCGGATTTGCGAGCGTTCCGTTACGCCCAAGGAATTCTGCCCGGTCGGCGCTTAAGGTGCGGGTTACATCGTCCACATTGAAAAATGCCGTTCGGTTGCCGAATTCAGTGTTGTAAGGATTACGCGCAAAGAGGGCGCCGCTCAGGTGGTTGATCTCGGTAATTATGTGCATGACCGATTTTGATTTCAGATCGCCCAGCACCCATTCCACATATCCCGTGGCGGATAGCCGGCGGGACCGGCCGGACTCGTTTTTTACTTTCAATACCGTGAACTTTACGGCTGAATCCATGGCCACATACACCCACAGCTCAGACCGGATGCCGTCCTCTGTGTGCTCGAAGACACTGTAGCCGAATCCGTGGCGGCTTACGTATGGCCCCGGGCCTCGGCTCGGCAGCGGCGTGGGAGACCAGAAATGGCCGCTTTCTTCGTCCCGGAGGTAAAAGGCTTCGCCGCTCGAATCGCTCACGGGGTCGTTGTACCAGGGGGTGAGGCGGAACTCGTGGGCATTCTCGCTCCACGTATAGGCAAAACCGTTCTCCGAGACAACGGTTCCGAAAAGCGGGTTCGCGAGCACATTCGCCCACGGCGCCGGCGTAGCTTGACCGTGCGCGGTCGTAACCACGTACTCGTGCCCATCAGGGGTGAACCCACCCAGGCCATTGAAGAAGATCAAATCCTGTCGGGGCAGCCCTCCGGTCGCCGGCGGTTCGGCGCGGTATGTGCCGGTCGGCGTGAAACGAGGAACGCGTACTTCCGGCAGGCGGCGACTGTGGATCTGGTCCCACAGTGTCCCCCGGCTGTCGGTCAGGATGGCGCGGGCGACCGTTTGAAGGAGAACGCGGTCTTCCTTCGGTATCTGGTCCACAGCTCGTACAAAGATGCCGCCCGGTCGATCGGTCACGGCTGCTTCTGTACCCGCAGCGATGAGCTTCATAATCTGTTCGTGGAGCAGTTGCCGGTAACCGGCGTGATCTTCGTTCCAGATCACCAGGTCCACTGCCAGTCCCTTGAGACGCCAGTATGCGTGGGCCTGGACGAGTTGGCGTACCAGATCGATATTGGCCGGGTCTTCGATCTGCAGCAGCACGATCGGCAAATCGCCCGAAATGGAGTAGCCCCACAGGCCGGATTGCCCGCGGCGGTTCCTGCCGAGAACGTTCACCTCGGCGCGCAGCGAAGAATTGGCGTAGATTACCGGGGCGGCGAGATGTCCGTAGAGTTGAGCGTCGGCCTCCGTTGTGTTGAGCTGCCGCAGGACCACCTGGCTATGGGTCCATGCCAGATCGAAGACGCGGTCTGCGAGGCGCCGATCCTGGTATTTCTCGACGAGGCTTAAGGCAGCATCGCGAGTCTCCCCGATGCCGGAGACAATGTTGATCGTTGCCGTTTTTTCCGGATCGAGGGTTATTTGATGCCGAATCGCGACAATCGGGTCGAGCACGGAGCCCTCGTTGCCCGAGAGCACGGATGAGCCTCTCATTGCTTCCGGATCGGCAATGGTGTTCCCGCGACCGATAAACCGCATGCGGTCGGTCTCATAGGAAACTTCTCCAATATTTGCCCCGTGCACGGCCATCAGGTGAAACATCCAGGGCTCGGGTTCGCCGAAGGAGCGGGGGCGACGGGTGCAGAGTATTGCTTTTTGCGGGCGGATGATCTCGGTCTGGACAAAGAGATTGCTGAAGGCCGGGTGCAGTGCGTCCTGAGCGGGTGATGCGAGAACAACTTCCGCATAACTCGTGACGTCGATCGTCCTGCTCTTCCGGGAGCGGTTGGTTATGGTGATTCGGCGGAGTTCTATATCATCCTCGGGCGAGACGGCGATTTCCGTATGCGTGTCGAAATCGTAGTCGCGGCGGCGGAACTCCGCTCGCGCATGCGAGAAAATAGCTTCGTAATTGTCCGGTTGCTTGAGTGTCGGCTGATATGCAGTCGACCAGAACTCCCCACCGGTTACGTCCCGGAGGTAACAGAATGTACCCCAGTTGTCGCAGGTAGTGTCTTCATGCCAGCGTGTCACAGCGATGTCCTTCCAGCGGCTGTAACCGCCCCCTGCGTTTGTGACCATTACGTGGTATCTGCCGTTCGACAATAACTGCACTTCAGGAATCGGCGTGTCCGGGTTGCTGAAAACGCGCACCCGCGTTTCTGCACCACTGGGCGCCGTATGTAAGTCGGAGAGCTCGGTGACGTGCGAATAGAACGCCGTGGCCTTTGGGATCCGTTCCTGGAGCAACAGGGTGGTTGCCTGAACCAACGGATCCGACTCGAACCGTTTTTGCATCGGACGGTCCAGCAGTAAATATGCCAGAGAGAGGAGGCTCATGCCCTCGTGATGGGCCATGAAGGAGCGGACCACAGCGCTCGGTTTTCCACGCGGCAGACGCGATGGAGTGTAGTCGATTGCCTCGTAGAAGCCGTAGTCCCCTTCAAACCCTTCCGCAGCGAATCGCTGCAAATTCAGGCACGCCTCCTCGGGCGCCACCATCAGTGCCAGGGCCGAAGCATACGGTGCAATAACCAAATCCTCGGCGAGTCCGCGTTTGAGCCCCAGGCCAGGCACGCCAAATGAGCTATACTGGTAGTTGAGACGAATGTCGACCATGTTGTAACCTGATTCCGACATGCCCCATGGTACGCCGCGCTGCTTCCCATACTCGATCTGCCTCTTCACTGCCGCCTTGCAGGTCTCGTCGAGCAGCGTGTTTTCGTAGGTCGGCATTACGAGGAGCGGCATGAGGTATTCGAACATGGAGCCGCTCCACGAAAGGAGAATAGGTCCTCCGCCGGCGGTCGTGAGCAGGCGTCCCAGGGCAAACCAGCTCTCCTGCGGCAGTTGTCCCTGTGCAATGGCGAGGAAATTGGACAATCTTGCTTCCGAAGCGAGCAGGTCGTAGTAGCTTGCGTCCCGGCGGCGCTCACCTACGTTGTAGCCGATAGCCAGTAGATGATTCGCCTTGTCGAACAGGAAGTCGTACTCCATGCGGGCGAGTTCGCCGGATTGCATCGCAAGGTTTTCGATTAACCCGATTCTCTCCTTGGCCCGGATGCTTGCGTCAGTGATGCACCGTTGAATATCCGCCGACCGCTCATCCTGTCCGGTAGTTGCGCATCCGCTTTCGCGATCTCCGATTGCAGGCAGTAACTCCTTCTCAAGATCGGCCAATGTGCACAGCGTAGGAATCTTGTCGAGGGCGGGAAAGTCGCTCACTGCCGAGGAAGATAGAGGCAGCATCGTCCAGGGACAGAGGAATTCCAGGTCGTCGAGTGCGGCCCGGCATTGCGCGGCAAAGCTCCGCGCCCACTTTGCGGCCTGGTTCCCATGGTCGGAGTCACAATCATGGACCACGTCCTGCGCTGACATTGCGAGCTTGCCAAGGCTCTCCCATACAGCCTTGAGCGTATCCGGTTGTTCGGTGCACAGAGACTCCAAATCCTCCCGCGCTTGAGTAAGCCGGGCCTGCGCGGTTTCTCCTGCAGCGTCCATGAGAATCCGAACTGTGTCGCTTAAGCCCTCAAATACCTTTGATCCGAATATCTTCTCATCGGGGAGCTCAAGCAACCCTGCCCGCAACGTTAACAGATGGGCCGCAAGATTCCCGCTGTCCACTGTCGAAACATAGATAGGCAGCAGTGGTTCCAAAGATTGTGTGTCGTACCAGTTGTAGAAGTGCCCTTTGTAGCGTTCCATGGCTTCCATAGAACGGAAGGCATTAGCTGTGCGATCAATGAGCTGACCTTCGGAGATATAGCCGAAGTCCCAGGCGGACAAATTGGCAAGGAGCGCAAGCCCCATGTTGGTGGGCGACGTGCGATGTGCAACCTTGGCAAGGGGGTGTTCCTGGTAGTTATCGGGCGGAAGCCAATGATCCTCAGGACCGACGAAGGTCTCGAAGAAGGCCCAGGTTTTTCGCGAAACCTTTCTAAGGAAAATGAGCTGGTCGGAATTAAGCTTTGCTTCATGATGATTGAGCGGCTCGCTGATCCACCACGCCGCCAGGGGGGAGATAAACCAGAGGATCAGAACAGGCAGGGCGTAAGGAAAAGCCTCCGGCCTTGAAACCGCGAGGTAAATCACCGCGGCAGCGGCAATGACCGGGGAGACCCACATGGTACGAAAAGCGCCGGCCAGGTTTTTCCGGCTATTGCGATCAGAGTTACCCGAGGGGTTCCATTCGAGAAGCCGCTTATTCGCAACCAGCGTTCGCCAGATGGTGCGCAAAACGGCATCAATGCTGAAAACTGCCTCGTAGGGCAAACAGAGGAGGGTAAATGCAATCTGACCAAATCTCCTGCCGCTTGTGCTTAGTGCGACGGAAATGTGCTGGCTGAGAAGGACATCGCCAGGCTTCTGAAGGAGCTCCAGAAGCGAGGTAATTAAGGGGGGGATCAGGATGATTCCCATTACCGACAAGGTCCAGAACCAGGGCAAGGGCAAAACCGTCCAGCCGAGGAGAAGCAGGAGCGTCAATGCCAAAGGCGAGAGACTGCGCCGAAGGTTGTCAAAAATCTTCCATCGTGAAAGCATTGAGAGGGGATTCTTTTGAAAACGCGCATTGGGGCCGGGCACACCCGGCAGCAGCCAGCGTGCAATCTGCCAATCCCCTCGGATCCAGCGGTACCTGCGGTTCACGTCTGCACTGTAGCGGGAGGGGTATTCCTCGTATAACTGCACATCACTCAAAAGCCCTGCCCGTGCATAGCACCCTTCGATAAGATCGTGGCTCAATATCCGGTTCTCAGGTAAACGTCCCCTGAGAGCCTGCTCAAATGCATCAACCTCATAGATGCCCTTACCGATGAAGGAGCCTTCTTCGAAGAGGTCCTGGTAAACATCAGATACAACGCGGGTATAGGGATCGATGCCTGCATCACTTCCCCACATGCGGGCATACCGTGACCGGTTCGTGCCCGGCAGGCTCACTGCCACCCGCGGCTGAAGGATACCGTACCCGGCACAGATACGTTGCTTGTTTTCGTCGTATTGCGGACGATTCAGCGGGTGCGCCATGGCCCCCACAAGCTGCCGCGCCGCATCTCGCGGGAGTTGTGTATCCGTGTCAAGAGTAATGATGTATTTCACCTTCCGTAATGCTTCCACATTACCTACTATGAGCGAAAAGCACTCTCTTTCGCCGCCGCGGAGAAAGGAATTCAGTTCCGCAAGTTTCCCCCGCTTACGTTCGTAACCCATCCAGATATGGTCCTGGTGATTTAAACGGCGCGGACGATGGAAAAGGAAGAAGGTGTCGCCTTTTGATGCTCTGTATTTTTCGTTCAGCTCTTCTATTTTCTGCCGTGCCAGCAATAACAGGGGTTCATCATCGGGCAGTTTTTCCTTGCCGGCATCTTGAAAATCGGTGAGCAGCCCAAAAAGCAGGTTTTCATCCCTATTTGCCAGGAACCTGACTTCCAGCGCATCCATCAGATGCTCGACATTTTCAATACCTGTGATCATGGTGGGAACCACCACCAGAGTACACGATTCCGGGGGAATTCCCTTGGATAAATCCATTCGCGGCAGCGGACGGGGCGTCACAAGGAACGTCGTAAGCCAGTTTGCCAGGGCTACGGCTAACTGACTTACACAGAGAAGGGAGAGCACCCCGAAAAGCCACAGCGAAGAACCGCGCAACCCATGGGAATGAGCCTCTCCAAACAAGAGCCCGGTAAAGATCGCCGTGATCAAACCGATTGTGCCAAGATAGAAGACCAAAGGAAATCGGTGGGTTGTCTTTTTGACGGCCTCAGTGAAGGATATGCGCATTCCGGCAAGCCCTTCGAGTTCAGTCAACCCCCTGTCGATCAGGTAGAAGCCGACATGTTTTGCCCGATTGTCGCCGGCCTTCCCGGCCGGGTCCTTGCCGGCCAATCGGATCGCCTCGCGCGCCACCTCGCTTTCCGATAACCGGCTGTTCTTCGCTATCTTTTCCACTATGTGACGGTACTGATCACGGGTAGTAAAATCCATCTTCCCGTAAACATTGTCAGGGTCCTCACAGAGGGTCTGTTCGACAACACTCATGGTTTCAACGAAATTGCGCCAATCCATGGCGCCCAGGAAACGGAGGCTGCCGATGCTGTTGCTTATGGAAAGCTGATCTGCCGCTTGCTGCTGGTTTTCCGACTGCACTAATTGCTCGATCGTAAGGCTCGAATCTACGAGTTGCTGCTCAATCCATGTGAGCGGCAATGCGAGAGCGGGACCTTGTCCCTGCAAGCGGCGTGTAAGCTCCGCGACAAAGGCACTCACCATGGGAGGCTTTGAGCGCGCCATGTCGGCAATGACCAGGATTAAATCCTTAGGGTTTTTTTCGGCGGTCTCAGTAATCTGGTCCGCCCAGTAATCGGCATGGTTCCGGTCGATCCTGTCGGCAGCAATCCGTGTTGAAATGCGCCGGAGATTCTCAATCAGCGCCAGGCGCAGCATGATGGGGATTGCCCATAATTCGCCCAGCTTCAGCACGGTAACCGTCTGATAGGCTGCTACGAAACTGCTGAGGCTCTCCGGATCCACCCTGCCATCGCCGTGAGAGATCGTCTCCAGTGCGATGTCGTAAACGCGGGGAAGCCCCGATGACGGACCTTTTTTCAAGCGGGGCAGTCCCTTGCTGTAGCCCTTGGGCAGGTGTCTCTTGGCCGTGCGAACCTGTTCCTCGATGAGATAAAAGTTGTCGAGGAGCCATTCCCCTGCCGGTGTAATCCTCCGGTTTCCCTTTACGGCCTCTGTAAGCAGGTCTCGAACTTCATGAAGGATGCCTTCATTCTCACCGAGGCGTGTCAGCAGTTGTTCGGGGACACGGTCTGTGCTCAAGGTATGCGTATCGGCAAGGGACTTGCCATGCTGCTCCATCTGGGAGGCGCTGAATAACTCCGATCGGAGCGGCGGTTCATCACCAATGTGTTTTTGCGTGAGACTGTTCCCGCGGAGACGCGCCCACAAATGGGGCAGGTTCCCGATAATGGTCTTGTTGAGGGGTATCAATTTAAAGGTCTCCTTGATTGGAATTATAGCTTAAACCAACCGGATTGCAGCTATTGAAGCGTCTTGGATTCCCACTTCTCCTGTTATCGCCGGTAATATTTTTTGAGGTGGGGTCAGGTTAGTGTATACCTGTATTCTACATCTTTAATGTGTTAGATGCCAGCTTTATATTCCCGGTATCCATCCGGAAGCTGTATTTTTCCGGATGGAGCTTTTAGCGGGGAGCAGTTAAATAAACCACAGTATTTAAAGGAAACCGGCGTTACGCTTATATCGCTTTGCCGTCATTCAATAAATTAAAGCGGGAGCATCTTCCCTGAGCATGACTCACGGAACGACCGGGGGCCACCCATGTCGGTACCTCCATGGGTACCCGGCTGGTGGAGAGCGTCCCCGAAAGGGGTGATGTGCAGGCATGAACATCTTCGGGTAGCCTCCGCCCTTGCACATCAAGCGATGCAAGCCCTACAATGGTCGGGAGAGTAGTGCGGAAGTGCGAAGGGATGTGTGCTCCCGCTGTCAGGCAATTTGGTATGAGCGTAATATTACCGGGTAAACTAAGGAACCCGGAAGAACATGAAGTGCAGCTTAAATGAGAAAGAAACAAAGATTTTGCTGAATGTTGGCAGCTGATAGCGTGACGCTATGGTTTCGGAAACCCCCCGGCGTAGCTTAATGCTTCTTCTTTTTCGTTCATTTCTCCTGCAATCTGTTTTTCGCGGATATCGTTGAGAATTTTACCTATCTGAGGCCCCTCCCGGAATCCGAGGGCGATAAGGTCGTAGCCGTTAATGAGTTTTGGCAGGGGTTCTTTCTTCCATTCTTCATATGCATGGAGCAGTTCATTACACTTTTTGTGAACGTGTTTTGTTGATGGGTTGTCTTGTCCGCCGGAACTTCCGTACATATCACAAATGGTCAGTAAAACGAGGGAAGGGGTGAGTTCGCCCATTTTGTAAGAGAGCCTTCGTGTTGCCTTTTCAGTCGATTCCTTATTACTGATGAGGAATATTCTCATGTGATTATCGATGAGCGCATTGACGGTTTTCATCTCGTGGGAGCTGAATCTCAGTCTTTCCATAATGTGTGAGGCTATTTCATGTGAAAAACGTTCGTGATAGAAGAAATGCACCGCTTCTTTGCTTTCATCGTATGAGAAGGTAAATGCCTTACCGAGGTCATGGAACAGGAGGGCATAGCCGACATTCCTCAGGTCCTTTACGTCCAACCTGTAAGTTTCATTATATTTGTTCAAATATCTGAATCCATCGATTGTATGCCCGTATGTTTCAAGGATGAATTTTTTTTCAATGTCCAATTGCCTGAGGGATTGAAGTTCGGGGAATATCTCAAACAACAGGCCGGTTTCTTCCATCATCTTAAGCCCGGCATATGGGTCGGGAGACACTGCTATCTGATCCATCTCATACTTGATTCTCTCAGGGGCCGTTTCCCTGATGAGATGTTTTAATTCCTTTATCACATCTATTATTTCATGATGGATCACGAACCCGTTTAAAAACGAGAAATGACGGATGGCCTTTAACATCCTTAAGGGGTCATCTTTTATCGTTTCTTTTCCGGGGTATCTGATTAACCCTTTTTTAATATCATCAAAGCCGTGAAGCGGATCGATGAAGGTATCGTTTGTGAGATCGAAGGCGATTGCATTCATGGTGAAATCTCTTCTGGCAAGGTCGTTTTCCGGTGCGGTATTCAGAAAGGTAATATCGAGGGATACGTCTTTTTTTGTCAGCCTGTATGTCTGAATGGGTTTTTTACCGAGGACGAAAGCGCCGGCGCCGAAAAGGTCTTCAATTATCCTTAAATCTTTATGTGCGGACAGTATCAGGTCGTAATCGTTTGGAGTGTTGTTGAGATATAACTCCCTTATTGCTCCGCCGACAAGATACACATCTCCGCTGAAATGCCTGCCCTGTAAATCCCTTATAACCCCCTGTCCTTTTATTCTCTCTTTGAGGGCATCAAGAGGGTTATCCAAGATCAGGCCTTTTCGATGAAATCGGCAAGACCCTTTGCAACCCTTTTTAAGGAATCGGTTATATCAATATACAGATAAGATGCCTTGGGCATACAAATGCCTGTTATCAGCCTGTTTTGGTGAACAACATCATAATCGGCAGCGAGGTTGATGAGTTTTTCTTTTGCTGCTGAAACGTTATGCTTCAGGTTCGGATTTTGCGTTTGAATAAAATCTTTCGTATCCCGGAACTGGCCGTAATTAATGTGAAGAAGATCTTTTATCTCCTTTGTTGCCTTTTCGCTGAAGAGGACTCCTGCTTCAGCTTTAACAAACATTTTGGCAATCAGATTGTCTATTGCCAGAGCAATCGGCTGGAAAGCAAGAACCATATTGACAAACTTCTTTTCGATCGGATCTTTTTCCTTTTCTGTAATTATTTTTTCTACAAACGGCAATTTTGCTTCAAGCGTGTTCTCGAAATTGGATAGACATTCTTTTATCAAGGTCGGATTATTTGAAACAAACCCTTTATATACGTTTTCGAGGATAGGTGTTATCGCTTCAAATGTTTCATGGAACCCCTGCATCAATTCTTTCTCTTCCATGTTACCTCCCCAACAGAGTATTTTTGTATGATTTCTATGATTACTTATAGCACATGAACATCAGAATGTCAGCATTGTATTAAAACATTATGCAAGCAGGGCGCCTATAATACCTATTTAAAAAAAAGGATTTATTTGTTAAACTTAATATATGCAAAAAAAGAAACCGGATGCGAACAAGCGAAAAACAAAAAACATTTTTCTCGAATTAAGGGATAGAAACAAGTCAAAGGACAAAAAAACAAAAAGCTTTACTTTCCTTTATTTCATTATTGCTTTCATTGCTATAATTGTAATCAACGGCTACATTTTCACGAGTGAGGTGAAGAATGTGCCGTACAGTGAATTCAAGGAACTTATCACCAAAGGCAAGATAAGCGATGTTGTTCTGGATGCGGAGGCGATCCAGGGAAACCTGAGCCTTGATAACGGTAAAAAGGTAAAATTCCTCACAGGCCGGGTAGATGACCCTGATCTCGTTAAAGACTTGCAGAAAAATAATATTAAATTTTCAGGTCATTATGAGAACAAAATTATTAAGGCGATAATCTCCTGGGTGTTGCCGTTTGCCATCATTATTTTAATCTGGAATCTGCTGATGAGAAAAATGGGCGGCGCCCCGTCAAGCGTTCTCAATTTCGGGAAAAGCAGGGGCAAGATATATGGTGAGGATGAGATAAAAATAACATTCGCGGATGTGGCGGGCGTTGACGAGGCGAAGGAAGAACTGAAGGAGATTATTGAATATTTAAGAACCCCTGACAAATTTCTCAACATCGGCGGTAAAATACCGAAGGGTATACTGCTTGTAGGTCCGCCGGGCAGCGGTAAGACGCTTCTTGCCAAGGCTGTGGCAGGTGAAGCGAAGGCGCCGTTCTTCAGTATGAGCGGATCGGATTTTGTTGAGATGTTTGTCGGTGTCGGCGCCTCCAGGGTGAGAGACCTTTTTGCGCAGGCACAGGAAAAGGCCCCATGTATTATTTTTATTGATGAACTCGATGCACTCGGGAAGGCAAGAGGTATGAACCCGCTTTCCTCGCATGATGAGAGGGAGCAGACATTGAACCAACTCCTTGCCGAGATGGATGGTTTTGACACAAAAGCGGGTGTGATCATTATGGGCGCAACAAACAGGCCGGAAATCCTTGATCCTGCGCTCTTGAGGCCCGGCAGGTTTGACAGGCATGTGCTTGTTGACAGGCCTGATATAAAAGGGAGAGAAGAGATATTGCAGGTTCACATAAAGGGTGTAAAGACATCAAAAGATGTGGATTTATCGGTAATTGCTGCGAGGACGCCCGGTTTTGTCGGGGCAGACCTTGCAAATATTGTGAACGAATCGGCCCTCCTTGCTGCAAGAAAAGGAAAAAGCGCTGTTACCATGGTGGAATTCGAAGAGGCTATTGACAGGATTATCGGAGGTCTTGAAAAGAAGAAGAGGGTTATGAACGTAAAAGAAAAGGAGATCGTGGCCTATCATGAGACAGGGCATGCGCTTATGGCTGAATTTCTTGAAACCGCCGATCAGGTGCATAAAATTTCTATCATACCGAGGGGCATAGCCGCATTGGGGTATACAATGCAACTTCCCACCGAAGACAGATACCTTATGACGAAAAAGGAGCTTCTCGACAGGCTGGGCGTACTCCTCGGAGGGAGGGTTGCCGAGGAAGTAGTGTTCAGCGAGGTTTCTACGGGCGCCCATAACGATCTTTTCAGGGCAACGGATATCGCGAAGTCTATGGTCAAGCAGTATGGCATGAGTGAAAAACTCGGCTATGTCACATTTGAAGGTGAAAGAAAACCACTTTTTCTTGATATCAACCCTTCTTTCGGCGGGAAGGACTATAGCGAGGAAACCGCACGGGAAATTGATACTGAGGTAAAAAAGATCATTGATGAATCATACGAAAAGGTAAAGAAACTGCTAAGCGAGAAAAGGGATCTTCTGGAGAAGGTTGCCCGAACCCTCCTCGAGAAGGAAACAATCGACGGTGAAGCGCTGAGAGTGTTGATAAAAGGGAACAATGGTGAAGACGAAAATGGCAAATCTTGAAAAGAAGCAGATAGACTTCATTAAAGAGTCTATCTGTGTCTATACGAAGTATCTTGAGTGTAAAACATTATTTAAAAAGGATCAGTTGAGTTTTGCCAATATTGAAGAGTTTATTGATGATAAAGGTAAAAGCTGTCTTTTCAAATTAAAAGAGATGTGCCACGAGTTGTTCAGGACCTCCGATGAAGCTCATCATAGGGAAAAATTGTATGATATTACAGTCGGTTACATTTTTCATGAAGCAATGAAGCTGAGAGAGAACCTGTATCAACTCGAATATTACAGACCCAACTGTGATAAGGTACCCGAAGGATTGACCGATTTTGAAAGAAAAATTGTCCGTGAGATTGAAATTCTCACAAAAAAGGCCGATAAGAGGCTCAAGGAAGGGCTGAAAGAGATAAGGGTATTGCTGAAAGAGCTTGCGGGCCAGTTAAAAGGCCTGATCCGGCTATACGATAATAATTATCTGATCCCGAGGTTCGTTTTAGAAAATGAGAAGGCGCTTGTTACAATGTACGGAAAAAAAGGTTTTGAAATCCTTCTTAACGATTTATATAACGACGGCAGGCCTCTTTTGCTGCACATGGCTGCTAAAAGCTATCTCGAGAGCGAGTATTATGAGATTGCCCGGAACCTGTTCAAGAAAATATCCAAAATGGATAATGAGAATAAAAAGGCAATATTTTATTATATGTATGCGTCGGCTTTTTATTTTTATTTTAAAAACATGTTCTCAAGGTCCCTGGTTTTTGCGCAAAACGCAATAGGAATGGATGTGGAAGATGAATTGATGCAATATAAGGGTTTATTGCACAATTTAACGGTTGATATTTCAAAAGAAATAAAGAAAACCAAAAGTAAATAGGGAGGAATTGATGCCTATATATGAATATGTCTGTGAACAGTGTGGAAATGAATTTGAATTGTTGGTTTTTAAGAGCGATGAACCGCAATGTCCTCAATGCGGCGCCAAGAACCCGAAGAAGAAGATGTCCTCTTTCGGATTTTCTGTGGGGTACAAGTTTACATCATCGTCGGACGGTAAAGGCTCCTCCTGTGCATCCTGCGGATCGTCGAATTGCTCATCGTGTTCGTAGTAAATATAAGTGATTGAGTGATTGAGTGATTAAGCGATTGAGTGACTAAGTGACTGAGTGATTAAGTGATTAAGCGATTGAGTGACTGAGTGATTAAGTGACTGAGTGATTGAGTGACTAAGCAATTAATTTTAAATTTTTGAAAGTTTTGTAATCACTTATTTACTTAATCACTAAATTACTCATATAAGACCAGATGGATCTCATCAATAAAGTCAGAAAGACAATTATCAAAGAAAATCTTATCGAAGATGCCGATAATGTCCTTATCGGCCTTTCCGGCGGCATTGATTCGACTGCTTTGTTGTATGCTCTGGCTGAAATAGCACAACGGGATCGTTTTAAAATCGGTATTGCGCATGTGAATCATCTTTTGAGGGGTGAAGAATCCGGCAGGGACCAGCGGTTTGTAGAAACACTTGCCCTGAGATTTTCATTCCCCTGCCATGTGAAGAAGTTTGATGTAAGCGCATACGCGACAAAACGGGGCATATCATTACAACACGCCGGGAGGGATGTGCGTTATAACTTCTTTAATGAAGTTGCCCTGGAACATGCTTACGACAAGATTGCAATAGCCCATAACCTTGATGACCAGGTGGAGACGTTCATTTTAAGGATGTTAAAAGGAAGCGGGATAAAGGGTTTGGCATCTATTCCCATAAAGCGCGGCAAGATCATTCGGCCTTTCCTCAACATATACAGGTCTGAAATTGAGGAATATATTAACGTTTCTTCAATATCCTATGTGGAAGACTCATCAAATAACAAAATAAAGTATGAGAGGAATTATGTCAGGAAGGAAATAATACCTCTCATGAAAAAGTTAAACCCTGTTTTTAAGGAAAAGATTTTTTTCCTGCTTCAGGACATTACCCGTATTAACGGTTTTTTTGAAGAGAAGGCTGCGAGTTTTACAGAGAGCCATTTGAACTCAGAAGAACAGGATGTATTGTCTCTTGAGATCAAGGAATTGGAAGCATTGGATCCTGAAACAAGGTTCAGGGTAATAGCAAATGTTCTTGCAAGGATAGAGCCTGGATTTATCGTACTGAGAGAGCATTACCGGCTGGTTGAAAAAATTTCAAGAGGGGACAGGCCGAATTCGGCCGCTGTCTTGCCTCACGATATAAGGGTGATACGTATTTATGGCAGGCTGATGTTTACAAGAAAACAGGCAGGGCCCGTCATAAAAGATGTTTTCCCTGTCACGCTCGGCGAAAACAGACTGGCGCCTTTTAAGCTTATTTTTGAGATTACCCGGCAACCTTGTTTGCCTGTGTCTCGCCTTGCGGGATCGAAAGGTATGAAAAGAGGAGAGAAAAACATCGCTTTTTTAGACGCAGACAAGACAGGCAATATGTATGTAAGGACCTTTCGGGATGGAGACCGGTTCAACCCGCTGGGAATGAGCGACCATGTGAAGCTTAAGGATTTTTTCATATCCCGGAAGATACCGAAGGAGCAGAGGAGGCATATCCCGCTTCTTATCTCGAATGACGATATAATATGGATTGTCGGGCACAGGATTGACGAGAGATACAAGGTTACCGATCAGACGAAAAAGGTGATGCAGGTTGTTGCAAAACCTTATTAAAGAACCGTTAAAGGTTAGAGGCTAGAGGCTAAAGGTTAGAGGCTAGAGGCTAAAGGCTAAAGACTAAAGGTTAGAGGCTAAAGGTTCAAGGTTAAAGGTTAGAGGCTAAAGGCTAAAGGCTAAAGGCTAGAGGCTAAAGGCTAAAGGCTAAAGGTTAGAGGTTAGAGGCTAAAGGCTAAAGGTTCAATGTTAAAAGTTCAATGTTCAATGTTAAAGGCTAACGGCTAAAGGCTAAATGTTAAAGGCTAACGGCTAAAGGTTAAAGGCTCAAGGCTAAAGGTTAGAGGCTAAAGGTTAGAGGCTAAAGGCTAAAAGAGGTTATAACAGGAGTTAAAGTTTGTTAGTAAAGATTTCAAACGAAAACCCATGGGTTATTTTGATCCACGGGCTCGGGGTTACGGAAAAGGTCTGGTTTTCCCCTCTCGAAGAAAAGACCCGTTTTATCTCCTTTAAAGCATTGCTGAAAGACGAAAAAGAGGTTGTCCCCTTTGCTGAAAGATGTAACAGGCATGCTTATAACATAGCGTGCTGGACTCAGAATATTAACGGCACAATAGATGAGGCAGCCGTTGAGCTGAAAGATCTCATGGAATCAATTGACAGTAAGGATACGGTATTCATAGCCCATTCAAGGGGCGGACTTGTAGCCCGAAGGGCTATTCAGAAATTCGGTCTTAACCCTAAAGCCCTCGTATGTCTCTCAACGCCACATTTCGGAAGCAGGTTTGCAGACCTTACGATGAAACACAGTAAGTTCATTAAACGCATTTTACGGTCAATGGATGATTTAATGATACCCGTAGCTGAACTGCATACCGGCTCCGGTATCATCAAGGACATTAACAGCCCTTATAAACTTGAGCTGGAAAGGCATGTGCCTCACTTTGACATATGCGGAGATACTACGGCATATTTTAAGATAGGCTTTTTCAATGTTATGAGGTCAATAGAGACGGTTTTTGGCGACCGTCTCATCCGGGAATGGAGAGAAGGCCATGGTGACGGTTTTGTTTCGGTCGAATCTGCCAAATCGCTTTTAACCACCCATGATAATTATTTCAAGTTGCCTGTTAACCATGTCAATATTTTGGTCAATGGCGATGTATTCAGCACTGTCAACAGGATATTGGGAGATATTTTCCGTGTTAGCTCATAGCTCATGGCTCATGGCTCATAGCCGATCGACCATCGACTATCCTGACCATCGACTGATTCTATCGACTATCGACTGTTTCTCCGGTTTTTTTAGTTTCTCCGGTTTCTTTTGTTTCTTTGGTTTCTTTGGTTTCTTGACTATCGACCATCGACTGCTTTTCGACTATCGACTATCCTGACCATCGACTGATTCTACCGACTGTCGGGCGTAAGGCTTACTCCGTATTTGTTGAGGATCGAAAGAAAATCGGGGTGCAGGAGCGTTTCAAGCTCCAGTTCCCTGTCCTGAGTAGAAAATGCGGAAAAGGGTCCGGATGAGAGACCCGTGTCAGCCCTTCCGGGATGTGTCATTAATTCAGTGAGACCATCCGGCAGTGTTGGGAGAAGTTTTTTCATAAGCGGCAGCGACAACCTTCCTTTCAAATACAAGCCTCTGAAATGTTCTGTAGTCCGGATGCCTGCCGTTTCAATCCGTATGCGGGCTTCTGCGGCGTACCTGCTGAATATGCGGGCTTCTGCGGCAAGCTCTTCGGAAATATGGAGAGGTCCGTAGAGCGGTACCGGTTCTTCGGGGATGCGCATCCGGGGAATGTTGTATTTTATTGCTGCCTTGACTGCTGTCTCTATCACTGCCGGGAAGGTGTGGATATGATGATGGCTGTCGATGTGACGTATCCGGATCCCTGCATTCAGCAGCTTTTTGATCTGTGCATCCAGTTCGACGGCGATTTCTTTTTCCAATGCAGCATCATTGCCTGAGAAGAGCTTGATTGCAGGCAATTTTCCATGAAAACGCCCGTCGGGTGTTGTGAGAAGCCTGAGGCCCGATGACAACGGATTTCCTTCCGACAAATTTATATGGAGACCGCAGGATATATCTTTTCCCCGTATTGAGCGTATGCGCCTTACGGCATCGTCGAATGCCGGCCCGTTCGGGAGTATGCTTATGCCTGTCACGGTGTTTTTCCGAACGGCCTCAAATATGCCTGCATTCCTTGCTGTGTCGGCGCCGCAATCATCGGCATTTATGATCAGCCTTTTCATAACGGTTTCGCAGCACGGATAAAGAGGTTGCGGAAGACATATGCGCCATCATTTTTTTCGATAAAATCCGACCTTCCGGCGGCACGGAGTTTAAGAAGATATTCCATGAGCCCCTCATTCATTGCATTGTATTCATCAACGGAAAAGGGCCTCTCCGTTTCGCGCACTATCGTGACTTCCCGAAAACGTTCTTTGAGCCGGTTCAAAACGGCGGAAGGGTCGGCAAGCGAGATGGCAAGAAGCCACAGCCTGCCTTTCCCCGGCGCCAGAAAATCTCCGGCGCCGTCAATTACCCTGAAAAGATGAAGAGTGCCGTCAGGCCCTCCGTAACGCGGACTGAACGGCACAGGGGCAGGGGTCTGAGGAGGGGTGGCGATAATTACATCGAACCGGTTGTTTCCCGCTGATGCATGAGGTTTTTCTTTCAACGTCTCGTACCATGTGCCGGCATAAACATTGATCAGCCCGCCCACGTTGTTTTTATATGCATTTATCATTGTGGTTTCGAGTGATAGCGGGTCCAGGTCTACGGCGACAACCTCTCTTGCACCAAGCTTCGCTGCTGCCACAGAAAGTATGCCTGAGCCGCAGCCAAGATCGAGGACTTTTTCTCCGGGCTGAATATCGAGAAGTTTTGTAAGTTCAATACTCGATGGAAATGGCGGATGAACGCCGACGGGGGCCTCGATTTCAATGGCGCCCGCAGGAAGCTCGATTTTGTTTATTGTCGAATTTTGATTGCCTGTTGCCGATTTAAACCCGCAACCCGCAACTCCTGCCCGTTCGGCAGGCAGGCGCAACCCGGCATTGTTATATCTTCTCATCGCCGAAGAAAGCATTTTTTCTGTCAGTTCGGCATAGCTCAATCCGGCCCATAGGGCTGAGACGGCAAAGGCTTCAAGAGGTTCAAGGCTTGGTGTAACATTTGCTTCAAGGAAGAAAAGCGTTCCTCCCGCAGTAAGACGTATATCAAAGCGGGCATAGTCGCTCAGGCCAAGGGTTTTAAAAGCAATCCGGGCAAAACCTTCAAGTTCATGCAGTACAGAAGATGACAATTCCGGACGTGATGCATCAGGCCTTGTTTTCCCGGAAGGTTCGAGGAGTTTTAACTTTTCGGCGAGGAAGACATTTTCTGAGGTCGAATACCATTCAAGTGGAGGGAGCACTTCTAATCCCCCGGGGCCATCAATCACAGAAACGGCAAGCTCTTTTCCGGGGATATATGTTTCAACCATAACGGGCTGTTGTGCCTGTTCGATGAGATCGGCCGCCATCCTGCGAGCCTCTTCTCCGGTATAGGCAAGCCTGGTTCCACGGCTCATATGCTCGAATGCCGCTTTGACAACAAAGGGTGGTTGTAACCACGGAGGCGGGTTCCAGGTATCCGAAGTGACGACAATGCCCGGTGGGGTAGGTATGCCTGCTGTTCCGAGACGGGCTTTTGCGGCAACTTTATCATCTGCAAGCCGACAGGCTTTTGAATCTGAGCCGACAATCCAGGCTCCGCGAGCTTCAAGGACAGACCTTACGACAAAGCGCAAATACCCCCGTCCGAGGAAGGTATCTGAGTGGTCAATAATCAAGTCGCACGCCCTGGCAAGTTCCGGCGCTGTTAATACAATCTCTTCGGAGTTTGCCGTCAGAACTTCATGCCCGAGAGACCTGAGCCCCGCAGATATTGTCTCGGCGCATTTACAGGGTGAGCCGACCGTATGAATAATGCCGATGTTCATAAATCACTTTATCTTTTCTTTGCATACAAAATACATTTCAGAGCTGATATTGCGTGAAGAGGCCGGCTTGAAGACAATAACGCGCGCAAAGAGATTTTTTAAGTCCTTTTGTTTTGCTGAGAATGATTCCGAGAAAAAAGACTTAAGGACATAATGGCCGCCGGGCTTTAGCCCCTCTGCTGCAATGCGTTTTGAAGCCTCATAGAGCTCCTCGATATTTTTATCGTCAACCTCCCTTATCCCTGAAAGGTTTGGCGCAATATCGCATGTGACAACATCAAAGCGTGTGATTGAGAGCGTATCCGATATGCCGGACATTTTAATGTTTCTGATATCATCGGTCATCGTTACGATATTTTTGTGGGGTAGGGGGGGTACAGGCAATATGTCTATACCTGTGACCGAACCGGCCGGTCCTACTATCCGGGAAATGACCTGTAAAAAACTGCCCGGCGCGCATCCAAGGTCCAGGACTTTGTCGCCCTTTTTGATGATGCGATATTTATCCTGAATTTCCTTCAATTTATAGGCGCTTCTTGCCCTGTATCCGTCCTGCTTCGCTTTATTATAGAAGGTGTCTTTGAGGATGAACTTACCCATAAGGGTTTACGATAAGCCCCTCTTCTTTTTTCTCTTCAATTTCAAGGGATTTTTTGAGGAAATGAAGTGCAACACTCAGTGGTGTTCCCGGATCATGCAAGCAGTCTATCAACCCCTTGTAATACGGTAATTCTTTCAGACTGTAAAAGATGTATGCATAGTCTTCGAGCATGCGCTTGATTGACGGAACTATTGATTTAAAATCGTCCCTTCCGGTGAGGGTTTTAAGGAATGCCTGTTTCTTTTCCTCGGCCATATAAGGAGGAAGGACAATGGCGGAACCGCCGGTACTGTTGTATTCTTTTCTATCTTCCTCGATGGATGACCACGTAAGCTTAAATGGTTCGAATATAGCATGCGTCAGGATTTTTTCTATTTCTAACGAATGGGTTGTCCCGGGGATTTCAAGGTTGTAGACATCTTCAGGTTTCCGGATGGAATCATCCACATGTGATGTAAATTTTTTTAACTGTGCCGTTTCCTCCTTATATTGTCCGGATCTTTTTGATGCTTCTTCCAACATATAACCGGCATACTGTGAAGAAATATCAACTAAAATCATGCCTTCACCCGTGCCGAGCCGGTATTCCCTTGTTATTTCTTCAAGCTTGTTTTTATCGACAGGTACTGTCAGCAAATCTACGAGGCCATCTGTAAAGTGGATTGTCCCGTTGAGAAAGATGTAATTGTTTTTCTTTACCTCAAAAGCCGACAATACTACCCGCGCATTATGATCATCGTAGTTGGACATGAAACCTTTGTGTTCTTTCTTCTCTTCTATTTTCCTGAGTACCGGTTCGCCGGATATTTTTGGTTCCTCAATTTTGATGCCGGTTGTCTTGAGCTTATGGAGGAGTGCCCTTATGTTTTTCTGCAGCCCTTTGTCTGTCTCGCCGGGATAAATAAGGTTTAAAAATACCCCCGTGTTCTCATCTTTCAGCTTTCCCAGTTCTTCCAGAAGTTCCAGCTTTTCTTTTTGTGAGAGATGATGAAATCCGGCCGCCTTTTTGTTTACATCTTCTCTATTTTCGAAGTGTTTGAATATTTCTGCCATGAGGGCTTATTATAGCACCAAAGCGTTAAACAAGCAACGAGCAACGAGCAATGAGCAACGAGCAGCAGGCAACAAGCTATGAGCTATCAGCTATCCGGTTTGAATTGTCTTGACCTCACATTAACAGACAACGTAAAATACGGCAATCCGGCAGCATGAGACAAAAATCTACCAAGAGGTGAATAATGGCTAAGATACATGAAGGTGTTTACTTTATACAGGGCAGGGACGATATGCTTCCTGATTCCCATACGTATGTGATCGGTGAGCCTTCCTCGAATGACCTTTCAATCATTGATGTCGGTTTGACAGGGAAGGGGGGTTATAAAATACAGTCCATTAAGAAAGCGGGGATTGAGCTGTCCGCAATAAAACGTATAATTATGACCCATACCCATTTGGATCATATAGGCTGTATCGCAGAGATAAAAAGCCAGATCCCCGGAGCGGAGTTATGGGTGCACAGGTCGGAGGGCGAGTTGCTGGAGCAGGGAGATGACAGAGCCGTATACGGTATGAATGAATTTAAAAGCATGTGCCTTATGCAGTATGGTTTGAAATCCGATTCATTTAAAATGACGGTCGACCGGAAGCTCGAAGGCGGCGAAATATTGGAAATCGGTAATATGGTATGGGAGATTATTCATATTCCGGGTCATTCCATGGGAGGTATAGCCCTTTACAACCCGGCTTTCGAGATCCTCATTCCCGGAGATGTCATTTATGCGGATCATGCTATCGGCCGTTTTGATCTTTTTGGCGCCAACGCAAATGAACTCAAAAATTCGCTTAACCGTCTTGCTCAACTAAAAATTGATATTCTCCTGCCTGGACATAATAATATCGTGAAAGACCTTCCCGGAGACTACGTTAAACAGGTCGCCAGGACGTGGGAGCCGTACCTGAGGTAGCTTGCGCGGCTGATAGCGTGAAACGTGAAACAGTCGATAGTCGAAAAGCAGTCGATGGTCAGGATAGTCGATAGTCGAAAAGCAGTCGATGGTCAGGATAGTCGATAGTCGAAAAGCAGTCGATGGTCAGGATAGTCAAGAAACAAAAGAAACAAAAGAAACTAAAGAAACCGGAGAAACAGTCGATAGTCGATAGTCGGTAAACTAAAAGCATCATACATCAATCCGGTTGGCGGAAGTATCATTCCGCCTCTTTTTCTGCAACCTTCTTCTGTGCCTTCTGCAGGAGTTTTATCGCTTCGGCAAGATTTTCCGGCGTAAATGAGATGCCTTTTTTGGTTGGTATCCATTCTCCTTCGTCGTTCTCAAAATGTGTTCTAACGTCGATGTATTGTTTGCCTTTAAACTCCTTTACCGTGACAATGATTTTGTCTTTCCCTTTTTCAATTTCACCGATTTGCATAAGAATCTCCTTTTTTTGATGAGATTATAGCAAAAGGCAGGGTGGTATGAAAGAAAATTAAAATTTTGCTAATGTTCGTCGATTTTTTTCATCTCTATACGGAGTTGACTTGCTTTTCCGCTTATGAAATGCCCTTTCATAATATCAGGCTCGCTCTTTTCCACTGTGAAAGAAAAGTCGTACTGGCCCCTTCCCCCTCCTCCATGTCCCTTGGATGTTCCGGTTTTGCCCTTTAGCTCTGTGACGGATCCGGTTAATATATGCGACGGGTGATCTGCTGGAGATTTAATGGAATTTAAATGGGGAGTTGCATACTCTATTACTGCTTTTCCTTCGGAATAATTAACTTTTGCTTTCTGAATTCTTGCCCAGTTCGGTTTACAATGGCAACTCCCCTGAGCAGTGGTAAATTCTCCCCAGGAATGGACCACCTGAGCGGAATCTTTGTCTACTTTCTCAACATAAAAAACACAATCCCAGCCCTCTTTTGAATTCCATTTGCCGCTCCATTTGCCTGAAAGAGATTTAATTTCAGCCGGTAAAGACGGATCAGGGGGAACGATGTTTATATCGGAAATCAAAGGCGCCCTCTGAGACAGGCCAAGAGACATGAAGCCGCCAATAAGGAGAAAAGCTAACGCAATCAAAAGGACTTTTTTCTTCATGTAACCCTCCCCGTAAATTTAGTCTCCTTATCCACCAGTTATATCACCTGTTTTAGCGTATAGCGTATAGCGTTCACATAAAGCCGAAGTTGCGAAGATGAGAACTTGCGAGGTTGCGCGCATCTTCGTAACTTCATCGTTCCCCATTCCTCATTCTGCGGTCTTTTCGCATTTCACCTTTCACCTTTTATTCGAACTTAAATCTTCCTTCTTTGAAAAGTCTGACACATGCCTCCACCGCTCCTGCATCATACAGTATGCCTTTGTTCTTTTCAATCTCTTCAAGGGCCACATCTATTCCAAGGGCTGGTCTGTAGGGACGGTGTGTTGTAATAGCCTCTACTACATCTGCAACTACCAGGATGCGGGATTCAAGGAGGATTTGTTCACCTTTAAGTCCCCGGGGATAACCTGAACCGTCTAATCTTTCATGGTGCTGTAGTACGATCTGGGCTAATGGCCAGGGGAATATCACATCTTTTAATATGTCATATCCTGACTGTGAATGCACTTTGATCAAGCTCATCTCTATGTCGGTCAGCCTGGTGGGTTTAACTAATATCTCTGCCGGAATTGAGATCTTTCCTATATCATGGATGCTGCCTGCCATACGAATTCCATCTATGATATCATCCGGAAGGTTCATGCCTTTTGCTATAGCACAGGCGAGGCTTGACACCCTCCTTTGATGACCTGCGGTATAGGGGTCTTTTGCCTCTGCCGTCTGTGCTATGAGCTGTATAGTCGCCCCCATGGCTTTGCGGAGACTTTCCATGGAATGTGACAGTTTTTCTTCCGCTTCTTTACGTTTGGAAATGTCTTCAGCAGTGCCTTCATAGTAAAGTACTTTGCCTGCTTCATCCTTCACAGCACGGGCATTAAGCGAAACCCATATTGCACTTCCATCTTTCCTGTGGTGTTGTGTCTCAAATCCCTGGATAATACCCTGTTCTTCAAGGGTTTTTTTAAACCTCAGCCTATCTTCAGGGATTACATATAACTGCTCAGCTATGTTGCCAATACTCTTTATCGTTTCTTCAGGTGAATTATATCCCAACATTCTCACATATGCCGGATTGACGCTGAGAAATTGACCTTCCGGTGTTGTCTGGTATATGCCTTCCACGGCATTGTCAAAGATAGAACGGTATTTTTTTTCGCTTGTCTTAAGCCCTTCTTCTGCTAACTTGCGTTCGGTAATATCCCGTACATATCCGCCAACGCCTACTTTATCTTCGGAGAGCCGAACAGGAAACTTTCTTGTTTCGTATGTCCTGTTACCCATTAACTCCTCCGATATAAGAATAGTTCCAGATTCTAAGGCCTTTCTGTCGGTTTGGTTGCACGATTCAGCCACACTTTCAGGCTGGAGTTCAAAATCTGTTTTTCCGATAATATCTTCCAATTTCTTTCCAAAGAAATCCAATAAGGCATCATTGACTATTATATGTCTTAGCGCTTCATCTTTGAGAAAAACTACGTCCGATGTTGAGTTGATAAATGTGCGGTACCTTTCCTCTTTTTCCCTCAGGGTTTTCCCCATCTCCAGGAGTTTTTCAGTCTCGCTGAGCAGAAAACTTTTTCTGATATAGAATACGGATAAGGAAAGGAAAATGAAAAACAGGAAGGAAAAGGCTGTTATAGCGGCAAGGTGTTTATAGTTTGCTCTCAGAGCATCGCTATCGGTCCTCTCAACAATAACCGTCCACCCGATATCTTTCATCGGGGCAAGCGTTGTATGGTTTATGCCGCTTCCCTCTTTAAGGTCTTTTATCTCAATGAAGTCTCTGTGTTCCTGTACAGCCTTTTGAATAAGCGGAAAATAAGGGTAACTGCTCGTTTCTCCGGTATCGGGGAATTTGTTGCTGTAAATGATGTACCCTGCCTGGTCAACGAGGGTTACTTTTGTATAATCGCTGAAGGGAACCTGCCGGATTATTGTGGCTAAAAATGATATACCCTGAGGATTTGCAAGTATGCCAACCGGTTGACCTTTCTCATCAAAGACGGGTACACAGGTTGCAATAGCAAGTTCCTGCGTACCGATAAGCCTTTTGTAGATACTTGAAACATATGGTTTCCACTCTTTGCTCACACCCTTAAACCAGTCACGGTAAGAAAAGTTTTTATTAAGGGGTGCATTGTCAAGGGGGTAACCGATCCAGAGGACTCCTTTTTTATCCGCAACAAATACTATATCTATTTTTTTGTTGCTTTCTCTTAACTGGATGAGCCGTGGAAGAACCTTTTTGGAATCTTTTTCTTTGACGCCTTTGATGAAGGCGGGACGGTTTGCGTAGGCCTGGAGTATTGCGATGGTGGTCCTCTGATGCTCCGAGAGGAGGTCTGAAAGCAAGTTTGCCGTAGTTTTATCTGAGCTTAGCAGGTTTTTTAAGGCGCCGTTATAGTGCTGCTGCCAGATGTAATAACCTGCTCCGAAGGTGAGGAGAAACAATACGGATATTGCAGGTATGAGTGCGTAGGTTTTTGTAAGCCAGGAAAAAATTATGGAGTTTTGCTTAACCATACTTACTTTACTCGCAGTGAATGTTCATATGCTTCAGGTGGGGCAGGCGCGGCAATCCGGTAACGATGATGAGATCGCCACGTCGCTTTGTTCCCCCTAAGAAACTTTCTCAGCCATCTGGAAAAGGAGACTTTCATGCTCATCCTTGAACTTTTCTTTTATGACCAGCAGCTTTTCCTCAGAGGCGAAAAATGCATCCACCACATCGGGGTCAAAGTGGGTCCCACGACCTTTTTTAATGATTTCATAGGATTTTTCAAGGGAAAATGCCTCTTTGTAAGGTCTTTTGGATGTGAGGGCATCAAAAACATCGGCAATTGCCACAATGCGTCCTACCAGAGGGATATCTTTGCCCTTCGATCCTTTTGGATAACCGGTTCCGTCCCATTTCTCGTGATGGGTGAGGGCAACCACCTCTCCTAATTTTATAAACCCGGTATCAGACCCTTCAAGTATCTTTCCGCCTATGATTGTATGCTGCTTCATGATTACCCACTCATCAGGGTCAAGCTTTACCGGTTTCAGGAGAATTTTATCCGGTATTCCTATCTTTCCTATATCGTGCATGGGAGCAGCGTAGAGGATAAACTCCACGGTCTCTTCGGTTAGACCCATTGTCCGGGCAACGGCAGCTGAATAATTACTCATGCGCTGGATATGGGCGCCGGTGTCTTCGTCCTTGTACTCGGCAGCCCTGGTGAGCCTGTAAATGGTCTCAAGCGATGCTGCCTTAATCTTTTCAAGTGCCTGCCTCAGCTCTTTTGTTCTTTTTGTCACTTCTGATTCGAGTTCTTTCTGATAGTTGCGCATATGGTCGTTGTAGGCTTTGACCTTGAGGAGGGATGCAACCCGCGCACGCACTTCTGTTCTATCGACAGGTTTGGTCAGAAAATCGTCAGCCCCGGCTTCAAGGGCTTTTATCCGGTCCTCCACCTCTTGCAGCGCAGTAACCATGACAATAGGGATGGTTTTGGTTTCATCATTCGATTTTAATCTGCGAGCCACTTCAAAACCATCCATTTTTGGCATCATAATGTCGAGAAGGATTACATCCACCGGGGTCTCTTGTACTCTCCTGAGTGCTTCCTCTCCATCATGGGCAAGCGCTATGTCATACCCTAACGGCAATAGCATTGCCTCCATAAGGCGGAAGTTACGATCTTCGTCATCGACCACCAGTATTTTTGGTTTTTTATCCATAACCGCTCCCTTCTGATCGATGTACCTTAGCCTTTTTCATCCAGATATCCGGCCACTTTTTTTAAAAACTCAGGTATATGAACAGGTTTGGAAATGTAATCATGACAACCTGCCGCAAGCATTCTCTCCTTGTCGCCGGGCATCGCATACGCAGTAAGGGCAACAATAACAGCACCTTTTGTGGTTTCGTCATGTTTTATAATTTTTATCGCCTCGATCCCATCCATAACAGGGAGTTGCATGTCCATAAGAATGAGGTCGGGTTTATGCTCTTTCGCCAGTGCAACACCTTGTTGACCGTTGGTGGCTTCAATAGTTATGTATCCCTTGAATTGAAGAATATCACGAAAGAGCTTAAGGTTTTTAGGATCATCCTCGACAATAAGTATTATTTCTTTTTTTTTCTTTGCCATGTTTTTCCTTTTTGAAGTGTCTCTATGAATCGATTGCCTGTTATCAATTTTCAACCCGTTCGATAGGAATTTTAAACGAAAATCTACTCCCCTTTCTTTCCCCTTCGCTCTCTACCCGGATAGTTCCTCCGTGAAGTTCGATTAGACCTTTGCTTAACGACAATCCCAAGCCGGTGCCAGGGGTTTTGTCTTGTCTTGAACCCTTCACCTGGTAAAAAGGCTCAAAAATCTTTTTTTGATGCTCAGGAATGATCCCTATGCCGGTATCCTCAACGGAGATTTCAAGGAAATCAGCTTTGAGTTCATGGTTCATAGCTGATAGTTCGTAATTAACTTCATTCTTGCTATAAGCCATAAGGTCGTTAACTATCCTTGCTTGTACGGATATGATCCCTCCATCAGGGGTGAATTTTGCAGCATTTGAAAGGAGGTTGAATAACACCTGCTTGAGTTTCCGCTTGTCTGCCATGATCTCAAGGTTTTCCACTTCCCGCCTGATGTCCGGATTAAGGGTGATATTGTGTTTCATGGTCTTTTCTTTGATCATTGTAAGGCTGCTGTTGATAAGATCAGGCACATTCACCTTTGAAAGTTCAAGTTCTGTCTTCCCTGCTTCCACCTTTGAGAGGTCGAGGATATCATTAATGAGTGAGAGGAGATGCTTACCGCTTTCCAGGATGTCCCCGACATATTCTTCCTGTTTTTTGATTAAGGGGCCGAAGTACTGTTCCTTGAGCACCTCGGAGAAGCCGATGATTGCATTGAGAGGAGTCCTGAGTTCATGGGACATACTGGCAAGAAAATCGGACTTAGCCCTGTTGGCGCTTTCCGCAGTTTCTTTTGCCTGTTTAAGCTCTTCTTCATACTGCAAAAGCTTTGTAATATCCTCCTTGACCGCTACAAAATTTGAAATTTCGCCATGTTCGTTCCGGACAGGTGAAATTGAAGCACGCTCCCAATACAATTCGCCATTTTTTTTCCGGTTGCAGAATGTACCATACCAATTCTGTCCGGAGAAAATCGTTCCCCATAATTCTTTGTAAAAACTCTTTGAATGTACGCCAGAGCTAAGAATACGAGGGTTTTTGCCTATTGCCTCTGCTGAAGAGTAGTCGGTAAGCTCAGTAAACTTTGGATTTACGTACTGGATTTTTCCTTTCACATCGGTGATAACCACTGTGGCTGGACTCTGCTCAACTGCCCGGGATAGTTTTTTGAGTTCCTCCTCAGCTTGCTTACGTTCAATGACGATGCCAAGCTGGATGCCGATTTGATCCATGAGATCCATTAAGGATGGATTGGATTTTTCTTTCTTCGAGGAGAAAAATTCGAGTACTGCGGTAACCTTCCCGCCAACGACAACAGGGAACCCGAAAGCTCCACGGACACCGATATCATCAGCAAGTTTTGTACGAAGGAAATCGGGGTAAATGGTAACATCCTCGATCCAGAGCGTTTTTTTACTTGCAAGCACTCGTCCTATCATGCCGGCGCCGGGTGTAAAAACGGTCTTCGCGGTAACCTCCCGGAATAGATTAAATCTATTTTCGTCCTCAAGGTACCAGATATCTGTCGGGATCAGCATCTCAGGGTTTTTATCATCTGCCACATATACATGACCGACAGGCCAGCCTATATAGCGGGCAATGCCTTCAATGGCAACATGGAGGGCATTGCCGGGTGTTGCCGCCGCATTGGCTGCAGATGCCACATCATTCAGTAGGCCGATCCTTCTTTCGCTCTCTTTGAGAGCTTCTTCGGCGCGCTTACGCACGGTAATATCATGTGCAATGCCCAGTGTGTAAAAGAAGTGCTTGTCAGGACGTGCGATTTCACTATCAGGCACATCCCAGTATCCACGGGCAGAAAGCTGAACAAAAGAGCAATTGAGCGTATAGTCTTGGGGTTCTTGTCCCTTTCTGAGAAGGCGCACGTCAAGATTTTTTGTTCTGCGGTCCCCTGTGCGCCGTTCTAATAAAAGGTTACGAGCTTGTCGTCTGTCATCAGGATGCAATATCTCATCAAATGGTGTTCCGATAAGCTCTTCAGGGTTGTATCCAAGTTGTTGGATTGCAGAAGAGATAAAGTCAATGGTTCCATCTTCTTTAATGCGGTAGATGATACCGGGGGCAAGTTCAATGAGTATACGATAGCGCTCCTCACTCTCCCGGATTGCTTTCTCTGCAAGCTTTTTCTCGGCAATTTCCTTGACGAGCTGTCTATTCTTTTCTTCCAACTCAATGGTTCGTTCTTTTACCAATTCTTCGAGATGCTTACGGTAAAGCCTTAAATCTTCTTCAGCCAGTTTGCGTTCTGTTATGTTTTCGTGTGCCACGACAATCCGTAAGGGTCCCGGACGGCTGAAGCGGGTAACACTTCCAATAAACCATCTTTGTTCAGAGGGGGAGTGGCATGGATACTCCAGGGAAAACTCCTTTTTCTCACCCGTCATAACCGCCCTGATGCCTTGTGCAAATGCGAAAGCCTGCGGCTGATCTTCTCCCGAAACAATATTGCACACAGCAAGATAGTTCGCCCCACTACAGACATTATGGCGGATGGGGGGATTAGATAAAGCAAAATCGCGCCAGGCTTTATTTACGGCTATGATCGTACCGTTTTCGTCAAGAACGGCGATGTGGGCCGTCAGTGCGTCCATAGTGGAAAAAGCAAAGCGTTCCGATTCCCGTAGTTTCTTTTCTGCCTGTTTGCGTTCGGTAATGTCCTTGGCAATAGCTGAGGCGCCGATAACCTCACCCTTAGCGTTTTTAACAGGCGAAACAGTCAGGGAGATATCGATTAGTTGTCCGTCCTTTCGTATCCTTACGGTTTCGTAGTGTTCTACATGATCCCCGTGTCTGATTCTTTCGAGGATATCCAGCATCTCGTTTTCGTGACCTGGAGGGGTAAGGATAGAGACATTTTTCCCGATGACATCTTCTGCGGGATGGCCGTAAAGCCTTTCAGCGCCGGCGTTCCAGCTTTCGATGATACCTTCTAAACTTTTGCTGATGATTGCATCATCGGAGGATTCAATAATCGATGCAAGCCTGAGAAGTCTCTGCTTAATCTGTAAGGATTTGGCAGATTTTCTCTGTGAAGCCTTTATTGTATTCTTAACCAACCGCTTTCCTCTCTCATGAAACGATTACACAACGATATTAAATGCAGATTACGGAGATAAAAAGCGCTGTCATCCTGCCTCTTAATCGTTGTAATCTTTATTCTCATTCAAACACGAATCTCTTCTCCCTGAAAAGTCTGACACATGCCTCCACCGCTCCTGCATCATACAGTATGCCTTTGTTTTTTTCAATCTCTTCAAGGGCCACATCTATTCCAAGGGCTGGTCTGTAGGGACGGTGTGTTGTAATAGCCTCTACTACATCTGCAACTACCAGGATGCGGGATTCAAGGAGGATTTGTTCACCTTTAAGTCCCCGGGGATAACCTGAACCGTCTAATCTTTCATGGTGCTGTAGTACGATCTGGGCTAATGGCCAGGGGAATATCACATCTTTTAATATGTCATATCCTGACTGTGAATGCACTTTGATCAAGCTCATCTCTATGTCGGTCAGCCTGGTGGGTTTAACTAATATCTCTGCCGGAATTGAGATCTTTCCTATATCATGGATGCTGCCTGCCATGCGAATATTATCTATGGTATTGTTTAACAGCCCCGTCTCCCGGGCTATAGCACAGGCGAGGCTTGACACCCTCCTTTGATGACCTGCGGTATAGGGGTCTCTTGTCTCAACCGTTAACGACATGGCGTTAATAGTCCCTGTTAAGCTCTTCCTCAGTTTCTCAAGGGTCTGCTTGAGTTCTTCCTCTGCAAGTTTACGGGGGGTGATGTCTTCCGAGATACCCAGGAGATAACGTGCTTTTCCACCCCTTTCAACAATCGGTATTTTCTTCGTATGCAGTATCCTCTCACATTGTTGCCCTGTCTGGATGGATTCTTCAGGGATGTCCACAAGCTGCTTGTTTTTGAGGACTTCCCTGTCCTTTTCTGTAAAAAAATCAGCCTGATTTTCGGGGAAGAAATCATAGTCGTTCCTGCCTATCATATCCTGCCTGTCGTGTCCTAACAACTCTTCTCCCGCCCTGTTTAACATCACGAAGCGAAGGGTTTCTGCATCTTTCACAAAAATCATATCCGGAATATTCTCGATGATGCTGTTGAGAAATTCCTCGTTCTTTTGCAAGGCTTCTTCCTTTACCTTCAGCTTCCGATTTGCAATCTCCAAGTCCAGCATTTTCTTTTCAAGCTTATTGAAAAGGATTTCATTATGCTGTCTGAAGAATTCCATTTCTTCACCTAAAGGCTTTACGGGTGGAGAGAATGCCGATGCAGGTTTTTCTTCAAGAAAATCCGCCAGCATGTTTATCAATATTTCCGGCTCCTGAGGCTTGAGTATAAACCGGTCCGCGCCGAGACTTAATGCAAATCGTTCGTCCTTTGCTTCAGTATATGTGGCGGTGTAAAATATGAACGGTATATGTTTGAGCTTTTCATCCGCCTTCCATCTCCGGCAGAGGTTGAATCCGTCCATGACCGGCATCAGGATGTCGCTTATGATCAGGTCGGGCGGTGATTTGAGGGCCGATTCCAATGCCTCTGACCCGTTTGCAGCCGTAACTACGTCAAGTCCCTTTCCGTTTAATATGACCTCAAGCAGATAAAGGTTATCCGTGTTGTCATCGACAATTAAGACTGTTTTCATTGCTGTCTGTCTCCTTTAAGCCCCTGTTGAATCAAGCTATTGCCGGACAAGCAATACGCCCCATCCCTTTTCACCGGGAGGCTGAAGCTGAAGGTGCTCCCCTTATTCCATTCACTTTCAACCCTGATTTCTCCACCCAGCAGTTGAACAAGCTTCTTGCATATGGAAAGCCCCAAGCCGGTACCCTCGTATTTACGGGTTAAACCTGTATCGATCTGAAGAAACGGCTTAAAGACTTTATTAAGATCTTCATTGCGGATACCGATCCCGGTATCCGCAACACGGATGATAATACTATCGGCATTAGCTGAACAGGTTACGGATACCTGCCCATGTTCGGTAAACTTGATGGCATTGCTCAAAAGGTTGAGAAGCACCTGCTCAACCCTGCGCATGTCGCTTCTTATAGCGCCTACATTGGAAGCAATATCTACGGTCAGATCAAGGCCCTTCTTGTCGGCAAGAGGACGTACGGACTGCCCGACCTTATTAATGGATGCCGGCAGGTCAAATGGTTCATGGTAGACTTGAAGTTGTCCGGCCTCTATCTTTGAAATGTCGAGCACATCATTGATAAGCTCCAGGAGATGATGTGCACTGGTACGCACCATGCCCAACTGTTTTTTCTGCTCATCGTTTAACGGACCGACCAACCCCTGGAGCAGGATGCCGGTAAAGCCTATGATGGAATTGAGGGGTGTGCGGAGCTCATGGGACATGGAGGCGAGAAAGGCGGACTTCAGGCGATCTGTCCCCTCTGCCGCCTCCTTTGCTATCTCAAGTTCCTGTGTTCTTTCCCGAACGAGGTCTTCCAGGTGAAGACGGTATTGATCCAGCTCCTTCTCCGCCAGCTTGCGTTTGGTGATATCCTCGGAAGTGGTCTCATAGTAAAGAATATTGCCTGACGCGTCACGGATAACACGTGCATTCATGGAGACCCATAGTTTATTTCCGTCTTTGGTATAAAACTCCGCTTCGAAGTCTTCAACGAATCCGTTGATCTCCACCAGTTCCTTGAACCGCTTCCGGTCTTCGGGGTGAACATATATCTGATGAGCCATGTCTGTGACCGATTCTATCATTTCTTCCTGTGATTTATAACCCCACATCCTGGCTCCGGCAGGATTGGCACTCAAGCAACGACCATCAGGAGTGGTCCGTAAAATTCCCATGACGGCATTCTCAAAGATACTGCGGTATTTCTCCTCGCTCTTGCGGAGTGCGTTTTCAGCATCAAGACGTTCCATGATCTCTTGCCGCAAAACAGTGTTGATCCGAATGAGTTGGAAAAATAGAACGGATAAAATCAAGCTGAGGATGCATCCAAAAAGAAAATATAATGACTTTAGCGGATTAAACACGGGCCATCCGTTGACAGGCAGCGCCCCCATCTGCCAGCTTCCTGAAGGCAGCGTAATATCCGTAAGTACGGGGTTCATATTGAATATCCTGTCGTCGCCCCAGAATGTCGCACCATTTGCGCCCAGACTATCCTTGCCTCGAAGGGCAAAATGTATATTCCGGCTTGTCTCCTCGGCAAGCCCGATGCTCCTGATTAATGTATCGAAATCGATGACTGTTGAGACAATACCCCAGTAATGCGACTCGCCGCTGGAGACAGCAGTATCTTTCATAAATATCGGGGTGCGGCTGATGATGCCCACCCCACCCTGTACAAGATTGACCGGTCCGGCAACGACTGTTGTTTTCTCCCGGATCACCCTCAATACCGCTTCACGTTGATCGGGATTCTTAAAATAATCCATATTGAGAACACGTTCGTTTCCTTTTATCGGGTACACAAATCGAATGATATTATTGGGAGCAAGGGCTATATTTTTAATTCTGGGCTCACTGGCCACGATTTCCTGTGCCATTGATACAAACTGGGCCTCTGTGATTCCGTGCTGAATTTTCACAAGACTGACAAGCCCCCGGGAAAGATGAATGATGGAGTCAATCTGTCGGCTGATCTCTCCCCGAGCCTTGTCTAATCCGGCTGTGATCACTGTGCGCTCATGGCTGATATCGGCTCTATGGTGCAACAATGCAAACCAATGCGTAAAAACCAGCCCGGAGATGAATATTAACAAAGAAAGCGTTACAGCCGTACGTTTTTTTTCAAAAGGATGTTTTAATCTCATAATAGTATTATACCCTGCTTTAGCCTATCCCACCGCGTTGTTCATTAATGCAAAGGAGCAAAATACAGAATAAGGGGCATGCACTTTTTCTCTCAGTGATCTTTTTGAAGTTTATCATCTGCAATTTCAATGGGGTGTCTTTGCTTTTTGTTCTCAACAACAGTTGACACCACATTTACGATAGTCTGGATGTGCGGCGCATATGGCCTGAATTGCTCGGGTTTGTTGACTGCAATATTCAGGAAACCGTAATTTCCTGCATGTGTTGTAAGGGGGAAACAGCGGATATCCGGCAGTTTGTTTATTGCACATGTATAGCGTAAGGTATCATCTAATTCATTCCACGTATTCCGACAACTGGAACATATTGCGTTATAGATTAACGATTTACGGGAAGGCGTCCCCTGTATGCAGGCATGGATAAAAGATACACCCGGTAAGACCTCAAGTCCTTCATGCAAACATTCTGCTGTTTTCTTATCATCAGGCAATGAAAATAATTTATCCTGCAGAAGATATATCCGGCCAGGTAAATTAGCAGATTGATCATAATAGGGATTTTTAACGATATAACCATCCATAATCATAAAGGGGTGCGTCTGCAATACCCTGAAAAGTGCAACATCATCGAAACGGTTGGCATCATACTGACATATTGCGGTGACAGGATACATCTGGAACGCATCGTTGAGAAGGGTTTCGTACTCCATGACCCTGTCTAAGCCTTGTATGTTGTTTAACGCCCATGACATTTCTCCTGATGCACGTGCCCCGGAGTAACCTTCTTTTCTGCTCCGGGTATAAAAAGTACGCAACATGTTGAGCATGTTGTCCGGAACAAATCTGCCTTCAGGGCAGTATGTGTCCTGTGCTTTTTGTATGTGCAGCGCTTCGGAGTGTTTATTGTCAGGGATGACGATGCCGGATTTTTTCATAAAGACTTTTGTTTCATAAGGTGGAATCGTGTCGGTAAAATAGGCTACTTTTTCTCCATTGATGAGCCCGGCCTCAATGTACCGCGCCATAAGCTGTTTACGTTTCTCCTTGTCCTTGTATATGTAACAGATGTGTGTTCCTGCCGGGAACCTTTGATCGGTAAAACCCATTGAAACTTCTCGCATGTTCATACCCCCCTGTTTACATCTTGTTCCGTGCTGTTGGCATGATTATGAATTCATGATATTGGCAATAATGGGGGTTTAGTTAATGCGTCACAGAGGGGGAGACAAACTCCGGTTATTGCCCCCGCCTATTTGCAATATTGGTACAATTTAAAACCTTTATTTTATTTTTTGCAAGTGGAATTTGTGAAAGGGGATCGCTTACGATCATCCCGCCTGCTGCCCTTCCGGTGAAACGTTTTATGGATTGTTTTATTTAAGAATCTTTCCTCTGCGTATTCTGATAAAATAGGATCATGCAAACGGATTTTTTACCCATATCGCAAGAGGATATCAAAAGGAGAGGGTGGGATGCCCTTGACATAATCATCATCACCGGCGATGCCTACGTTGATCACCCCTCTTATGGGGCTGCCGTAATAGGAAGAACCCTGGAAGCGGCGGGTTTTAAACCGGGCATCATCTCTCAGCCCGACTGGAGGCGTATTGATGATTTTAAAAAGCTGGGGAAGCCGCGCCTGTTTTTCGGCATAACCGCCGGCAATATGGATTCCATGGCAGCCAATTACACGGCAAATAAAAGGCCGAGGAAGAAAGACGATTATTCTCCCGGGGGCAAGCCCGGCCTGCGTCCTGACAGGGCTACCATTGTATATGCAAACAGGATAAGAGAGGTCTTCGGCGATGTGCCGATCGTAATCGGAGGCATAGAAGCAAGCCTTAGAAGATTTGCCCATTATGACTGGTGGGCTGATTCCGTAAGAAGGTCAATCCTGTTGGATGCAAGGGCGGATATTCTGGTTTATGGTATGGGAGAAAGTCAGGTTCTTGAAATTGCGCAAAGGTTGCTTCAGGGCAAAAACCTTGCGTATATAAGAGGGACGGTTATGGTCAGCAAACAACCCGGGGTCAGGGGCCTGCCCCAGGGTGACTCTATCGGGGGCCGGGGATCGGCGGCCGGGGGTTATGGGCAGGTCATTGATGACGCATTATTGCCGGAAGGCTGCATTAAAATACCGTCTTATGAAGAGGTAAGAGAAGATAAAGCCAGGTTCAATGAAGCATTCAGGATAATTTATACAAATCAGGATCCTTTCAAAGGAAAGGCGCTTGCACAAAGATATGATAAGCGTTACATAATACAGTATCCCCCGCCTTTACCTTTCTCTGCCGGAGAACTCGATAAGATTTACGAATTCCCCTATATGAGAAGCCCGCATCCTGTATACGTTAAAGACGGCGGCATCCCGGGTTTTGAAACCGTGAAGTTTTCCATTATCTCCCACAGGGGGTGCTGCGGGGAATGCGCCTTCTGTTCGTTATACATGCATCAGGGGAGGATAATTCAGTCAAGAAGTAAAGGGTCAATCCTGAATGAAGCAAGATCAATATCCGAAAGACCTGAATTTAAGGGTACAATTACGGATATAGGAGGCCCCACAGCAAACCTTTATCATGCATCCTGTGCATTGTGGAAACATACGGGCGCCTGTAAGGACAAACATTGCCTCATGCCGGAAAAATGCAAAAACCTGAAACTCGGGTATGGGGAAAGCATGGAATTATACGGCCGGATCCTTGCGCTTGGAAAGGTGAAACACGCTTTCATTGAAAGCGGCATGAGATATGACCTGCTTGTTGGCAAAGATTCATCGGAATACCTTACGTATCTCTGCAAACATCATGTAAGCGGGCAGATGAAGGTTGCCCCCGAGCATTCGGCAGACCATGTCCTGAAAATTATGAATAAGCCTTCATTTGATGTTTATGAGAAATTCGTCATTAAATACAATGAGATAAATAAAATACTGAACAAAAGGCAGTTTCTTGTCAATTATTTTATCAGTTCCCATCCGGGCTCAACACTCGAAGATACGCTATCGCTCGCCCTTTATCTCATGAAAAAAAACATTCACCCGGAGCAGATACAGGATTTTACTCCTCTGCCCCTTACGCTGTCAGGCGCCATGTACTATACTGGCATGCACCCCTTTACAAACGAAAATATATTTGTTCCCAAGACCTTCCGGGAGAGAAAGATGCACCGGGCGTTGATACAACACGGAAACCGTAAAAACAGGGAGATGATCCGGGAGGCCCTCAAGGCCATGCATAAGGAGTATTTACTTAAACAGCTTACCGCTGATTGAAGATTAATTTCCCGGACAGATGAGATTACGAAATATTATGGATTTATTGGACCCAGACCTTATGCTCCGGCACCCACTTTCCGTTTATTGATTGACCCGGAACAACAGCCCACTCGCCCGATGGCTTGTTTTTACCGTATCTGGCAACAAATTCAGGATCAGGATAGGCGTATGCTGCATTTGATTGTTGGGGGTAGGCATATACAACATTTGATGGTTGGGGATAGGCATATACGACGTTTGGTTGAGGATATACATATACCCTCTGCGGAGGCGGATTGTAGGCGGTGCTCTGGACTATCATGTTCGTGACGACTGCGCCGACGAGAATACCGCCTGCAATTGCAGCGCCGACAGCCCATCCGTTATTGCATCCGCCGCATCCGTAGTAGTACCCGCGCGACCAGGAATAGCCGGCGGAAGAAATGATGAGCAATAAACAGATGACGGAAATTGTAATGGTTTTTCTCATATCTTTATAATTATAGCACATATTGCTGAGCTTGCAAGTCCATTCTTTATTCATCAAGGAATAGGTTCTGTCTAAAAACTGTTCAAGGTTCAGGGTTCAAAGTTCAAGGTTCAAAAAATCCTACTGCCTTTTATTCCAACATTGAACATAGAACTTTGAACATTGAACGCTCGAAAGAGCTTCGCGTCGCAATCCTTTATTCATCAAGGAATAGGTTCTGTCCGGAGAAGGTTGGAGGTCGGAGGCAGAAGGCAATGCCTCAGTCGCAATCCTTTATTCATCAAGGAATAGGTTCTGTCTAAAGACGCGGATATCATCGAAGATCATCGCTTTATTGTCGCAATCCTTTATTCATCAAGGAATAGGTTCTGTCATAATCATCCTGTGTCTACTCAATTGGCAATGATTGGAATTGAGTCGCAATCCTTTATTCATCAAGGAATAGGTTCTGTCAAAACGTTTTATTGTGATATACCGGTGTTTCTCATAATGAAAGTCGCAATCCTTTATTCATCAAGGAATAGGTTCTGTCACTTAAACTCGACAGCTTCAGGAACAGGTTCCACTTCACGTCGCAATCCTTTATTCATCAAGGAATAGGTTCTGTCAAACAACAAAGGAGGAAAACATGAAAACAATCGTAGTAAAAACGTCGCAATCCTTTATTCATCAAGGAATAGGTTCTGTCAAAGAAAAACAAGATGTTTCTTCGATCTGCATACAAAAGTCGCAATCCTTTATTCATCAAGGAATAGGTTCTGTCACACAAAATCATTGATGCATACCGCAGCGTTCAGGCCGCTGCGTCGCAATCCTTTATTCATCAAGGAATAGGTTCTGTCATATGATATTTATTTTGCTGAATATGACTTGTATAAAAGTCGCAATCCTTTATTCATCAAGGAATAGGTTCTGTCGAATTATGCTTGAATGTAAATATCAAGATTAAGAGAAAAAGTCGCAATCCTTTATTCATCAAGGAATAGGTTCTGTCGTAATGCTGTTTGGCGGTTGCGCAATGCCCCAAAGGTCGCAATCCTTTATTCATCAAGGAATAGGTTCTGTCGGAAGTTTTTCGGTGAAGCCAGCGTCGGCATGCACAAGTCGCAATCCTTTATTCATCAAGGAATAGGTTCTGTCAAAATGCTGACAACTAAGTATTGCATATTAATCGTAAAATGCAGTCGCAATCCTTTATTCATCAAGGAATAGGTTCTGTCATGGTCTTTGGACATCAACACACACCCCTTCAACAAGTCGCAATCCTTTATTCATCAAGGAATAGGTTCTGTCGATACTCATATTAAAAGAATGTTTAAAAATGTGGATAATTTAAGTCGCAATCCTTTATTCATCAAGGAATAGGTTCTGTCTGCACCTCCTTTATATGGTGCAAATTCAACAGGTTATCGCTCACTTTTCTGTAACCTTGAGTTTTCAACATTTTATGATCCTTATATACCGTACAATTAAAATTGTCAAAGAACATTATAACTAATAGTATTGAGCACTTCCGCTACTTTCTGTAACCCACCCCTGTTTTTGCCGTGTGGATAACGTCCGTTAACTACTTATAAGATATAGACATTTTCATCCTCAGTGACTTTTCCGGTTCCCAGCACCCTTATACTCTTTTCGCATTTAGCGCACAAGTCATAGATCCTCACGCTGTCATCATCGGAGATGATTTTACCCAGTTTCTTTACCAGGCTCTCCAATGCATCATCATCCATTATACACTCAAAGACGCTGTATTGCACCCGTTTGCCGAAATCGAGGAGGGTTTTGGCAATCCTGTTCCGCTTCCTGTCGTCAGGGATATCGTACGAGACGATGTAAAACATGGATCATACCTCAAGGTTAAAAGTCGTATATGCTTTGCCGCCCTTGATGTGGTTTGCCAGCTTCTCAGCCTGGAGCCTGAAGCATTTCCGCAGTGTCGATTTTGTCCCTGTTTCGGGATGGGTGAACTCTCGATTAAGATACTTCTCGTATTGGGCAAAATACCGTTTCAGAGCCTCTCTCATGAGATACACGCCATCTCCCTTCGGATTCCTGTAAAAGTCTTCCATGTTAAAAACCCTGTTGTTAATCAGGGAAAGGGTGAAGCGGTCTGCCGACGCCCTGAATTCTTCTTGGAGATCTGAGGCAAGGGATGCCCTTCCGTATTCTATGGCATGGAAAAATCCGATATAGGGGTCAAAACCTATCCCGTCAAGAAGACCCAGTATCTCATTAAACATGAGTGTATAGCCGAAGGAAAGAAGCGCATTTACCGGATCAGGGGCAGGATGCTTTATCCTGGCCTCAAACTCAAATTCACCGAGGATCATCTTCCTGAATCCTTCAAAATATATCCGTGCAGCCGAGCCCTCGATGCCCATAAGGGAATCTATGGCTTGAGCGCTTTGCGCTCCTCCGGCGAGCGACCTGATGCCTTCAATTTCCCGGGTCAGGTCGATTTCCGGGTGATTGTATGAAAACCCCTTTATCACATTGAGGCAGTTCGTAACCTTGCCTTCGACAATGGTCCCGGCAAGCATGAGTCTGAACCCATCGTCTGCGTGCTTCCTGAACTGTTCCATCCTCAACTCGACATTTTTGCTCTTCGGAGAGGTGATCTGGCCTATAAGCCTGCCCGTCCTTGTGAGAATCGCCATCTCGATGCCGTGCTCGAACAGCTCATGGACAGCCTGGGTGGTAAACTGGACATTGCCGAAGATCAGGACAGCGTCAACCTTGTCGCAGGGGACATCGAGAAGCATTTCATCATCTTTTTGCACGATAAGCCTGTCGCCTGTTTTTCTGAGCACCGCACCCTGTTCGGTAATGTAAATATTGGCCATAGTAAAAGTCACCAGTCAGGAGTCATGCCGGCATAGCCGGAGTTGGGAGTCAGGAGTCGGGAGTCAAGAGTCATAAGTCAAGAGTCATAAGTCATAAGTCAGGAGTCAAGAGTCATAAGTCATAAGTCAGGAGTCAAGAGTCATAAGTCATAAGTCAGGAGTCAAGAGTCATAAGTCATAAGTCAGGAGCGACTTTGGAAATTAGGGAAGAAAGCATGGCCCTTACCTCGCGATAACCGTTTTCCAGTTGATCATGAATATTCTCATCAAAATAACCCTCCTCAAAACTCAGCAATATCCAGTAGTCGGTTTCTCCTGCCTCCCGTCTTGCAATCGTAAGAGAATTCTGAAATACCTTACCTTTATTTCCGCCGAACCCCTCAGCGATATTCGCCGGTACTGATATTGCTGAGCGGATAAGTTGTTTCTTGATGATTTGCGCTTCGTCATTTACGGGAAAATTTCTACAGACTCGAAGAACCATTCGTGCCATTTCATGGGCCTTCTCCCAAACAATCAAGTCTCTATAGCTCTTTATCACTCATGACTCCTGACTTATCACTTTTGCTTGCCCCTTCCTTTCCCCGACTCATGACGCATGACTTTTGACTTCTATATGCCTGCATATCGAACGGAGGTGGGTAATACAAAACTCTTCTTTCCTTTTTCTCTCTATCAAAGGGTACCATTACCAGGCTTCTGCAAAAGGTAACGCCGAGGAACTTAAAGCCATGGTCGAAACTGACTATATCCGACTCGTCGAGTATAAGGTGCAGTCTCGACAGAACGTCATTGGTAATTTCCAGGGCCTCTTCTGCCTTCTCGGGCGATCTGCATAACACAACAAAATCGTCGGCAAATCTGACAATTTTTTGGTTTTGTTTTAAAAGGGTTTCGTCAAGCCCGTCGAGAAAGAGGTTGGCGAGAATGGGCGAAACGGGAGAGCCCTGCGGAATCCCCTTCTTCAGGGTTGTTATCGATTTGCCATCCCATACCTCAGCGGCTATCCATGTCCCTATCAATCTGACGATATCGTCATCAGCTATATATTTTTTCACTTTTTCCATGAGCGTAGCGTGGTCAACAGAGTCGAAAAAGGAGTCTATATCCGCATCAACAACCCAACGGTAACCCTGTTCAAAATATTCTTTTATCCGGTGAACGGCCTGTCTGACCGATCTCCCTTTCCTGTAGCCGAAGCTGCAATCCTCGAACTCTTTCTCAAGTATTGACTCAATAGCCTGGAGCACAGCGGTCTGCACAACTCTATCCCCTACCGTGGGGATACAGAGAGCTCTGCCCTCGCCATTGCCTTTATCAACAAGGATTTTGAGAAGAGGCAGAGGTGCATAGGTTTTGTCTCTAAGCTCCTGTGCAAGGCAATTCAGGGTTGCTGTCAAATCCTCCTCAAAACGTTCAATCGTGACCCCATCTACCCCGGCGCCGCTGTGGTTCTCCTTAACGTGTTGGAAGGCAGACGATAGAAAAGAAGGGTTGAGGACAGCATCGGACATCGATACCTCTTTACCAAACTCTATTAAAGTGGCTTTCTAAGGCATCAAGCAGCCTCAATCTACCTTCCATCTTTTCAAGGACAATCATACGAAAAGTTTGTCGTCATCAAAAGCGTGCATCCACCAGGGCAACACCTCATCGTAAGTACTTGATCTGCGCTCTGACTTTTTCATTATCAAGTTGATTGTTTCTTCTTGTTCGTCAAGTCTTTCTTTATTTCTTTCAACTCCCGGTGCATGTCTACAACAAGTCTCTCAAGGTCGTTCTTTTCATATTCTTCCCAAGATAACCATTTTATAGCATCTTCCTTTAGCCCATACGTCCACGAATAGTAGCTTTCTATCTGATTTGAAAAAATCTGCCTAAATTTGATACCTGTGGTGATCTTTAGGGGAATCATCAAAACATCAAGTTTCTGTGTATTAACATTCCTAATCACAATTTTGTACGTCTTTCTGCCGTTTGTTTCTGTGACAATTGTCCAGTAAGGGAGAATGTTGATTTTGATCCAACTGAATGCAGAGTCTAACTGAATGCACCTGCTTCCACGGTCTTGTTTTTGTCTTATAGACAGAGTTATTCCTTCTGGTAGCCTTATGGACTCCATTCCCAGGAAATTATTTTTTTGTGCTGTTGCTTTGAGGTTCTCCGTAGACATTTTAAAGGACTTAAACTTCCATGCATGATGACGGTATTCCTTATGATAAAGACTTGCCGTAGTGAGGCTATGTTCACTGTATAGTTTTATTAGTGATACGACCAGTGCAGTTACCATGTCTGATATGGTGTTCCTGAGGGGGCCCTCCTTCAAGAGCTCATCCTTATTAAAAAAATTCCTGCTATCCTTGAGAAAACTCTCGGCAAGAACAGGGTTAGTCAATAACATGGTGTTGGCTCTCGATGGGACGCTATATCCATGAATGTTTAATACTGTAAGCTTGTTGCCATTTATTGATATCGGGAGCAACAGGCTTAGTTCTGATTCTGTAATTGATTTTCCATAAATGTATTTGAAAATCACATATACGGGGGCAGTAACCAACAAAGGTAGAAGTATGCTCGCTGAAATAGGGTGTTCTTTTGTAAATTCAAACAAATAGTTGCTCGCGATATTTATGCATAGAGCGATATAGACCGCTACCACTCCTATTTCTATTAGATATTTTCTCCGGTATTTTAATTCGGCAAATAGAGATGTTTCATGCAACGTCATATGATCTCCAGAGTTCCTAACAGCTTTTGAAGGTTATCTTAATTTCAACTTTTCCACAACCTTTCGACTTATATCCTCCTAAAATATTAACGCCTTTTTCAAGTCTATTCTTGATAAGTTCCGACTTTATTGTATCGATGGTCCAGTCTTTGTTGTCCAGCCATCTATCCAGATTTTTGTATTTCAGATTTGAACGTTTTTCACCGAATTTCCATTTCCTCAACTTATCTTCCATGAGAATCTCAACTTCTCCTTCAAATTTGATACCTGGATTTACAATATACCACCCCCTGTTGGACGCCTTGGCGGCCCCGGCTTTGGCACGGTCTTCTCTAATGGAGTAAAGAAGGGTATCAATTTCATTCTGGTTTGGAGCGGGCAGCAAGAAGGGCACTCGTATAAACCCTTGAAGCGTCTGTGCTCCCAGCAAGTAACAGGCAGGGCATATGTAGTCGCTGTCTCTGTCGTAATCACATGGTTCCAAATCTCTTGTATAGTTATAAGTTTTTGTGTCTTTGTTGAATAATTTTTTTCTCTTATATTTGCCGTTATCTCCAAACTGTTTTTCATCATCTGACAAGTTCTTAAAGCTGGAGGGAATACAAGGTTTGACCCCTATCTCCTCGCCTTTATCTATGAGACCTTTTTCTTCGAGATACCCTATGAGGTATCGTTCTATCTGCGATCTCCAGGCACCTTTCAGACTTGTACCTGGAATGGCTGGTGTACTTCCATTGAGAAGTACAATCGGGTTATGGATGTCAGACAATATGTGTGATGTCCCGCCGATGTGAAGAGGCTCTTTAGTGGTTAATTCAATTTTTACTGATTCCCATACCTGATTCGACATATTAATCCCTCCCTATTTTGACTGTTGCTATCGCTTCCAATTTTTTCACTACGTACCCTTTGACTGGCCTCGGTATGTTTAACGCATCTATCTCTTCAATATATTTTAGGAGTTTATTGAATGCAGCGATCTTAAAATCATCCGACGCCTTGTCTTGCAACCTTACCTTTACAAGGATTTTACCATTTTTTTCTTCCATCAAAACACCAAGATCGTCCAATATCCCACTGGACAAGGGTTTATCTCTGCCAAAATACTCTTTAAGTTCCTTATCCTTCTCTATGCAACAAATTACATCCTCTAAAGATTTATCACTCATCCATCCCTCCTTTAAATAAGAACTTAGGTCCTTGTATCCGAGAACCTTCAAAATACGAAAGAACATATTGACCTGTCTCATCATCTTCTCTGACAAAAAGATAACCAAGCTTTGCTTTCAAAACATTTATATCGAATGTTTTTGCTTCCGAAACAGGTATCCGGGTGTTCAATATGCCCTCGCCGCAATCTTCCATTCCAAGTTCATACTCTTTCTTGTTATCTAAAAAGCATTTTCCGAAGCCTCTCATCCTTAACCCGCCCATTAAGAGAGTAATCCTGTTTTCCAGTTTCTCGGAAATATTTTCATGATTGAGTATATAGACATTTCCTTTTACCCCTTCAAGATACATCACTTTGATGGGCAACTTAACCGTGTCTTTTCCCCGATCATTCGGCGCAATGGTCAGATGGTTAACATTGTCTATTGATTTAATAATACCAATACCGTGCAGGCTTAGCCCAAGATTACTCTCAAACGCCCCCACTACTCGGGTATACGGGATTACTTTGGAGCATGGTCTATATGTACCGCCTTTTACACGTTCGCCGAGACATATCCTGTCAACGCTGAGATTATACTCAATTATTTTCATACCGTTGGTCTCCCAAAATTTTTGCAAGAGTCAAAAGACTCCTATGATCCAATCCATAGGGCCTCTTGGGATCAGACAATTGATGATAAACTTGAGAAGCTGCATAATCCCCCCTTCCCTTTGATCTGTCATGCATTATTTTATTGGCAAGTGTCTCGGAGAATTCGGCAATCTCAGCGAGTTTATGAAGAGCCCGTAGAGAGCCCTTTTTAGAGAAACTCTTAATAAATGTAACTATATTGTTCATCTGCCATATCTCGGCTGCAATCTGACCCTTGCCTACAATATTGACAAATACTGATGACCGTTTGTCTTTAGCTGTCTGATTTTGCCTTGTCTTATACTCGTTCATAAATCGCCAGTGTTCAAAAAAAGGGTACTTTATATTTGCGCACGAAATTGTCAAATATACCGGTGACTCTTTGAACTCGATAAATCTCGGGAAAAACGCGGTAAATACTTTGGTATATTCGTCAACAATAGATATGATGTCTTTGAGGTCCTCAACCTTGACTATAAAAACATTATCCAGCAGGCCATCTAATTCGATTTTTTTTTTCTTGCTTCTCCATACATTTGTGGTACATATAGTATTCTTGACCTCTGCCATAAATTCTTTATATACTTCGAGAAACTCAAAAATGACTGAAAAACCAAAGCTGTGAACTCCCATCCCTCCACAATGATTCTTTGTAAGTTCTTGTTTAAACTCCCTATTAAAACAGGTTAACAGTGCTTTTAGAAGTCCCTCCATATCAAGATCAATTTCTAAAATAGCTATTTTTGTATTTCCTGCTTGTTCCCATCCGTACATTTTTTTAGAACCTGGTGCATTTGAGCGTATATTATAGCATTCAACACATAGGTATTCTGTAGTCTCCTTGCCGTGTTCCAGCTTTGCCGGTGCCATTTGGCAAAGATCACACAAGATTCCTTTGCGACTGGGTTTATTCTCGTATTCCGGATATATATTTGGCAACAATGGGTGATATACTCTTATTTCTGACTCGGCAAACAAATCCGAGACGCAATTGAGAAAGTTGTTCTTAATATCAGTATTTTCATTGTATGGAAGCCGCGTTTTTCTTATAGTCAACTCGAAGTAAAAATTAGAGGTAAGTTTTGTCCCCATGAGCTGGCATAATTGATCTGAACTTTTATATGCTGGTACGGCAAAGATTGCGCCATTAACAAGCTCATACAGTATCGTTCCTCCAGCAGCTTTTATGCATTCCGATAACACTTTTTCTGCAAGGGTTAATATGTGCGTGTCTTTTAAACGGACCAGCAATGTATCTGTTTTTATCTGCACATAACAAAGATATATTTCTTTGGATTTCTCTATTATATCAATAATATTTGTTGTATATAGAACCTTATCTATAGGCTCTGTAACGCCAAAATAGGGGGCATTGCTTGTCAAAAAGTCAAACCATCTTTCTGTTAAAATTGAATGCGTATATAGGGATGCAAATGGGCAACCACCAATATCTTCCGGCCTGCTCTTAAATTCGGTGGCATATTTGAAAAATATATTTGAAAAATCTTTTGTCACATTAATTGTTCTTAAAAAATCTTGATCGGTTTTTATTTCTTGCAAGAAAGGCTCCTTCTTGTGCCTCCAGGCGTGAAATGTGGTTCTCGATCTATAGTTTGTATCAGTCAGTCTTCGTGATATAGTCGACGCGAGTTTATCTGCATAATGTAAACAAAAAAGCTCTGCACTAATAGGGTATATATGACAATCCAAACCATTTATTCTATGTTTTTCGGTATCTCTTACACAATGGTGGCTCAATGCCTTCCATACCTCTGTATTTTTAAGGTTTTGCAAATCAATTTGGTAATGGTGTGGACACATATGTTTTGTACTTCCTCCTGCAAGTTTTAGGAGGTCATGCAACCGTGCATCAATTTTTTTTGACATTCAACCTTCCCCCAATTTTGTAACTGCCATTTTTATATTTTATTAAAGCCACAGTCATGCCGACTGCTTCATTGATACCTCCCCAACCCAAACGATGTGCCTTTGCCCGTGCACAGTACCTTCCCTGACCCATGAAACTGATCTATGACTGAAGAAACAAAGATATCTTTGAATGGATGTAACCCCTGACACGGTCTCACATAAACCATCGCCGAATTAACCCCCTTTAAAATCTGTTCATAGCCGTGACGCGCCATAGCGGAAAGAATCTCCTTCCTATTTTTTCGTTTCCTCCAGCAACGTTTCAAACACATCCGTAAATGTCTCTTGCCTTTCGGTTGAGGACTCAAATTCTTTTAACCATAGGCCGATATACTCGACATCAATCGCAGCATTCTTATGGAGAATGCCCAAAACATCTTCCAGGTCGCGCGGTCTCCCGGCAAAGATTTTATGTATGATCACATCTTCTACAGAGGCAAACATAGCCGCTCCGTCATCAATCGCCACGTTTCTTGCCCTTGAAATGGCCTTTTGCCCGTAGGGGGTAAATGGAAAAATAAAATCGACTCTGATGCCTGTGGTCTCATCTTTTGCAGGCAGCACGGAAGTCTCTCTCACAAATTCTTCATAATGCTCGGGAATGATCTTTAATCCGATCTCCCTGAGGGCATCGACCACGAGGGGAAGTTTCCCGCTTCCCAGCCCCAGCGTTATGTCTATGTCCATCGTGAACCTCGGTGAGCCATAGAGAAGAACGGCCTGTCCTCCTATAATCATATAGGGCATATCGTATTTGTTCAGTGTTGCAGCTATTCTTGTTATGAGTTTTTCAAACATGAATTTAATATCCTTGCAAGGCGTACATCCGCCTCAATCCCTTCCAAAGGGTCTTTGGGCGGGAGCACATTGAGCGACACCCCTTCGCGCCACATAGCTTCAAGGATTTCCAACGCTTCAGCGTAAGAGAGTTTCTGTTTCTTCAGTTCGCCGATTTCAAAATCCCTCAAGAGGCCGGCATTTCCAATCATCTGCACACCGTTCTTACCTTTATATTCAATAATCGTAACTTCTTGAAATGACAAATACAACAGTTATTATCCTTCAGCCTTCCACCTTTCACTCCCGACTCCTGACTCCCGACTCCCGACTCTTGACTCCTGACTCTTGACTCCTGACTGCTCTACGCTGTACCTCCCCAACCCGAATGCGGTGCCTTTGCCCACGTGCAGTACTTCCCCCGCCTTAATCAGCGGCATGAAAGGGGCGAGGGCGCCTTTAAAAGTGATATCGCCTATGAACCCGCCCATGGCGATCTTCCGCTCCTGCCTGCCGGAGTAACGTTCCCAGTCGTACCAGGAAAGTTTTGTGTCGGAGACTTCGATCTTTTTTGCCTGTTCGATGATCCCTGTGAAATCAAGGGTTGAGGGGTCAAGGCCGCAGTGGAAATAGGCAAGCAGCGAGAGACGCCGCAGGAGAGTCCTGATGAACATATGGAACCCGATGTCGAGGGTAAGCCTGCCGTCGTACGTGATGCGCGCGGGTGTGAGAAAGCGAAGGGTGAGGGACGCCTTCTTTCGCGTTCGCTTTATCGCTCCGTTGAGAGGTATCGCCACAGCGTTGAATTGCTTCAGGGTCTTTGAGGCGTCATCATAGATCGGCTCACTCCCGGCTCCTGACTCTTCGCTTTCCACCGTTTTCAGTACAAACTTGCCCCTGCCCCTGCCTAAGCCCGTCTTTCCCAGTTCGTCAAAGGTGTAGATGAAATAAGGCAGGTAGTCGATGGCCCTGCCTATGAGCACGAGGCCGAAGGTCAAGTCTTCTCCCGGTTTATAGACCTGTTTTCTCTCTATCGGAGGTTGAATCACGAAGGGATGGGGTGCAGCTTCATACTTGCGCATGAGCTTTGTATCTGCCGGCGGCGGCGTCTCAAAGATGTAGGAGTAAACGCATTTTCCTTTGAGGAGACAGTCCGTGCATTCCTTGTCTCTCATGACGCAGACCGTGCGCCTGAAAGCGTTGCCGAAGCCGCCTCGCAGGGTGGAGCCTTTATAGGGTGGAAGCAGTATGGGTTCAAGCGCCTTTATGTGAAAAATAAAGGACGCTGCATGGATCTCCATTTGTCCCCCTTTTTATCTTCAAATGTAGCCGGATAAAAAACTCTATCACTTAAAATTGTCTTTGCAAAGAAAAAAATAGATAGCATCCTCAGTTCGCTTTGCAGGCCCATTATCAGGGAACCTGACATCGAAGGGTCGCCCCACAGGGTGATTTTGGGATTTTGGTGCGGAGGAGAAAGAATAACTGTAAACCTGCATCGGCATGTGCTATTTTATAGACGGCGATGGGTTGGACATAATCGCCCGGCAGGGACTGATAATTCCCGGAGCCTCATAGCGGCGGGAGTCATGTGAAGCAGTCTCTCCAAAAGTCGAGGTTTTTTTGTTTATTCCGAAATGAAAGAGGATGTACATAGAAAAAGAACACAGAACAGCAGAGGAGGGCATACATTTATGATCTATTCACAGGAAATACAGAATATGTGTTGTGTAACAAAGGGTGCAGATCACGGCCCGGCGCCGATACCGCAGGAAGGCAAATGGACTCAGGCAAAAGAAATAAAAGATATATGCGCCTTTACGCACGGGATAGGCCGGTGTGCTCCGCAACAGGGGGCCTGCAAATTGAGCCTCAATGTTAAGGATGGTATTATACAGGAGGCGTTAATCGAAGCAATCGGCTGCTCGGGCATGACCCATTCCGCTGCCATGTCCGCTGAGATACTGCCCGGGAAAACGATCCTTGAGGCTTTGAATACAGATCTGGTATGCGATGCGATCAACACGGCGATGAGGGAACTGTTCCTGCAGATCGTTTATGGAAGAAGCCAATCTGCCTTCTCGGAGGGCGGTCTGGCAATAGGGGCGGGACTGGAAGACCTCGGCAAGGGATTAAGAAGCCAGGTTGCCACCATGTACGGCACATTGGCCAAGGGGCCCAGATACCTGGAAATGGCCGAAGGATACGTGACAAAAATCGCCCTGGATGACAATAACGAAATTATCGGTTATGAATTTGTAAGCCTGGGCAGAATGATGGAGATGATAGCAAAAGGCATGGATGCCAATGAGGCCCTAAAAAAGGCTTCCGGAAAATATGGCCGGGTTGACGAAGCAGTAAAGCTAATCGATCCGAGACATGAATAAGGAGGGTAAAAGATATGGCACTGTTTGAAAACTATGAAAGAAGAATAGATCAGATCAATAAAACATTAAATAAATATGGAATTAATTCAATAGAGGAAGCAAAACAAATCTGTGAGCAAAAAGGAATAGACCCGTATAAGATCAGCAAGGAAATTCAACCTATATGTTTTGAAAATGCCTGCTGGGCCTATGTTGTTGGCGCTTCTCTGGCAATAAAGAAGGGTTGCATAAAAGCAGCGGATGCTGCGGAAGCCATCGGGGAAGGATTGCAGGCATTCTGTATCCCCGGTTCCGTTGCAGACGACAGAAAGGTGGGTCTGGGACATGGAAACCTGGCAGCCATGCTTTTGAGGGAAGATACAAAATGTTTTGCGTTTCTGGCAGGACACGAATCTTTTGCCGCCGCTGAAGGCGCTATCGGCATTGCCAAATCGGCAAACAAAGTAAGGAAAGAACCGTTAAAAGTCATATTGAACGGATTGGGAAAAGACGCAGCGCAGATTATTTCACGGATAAACGGGTTTACTTACGTTAAAACAAAATTTGATTACTACTCAGGAAAACTTGACATCGTTGAAAGCCGGGCTTATTCGAAAGGCGAAAAAGCCGCTGTCAGATGTTACGGCGCCGATGATGTCCGGGAAGGCGTTGCCATTATGCATCATGAAAAGGTTGACGTTTCTATTACGGGAAATTCAACCAATCCGACACGATTCCAGCATCCTGTTGCAGGCACATATAAAAAAGAATGTAATGAAGCAAGCAGAAAATATTTCTCTGTTGCATCCGGCGGCGGCACAGGGAGAACGCTGCATCCGGACAACATGGCGGCAGGCCCGGCTTCATACGGCATGACGGATACAATGGGAAGGATGCACAGCGACGCACAATTTGCCGGCTCGTCCTCTGTGCCGGCACATGTGGAAATGATGGGATTTTTGGGTATGGGCAACAACCCGATGGTAGGCGCGACGGTTGCCGTTGCGGTTGCAATTGAACAGTCGGGCAAGTAAAAAAGATTAAGCGTATCCGGAATAGCTTTTGACAATCAAAGCAACATATGGTCCTGTTGCCGTTCGCCCGGGCAAAAGTGTGCTATCTCTTTAAGGAAAGTACCGCGGCCGATAAACCGGATCGCCTTCATTCCCGTTTTGCGCGCTGTTTCGCAATGCGCCTCATTATCATCTATAAAAAGCAGTCTCTCCGGCGCACAGCCCAGGCGGAGAATCGTATCGGAAAAATGGGAAGGGTCCGCCTTGCTTTTTCCAAGATGGTAACTGTTAAAAACGATATCGAAACATTTGAAAAATCCATCCCGTTCGTTCAACTCGTCCAGCCAGTTGGTCTGATCGCTAAGGATGGCAATCCCGATTCCATATGCTCTGAGTTTTTTTACAATATCAAACATCCAGGATCTCAGTATGAATCTGGACAGGATTTCATTCCGGAGCACTGTATCCTCGTCCCCGATCCCGGTTTTATCACGGATTGCCTGCCAATACATGCGCTCATCGGCGCGACCTGTCAGGTATCCGGTCGTATGGATGAGGTCGTCGGCCAGGTTGTAAAAATCCGCTTCGTCCAATCCATGCCTGCCTGCAATAGCGCGGAGCCCTTCTGCAAAACCTTTTTCGGCCAGGACTCCCCCGAAATCGAAAACGACCATATCTATACTGCATGTTCCGGTTTGAGTATCCATACCTGTTTTTTTGCACAAAAACGTTAGCATACGCCGACAAATATTTTCTACTTTTTAAAATCCTTTTTTTGTAAAGCTATACGAGTCCCGTACCTTAACCGTATGATTACGGGTGGCCGAATACCATCCGTTTTACTTCTATGCCTGCAATCCCGCCCAACTTCTGCGCAAACTCGTTAAATTTTGCTTCACTTCCGACAAATTCGATCAGCACTATTCCGTTGGGTCCGCCGCTTGCACCGTTGACTTCATGCAGCCCTAACCGCGTCTTGATGTTTCCGCCGAATTCGGTTAATACCTGTTGTACCTGCAACGCATGCTCCAGCCGCCGGGTAATGTGAATCCCGCAGATGAGATGTTTGGATTGTGTCATAACATTTCCTCCCTGCATAAGAATTTATGGTTTGGACAACCAACAACCAATCAAGGCGCGTTGTTCCCGGGCCGCCGGGTATACCGTAACTTTCCTGACATTATTGCCCCGCCCATGCATTCATTTTCCCGTAATCATCGGTAAACTTCAAGGAGAAAATCTTTGCGTGTGTGGCCGTTTCCGGTTGCAGCAAGGCAGTAATCTGTTGTGTTTGAAAACTTTTTGATCTGTTTTTTCGGTTTGGCTGTACACCGGCGAACCCTGCACGGCTTCAACGATAGAAAGACTATCTTTCAGGACGCTGAAGGTGATAAAATAAGACAGGACGGGCGAGAATCAAGGAGGCGCGGTGACTGGTTACTCCAGGTTGAATGTACTCACACGACTGACCATCGGGTTTGTTGCCCTCTTTGTCGTTACAATGTCGGTGAGCGTCTATTCTATTATAAAGCTGAACCAATTCAATAAGGCGACCGCTTATATGCTTGATATGGGTGATCGAATGATTGAATACAAAGAAAGATTGGGCAATGCGCTGCTTTCGGAAGTGTCATATGAAAAAAAATATGTTATCTCAAGAGACTATGCACTGTACAACCATTTTGTTTCAGCCGGGAGAGACTTCAACAAATATCTGAATGAAGCTGCTGCAATAGCAGATACCCTTGGCAGCAAGGAGATACTGGACAACATTATACGGCAACACTCCCATTTTAAAATGCTGGTGGAGGAAGAGGAAAAACATTTTAAAGGCCGTGGTGTTTATAATTCGGGTTGGTATAAAGCTGAAAAAGAAAAAACTGTGGAAGCCATAATTGAGGAGATCAAGAATTTGGAGCTTTATGTCGAAGATGATACCAAGAACAGGATAGAGGGGTTAGCGAAAACCGGCGCCAAGGCATTGAGGGTGGCCCTGGTTATGGCAGCTTTTTCCCTTATATCCGGTATTTTCATTGCCTCCGGCATCACGCGAAGCATTACCAAACCCCTCTCTGCCATGAAACGGAAGACGCAGGAAATCTCTAAAGGCAATTTTAAAAATCCTCTGAATCTTTCTTCACCTCCTGAAATCGAAGAACTTGCAAATGCATTCAATCTGATGTGCGACAAGCTAAATGAGATGGACAAGATAAAATCGGATTTTTTCTCATCAATGGCACACGAACTACGTACACCCCTTTCGTCAATCAAAGCCGGCATAAACCTCCTGGAGAAGAACGTGAACAATCCGGAAACCGGGACTGGAGAGAGGGTTTTGGCAATCGTATCCGAGGAGTGCAATCGGCTGATAAGGCTCGTGAATGCCCTTCTTGATCTGTCAAGGATGGAGGCCGGGGTGATAGATTTCTATTTTCTTTCCGGAGAGGTCAAGCCTTTGATACACAAAGCCATTGCTGAGATAGAGCCGTTATCTATGGCAAAGAAGATAACCATTGATTTTGATGCAAGCGAAAAGTGCCCTGCTATTATGATGGATAGTGAAAGGATTCTTCAGGTCATAAGAAATCTATTAGGTAACGCTGTGAAATTTACGCCTGAAGAAGGCGGTATCAAGGTACTTTTAAAACCTGTTTCGGGAGGTCTGGAAATATCAGTGGCCGATTCAGGTCCGGGTATTCCCGAGGAAGATCGTAATATGATCTTCGATAAATACAAACAGGCACAGACAAGCGTCAAGACCGAAATAAAAGGTACGGGTCTCGGACTGGCTATTGCAAAACATGTTGTTGATGCCCATGGAGGTAGGATTTGGATAGAAAGCACATTAGAGAGAGGAAGTATTTTTACTGTTTTTTTACCGGCCTGATGCTCCTTCTCCTTTCCGGATGCTCTTCATTGCAACAAAGCAGATTCTCGGGAGATATTCAGAATGCGGCAGAGTTGTACGCACGAGGTGATTTTGAGGACAGCTTAAAGGCAAATCAGAATATTCTTGCCCTCTCAGAGGGTAAACCGCCGGGAGATCAAGCTCTCTTTAATATAGGGCTCATTTATGCCAGCAACAGATACTCAAAAAAAGATTACAGAAAATCTATGGCATTCTTTCAACGTGTGGTTAAAGAGTACCCCCGGAGTCAGCTTGTACCACAGTCCAAAACCTGGATCGGAGTTCTTGAGGTGATTGAAAAATCTAAACAGGTAGACATTGAAATGGAACGGAAAAAGAAAAAGCTTGTGAGGTAAAGAGATGGCTTTAGGAAATATATTGATTGTTGATGATGACCGAAACCTTCTGGAGTTGATGGGCATGATGCTTAAGTCGGCAGACTATGAAGTAACGGCGGCTTGCGATGAAGAGGAGGCGCTTGCGGCTGTAAAAAACCGGGTCTTCGACCTGTCTGTTATCGATCTTAGGCTGCCGCGAACAGATGGCATAATCCTGATGAACGACCTGCACCAAATAAATCCGGAAATGCCCGTTATCATACTTACGGCCCACAGCAGCGTAAAGAGCGCTGTTGAGGCAATCAGAATGGGGGCATTCAACTATCTCGTGAAGCCTTTCGATCCCGACGAACTGCTGTTGCAGATAGAGAGAGCCCTCGAAAACCGAAGACTCCATTCCGAGGTAAAGAGGCTCGAAGGGATTCTTGAGGAACGGTACACTTTCTCAAGCATTATTGCAAACAGCCAAAAGATGCAGTCCGTCCTTGGGCTTGTGTCGCGGATTGCATCTACGGATTCAACGGTATACATCCATGGTGAGAGCGGTACGGGGAAGGAACTCATCGCGAAAGCACTTCACCTTGCAAGCGGCAGAAAAGACAAGCCCTTTATTGCCATAAATTGCGCTGCCATACCGGAAACGCTGCTGGAAAGCGAGCTTTTCGGCTATGAGAAAGGCGCATATACCGGCGCCGTAAAGAGTTTCAAAGGCTTCTTTGCCCAGGCACACGGCGGGACACTTTTTTTAGATGAGATCGGGGATATGCCTTCATCCCTTCAGGCAAAACTATTAAGGGTGATCCAGGAAAGGGAATTTTATCCTTTAGGAAGCGAGAAACCTTCAGAGGTTGATATACGGCTCGTTGTGGCCACCAATAAAGACCTTGAAGCCGAAGTCAAGAAAGGCACATTCAGGGAAGATTTGTTTTACAGAATCCACGTTATCCCGGTCAGTATTCCTCCCTTGAGGGAAAGAAAGGAGGATATTGCCCCTCTGGCAGAATATTTCCTGAAAAAGACCTCGGAAAAAATGAATAGGGATATCAAAGGGTTTACACCCATGGCCATGCAGAAATTAATGCTGCACGATTGGCCGGGCAATGTCCGGGAACTTGAGAATGCTGTCGAATATGCTGTTGCCACCAGTCGCAGGGAGCTTATTCAGGAAGATGTTGTCCTGCCGGCAAAAAAACTTACCCCGACATCGCCGAAACCCTTTAAAGAGGCAAAGGAGGATTTTGAAAAAGAATACCTGATCTGGGTTCTTCAGATGTCGGAGGGTAATGTGAGCAAGGCGGCAGAACTGGCAGGAAAATACAGGGCTGATTTTTATGCCCTCCTCAAGAAATATGACCTTAAATCGAACTCCTTCAAGAAATCGTAGTGTATGATTTTCCCTGCACCAGTGGTTAGCCTGTTATTTCAATAAGATATTTGTTCTTTGATATTTTTTAGGGCATAACGGGCGTAGGGTATTCCATACAGCGCAAAGATAAACTGCTCTATTAATCTTTTAATTATAATAACTTACATTATGGCATGGTTCTTGTATATCTTCCAATAAGATATTAAGAAAAGGAGAAAAGAAAAATGATGATGAAGATGACGAGCAAGCTTAGAATTCTCGCAGCAATGGCAGTGTTGATCGTGATGGCGACCGGATGTTCCCACTTGTCCCCCACACAACAGCGGGCTCTTAGCGGCGGAGCAATCGGCGCCGGTACCGGGGCGGCCATAACAGCCCTGACGGGAGGAAGTGTTCTGATAGGAACCGCTATTGGCGCCGGAGTCGGAACTGTAGGCGGGCTGATCTATGATGATGTAAAAAAGGGAAAATAGAGGAAGCTGACGGTCTTTTCTTTTACAGTGGATACTGGTATCCTTCTTATGAAGGGAGCCGGTTCAGGGCGAGGTCTTACAGGGGACCCTGAAAGCATATAAATAATGGTTCCATGGGAGGCGACCATGAAGCGTTTTTATTTAGCGGTAAGTTTTGCAATCGTTTTTATGTTGACAGGAGTCCTTGTATCGAGCCCGGTTCTGGCGGAGAAACCGCCCTGGGCTGGCGGTGGAAAGGGCGAAAAAAACAAACCTAAAGAGGCGTACGAAAAGTATGATAAGAAAGGGGGTGCTGACCGCGGAGAATCCTACGGCAGCAAGAAGCATGACGAGAAGGGGCATATTTATTTCAGCGAACAAAACCGTGCCTCCATTCATGACTATTATGCGGGTCAGTACCGGAAAGGCCGCTGCCCTCCCGGCCTTGCCAAAAAGCACAACGGCTGCATGCCTCCCGGCCAGGACAGGAAATGGGTGATCGGACAGCCGCTGCCGCCGGGTGTTATATTCTACGATCTTCCACCGAATGTTCTTACGATCTTGGGACCGCCGCCATCACGGCACCGTTTTGTGCGCGTCGCGCAGGACATCCTTCTCATCGCTATGAGGACCGGTATGGTCATTGATGCTGTCGATAATCTGGACTGGGAATTCAACCATTAGGAGGATTTTGAATGATTACCGTGTTCAGAGCCACTATCTATCGGGAAATATTGCACGGGAAATTTCGGCGATGCCATTTTATTGTCTGTTTGTTTTCCGAAAAAGTGGACATCCTGCGCTTCTTTTCAAACTGTAACCGCGAAGAAAGTAAAACGTAGATATTGTCAATATTTGCATGAAAAAGGAGAACAAAAGAAATTTATCTCTCGCAGAGTTCACAGAGAGCACAGAGTTTTATATATTATTTTTTGCCATGCATTATGAGACTGCTTGATCCATGGCAATTCCACAGCCTGATTTTATTGACTTCTCTTAAAATCAGGCCTGAAACAAAAGATTCTCTCTGCGAACCCTGTGTTCTCGAACGACCCCGTTGAAAAACGGGGGAAAGGGCGAGAGACAAGAATTCGGATGTATTTTGATAAAACCAAAACATCCCCCGATATCACCGGAGCCCAAGAAATAAAAAGAAAAGGGAAGGCACGGATTGATCCGTGCCTTTATCCCCTTCGATTCCGGTTGTCTCAAGCTTCCCCTAAAGGTTTTTCGTATATGTGGAGTTCAAGGAGGGCATCCATGATCCTCCTGCGATAACTGTCTTGCAATTTTGAAACCATTTAAGTAATGTGTAAGTAAATATTGCCGGTGAATATCTCAAAGGATAATCTTATATGCCCACCCGTAAAGGCTGTGGCAAAGATACTGAAGACCGGAAAATATCAAAAGGAGATCACGATATGAAGGTAATTGCAATTAATGGAAGCCCACGCAAAGGCGGAAACACAGAATTTTTACTGAAAAAAGTACTTGAGCCTATTGGTGAGGCAGGCATAAAAACTGAATTGATCCGGATTGGCGGCAAACAAGTGCACGGCTGTATGGCATGCTATAAATGCATGGAAAACAAGGATTCAAGATGTGCAATTAAGACGGATGTAGTGAACGAATATATCGGCAAAATGATTGAATCGGATGCGATTATTTTAGGTTCACCGACATACTTTGCCGGTATGACATCAGAAATGAAAGCATTAATAGATCGTGCAGGATTTGTTGCTTTTGCTAACGGCCGCCTTTTCTCTCGTAAAATTGGCGCGGCAGTGGTTGTGAACAGGCGGGGAGGGGCAACTAATGTCATGGATTCAATCAATCATATGTTTTTAATGTCCAAAATGATTGTGCCCGGATCAACGTACTGGAATTTTGGTGTTGGAATGGAAAAGGGAGACGTCGAGAAAGACACGGAAGCACTCGAAAATATGAAAGATCTGGGCGAAACAATTGCATGGCTGGTTGGAAGCTTAAAGGCATAAACGCCCATGAGCGCGACACAATTCCGTTTTGCTTCGTTTTTCTTTAAAAAAGGATTTTTCTTCTGAGTATGGGCAACGCGCGACCACAATGCGGGCTCATCCTCATTCATATTTACAAAAAAGTTGACCATACGGTTATCCTTCCTCCCTCAGCTCTATTGTCTCGACCTTCACCCTTGCCAGACCCTTCCGGTAAAAACCAAGCTTCTTTGCAGCGCCTGCTGAGAGGTCGATAATCCTGTTGACTGATGCAGGGTTGTGGTCGCTGGGGAATGGTCCACGGTCATTCACCCTGACGATAATCCAGCGGTTGTTCTCCAGGTTTGTCACCTTGGCATGTGTAGGAAGCGGTAGATATTTATGCGCAGCCGTCAGACCATTGGGGTCAAAAACCTCACCGTTAGCGGTCATACTGCCTTTATTATTCCGTAAGGTTTCATAGCCGTACCAGGATGCCGTACCTGTTTCCCGGTAACTACGTGCTTCTTCGACAGACATGGGATAGTATGTCTTGCCCTTTACCGTATATGGTGCATTTTTTACCCGACCCTGACGGATTGCCTCCTTTGGGGAGATGCCGTCAATTTTTTCTATATCCTGGTTGCCAAGCGACCAGTCGAGAGGAGCCTTTGCCACCTTAAATGTAAATTTACCTACCGTATAGGCGAGTTTTGTTGTTCCTGCCGTAAGTTCATACGCCCCTTTCACGCCATAATAGGCACCCTTTGCTGTGCCTTTAACAACGTGGTATGGAGCCTTAATGACCGAACACCCTCCGAGGGTGAGACAGGAGAATACAACACACAGGACGATGAAGGCAGACATTATCCGTCATTATAGCAAATCTTATACTCTAAATCTCCCTCCCTCTTTTCAATAACACCATTGCATACCATCCAATTACACTTCCAAAAAAGCAGTAAGGGAAATCTGACCGGGCAAAAGCAGTTCCCGATATGGTTCTGCCGATAAAGAAACTCCTCAGAAACTCAAGAAAGGGTTGATGCCAAAACCGGTACTGTCCTGCCCACCCCCAAAACCGGTCCAGTTTCTATATCGGACTCTGGACAGAAAAAGAATGATATTGAGAATGGACAGGAACATCTATAAGCCGGAACAGATCATCACAAAATTACAGGAAGACTCAAAATGGACAATTATTTCCCCTTTTCATGTTTTGCTTTCAATGCATAGACATCCTTGATGATTTGGTCCCCCGGCAGCCCCATACCATTTACTTTCTTTACATAATCGTCGATCATGGGTTTTAAGGCTTTTGAAATAACCGCTTTATCTGCCGCCGAAAACAGGGTGAGCTGGTAATCTTTATTTGTCTGCTTTGTCCAATCGAGCGCCATTTGCGAACGTTCGTCAGCATATGTGCCTGTCCATTCCGCTTGTTCGCGCCTTAGATCGTCGATAACTTTCTTTGCATCCTCGGGAAGAGAATTCCACTTATCCTTATTCATAACGACCGCAAAGGAAACAACGAAAAGACTTGCTTTGGCAACATAGGGACAGTATACTGCAAAGTTGAAATCTTTAAGGATTTCCGTGGAAGAGACAATCCCTTTCACAACACCTTTCTGGATGGCCTCCGGCGTATCAGACTGAGGCATGGCAATTGGAACCCCGCCAAGGCGTGTTATCACGTCGGCTCCTGTTCCTGAGACGCGCAGTTCCATTCCCTTCAAATCCGTTAAAGTCTTTACCTGCCTGGTCGTCATGAGGTCCGCCGGGGGGCAGGTGAATACTGTAAGCAATTTCACCTTTTGGAACTCCTTGGGCTGGTATTTCTGAATTAGGTCGTAGAGGGCAAGGCTTGCCGAGCGTGCGCTGGTAAACCCGACAGGCAGATCAATCGCCTCAGAAACAGGGAAACGTCCCGGCTGATAGCTCATTGCAAAATTGCCGATATCAGCCATTCCGGAGATTACACCATCAAATATGTTTTTTGCAGGGATTAAGGTTCCCCCCGGAAAGGTCTGGACCTTAACCTTTCCGTTAGTTCTCTTCTCCACTTCCTTTGCCCATCTCTCCATCTGAACACATGGAAACGTCGTTGCCGGTGGAAAATTTGCGTATTTCAGGGTAATACGAGACTGGCCGTAAACATTCTTATTCACCATGATACTCAGTGAAAACAAAAAACCGATGGAAACAATTACAATTATGGTTCTTTTGATATTCATAATACCTCCTCTTTTTGTTTGATGCTTTACAAAAATGTTTCCTTTTATCCTTACTTATCACCCCTTGCCAAGATAGGAAAACAATAGTGCTGCCTTATGGCATCTCTTTAGAGATACCTGTTGTCAAATACTCGTTTGCTCTTGCGTTCCGACCGCGGCAGAGAGCCGTAATCTTGAATCTCAATGTCCATCGTGACCAGGATCTGTTTTTTTATCTCATCTCGTATCTTACCCATTAGAGCCTGGTCTCCGCTTCTGTCTGTGCCGTGTTTACGTTCAACAACGAGTTTCATATAATCCTTGCCGTCATTTTTTCGGTCAAGTATGATCTGATACTCACTCCCTATCCCGTCGATTGCCGACAAGACATGATCGACCTGGCCGGGGTAAATATTTACGGCCCTGAAAATAACCATATCATCCGAGCGTCCCAACAGACGGTCATGTCTCGGCATGCTTGAACCACATGGACATTCACCGGGTATCAGTCGCGTCAAATCTCTGGTGCGATAGCGGATCAAAGGGGCCGCCTCCTTTCTCAGCGTGGTTACAACCATCTCTCCAATTTCACCCTCGGGAACAGGTTTCAATGTAGTAGGGTCCAATATTTCCAGAATATAATAGTCTGCCCAATAATGGATGCCTGTGTGGTAACTGCAATCCACTCCTGTTCCGGGGCCGTAGAGCTCGGTCATGCCGGCAACATCGTACAGGTCTTCGAGACCCAAGAGATCACGAATACGGTTTCTCATGGCATCGCCCGACCTCTCGGAACCGATGGTTATTTTCTTCAGGTTCAGTCTGTCCTTGATCCCTCTCTTAGTAATTTCTTCAGCCATCAGAAGTCCCATTGATGCTGTGCACATCAATACGGTTGTCTGGAAGTCTTCCAGAAACTGGCATTGCATATCTATATTCCCCGGACCTATCGGGATCGCCATGGCGCCGAACTTCTCGCATGCAAGCTGAAAACCGATTCCTGCCGTCCAGACGCCGTAGCCTACGGAGATTTGAACTCTATCTTTTCTGGTCAACTGCATCGTTTCATATACACGAGCAAAAAAGGTTGCCCAGTCATTGACATCCTTTTGGGTATAGCAGAGAACCTTTCTTTTTCCTGTAGTGCCTGAGGACGCATGTATTCGCACGACTTTTTCCAGAGGAACAGAAATCAGGGGAAATGGGTAACCCTCTTTCAGGTCGTTGGTGGTTGTGAAGGGCAACTTCTGCAAATCGTCAAGATCGCGTATGCTCTCCGGTCCTATTCCTGCCTTATCAAATCTTTCACGATACAATGGCGAACCATTATAGGAATGTTTTACCGTCCATTGCAGGCCTTTCAGTTGAATATTACTAAGTTCATCCTTCGAGGAGAACTTGGGCATGAAGCTCTTAGTCATTTTTATTTCCTCCCGCTTTTTTTAACGTCATTGGCTTACATTTGCTCACGGATTGTCGATTCCACATACGGCCGATCAATCCACGATTTACTCCTTGGAGCGCAACCCCTCAAGCACTTTTTCCTGAGTTATGCATAGGTCCTTGATCCTCACTTTTGTGGCGTCATAAATTGCATTGGCAATGGCAGCGGGTACACCGATCATGGTTGCCTCGCCGATTCCCTTGGCTCCGTAAGGACCTGTCGGTTCGTCGCTTTCGACGATTATCCCCTGCACGGGAGGTACATCACATGCCCGCAACAGGCGATAATCACGGAAACCGGCATTCCGAATTTTACCGTTTATTGTTACCATTTCTTCCGTCAGCGCAAACCCTATGCCCATTATCGCTCCGCCGACTATCTGTCCTTCCACATTCGCCGGATTGATAGCTTTTCCCACATCGAAGGCGCTCACAAAATTAATGACCCTCACTTCCCCTGTCTCCGTATCCACTTCGACTTCTGCAAAATTGGCCCCGAAGGTTGTGGGCATGCCGGATGCCACACCCGTGGAATGTCCGATTATCTGTTCGTTTACAGACATGTCTTCTATCTCGATCTTCCGCATGAAATCGCTCAGGCTGACGCTTATTGAAGGGTTCTTTGTGTTATAGATCAGGCCGTTTTTCAGGTTCAGGTCTTTCGCATCGGTCTTGAGGAAACGGGCGGCGATGGTGAAAAGCGATGCCTTCGCATCGGCAGCGGCCTTCCTGACGGCAAGCCCGCCTGCATAGGTCTGCCTGCTTCCATGGGTGCCCCCGTCAAGAGGGGTTGTTGCGGTGTCGGTAGGTGAAATGGCAATCTGCTCCATGGGAATGCCCAGTTCCTCCGATGCGATCTGAAGGAGTCCAGTCCTGTTTCCCTGCCCGTCATCTGCTGCTGCAGTAACAAGGTTGACGGAACAATCGGAATTGAACATGACAATGGCAGACGCAGGATCAGGCAACGCAAGGCTCGCTCCAGTGCCATGAGAAAGACATGACATGCCTATTCCTCTCACTTTTGTTCCCTCAACCTCTTTCTTTCCTCGTTTTTCCGCCCATTGAATGCCCTCGGCGCCTCTTCTCAGGCATTCCTTCATACCATCGCTCTTGATCGTATCTTCAAATACGGGGTCTATCTCTCCAAGGCCACGGTAATTCCTTAACCTCAACTCCACCGGGTCGATGCCAAGGCGTTCGGCGATAATATCCATTTGTGATTCCTGGGCGAAGTTGATCTGGGGGTTTCCGTAACCTCTCATGGCTCCATTCATTGCTTTGTTCGTGAAGACGCATGCACCCTCGAAACGGACATTCGGACAACGGTAGAGCCCCAGACCCGTCGAGAGTGCATCTGCAAGAACACCCACATGATGGGTGCCGTATCCGCCTACATCCATGACGATGTCTATACTGTGGGCGGTGAGAATACCTTCTTTGGTTACCCCGGTCTTCAGCTTAACAGCAAAAGGATGTCGCCCTTCGGTGGCCTCAAAATCTTCTTCCCTGGTAAACGACATTTTGACGGGCCGCGCCGCCTTCCTGGAGAGAACACAGCACATCGCCTCAAGTCCATGGATTATGCCGCACCGCGCCCCGAAAGCACCTCCGGTGAAAGGCTTGATGATTCTGACCCGGTTTACGGGAAGCTCAAGAATATCGGCGATGTATATCTGCGTCCAGTGGGGAAGTTGAGTGGACGAATGAACGACGACTGTATCGTCGATTTCGTAACTGGCAATGCAGGAACCTACCGGTTCAATAGGTGCATGCTTCTGCCGGGAGGTATTGAATTCGTTCTCAAAGATGTAATCGGCCTCGCCAAATCCCTTTTCGGGGTCACCGTATATCTTGCTCACGCGAAATGCGATGTTGCCCCCCTTATGGATTGCGACGTCACCCCGGTTCATTGATTCAAGGGGTTCGAAAAGAGGCGGCAGAATCTCATATTCCACATCTATAAGCGAAAGTGCTTTCTCTGCTGTTTCCTCGTCATCGGCAGCAACCGCTAGGACAGGATCGCCTATAAATCTTACGATATCATCCTTCAGATACAGCTTTTTTCTCGCTTTTTCCGTACGGAGGCTGAACCACATTCCTGCAATTTTCGGAACTTCCTCTATGGTGGCGATGGCTCTGACGCGGGGGTTCTCCTTTAATGCATCGGCATTGACGGAGACTACCCTTGCGTGGGGGTGGGGGCTCCGAAGTATCTTTGCATACAGCATGTCGTTGACTGTCAGATCTATTGCATATTTTGCCCGCCCGGTAACCTTTTCAATATTGTCTATACGGGGAATGCTCTTCCCTACAACGAGATAATCAGTTTTCATCATGCGCTCCCTTCTTGTTTACACTCTTCGCAGCGTCAAGCACCGCATCCACTATTACTTTATAGCCCGTGCACCTGCATAGATTGTTCGTAAGAGAGTCCCTCACGTCCTTTTCCGATGGATTAGGGTTGGCATCAAGCAGGGGTTTGCTCGCCATTATCATCCCTGGCGTGCAAAAACCACACTGCAATGCCGAGTTTTTCACAAAAGCTTCCTGTAACGGATGAAGGCGGGCGCCTTCCTGAAGACCTTCAATGGTAAGCACGTCTTTGCCGGCGGCTTGGGCGGCCAACATCAGGCATGACAATACCGCCTTGCCGTTCAGATTTACCGTGCACGCACCGCATTCTCCTTCTCGGCAGCCCGGTTTGGTGCCCATGAGTCCGAGTTTATTCCTCAAGACATCAAGAAGTGTTTCATAAGGCTCTACATCGACTTCATGCTTCTGGTGATTGACTGTGATCATTATCCTTAATTTTCCCATAGCTGACACCTCCGGGTGCATGTTTCAATAGCTCGCCTGACCAGAACCTCAACCATCCTCCTCCGGTAATCTGCTGAGCCGCGGATATCATTAATCGGCTGTGATTCATCAGATGCAATTTTTGCAGCACTTTTTATGACCTCAGGATCAAGCTTTCTCCCAATCAGATATTTCTGAGCCTCTATCGCATATATTGCTGTTTTGGCCACCGCCCCCAGGGCGATCTTCACGTTGTCGCAAATGTTGCCGGTTTTTTCAACGCTGACAGCGGTGTTTACAAGGGCCAGGTCCACTGCCGTTTGGTGCCGCCTTAGTTTCAAGAAACTGGTACCGGCAGACCGCGGGCTTCGGGGAATCCTTATTTCGAGGACAAACTCATCATCTTTCAAAGCTGTTTTGTTTACATTCACGAAGAATTCACCGATGGGCAGGCTTCTGCTCGCACCCGGCCCCATTATCTCGACAGAAGCATTAAGAACCATAAGGGCTATGGGCAGGTCGGCAGCCGGGGAGGCGTTGCAGATATTGCCCCCTATTGTTGCCATATTCCTGACCGTTGGGCCTGCCATGGCGTGGGCCGCTTCCGACAGTACGGCAAAAGGATTCTGTGCGAGCAGGGGGGAGTTTTCAAGCGCTACAACTTTCGTGGTCGCCCCTATGTGAATGCCGCTGTCTGTTTTCTTGATGTAACTCAAACCAAGACCGGAAATATCGATGAGACATTCTGTGCCGAAAGGTTTCTGCACTAGGAGGTCCGTTCCGCCTGCTATTATTCTGGCCTTCGCTTGATACTTCGAAAGCAGATCGAAAAACTCCGCTATATTGCTCGGCTGACAATACTCCTTGGGACGAAAATATGCCATTTACTGCCTCCTTAAAAGGGTTGGCTCTGCCACACCCTGCAATTAATCATGCGCCTGCCTTATTTAACAGATATAAAATCACATAATCGAAGGGTTGACTTTGCCACACCCTACAATATAATCAGGCGCTTGCTTTATTTAATAAAAATAAAATCACATAATCGAAAGTGCATGTCAAGCAAAATATTAATTATTGCTTATTGCTCAATAATATTGTATACTTAATCGTGGTAGAAGGATACCCTGCAATGCGCAATAGGGTATGTTTGATGGCATCGCAAGCGGCTTCTTATTAAGAATCTGGAGGACAGAAATTGTGGCATTAAAGAAAGAAAAACGTAAAAAGATCATCGAAGTAGCGACCAATCTCTTCGCAGAAAAAGGGTTTGAAAATGTGACTACCAGAGACATAGCAAGGGCTGCAGAGGTCAACAACGCTTCCCTTTATTATTATTTCAGCAACAAAGAGGCACTGCTTTATGAAATTTTGGACGATACGATTATGACGGGCTTGCACCTGTTGAGCGAGATCGAAAAAACAGATGAAGATCCCAAGGAAAAATTAAGGCGGATTCTTCTCGTGCATACCCAAGCAGCACTTGATTACAACAAAATGAAATTGCTGGTCCACAATCAAGAATCGTTAAGTCAGGAGCACAGTGAAGTCCTGGATATGAAGCAAAGAAGCTATATCCGCATACTGATCAAGGTCCTGGATGACATCAAGAAAGCGGGAGGGTCTATAGATATTGATACTACGGTTTGTGCTTTTGCATTTTTCGGAATGGTAAGCTGGGCATATCGCTGGTACAATCCCGAAGGCAGAATTAAGACCGATGAACTTTCCGGGATCTTTCACCGCCTTTTCACCAGCGGACTTTTCTTACAAAAAGACAACGAGAAAACCTCATAATGGCCAAAGAAAAAGGAGTGTCGCATCAGCTTTCTTCGTGATTTTTCGTTTCGTGAGCAGACCCCTTGTGAAGCATAATGTTGCTGAAGCGCAATTTCCGTCGAATTTCCAAGCCGATTTGAATTGCATATAATCGTACATAACTGAAAATATTACATTGGATTATGGGAAATTTGACGGTATTTTTGTACATGATATAATTTAAAATATCAACAACCAATCAAAGAAATATATGGTAAAAAATAAAGAAATAACAATCGATGAACTAACGATAATGGTCCGAAAAGGATTCCAAAGTATGGATACAGAAATGAATAAGCGTTTTGATGGAATCGAAGACCGAATAGCAGTATTAGATGCTCGAATGACCGGTATAGAAGATGGCGTAATCACTATGCTGCCGATGATCATAAATGAGAGCTGACCGCTTCAATCTTCAGGTTCTCCATAATTCATTCGATTTTATCAATAACAAGTAGTAGTATGTTGTAAAGATTCCCATGACAAAAGAAAAACTTTTAATGATTACCCAGGAACTCCTCAGGACAGATAACCGGCTTGATTTTCTCCTGAGACTGGAACAGGAAGAGTTTGAAATGCTCGTTGCATCCATTAGAAACAGATTGCAGCAAACAGAGAAAAATAAATAAAAAAAAGGAGGTGAAACAAGCATGAAGAAGGCACTCGTAATTATCGTTGCATTGCTTATCGGCGTAGTATTTACCTCAACAGGATTTGCCCAGGACAAAGTAAATCTCCCAACGGCAACTCCGCCATCGACTGGAGCACCCGAAAAAGTTACAACACCTGAAAAGGCAGCACCAGAAAAGAAGGTGAAAAAGACGAAAAAAGCAAAAAGCAAGAAGGCAAAAAGCAAGAAAACGAAGAAACAAGCCCCAGACGCAGCACCTGAAGCACCAACAAAATAACGGCAAAGGGGACATCCAGCCCCCCTTGGTTCCGGCCGCTCACAATTTTTATATTCAAGAAAAGTCCTACTGAGAATCGGCTGGGCCGGTTCTCAGAAGATAGAAAAGATCAGTAACAGCGGGGTGTGGCTGGTGCAGTATGTTGGAGGAGGAAGAAACATAAAATATGTTTTGTCATCTTCCCTGCATCTGAAGTAATATAGAAAACAAATGCTTCCTGCCAATATCACAGAACTGGACACAATCAAGAAAGAATGTATTCGCATGTCAAACAAGAAAGCCTTGTTATCAGCGGCCGCTTCTGCTGTCCCTGTTCCATTCACTGATATTGCCGCTGACGTTATCCTCCTGAAACAAATAATCCCCGGAATCAGTGAAAAATTCGGTATGTCAAAAGAGCAGATAGACGAGTACAACCCTCAACTGGCCATTTTTATCTATGACATCGCAAAAAGACTTGGAACGAACATGGTCTGCAAATACGTTACCAAAGAGCTGATTGTTCAGATCTTAAAGAAAATGGGGGTCCGCTTAACCGCAAGACAAATAGCGAGATATGTTCCTGTTCTCGGACAAATGGCGTCTGCCGGTATTGGCTTTGTGGGCATGAAGATGATTATCCGGTCTCATATTAACGAGTGTTATGCGGTGGTGAAGACTGTTATCGAGTCAAAAAATTCGATTTGATTTGCATTGATGGGTTTTTTCAGGTGATTTTTCTCAAAACGTCTTTCTTGATTATTCCAACATGTTATGGGGTGGGTGAAGGGTCTCGAACCCTCAACCCCCAGGACCACAGCCTGATGCTCTAACCGTTGAGCTACACCCACCGTTATTTTGTTTTTATCATAAGAACGTTCAAAAGTCAATGAAAGCCATACTTTACCGTTTTCATGAGATAATTCATCCAAGTTATGGTAAACTTGAATACTATGTCCATCAACGTCGGGTTGGATAAACTCATTATCAAAGGGATAATTTTAATAGCATCACTATTTTCCGCAATTTTTTATCCTGACGCCCTCGCGGCTTTATTTACCTATAAAATCCTGTTCTTCAGGGTCTATCATGTCCTGTGGCTCCTCACTGTTCTCATATTGATTAAACGGCTGATCCCTGAATTGAATTCAAAGATCAACCTGGGAAAGATATACAAAAGGAATTTTCTACCTGCAGGTGAAGACAACCCCGCGAAGCAGAAAAAATTGAGGGCTTACATAAAAAAAATGAATTTCGGCGCGATCCGGTCTGCCGTATACTGGGCTGCCCTTGTTCTGATGATGGGTTTTTGGCATGTGGCGGGTTTACTGGACACTATGTGGCTGTGCATCATAGTTGTGTTCTTTATTTTTATGGACCAGTTCTGTATTACGGCCTGGTGCCCCTTCAAGACAATTATCCAGCATAAATGCTGTAATACGTGCAGGATCAACAACTGGGGATATCTTATGGCATTTTCCCCTTTAGTGTACGCCCCTTCCTTCTGGACTTATTCCATTCTGATTTTGTCCGTAGTGACCATCGTTCAATGGGAATATCTTTTTTACAGGTTTCCGGAAAGATTTTATGAATTGTACAATGCAAACCTTATGTGCAAAAACTGTGTAAAAAAATGCAGGAAAAGAGGTCAGAAAAACAGTTAAGCGGTTGAATGGCTTGACGGTTGAACAGAACCTTGCTTAACTCACCTGCCTGTGTTTTTGACGAGACAGGCAGACTCACCTGACTCAACTTACTCAACGCTGTTTTATGCTCCTACCGTCTTCTGGCGTGCAGTATAAGTATTTCCCCTTCAAGGATTTCATCCGACACCAGATCTTTATCTTTCGGGAGGCGGCCTTTGGTTTTACGAATAACCAGAGACTTGATGAAGGTATACATAATACTCCATTTTTTGGGCTTGACATATCGGTTTGTGTATATGCCGGTTACGTCAAATCCGGCCTTTTGAAGGGCATATCTCAGTTCCATGAAGGTCATGGGATTGATGTGTTCATGGGTATATTCGGGATGGGTATGGCGGAAACTATCGTCAATATCGATAAAACGGAAAAAATCATGATAACTGTATATGAAAAAACGGGTCCGGCTCTTGATTGACATTATATTCGGAGTTGTAATGACAAGGCTCCCTCCTTTTTTAAGCACCCTTGCAAATTCCCTGATACACGAAAATGGATTTTCGAGATGTTCAATGCCCTCCACGGAAACCGCATAATCGAAATACCCGTCTTCAAAGGGGAGCGGCTTGTTGAGATCTGCCTTTGTGAAAGGGACGCTCTGAAGTTTAAAATAGGCCTCATCGATATCGACACAGAAGACATCGAATTTGTTTTCAATAAGTCTCTGTGATAATGCCCCCTCACCACATGGTGCATCAAGGATTTTCCCGGCAGGCATATTTTTAAGGATCGATAAAACCTTTTCCTGGGTCCCCGGTGCATTTTTATCAATAAGCATGGTTCATATTCTCCTTTCAATACGGTTGAGTGGTTAAGCGGTTGAATAGTTGAGCAAAGCCTCACTTGCTAACTTGCTTAACCAACTTACTGTATTTAAAAAACATGTTTTTGTAAAATCTCCTCCAGGCGTTTTCCCACCATTTCCAATGAATATTTGCTTGAAACCTCAGACCCTCTTTTGATGAGCCTGTCCCGCAACGCTTTATCCTTCGCTATGGCAAGCGCCCCTTCTGCGATCTCTTCCGGCTTGTGGACATTGACAAAACAGGCATAATCATGGGTTGTATCGAATGCAAGGAACGGCGAAACCCTTGTGAGTATTACCGGTGTCCCTGTGCTCATAGCCTCAACAGGGGGCAGGCCGAAACCTTCAATCTCCGTTGATGCCGATATGAGGATGTGACTTTCCCTGTACAGGTCTGCCATTTCCTGCTCGGATATTTTCACAAGGAATCTATCAACCACACCGGCATTTTTCTCAATTTCCGGGATATCGGCGGGTGAAACCCTCGTTAAATAGACCTTTTCGCCCCGTTCCTTCAGGATTTTTACAGCCTTCCAGATATCGGGGATTGCCTTATATTCGATATTTGCATTACCCACGGAGAGTATCCTCAATGTGCCGGAATAGTCCGGTTCTTTTCCTTTCGGATAAAAGACTTTCAGGTCAATTCCGTTAGGGAGGAGATAACAATCCATACCATACCTGTTTACAACACCCTGGACAAGGTGAGGAGATATTGCCATTTTTATTGTGGGAATTCTATACAGTGCGTCAAACCTTTTGAGCTTTCTCTTCCATCCGAGGATTTTTTTCATGTATTTTAACTTTGCCAATATGCCTTTTCCGCGAAATCTATCGGGGATTACCTTGCCGTTGATTCTTTCAAGGACATAATCGGGCTCAAAACCCTGCATAAAATGGAAGAGCGGTATCTTCCTTTTTATCGCCGCCTTCCAGAGGACTTCAACGTCCTTTGGGGTTGTAACAACAATCGCATCGGTATCGGGGGGTATATGCATATCATCAAACGAAGGAACTATCTCCGGTGTAACCTTGAACCCCCAGGTCTCATCAATATATCGTGCAATGAGATGGACCTCATGGCCGAGGTTTCTCAGCAGATCAACGTGCTGAAAAAAGACCTTAACTCCACCGGTCATACCTACATGGCGAATGGCATATACTACTCTCATGAATTTATACTCCGACTTTTATATTTTTCATCTGCATACCTGCCCATTGTGTAAGTGAATAAGTAATTAAGTAAATAAGTAAATAAGTGAATAAGTAATTAAGTAATTAAGTGATTGTAAAAACCATCCGTTAATACTTGTTTACTCAATTTGCCTAAGCACTTGCAGTTCAATTACCGACTTACTCAATCACTCAATTACCCAATTACCCAATCACCCAATCACTCAATTACTCAATTACCCAATCACCCGTAAAAGGATATCCGTGATCCTTTCCGCCGCTCTCCCGTCCCCGTAAGGGTTTGCCGATTCGGACATCTTTTCGTAAAGCATCCGGTCGTCGAGCAATTCCATCGTGTTACGGACAATGTCTTCTTTTTCTGTCCCGACAAGCCTCACAATACCGGCCTCAATACCTTCCGGCCTCTCCGTTGTGTTTCTCATTACCAGAACGGGTTTTCCGAGTGATGGGGCCTCCTCCTGGATTCCCCCCGAATCGGTAAGAATCAGGTAGGATTCATTCATGAGAAATACAAACGATTCGTATTCAATGGGCTCGATCAGAAATATATTATCGATTCCCTTCAATATGGTCTTTACGGGCCGCCGGACGTTCGGGTTCAGGTGAACGGGGTATACGATCATCACGTCTTTTCTTTCCTGCGCAATGGTCCGAAGCGCCTTGCAAATATTATCAAATCCTTCTCCGAAACTTTCCCTGCGGTGACCGGTGACTAAGATCAGTTTTGAGTTTTGAGTTTTAAGTTTTAAATTAAATTCTTCATCAAAATACCTTATCCATTTTTCCTGACCGGCGACTGTTGACTGACGGCTATTGACTGTCATTAAAGCATCTATCACGGTATTTCCCGTTACCCATATACTTTCCGGCGGCACATTTTCTTTCAACAGGTTCGACCTGCTCCATTCAGTGGGTGCAAAGTGGTAATCGGTAAGCGCACTGAGGAGATGCCGGTTTTTTTCTTCAGGAAAGGGGCTGTATTTGTTGTAGGTTCTCAGACCGGCTTCCACATGTCCTACCGGGATTTTTAAATAGAACGCCCCGAGGCCTGCAACGAATGCCGTGGTTGTATCGCCCTGTACCATTACAAGATCAGGCTTTGCCTCTTCAAAGACCTCTTTGAGTCCGTTAAGGACTTTTGTGGTAATATCGAAGAGGTTCTGATCATTTCTCATGATATCTAAATCATAGTCAGGGGTGATGTTGAAAATAGAAAGCACCTGGTCGAGCATCTCCCTGTGTTGGGCCGTAACGCACACCATTGTGGCGAACCGTTCATTGTGTTCTTTCAGCTTATTTACAACAGGGGCCATTTTAATAGCTTCCGGACGGGTGCCGAAAACGAGCATTATTTTTTTCATGTTATCTTCCGCTTATCTTTATTCCTTCAGCGTAAAGGGAAGGGGAACCGCATGTTCCATAGAATCTCATATCATTCCCCACTTCTTTCACGTTGTTAAATAATTCAAATATGTTACCGGAAAAAATCACCCCATTGAACGGTAATTTTTCGCCATTTCTGCACAGGTATCCCACGGCGCCCAATGAAAAATCCCCTGTTATGGGGTTGGCGGTATGCGTACCCATTAATTCTTCTATTATGATCCCGTTTGTAATGAGTCTGCCCACATCCCGTTTGCCCTTTTCTATATAGAAACACCGTTGAGCGCATTTCGGAGGTTCTTTTATGCCGGGCCTTACACTGTTTCCTGTGGACGGTATTCCTAATTTACGGCCATAATAATTGTCGTAAAGAAAGGACTTGACATAGCCGTTTTTCACAAGATAACGTTCCCCGGAAGGTGTACCCTCTCCGTCAAAGGGGAAGCTGTCCATACCTTTCAGTCCTGAATCGAGGACATTGAATGCTTCAGGGAAACATTTCATATTCTCCCTGCCTTTGAGTTTTGTTTTATCTTTAAAAATGTTTTCACCGAGAAAAGACTGGGAAAATATTTCCAACATATCACAGGCGGCCTGCGGGGTCAAAATACCCTCGTATGTTCCAGTATCGATCTGTTTACCCGAGAGGAAAGAAACAGTCTTTCTTGCCACATCCGATCCGAAGCTCTTTAAATCAATATTGGCGAAGGTGTTGTCCCACAGCCAGTCATACCATGAAACCTCATCTTCACCTTTTGCAACAGCCATCGCAAACAAGGTAAAAAGTGTTTTTCTTGAAGCAGCCTTCAACCCATTCGAGTTTATCACCGTTGCATGAATTTCGTTTTCCTGGAGTTCACAGTTCCTTGTAGCCACAATCCTCTTGTCGAAATCAAGGATAGTTTTTTCCATGCCTGCAAGCAATTCGGTTTTGTATACACCATCAAAGGAAAGACCTGCATTATCATAAATATCGAGTTCGGTGTAGTTTTCATGCTTTTCCGGGAATCCGGCATCGGCATCCTGCTCCAAAAAAGGGAAAAGGGTTTTGCTGTTTTCGAGCAATATTCCGGCGGCCTTATCACTGTTTTCATAGGTGTATGTGAAGACCATCCTGCTGTCTTTAATGCCCCGCAGGGCAACACCTTCCTCTTCCTTCAGCTCTACGCTATACAGCTCTTTTTCCCTGCACTCGTATTTCCTTGATTTTTCCTTTAAAAAGTACAGCTCCCAACTGTCAAAGTTGCCGTTCATTCTCTCTGCTATCTTCTCATAATCCATAAACACTCCAAAATATGTTTGAGGTAGAAGGCTCAAGGCTCAAGGTTGAAGGCTCAAGGATGAAGGCTTGGGGCAGTAAGTAGAAGGCCTTATTATTGTGCCTCTAACCTCTAACCTCTAACCTCTAACCTTCCACCGCTAAACGCTGATTTTCAAAACCATTGCAATTTCATCACACTCGGGAAACTTGGGGCATTTGATGCAGTCCGACCATATTTTCTGCGGCAGATCCTTCTTGTCGACTTCGTTAAAGCCGCATTTCCTGAAAAATCCATTCTGATAAGTAAGGAGGAAAACCCTCTTTATCCGGTATTCCTTTGCCTCCTCGAGGCAGGCATCGATGAGCTTCCGGCCGATACCTTTCTTCCGCGATGATGCCGCAACACAGACCGACCGTATCTCCGCAAGATCTTCCCAGCATATATGGAGGGCGCCTGTACCGACAATCTTCCCGTCCTCAACATAAACGAAATAGTCTCTCAGATTGTCGTATAACTCCCCCAGCGATCTCGGCAACATCTCGCCATTTGAAGCCGCAGTATTTACGATACTATGGATATGTTTTATATCCTTAATTGATGCTTTTTTCAGCATTGTACAACATCTCCTCTGCTTTTCGGATTGTTAAATCTGTAATAGTAAGGCCTCCCGACATTCTTGCTATCTCAGAGATCCTTTCGTCCTTCGGGAGCCTTCTTATGCCTGTTTTAGTCGTGCCCTTTTCCTGATACTTCTCCACCAGAAAATGATGGTCCCCGTATACGGCAATCTGGGGAAGATGGGTAATACATATGACCTGATGATTTTTTGCCAGTTCTTTCAATCTCTTACCAACAAGTTCTGCTACTCTGCCTCCAATACCTGCGTCAATCTCATCAAATATAAGGGTTTTTTCCTCTTCACCGCCAATAACCCGCTTTATTGCGAGCATAATCCTTGACAACTCTCCTCCGGATGCAATCTTCCTGAGAGGCTTAAGCTGCTCTCCCCGGTTTGTGCTTATCAGGAATTCTATATCGTCCCTTCCTTCTTCATCTATGACGCCCTTATCGGCAACAGAAACTTTAAACTGTATACCCTCCATGGAGAGGTAACCCAGCTCGTTAATGATCAATTTTTCAACCCTTCGGGCGCCTTTCTGTCTTGCTGCGGAAAGCTTTTCGGCAAGCTCCTCCGTTTCTTTCACGAGCAATCCCTTCCTCTTCTCAAACTCAGCTATATCCGTTGACAATGCTCTCAGATAGAAAAGTCTCTTTCCGGCAGTCTCTTTGTAGGATTGGATATCTTCATATGTTTTTCCGTATTTTTCCTTAAGCATATATATTCTCGACAACCTGTCTTCGAGGCTTTGAAGCTCATCGGAGTCGACGGAGAGGTTTTTTTCTATTTCCTTGACATCAATAAGGATTTCTTCCACGTCAAAAGAGATTGATTCGATCTTCTTTTTCAGTCCTTCAATTGTTTCAATATGACTGAAAGGCTTGAGCAGAGCCATAAATGTTCCGAACATCGTATGCACTGAGCTGTCGCTCTCGTAAAGTCCTTCAGAAATACCGAGGAGGCAGTTTTTAATCTTTTCTGCATCCTTCAGGATTTTAAGCTGCTCACGAATCTGCTCTCCCTCGCCCTTTTTTATATTTTCCCTCTCAATTTCATCTATCTGGAATTCCAGCAAGGCGCTTTCCTTGTCCCTGCCGTCCGCTTCTCTCTTTTTTATTTCCAGGTTTGCGCTGACCTCTTTCAGTTCTTTTACCTTCACGGCAAGGGCGCCCCTTTCACTGTTAAGCGAAAGGAGATTGTCAATGACCCCGATGTAACTCCCTTTATCGAGGAGGTCCTGGAATTCATTCTGACCGTAAATATTGATAAGCCTTTCTCCCAGGCCTTCCAGCCTGGCTAATGTAACAGGGTCATCATTGAGAAACCCCCTTGACCTTCCCGATGCACTGATAACCCTTTTAAGTATAAATTCATCATCGCCTGTAAAAAAATGTCCCATTACCTCCGCTTGGCTGGTATTGCTCCTTACCATTTCAGAGGAGGTCTTTGCGCTCATCAAAGTGGAAAGTGCATTGATGATGATAGATTTGCCTGCGCCGGTTTCTCCGGTGATAACGTTGAAACCGTCCTCAAATTCAACATGTAATTCGTCAATGATGGCAAAGCCTTTCACCCTTAGAAAGGTGAGCATTCCTATCTTTCACCCCATTTCAATTTTGTTCTTAATATCTCGAAGTATCCTTTTGATGAAGACTTGATGAGGTTTACAATGCGTGACGACTGTTTTATGATGACTTCATCGCCGTATTCGAGCGGAAACCCGATCTGCCCGTCCAGCGTGAGTACTACGCGCTCATCTCTGGAAAGTAAAATAGCCCTTATTGTGGTATTCTCCGGAAGGATAATCGGCCTGTTTGTGAGCGTGTGGGGGCAAATGGGTGTAACAATAATATTTTTCAGCGACGGATACAGAATCGGACCTCCTGCTGAAAGGGAATATCCCGTAGAGCCGGTAGGTGTGGAAAGTATGAGACCATCCCCCCGGAAGGTAGCCAGATAATCGTCGTTTACATATGTTTCAATATCAATGATCCGTGCAAGGGCATCCTTCGTTATTACTGCATCGTTAAGAATGGTAAATTCAAATACCTTTTCTTTTTCACGGTTTACGCTTACATCTATCATGATCCGCCTTGAAACGTCGTATGTGCCCTTTATTACGGCATTCAGCATGGCCGGCAGCTCTTCCACGGAACTCTCTGTAAGAAAACCAAGACTGCCCAGATTTATGCCGAGAATCGGCACATCATTTCCCCTTCCATGTCTTGACACGCTCAGGAGAGTGCCGTCCCCTCCGAGGACTATTATGAAACTTGCGTCTTCACCGATATGCTCGACCTCTACCTGTTTTTTATAATCCAGGATACGGGCCGACTCCTCATCCAAATATATGTCATTGTCTTTTCCGAATTCATCGATTATATGTTGCGCAAGCTTTATTGCATCACCCTTTTTTTTCTTACATACAATGTGGATTTTCTTCATATGAACGCCCTTTAGATTCCGTGATGCGTAATCCGCTTTAATAATGCTTAATTTTTAATTCAAAATTCAAAATTTTCAATTTCCTTCCCGTATTTTTCCTTCAAGTGCGCTGAAAGTGCTCTGAGCAGCCGGAATGAATTCTCAACTGTAACGGTTTTATCCGGATTAAGAAGGTTGCATGTTGCCGGAGCAAGCATACTGTTTTTCACAATTAACCCCACATCAGCCCCGTTCGCCTCCAGCTTTTCCCACATTGCCTCGAGCCTTTTCGAAATAGTTTCAACATCCTCCTGTGAGAATTCCTCAAAGTATGTCGGCACGATTCCCCAGCTTATGATATTTCCCTTCTCAATGAAAGCCTTTGCGCCCGGATATGTAACAAAGATATCTCCGAATGCATATGCATTGAGTGACAGTATCTCGATATTCAATGACAGCAGGAAATCCCAGTCAGGCCTTCCGCAGAGGTGGAGCCCCCTCGGGCCTTCAATGCCGTCAAAAAACTCTGTCAGCTCTCTTTTTGCCTTTGCGCTGTCGTATCCGCACATGGCATTAAAAATGAACTCCAGTCCGGGGTCATCGACCCAGACAAAAGCCCTCCCATTCTTTTCTTTCAGTTCCCTGTACTGGGTATTAACCTTCTTCCGTATAAAAGAGAATGCGAGGGCACGCATCTCATCATTATAAACTATAGGTTTATCATTTTCGTCAACAATTTTCAGCGTGAGACTGACAGGACTTATAACCTGCCCTCTGATCGATGTAAAATGAGGCAGTTCTTTTGAGAGAAATTCCCGGTATACAAGGGAATATTTGTCGGATAACCTGAAATACTCGGGATTGTCTTCATTTTCAAGATACCGGGGTATATCATCCATGAATTTATTCGTATCAATATAAATTCTTGTGCATTTTTCATCAATTACCGCACCCGGAAAGTTCTCCAATGCCTGAACGTACATATCCTCGTAGTATGCAAGCCGTGGTAACTGAGGCCAGAAAGGTATGTCAAGGGTAAAGGCGAGATTCAGTGCGTCATCAACATTCTCATGAGGCATGATGCCCATAGCGGTGGTGCACAAATCTCCGCTGAATTTTAAGCGCCCGAACATATAAAATCCTTAACAGGAATGTATGCGGTTGTCAATTTTTAATACATCTGCAAACGCTTCTGTTCATTGCGCTTAAATTGTTTGCTTGCATTGCCGCGGGCTCACCCGCTGAAATCTACTTTTTCCCTTTTACGATTTTAGGTTTAACAGTTGTTTTTAATACCAGATTGTCGAGGCCGTATTCCCTGAATTCTTCTTCATATTTATTGATAAGAGGGAGTTCTTTTTCAATGCGTTCTTCATCAGACATGGCCTCAACGGCCTCTTCCCCATATTTCGCAATCAGATCGCGTTGTGAAAATTCAAAGACCAATCCTTCCCACAAAGCATATTCGTGGTAATCACTAATGGTATCAACAACATCCGTATCGTTTTCAAATTCCTCCGTATGATAGTATTTTTTTGATTCTTCATCAAATTCAGCATAATTTTCATATCCGAAATCCTTTGCCAGAGAGAGAAAAAATTGTACAGCCTCATCGTCCTCGCCTTTTGAGTTGCCCGGGATTGTGTTTGTCATCCAATCCCCGAGCATAACGAGTTTCAATAGTGCTTTATACTGTTTTTTTGTTAGACTGACCTTCATTATTTTCTCCTTGAATGTTTATTTGATAGTTTACGGTTCCGGTAAGATGGAGATGTTCTTGCGATATTCTTTTAAGACCTTTTTTGTAAAAGGACCGTTCGGTTCATTTTCTTTGAATAATTTGCCCTTAGCCTTCTTTGCGCCCGCATTATATGCGAAGAGAACTTCGTGCAGGTTTTCAAAATCTTCCATAAGTTTTGAGATATGATGCGTCCCGATGCGTATGTTGTTGTCGGGCTCTTGCAATTCTTTTGAACCTTTAAAATCAACGCCCTTGTTTCTGGCAATCATTTTTGCAAGGGAAGGTTTTATCTGCATCAACCCCTTTGAGCCATCACGCGATGTGATGTTGTGTCTGAAATTACTTTCAACTTTTATGATTGCCAAAACGAGCCGGTAATCAAGATCGTACAATTTGCACTCATCGTAAAGCGTATTTGCCATTTTTTCTAATCGGTCGTTGCTGAGTTTTACCTTCTTGTCTTTTAAGAAATTTATTATTTCATTGATGACCGTATCTTTATGGTCGTCGCCGTTACAGAAGGCCTTTGTGGCAATGAAGTGTGTAGAAAACAAAGAAAGGGATATAATAAAAAGAGGTATGATAAAAAAGATATATTTCCGTTTAATTTTCATGCGAACTTGTATGTTAATACAGGCAAACTACCAATGTCAATCTTATTTTGTTTCCGGTCAGTACCCCGCTGGTTGTTATTCCATCCATATTGTCTTATAATCACTATATTAATTCAAAGGGGGTTTTAATGGCCGAAAAGGTTGAGCTGCCGATTATGGGTATGAGTTGCGCTGCATGTGCTTCCCGGATCGAAAGGGAATTGAACAAGCTCGAAAACATCAAAGAAGCGAGGGTCAATTTCCCCATGAAAAAGGCTGTCATAATCCCAAAGAGGGATATTGAACTCAAAGAAATCATTTCCCTCATACGTGATATCGGGTATGACGTAGATATTGAAAGCGATGTGACAATAAGGGCGCAAAAAGAAGAGACGGAACTTAAAGGGGCATTTATCCGGTCAGCCTGTCTCAGCGCTGTCATCATGACTTTTTCCATGTGGATGATCCTGCCGTACAATAATTTTATTCTCTTCCTTTTAACCTTGCCGGTACAATTCTATTTTGGCATGAGGTTCCACAAACCGGCCGTGCTGAACCTGAAACATTTTACCGCAGATATGAATACCCTCATATCGGTTGGTACTTCAGCGGCATTTTTTTACAGTGTATTTGTGACCTTTTTCCCTCATGTTGTTATGCGTGCCGGTATGGAGCCGCATACATACTTTGATTCCAGTGCTACGATCATTACCCTGATTTTGTTCGGAAGATACCTTGAATCCAAGGCAAAAACCAAAACGTACACTGCGATTAAACTGTTATATGAATTATCCCCGAAAGAATGTGCGCTTATCCGGGACGGAAAGGAAATAAGGGTGTCCGTTGATACCATTGAAACAGGCGACCACGTATTGATAAGACCCGGCGAGAAGGTGCCTGTGGATGGCGAGGTAACGGAAGGGGATACATATGTGGATGAATCGATGATTACAGGAGAGAGTGTGCCGGTTCATAAAAGCGCCAGTCATGAGGTCATAGGCGGGACAATAAACGGCAAAGGTTCGGTGGTTGTGAAGGTGACGAGGATCGGGAAAGATACCGTCCTGTCCAAAGTCATCCGCCTTGTAGAAGAAGCCCAGTTTACAAAGGCTCCTGTCCAGAGGCTTGCCGATCAGGTAGCAGGCGTTTTTGTGCCTATTGTCATACTGATCAGCATTGGAGCGTTTTTTGTATGGTACATTTTCGGGCCTGAGCCGAAACTGACGAATGCCCTTTTGTCTTTTGTGAGTGTGCTGATTATCGCATGTCCCTGTGCACTGGGTCTTGCAACCCCGACAGCAATTATGGTTTCTTCAGGAGTCGGGGCGAAAAAGGGGATATTGATCAAGAGTGCAGAGGCGCTTGAACTTACCAATAAAGCAAAATATGTCCTTTTTGACAAAACAGGTACACTTACCGAAGGTGTGATTGAGCTTTCCCATGTGATTCCGCTCGAAAAATATTCGGAAAAAGATATTCTGTACACGGCTTATAATCTTGAAAAGCAATCCGAACATCCTTTTTCGGAGGCATTGAGAAAGAAGGCGGACGAATTGGGGATAGCATCCGTTGTTGTGGATAATTTTCAGGCTATTCCCGGCAAGGGGATTAAAGGTGAAATCGATGGAAAGAATTATTTTGTGGGCAATACAGCCCTCTTTGAAGAAACCGGCATGACGCTTGATGATTCTACTGCTCAACAATATCAGGCAAAGGAAAGGGAAGGCACTTCGCCGGTACTTGTTTGGAATGACGATAAGCTCATGGGCATTCTTGCCTTCAACGATAAAGTGAGAGAAGAATCAAAAGAAGTGGTTGACGAGCTGAAAAAGATGGGTATCGAGGCGGTGATGATAACCGGCGATAGTGAAGAAGGGGCGAGAACGATAAGCGGGAAAGTCGGTATAAAAAATTATAACTATCGCGTTCTCCCTGATCAGAAGGCCCGCATCGTTGAAGATTTCAAAAAGAAGGGCATTACCCTCATGGTGGGAGACGGAATCAATGATGCGCCATCTTTGGCAACTGCCCATGTCGGTGTTGCCATGGGAAAGGGAACGGATATTGCTATTGAATCGGCTGATGTAGTTCTCATGAAGGGGCAGTTATCAAAACTGGTGAGTCTCATCAAACTCTCACGGAAGACCCTCTGGGTCATCAAAGAGAACCTTTTCTGGGCGTTCATATACAACATCCTTGGTATCCCTATTGCCTTCGGCGTGTTATATCCCTTTTTCGGCATACGGCTGGAGCCTATGTACGGGGCATTAGCCATGATGATCAGTTCGGTATCGGTTGTAAGCAATTCCCTGCGGTTAAAGCTGTTTAAGGAATAGCAGACAGAGGCCGGAGGTTGGAGGCCGGAGGTTGGGGGTCGGAGGTTGGAGGTTGGAGGTTGGAGGTTGGAGGTTGGAGGCCGGAAGACAGAGGACATATGTGGTGAAGGTTGACAAAAATGCTAAAAAGACGTAAATATATAAACCTGTAGCGGTTTACTGACAGGGCTAAAAGTTAAAAACGGAGGTTAATATGAGTAATGCACAAGCAGTTACCGATGGTGAGTTCGCGGGTGTGGTTCTGGAATCGACAACACCTGTTCTTGTTGATTTCTGGGCAACCTGGTGTGGACCATGCCAGGTAATGGGACCGGTCATTGATGCCATTGCCGGTGAATACGAAGGAAAAATAAAAGTCCTGAAGATGAACGTTGATGAAAACCCTGTGACCCCCGCAAAGTATGGCATCAGGGGGATACCTACGGTTATCCTTTTCAACAAAGGCGAAGTTGTTGACAGGATTGTCGGCTCACAGCCAAAAACGAATGTGGAGAATCTGGTAAAAAAGGTCGTTGCCTGATATGGACGACAAGAAGAGGGGGGCTTATTTTAAAAGGGTTGAACAAGAACCTTTTGCCAGATTGCTCAATATTAAGCTGAAAGAAGTAAGCGAAGGGTATGCGCTCTGTGAGATGGAATATACGGAACAGATGGAAAATATCTATGGCTCGGCCCATGGCGGCGCCATGTTTTCCCTGATCGACGAGGCCTTTGAAATATCATCCAATAGTCATGATAATATTGCTGTAGCACTCAATATGAATATTACCTATATGCGGCCTCCCGGGAAAAACACCATCCTTACAGCCGAATCAAAGGAAATCAACAGAACAAAGAAAACGGCCTCTTATTATATAACTGTCAAGGATAGTGAAAATCTGATTGCCGTATGTCAGGCATTGGTGTTTGTAAAGGATCAGGCGATACCGTTTTTGCCTTGAACTGCAATAGGTCATATAAGTTGTATATAAGACCTGTTAAAAAAAATGCATTGAAAATGTTTGCTGTTTACTGTTTCGAGGGTTCTTTCGGCGTGACGAGGATACGCGCTTTCTTTTCCTTTTCCCCTTCTACTACAACCCTGTCTTCATTGACGTAATAGGTAACGATTTCCCCGTTTAATCTATCTTGTCCGGAATACACTACCACATTTCCTTTTAATACAATCTCACCTTTTGCATTATCAAATACGGCCTCATTGCTGGTTGCGGTCCTTTCCTTTTTAATGATTTTTACATTTCCCTTGGCGTGGGCCTTTTCGATTTCATTGGTTTCTTCGTTCATAGTGGCTTCAATTATATCGGAGAATATGGAAAGGTCTTCCTGCCTTGCAACGACACTTCCCTTAAAAATGACATACTTTTCCTTGTCAAACCCCTCCATCGTATCCGATACGATATCAATCGGTTTGTTTGTATCAAAAAAGGAGAGTTTGTTTTCCTTCTCTTCCTCCTGTGTTTGCTGCTGTTTTTGTGTCTGTGCTTGAGCCGTCTGAGGTTTTAGATCAATGTCTCTTTTCTTCTTTTCTTCAACCGGATACAGGGGTTTATCCGCTTTTGCCAACTGAAGGGTTTTTCTTTCCCGGGTGGCAGCTTTCAGCAAAAGGCTTTTTGGATATTGGGTTTTAAGAATGTTTGCGAAATAATCGCTTTTTTGCATTTCACCCAGTGCCCTGTAGGACAAAGTGAGATAATAGAGCGCTTTATCTGTTCCGCTCACATCGGGGTATCTTTTCAGAAAATATTCGAGCCTTATGATAGCGGCATTGTATTTGAATGTTTTGTAATAAAACTCACCTACATATATCTCGCGGTCGGCAAGTTTTTGTACCATTTTTTTTATTTTTATGTCTACGATTTTTGCATAACTGCTTGCCGGAAATCTGTTTTTCAAATATGTGAATCTTTCTATGGCCTTTAAAGTGTAAGCCTGATCACGGTCAAAGGTCAGGGATAAATTTTCATAGCATTCCCCCAACCTTATGAGCACATAGGGGATATTTTCGTCTTGAGGGTGGGCGCTTAGAAAGTCCTCATATATTCCTGAAGCCAGTATGTATTCTTTTTTTTCAAAATATACATCTCCAAGCTTCACTGTGGCAACAAACGAAATGGGATCAAATGGGTAGTTTTCCCGTATTGCAGAAAAATTTTCTATCGCCTTGTCGTATTTCTTCTGTTTCATGAAATTGACGCCTTCTACATAAAGGTCGCCCGGATTCCCTGCTTTTTTTACTGCTTTAGACCCGCATGACACAAGTAAAAGGCATGATATGAAGAGTATGATGAGCTTTTGCATCTTTAATTATAACAGAAGAAAATGAATTATGCTATCCTAAATATGTTGTGGAAATACAGAGGGCTATAGAGAAAGGATTAGATTATTATAACATTCGGCATAACGATGAGATTTTAAAAAAAATCCGCTTATATGTTGAGGAACTCGGGAAGTGGAATGAGCATATAAACCTTACAGGCATTAAAAATCCGTTGGCTATCGTTGATATACTTCTCTATGACGCATTTTTTCTGTTCGGCAACCTGAAGGAGAGCAAGACTATTATCGATATGGGCTCAGGGAGCGGAATCCTTGCCGTACCTATTAGCATTTTAAGTGAAACATGCGGGTTGGTAAAGGTATTTTCCGTAGATAAGAGCCTCAAAAAGATTCAATTTCAAAGACATATTAATCGAAGCCTTAATTTCAAAGGATTTATACCGATCCACGGAAGAATTGAAATGCTCGAACCCATGGGGGCTGATGCGCTTGTAGTGAAAGGGTTCGGAACTACCGGTGAAATCCTCGAAAATGGTCGTAAACACATAAAACCGGATGGTAGAGTCTTTATTGTTAAGGGGAAAAATGAAACGCCCCCGGACGCTGTTGCCGGTTTTTGCCTGGAGGAAGAGAAATTATACAATCTTCCTTTCAGCGACAGGATGTATAAACTTATTATCTATCGGAAAGTCTGACATGTTGAGTCTCGGAATGTATCTCTCGCATTGTGCTTAAAGGGTTAATGAAATCTTAAGCTCTAAGCGCCAAACTCCAATTCTTCGATCTCTTGAAACTTCAGGGAATATTTTTTGATATTTTTGTTATATTCAACGAGTTTTATATCAAATTCACCGGTTTGTCCTGCCTCTAATATCATGACTTCGGAATAGCTGTCCATTATAGCATTATCTGCATTCATTAATTGAACGGTAACATTGGTAAAAATTTCCCTGTTCATGAAATTTTTGATTTTCCCGATTATTTTTGCCCGGAAAGGCAAGGTCGTTTGTGCACAGCAGCCGGGAGGAGACAGGAAAAGTTTGTGTCCCTTCAATTCAAGCCCGTCCGGAAGCGTTGCTCCGGCATAATCAGGCGTTTCTATCGTATATTCATTCATGTTAAAAACCGTTCTATGTTCTGTGTTCAACGTTGCCTGTCCCGGAAAGCCTTTATCCGGGGAACCCTGAACCTTGAACGTTGAACTGCCTTTCACCTTTTACCTGACACTATACCAAATTTTTTACTGTCGTTGACATGCAAAATGTTTTTCTATAAAGTAATATCTACCATTATGCTCAAAATCGGAGTCATTTCTGATACCCATCTTGGTCGGGTTACAGATGAATTTAAGAACATTATCATGAAGTATTTTAACAATGTTGATATGATAATTCATTCAGGCGATATGACGGGTCGTGCGGTGTATGAATATCTTTCCAGCTGGGATCTTAAGGCTGTGAGGGGAAATATGGATGATTTTGACTTATGTGATGTGCTCCCTGAAAAAAGAGTGGAAGAGATCGGCGGGAAGAGGATAGGCATTATACACGGAAGAGGCTCGCCTTATGGGTTAAATGATCTTGTTTTTAAAGAGTTTCAGGATGTCGATATTATCATTTTCGGACATTCCCATGTACCTTTCCATAAGAAAAGCGGGAATGTGGAAATGTTTAATCCAGGCGCCTTTAAAGCGTCATATGGACAATCGGGTACCGTAGGAATGATTGAAATTGACGACGTGCTGACATTCCGGCACATAGAGTTGAAATGAATAAAGTTCAAACTCGGCCGGGATTGAAATATACACGTTTTGCATTTACATTGTCTCCCCTCTGCTCTCTATCCGCTGTCAACTGCTCTTTTCCCTTTGCCCTCTGCTGAATTATGGATACAATATACCTCTCATTCATCTGGCATATGCATCAACCCTATTACAAAAATTTGTATACAGGTGAGTATCTCCTCCCCTGGGTTTTGCTGCACGGCACAAAAGACTATTTTGATATGCCTTATTTATTGAAGGATTTCAATGGGTTGAAGCAGAACTTTAATCTTGTTCCTTCATTACTGTTGCAGCTTATTGACTATGAAGAGTTAGACGTAAAAGATAGATATGTTGAAATATTCAAAAAGGCGCCAAAAGACCTTACCGGCAATGAAAAGGTCTATCTGTTGATGAATTTTTTCAATGCACACTGGGATAACATGATCAAGCCCTTCCCGCGGTACTTTGAGCTTTTAAGAAAACGCGGGTTCTATTATGCCAAAGAAGATATCGACAAGATTAAGGGTTATTTCACGGATGATGATTTCAGGGATATACAGGTACTGTTTTTCCTTTCCTGGATAGACCCTTCGTTTTATGAAATGTATGACAGCCTGAAATATCTGAAGTCGAAAGGGAGAGGTTTTACCGAAGAAGATAAGAAAATCGTTGCAGATGTGCAAAAAGGTATTTTGAAGAGTATTATCCCGCTCTATAAGGAACTTGTAACGGATGGCGTTATTGAGCTCTCCACTTCCCCGTTTTACCACCCCATAATGCCTTTGATTATCGATAATCGGGTTGCAAAGGAGGCCATGCCTTATGTCCGGCTTCCCGATAAAATATTCAGCAGGCCGGAAGATGCATCGGTTCAGCTAAAAAAGGCCAAAGACCTTTTTTATCAGATATTTCAATTCAATTCGAGGGGTATGTGGCCGCCCGAAGGTTCTGTGAGCGACGATGCCCTTGCATTGTATATGGAGCAAGGCGTTGAGTGGCTCGCTGCCGACGAGGAAATTCTTTTTAGAAGCCTGGGCCTGGAGTGCAAAAAAGATGGTAACGGCTTTCTATTGAATCCCGGGATTCTCTATAAACCATACCTGTATGAGAAAGGCGACAAGCGTATCCGTGTTATTTTCAGGGATAAGACTCTTTCAGATTTGATATCCTTCCACTATTCAAAATCGGACCCGAGGGATGCTGCCCGGGACCTGATTAACCGGGTAAAAAAAATCGGAAAATCCGTTGAAGGCAGGATTCAAAAGCCTCTTATAACAATTGTCATGGATGGCGAGAATGCCTGGGAAAGCTACAGGAATGACGGCAGGGATTTTTTTCAATACCTCTATGAAGGGCTGCTGCGGGAAGAGGGCATAGTGTGTCCCACTGTTTCCGAATATCTTGAGGACGTAAAGGATATGGGCAGTTTTCATCATTGCTTTGCGGGTTCATGGATCGCGAACAGTTTTTCCATATGGATCGGTAACGCGGAAGACAATGCGAGCTGGTCTCTGCTTGCGGAAACAAGGGATTTTCTGGAAGAGGCAGACCCTGCCAAAAGCAATCATGACGCATGGGAATCCATATATATCGCAGAGGGAAGCGATTGGAACTGGTGGTATGGAGATGAGCATGCTTCTGAAAATGATGAGATATTTGATTTTTTATTTCGTGAAAACCTTTCCAATGTTTACAGATTCCTTGGAAAAGAACCGCCTGAAAGGCTGAATATACCTGTTATCCTTGAAGACAGGGAGGTAAAGCCTGAACGGGAACCGACTAATTTCATCAATCCTAAAATAGACGGCAGTGTTTCAAATTATTTTGAATGGATAGGTTCGGGCTTCATGGAGGGGAAGGGCCATGGGGTGGCCATGCATGATTCCGTATCACTCATTAAGGCGCTATATTACGGTTTCAATGAACACTCCCTCTATCTAAGGGTCGACATTGACAGGTCGTTTATCCAGCAGGATATTGAAGACATGTCCTTCGAGATAGGATTAACCGGGAAACAGACTTTCAAGGCTGCTTACCATGTGAACGGGAATATTACAAAAAGTACCTTTCCTGTGGAAGTGGTGTTTTCAGATGTTCTGGAGGCGGCAATTCCTTTTGAACCCCTTGGAGCTAAGGCGGGAGATAAGATCGGGGTTTGGATCTCATTGAAGAAAAAAGAAATGATGGTCGGTCGTATTCCCGTAAGGGGGTATCTAATGATTACAGTACCTTCGGAGACATTTGAAATGGAAATGTGGTACGTTTAAACCTGGATTTACCATTAGAATCATCATGGGTGTCGGACCATCCCTCGCAAACATGCTCATTCGAACCTGTGAAATAATCCCCTGGTTCTGCCTTTTTCCATGGACTCCCATCACTCAAAATGGTATAATTAGTCAGTAAATACAATATCTTGTGAGGTTTTAGTGGACAACGAAAGGCTTTTTCC
>Ga0074199_1000247_pt1 | contig 103832 bp, 83 predicted proteins | sample EPASupsiteSAE347_FD_64528 | JGI IMG/M metagenome (GOLD analysis project Ga0074199, IMG submission 64528) | Bioremediated contaminated groundwater from EPA Superfund site, New Mexico - Sample SAE3-47 | ecosystem: Environmental > Aquatic > Deep subsurface > Groundwater > Contaminated ...
TTCTCTGCGTTTCCTCGGCGTCCTCTGCGTCTCTGCGGTGACACATAAGCTCCGTGTTAGGCATGTCCCGGCTTATGTGGGTAGCCCCCTTTCAGGGTATGAAACCGAGGTGCGTCCTCCCTTACCGGGGTGGCGCTGTCGCTGAGCCGGGGCTGATTTATGAAGCCCTTTCAGGGCAAAAAACACTGTCGAAGATCATTTGGACGGATACAATTCCTGAAGAAGGCACTGTAATCCGCGCACATTGGTCATTGAATGCTTAACCAAGGTTTACCATTGTTTTCTCGAGGTCTATAGCTATCCGTCGAAGTTCAGAACCCTGTGCAATACCTCGGTCAATTCCCTCATCTGGTAAGGTTTTGGAAGAGCACCACGAAAACCATATGCCTGAAAAGCCGCCATAACCGGGTCGTTGGAGTAGCCACTCGAGACAATGGCATTGACCAAAGGATCAATTTCCATGAGCTTGCCGATGACTTCCTTCCCCCCCAGTCCGCCTTTTATGGTCAAATCCAATATCACCACATCGAATGGCTTTCCGGAGCCCACTGCCTCTATGAACCGTTCGATCGCCCGGGTGCCGTCTTTTGCAACAACAACCTCATAGCCAAGATGGTTGAGCATCTTTGCGGCCATGGTTACAAGCATCTCCTCATCATCCATCAGAAGTATCCTGCCCCCTCCGGAAATGGATGTCTTCACGGGAACGGGCTGCTGGATCGGAAGAATCTTTTTATCCTCCGAGATGACAGGTAAATAGATGAAAAACGTGGCTCCGGGCTCAGTCTTTGCTTTTGATTCAACGCTTATGTATCCTTCATGCCTTGTGACAACGGACTGAGCGATAGCGAGACCCAGGCCCATGCCTTTCTGCACTCCCCTTTGCTTGGTGGAAAAGTATGGATCGAACAGCTTTTCGAGGTTTTCTTCGGGGATACCCGTTCCCTCATCCTTTATGGATAGCTTTATGTATCTACGCTCCTTCACCGGCACACCGGTCTGCGCATGGACCGCCCCGGCTTCCAAACATTCAGTGGAGATTTTGACGACTCCACCGTCCGGCATCGCCTCCCGGGCATTGACAACAATGTTGTAGATGGCCTGACTCATCTGGTCCTGATCGACATCAACGAGCCCCGAGCAATCGGGCTGCTCGCAGAAGGAGTACTCATACCGAATATTGGAGCCGGTCAGGGCAAGATTGACCGCATCCGTTATCAAGCGCCGGAAAGAGACAAGATTCTTCCGAGGCTCTCCTCCCATGGAAAAAGTGAGGAACTTCTTCGTGAGATCCTTTGCCTGTAAAATCGCTTTTTCCGCATCGTCAAGATAGGCCGTACCGAGAGGGTCCGGTTGAGCGTACATCTGGACCAGATTGATATTTCCCAGGATGACGGACAATATATTATTGAAATCGTGGGCTATGCCGCCCGCCAAAATCCCTACGGATTCAAGCTTTTGTTTCTTGTGGAGCTCTTCCTCCATCCGCACGTGCTCGGTGAGATCGCGGATCGTCTCGATGGCTCCCACCGTATTCCCCTTGCTATCGGATAAAGGCCCCGCCTTTCCCAGGAGGATGCGGGCCTGGCCCCCTTTTACGGGCACGTCCGCCTGTCCCAGGAGAGCACCTCCTTCCCTCTTGATGAGATGATACTTCTCCTGGATCACTTCATCGGACCCAAAAACCAAATCGATCAATATGGGTCTTCGAGCCCCGTAAAACGGCAGGGCATATTCATAATCTCCTTTTCCCAACATGTATTCAGCCGAAACCCCCGTCATGACTTCGATGGCCCGGTTCCATGCGGCGACTTTACCGCTCAGATCGATGGCAAAGGTGGGGTCCGGCAGAAAATCGATAATATCGGATAGCCGCCGCTCTGAATCCCTCAGCGCCTCTTCCGCACGCTTTCGTTCAGTGATATCGCGCGAATTGACAACCAGACCGCCAACTATGGGATCATGCAAAAGGTTGTTGAAGCCGGCCTCGACAAAACACCAGGAGCCGTCTTTATTTCGAACGCGAAATTCCGCGTACGGGGATACTCCCGGAATCAGGATTCGCTGGCTGAGGAGCGCCTTCAGATTTGCCCCGTCCTCCGGGTGGATGAGGTCAAAGATGTCTTTACCGATCAGATCTTCCTGACCGTATCCATGTAACCGTTCTATGGAAGGGCTTGCATAGCGGATATTTCCCTCTCTATCGAGGATCATGATAATATCCGAGGAATTCTCGATGAGAGAGCGAAAATGCTCCTCGCTATACTTGAGCTCGGTCAGCGTCCCCTGCAACTGGGCGGCCATGTTGTTGAAGACATCCGCCAGGCCGCCAAGCTCATCACGAGTACCGACGGTAACGCGGGTATCGAGATTTCCCCGGCCGATCTGCTTTGCGCCCATTTCCAGGATGCGCAGTGGGGCAGTCAGGCGTCTGATGAGAAATGCCAAGGTCAGTGCCAGAAGCGACGAGCCGCAGGTCAGCAGGAGGAAGAGGTAGGGAACGATTCGATTGGCTGCTCCGTACACTTCGCTCTTGCTGTCCGAGGCAAGAATATGCCATTGCCAGGGCTGGAAGTAGTTATACACCGCCAGGTAGTCCACATTCTGCAGCGTATAGCTGATCTCCCCTTTTTGCTCCCTTTCCAGTTCCGGAAACCAGGCTGTACGGCTTACATCGATGCCCACCAGAGACGGGTCGGGATGCACGATGATGATACCGTGGGAATCGATGACCGAAATATGGCCTTGCTCACCGATTCTAATTGCCAGCATAGCCGCCCCCGCATCGGTGTTTGCCTGCTTTATGTTGGCCGTAGCGCTCTCGAGGCCATATGCCCGGAGCATATGCTGACGCTCCTCGGCCGCCCGCATCGCCGAGGTCAGCCGCGATCCAAGCCATGTGCGGGCAAGACAGGTGAGAGCGTCGTGAGAAAAATAATAGGTTGTCCCAACGGCGATCAGCAGAGAGATAAGCAGCAGTGGCAAGGTGGTGAGCAGGATTTTAGTGTAAATCTTCATTACGATTCCTCAATCCGGGCGACGAGCAGCGCTTGAAGGTCTACTTCATGATTCTTGTCTTCTCCGTAATCTGGGGATACAGCGCCATCGAGCTTACCAGGCGATGTCCGTAGTCCACGCGGGCTCCTCGGGCGTAGACCAGGTTGATGTAGTGGAGCGGAAAGGCTGCCATATCATCGAGGAGCTTGATCTGAGCATGCTTCCAAAGCTCGACTTGCTTCTCGGGATCGATCTCCAGGCGGGCCGCTTCAATCAACCTGTCTATTTTATCATAGTGCGAGAAGTTAGTGTCCGGTTTCGCGCCCGTCACCACAATTGAATCGGAATGGAAGAAACGGGTCAGGAAGGCATCGGCGTTGGGACGCCATGGGATATAGACTACCAGGGGACTGACATTCCGGCGAATCATTCTATGCATGATTGGATGCTCGACAATTCCGAGCCTGAGGTCGATGCCGATCCGGGCAAGCTGAATCTTGATGCGCTCCGAGATTCTCCGGTATAGGTTCATTTCCGAGGTTACGACCTCCAGGGAAAAGCCATTGGGGTAACCTGCTTCAGCCAACAGTTGGAGCGCTTTCCCGGGATTGAAGGCATAATCCAGGTCAAGAGCCTTCACTTCCTTTTCCGTCAAGCCGCCAGGCAAGAACTGAGCCGGTACCGGAGAGTACACATTCCCGCATATCCGCTCACCCCAGAGAGCCAGCAATTCGTTTCTGTCCAGTGAGTAGGCAATGGCCTTGCGCACCCGCACATCATCCAGCGGTCTTGAAGCCATATTGAAATAAACGGTCGCTACCTCACCGACGCCAAAGATATCGACCCGTATATCAGGCTCTTTTTCCATTCGCTCTACCCAATCAGTCTCCTCCAGCCCCTCCACGACGTCCAGTTGACCAGTTTGCAGGCCGTGGTCGCGGCAGGCTTCATCGGAAAGATACAGGATTTCGACTCCATCGAGCAAGGGTGGCCCGCGAAAGTATTGTCTATTGGCTGCCAACCGGATCTTCTTGTCCGCCTTGTAGTAGTCGTCGAAAACAAAAGGACCGGTTCCAACCGGGTGGGTGTGGGACTCTTGCTCTCCCATGGCTTCTATCGCCTTCCTGCTCACGATGAAGCCACCGGAATAATTTGTCATCTTGGGCAGAAAGAGCGTGGAAGACAGCGGCTTTTCCAGGACGATCCGCACGGTATGATCGTCCACTTGAGAAAAAGTCATGCCCGTATACTCGCCCGCATAAGCGGAACGGGCCGGGTCAGCCGATTTTTTCAGCGAGTATACCACGTCGTCGGCAGTGAGCTCATAGGCGGGTGTCTTGGGACCCGCGTGGAACATGACTCCGCATCGAAGCTTGAAGGTCCATGTCTGTCTGCCGTCCACAATCTCCGAATCGGGAAGGCTTTCGGCAATGTCCGGCTCGATCAGGTTTGAATTTCCCGGCACGTAACGAAGAAGTCCGTTGAAGACCATGTCCGCTACAAGACGGTCCTGCCTTGCCGCGGCAAAGTGGGGATCTAAATTGCCCGGGTCGGCTTCATTCATCCCCAGGCGCAGCACCGGGGAAGAATCGGCTCTAATCGATTCCGCGCTCGCCGTCGCTACCGCTACCGCTCTCAGCCTCAGTCCCGCATCGTTTATTTGCTCCTGAGCGGTTGAAGATCCCTTGCCACCCGTCAGGGCGAAAAGCGGCAACACCCCCGGGATGGCGAATAGCGTACAAAGAATAGCCAACTTGAGCCTCATGCTTGGCCGCCTTGTCTGCCGCCTGGTAGAATCTGGCCCCTATGACGACATCTCTTTCGATGGGAATAAGAACATCCTGCCTGGAGCTCCGGACGTGGGTTGAGGCAATTCAGGCCTCGGAGGGAAGAGTGATGTCAGAACTTGGGGCTTATCCAGGATTGAATAGTTCATTTGCTAAATGCCGTTCATCACATGCCCCCTAAGTTCTACGACTCTACTCTTGCTTCACCCACACTTTGGACGCCGGTGGTGGCATTACAGGGGGCTCTCGATCCTTAGGGAACCACCCGGCCATCGTCATGCGTAGATCCTCGTACTTTCTTAGATCGTGAATGTGAGCTAATGCTTCGCTCACCGGCTGTTGTTTATCCAGCCCATCTCGCCAGGCTTTCACTTCCATGGTACCGATTATCACATATTTATTCCCTATAGCTTCAGGATTGTTTTGTGAAAACAAGTCAAACAGCAATTGCTCTATTTCATGTTTATGTCCGAGCAATGTATCGCAATTACGGCAGTATCGATGAGTGTAGTTGAGAGCAATCAAGTGTTTCGGATCAACGTGAATAACCAGAGGTAATTTCCGCTGTCCTGTCTTGTTTCTACAAACCGGACAGCTATTGTGTCGTAGCTCGGGATATGGATTGAGAAGATAACTATACATGGAATCCAAGAGGCCAAATTTAGCCTTTATTGTTTTTGCCACGAGACCACCTTTCTACGGCTTGCCAGCTCATCTGTAATTATCATACATTTCCAGTCGCCCTACTTCGTCAGTTGACTTTACTTCATTGGAACATGTTTGTATCCACGCGAATATCTCAACTGCATGGAATCATCGAAAGGCACCTTGCCATCATATGCAGGCACTTCATAGTAGCATCGATTGCCATCTAATTCCAAGGTTCTTTTGTTTATAGTCAAGACGAAGTATGATGGTCCGTTGAGAGATCCATGGACTTCATCGCAATCGTCAGTTATTCTAAATCCAATATGGATAAATTCACTATTTTTATCCATCGAATTAATGTCAGTCTTGCTAAATGCATTATGAATATCTGATTCATCACAAAGCATAGGTATTGTATAACAGCAATCATTCCTAGCTGAATGCAATACCAATCCAGTCACGAAGGCATCATTGCTCATTTTATCTTTCGAGTTATTCCTCATATTGATTAACTTATAACCAAAAACACCACTATTTTGATTATCGTAATCATGTATTCCGTTCTTTGTAATGGAAATATTATTGGCTTTTAACCTCGCTTTACTGAAGTAGCTGCAATCCACTTGCCTGACATTCAGGCCGTGAGGTAATTCTTTAATATTAACAGGAACTGGATCTCTTGAATCCGAAGCATAAACATTTTGAAGATTGAAAAGGACAATGATCATCACAATAAGGAATTGTATTTGCGTCCTTGCCGAAAAAGATCGAAAGCTCGATTCCACCGCCATCTCCCGTTCGACCCAAAAGTTATAGGCCAAATGCGTACACCTTCTCCAGTTGATGAGCCTCCGACAGATGTTTTGGTGTGATCATCACCCTTTGCAGCGGAGGACTACTTCCTTCGTGTCTTCTGATTACGTCCGCAAAAGGCTGCCAGTCCAAATCGCCCAGTTTTACCAGCCTCCCCAGCTCCGTGCCCGTAGCATTTTTGTAGGCCTTGTAGACAAGCTCCGAACAGTAGATGGCATCATCGCCCATTTCATAGTGAAAATCATATGGCAGCCCCACAAACTTGTGCAGCTCCTCGATGAATTTTGGGATGGCATTTACATAGTCCGGCTTGAGTCGATATACGGCAAACTTTCCGGAACGGCCTTGTGCCACCCACAGGTAAAGAGAAGTATATTCCACATATCCCAAAGCCTGTATCACAGCCCATTTCCCATGCCTTTTCACAACGACACCACAATGAGAATACGGGGAATGAGTAGCTCCCTCTATCGCATCGATCAGCTCATTCCCGGGCAGTGACTGAAACAGGATGTCGCCGCTCTGAGGCTCGTATGCGATGTACCCCATGAAGGGCAAGATAAACTTGTACGTGAATAACAGTGCGGCTACCAAGGCGAGAACACCAAGCCGAATCCACTGTCCTCTTGATTTGGGATACAGTCTCATGCATTTCACTCCAAGAAAAGCTCAGCGGCACCGCAGTGAATCATCCCTTCTCCCGGTCGTTCCGTTGCTTATCGCGCGCCTGCAGGCGGGCGCGGGTCATCCTCTCGCGCAGCCCGCCATCTTTGAGAAAATCCTCTTCCAACCTGCGGATCTGCTGATCCAGCAGATAGTTGGCCTGGTGAATCAGGCAAACCCCTATATTGGCCACCACCTCGGCGGAGCGGGTTTCGCAAAATTCCCTATAGGTCTCGTAGGTTGTATCAGGCTTGGAACCGAGTTTTCGAACATATCGTGCTTCACGGGAATCCTTGTCCCAGATCGTAAGATCCCGCACTCGCAAGAAATCGCGGTAATCTTCCAAAAGCTCCTCCAAGCTGGCCCGCGCCACATTGGTCAGCTTGATCTCCGTCTCTTTCGAGGTGCCGGACGCCTTGCTCCCTTCCACAATGTTCTGCTTGCCGGAGCGGGCCGCCTGTACCATCTGGTCGATGGTTCGGTCGCTCGATCGGCTTGTGCTCCACCAGGTCAACTATTGCCGAAAACCCCGCAAATTCACCTGCATGCTCCCTAAGCCCCTCGTCAACGACGAATCCGGGAAAATCCTTACGATGAAGGTACTTGCATGTACTTATATTAGGGTTGAACAGCACAGAGTCGTGCTTGATGCAAAATCCTTCACCTCTCCCAATCAGAAGGCTTTGTCCACAGTTGTGTATGCAGTTTCCGCAGCTAAAGAGCCCATCCATGGCTATGCCTTTCCGAAATATTTCTAAATATTATCAAATGCCCATTTAATCAGATCCTTCCGGTCGACGCACTCTATTTGTTGTGGTGGGTCAAACACTTTGCTCGCTTACCTGGCCGGCTCGGCTTTCTTGGGGGCTGCCGTCTCCGGCGCGGGCTTCAACAAATTGCTGAAAACGTCGCTCAGGCTGGTAGGCAGCCACCACAACGAGACATTGGTGGGAAGCTTGCCGTCGGACTTGTTTGCAAAGGCTCTCAGGGCATCGGCGGAGGCCAGGGCCTGGATGGTCGATGTGTATGGCGCAAGTGTCTTTGCCACTTCAACGTCCTGAGCGGCGACATAGCGCCGGTTGATGGCATCCTGGACCTGTTGATCGAAAGTGAAGGTTCCTGCCCAGCCTAGATAGTCGAGGGTAATACCCATGGCTTCGAAGAAGGACTTTGCATTCTTCTCGACATTTGCAATGACGGCGGGTGCTTCTTTGTTCGCGGCATCGAGCGTGCGGCTTGAAATCTCACTGCATACCAATGCCTGCACCTTACCACGCCCTACCGAATCCATGACTTCCGCCAGGCTGCGGCTATAGAACACCGAGGTAAAGATGACTTCAGGCTTGGTGCGATCTCCCACGGGGGGTCTGACGCCGAACCGGTACAGATACCGGGGGGAGTTTTCCTCCAGGACTGACGTGGCAATGGAGATCTCGGCCGTTATGTTGAGGCCTTCCGAGCTCTGACAGGGGATAGCCTCATTCCTGGTAGAGGTGCCTCGAGTGGATGCAGATACCCATTCCCTGTTGTACGGCGTGCGGTCCACGATAATCAACCGGCCGGTCGGAACGTAGAAATCACTCCAGGTACCCGAGCCGGACAGCTTGGTGTGAGGAATTATGTAGCGCTTGGCCGCGATCTTGTTTTCCCTCAGATATGCCTCTGAGCCGAACTGCCCCTGGCTGTCCTTGTTCGCCCCTACATCAGGGATGAAAAAGGCCGATTCATTTGGAAGAATGAAATAGGCTTCGGTAAAGTCCTGCTTATCGTAGTAGGCAAGAGCCTGTGAGGAGCCCATCAGCATGACGAGAAGACATATCGCGGCTCCTCCCCTGCTGGACCGGACGCAGGATTTGATCGGCTTCCACCAGACCCACAGGAGAACTGCAAACAAAACCAGCGAAGGTATGCCCAGATCATGGAAGAACCTCATTCCAAGCAGCGACGAGATATAGGCCGAGTCGCTGTTCTCGAACTGCTTGACGGCAAGCTTCCCGGATGCAAGCGTGCTTATGGAGCTGAGCAGAAAGTTGATCCAGCCATACAACATAACGGCGGCTACCGTAGCAATGCCGCGTATGATGTACCCTTGAGATTTGCCGCTGTTTTCCGTCTCGATATTCATTGTTTCTCTCCTTCTTCGCTCGCCCTGAATCCAAGGCCCTGGCCTTAGGGCTCGATTCATGGCTTCTTGTAGAGTTTTTCCATGTACTGTCTCACGGTATCCTGCCAGAGGAAGCGAGATCCCGCGGCATTGAGGCGGATGTCCCCCCATTGGCCGGGGTCGTTTTCCTCGATGTGGAGGGCTTCCCTGAGAGACCAGACGAAATCGTCCACCTGTTCTTTTACCGTGGCTCCATTGAAGAGAAAGCCGTTGACGCCGTCCTCTATCGTGTCTTTCAAGCCGCCGACTTTGTGGGCCAGACAGGGCTGGCCGTCGCGCATGGCGAGCATCTGGCTGATTCCGCACGGCTCGAAGGAGCTCGGCATCAGAAAGAGGCTGCCGTTGGCATAGAGGGCGGCGGCACAGGCGTCTGAATAGCCGTTCAAGAATATGAAATTGTCGAAGCGTCCGCTCATCCGGGTCAGGAATTGCTCATATTGCTTATCGCCGGTCCCAAGAAGGATATAGATGCCGCGGTCCCCAAGAACCTCCAGGATGCCTTGCAGGCCGGATTTGGAATGGGAATCCGGTTCTACCATCAGAAGCATTTTCTGGTCCACAACCCGGCTTACGCTCGTGAGGAGGATCTTCGGCTTCCGAGACGCCGCGGCGAGGGCGCTCAAGCGTGAATGGGCCAGGAAGTGAGAAGACATGAGATTGGATTGACTGCCCGCCCATTCGAGCACGCCGGCTTCGAGGAGCTTCAACAAAGCAGGGAATTCCATTCGTGGAGCAACACGGTCTTCGGGATATTCACAGCCGTTCAGGATACCGAACAACCGGCCCTTTTCATGGGCGGACTGCAGATCGGGCTCGAGGCCTTCGCCGCCATAGTAGCGGGGCTTCTCGCTCGGAAGAAGTATTTCGTCGGCATAGGAAGGGGAAACCGTATGAACGGCGTCGGCCAGTCGGATACCTATAGCCATCGGGTTGAGGCAATTTTTCCACCGGGGGTCGGCGAGCTCCGAGCGGTCCACCACCAGCTCCGGATACCAGGCCGCGAGGGAAGAATCGGCCACCTCGAACGGGCGTACTCCCTGGATGGCCAGATTGTGGATGGTGAAGGCGGTTCGGATTCCCCGCAGGCTTTCATAGGCCGGATGGTATTTTCGAAGCACGAGCAGGAAAGCCGCATGCCAGTCGTGAAGGTGCAGGCAATCGAGGGCTCCGAAAACACCGCGCTTTACGGCTTCGGCCACAGCCAGGCAAAAGAGCGCGAACTTGGTGGCGTCCCTTGCGTGGGGCATAAGAGGAGGATCGTCGCAGTAGATCTGATAGCGGCCGAGCTCGTAGGAAACGAAGCCGGGATGGTCGACAACGAAATGAGTGACGCTCCGGTGCTGCTGTTTTCCGGGAACTTCATATACCTCCGCGATCTCCTCCGTTCCACCGAAGCGAAAGGTGAGCGACCTCACCGGTCTTGCGCCGGGCACACGATGCAGGAATCCGTAGGACGGAGTCACAACGGAAACGTCCAGGCCTTCCATCGCAAGGGATGGCGGCACATCCCGAACCACGTCGCCTATGCCCCCGACCTTGCCTCCCTTCAGTCCGTCGTTTTCAGAAGCCACCATCAGTATATTCATGAGATCGTTCCTTTCATCGGGTCAACTGCCGATACCTGATCCTGTGAGGTTGATCCGCCGCGGCTCCCAGGCGGGCTTTCCTGTCCGCTTCATATTCGGAGTAGTTGCCATCGAGCCACACTACGGTGCTGTCGCCTTCGAAGGCAAGGATATGGGTCACGATACGATCCAGGAACCATCGATCATGGCTTATCACGACGGCGCAACCGGCGAAGCTCTCCAGTGCTTCTTCCAGTGCCCTCATGGTGTTGACGTCCAGATCGTTGGTCGGCTCGTCAAGAAGGATCACGTTGGCGCCTTCCTTCAGCATCCTCGCCAGGTGGACACGATTGCGCTCGCCTCCGGAGAGCGTCCCCACTTTTTTCTGCTGATCGGCTCCGGAAAAGTTGAAACGGGCGACGTAGGCCCTGGAATTGATCTGGCGGCTGCCTAGCTGAATGGTATCCTGGCCGTCGGAGATGGCCTCCCAGATGTTCTTTTCAGGATCGAGGGTCTCTCGGCTCTGCTCGACATAGCCAAGCTTCACGGTATCTCCCATGCGAAACGTCCCGGAATCGGGCTTCTCCTCGCCCGTGATCATGCGAAAGAGAGTGGTTTTCCCGGCGCCGTTGGGTCCGATGACCCCCACGATCCCTCCGGGAGGCAGGGAAAAAGACAGCCCGTCCACCAGGAGCCGGTCTCCGTAGGCCTTGGTAACCTTGTCCGCTTCGATGACCACCTTTCCCAGCCGCGGTCCGGGTGGAATATAGATTTCGAGCTCCTTCGAGGCTTTGTCGACGTCTTCTTTCAACAAGGATTCATAGGAATTGATGCGTGCCTTGGATTTTGCGTGCCGCCCCTTGGGAGACATGCTGATCCACTCGAGCTCCCGCTGCAGGGTCTTCTGCCGCAGGCTCTCGGTCTTTTCTTCTACGCGCAGCCGGTTTCGCTTCTGGTCGAGCCAGGACGAATAGTTGCCCTTCCACGGAATTCCCTGCCCCCGGTCGAGCTCGAGAATCCATCCCGCGACGTTGTCCAGAAAGTAGCGGTCGTGAGTCACGGCTATCACGGTACCGGCATAGCGCTGCAGATGCTGTTCGAGCCAGGCGATGGATTCCGTGTCGAGGTGGTTTGTTGGCTCATCGAGGAGCAAGATGTCCGGCTGCTGGAGGAGGAGCCGGCAGAGCGCCACGCGGCGCCGCTCGCCACCCGAGAGGACCTTGACCTGGGTATCCCCCGGCGGACAGCGCAGGGCATCCATGGCCATTTCCAGCTTGGAATCCAGATCCCAGGCCTCCAGCGTATCGAGCTTTTCCTGCACTTCGCCCTGGCGCTGGATGAGCTTGTCCATTTCCTCGTCCGACATGGGCTCGGCAAACTTCTCGTTGATCCGGTTGAACTCGTTAAGCAGATCCACCGTCTCCTGAGCCCCCTGCTCGACGATCTCCCGGACGGTCTTGCTGTCGTCCAATTTGGGCTCCTGTTCGAGGAAACCGATGGTGTGGCCGGGAGAAAGGATGGTCTGGCCATTGAATTCCTTGTCCACGCCCGCCAGAATCCTGAGAAGAGAGCTCTTTCCGGTTCCGTTCAATCCCAGAACGCCTATCTTGGCCCCGTAGAAATACGAAAGTGAGATATCTTTCAGGATCGGCCTCTTATCGTAATACTTACTCACCCTAACCATGGAATAAATTACTTTGTTCGGTTCGGTGCTCATTGGTTTTCAATTCCTCCTGGATCGTCGGGATACGGTGATGAAAAGTGTCCTGCCGGTCTTGTGCCGGTCCTTCGCGTTTTCCGCGTGTGCACTACCCGCTGTCTCTTCGCCGGGCCACGGCCCATGAAGGCGCCGGACCGTTTAGGATCATCAGGCTAAACCTCGCACAAAAGGTGTCTTGCGGCAAATTTTTTTCATGCAAATCACTATTGAAAAAGACCATACTACAATGTATTTGTCAAAGAAGGGAAGATTGGAAGGGCATGTTTCGACGGAATTATAAAAACATTTCAACACAGCATCAGCTTCAACTGGAAGATCATCATGGCTCCGCTGAATGTTATCGATTACCTTGTGGTCCACGAGTTGTGCCATCTCACACACCTCGATCATTCACCGGACTACTGGAACCTGGCAAGCTCCATCCTCCCCGATTGTAAGGCCCGGAGAGAATGGTTGAGAGTGAACGGCCGTTTTCTACTTTTGTGATTTTGCTCCATGGTTTTGTGATTGGCTCTTTCTCCATGCACACAGCCGGATTACGAGGGGACACAGCATGAAAGACATGAATACGACATCCGTTGTCGTAAAGCTTATCGACGGAACCACCATAAAGGGAAAGACCAACATCGGAGACCATCGCCGTCTGTCGGACCGCCTCAACAGGGGCGAAGATCCTTTCCTTACGATGTTCGATGTTTCCGTGCAGGGCCAAACGGGCAGAGTTCTCTTTATAAACAAGAGCCAGATCATGTGGGCCATGCCCGTCGAGGAGTGACGCCGGCCGATTTTCCCCACCTTCCGCACGGGCCGGAAATTTCTTCATGTCATTGCAGGGGAGGCCTTTCTCCCTTGGAATGGGAAACGCCCCTCGTTGACATCCTCCTGGTAGTTCGTTAGGATAACTGACCTGTCATTCAGGCTGGTTACCTTACAAGATGAGGATGAAGACACGATGAAAAAGCGATGGATTGGAACGGTTATCGGGATAGTGGTGAGCCTGGCACTGGTGTTGACCGGCACGTGCCCGGCCGCGCGCGTTTCCATGATCTCTAAAGATGAGCTGAAAGCAAGCCTTGGGAAGCCCAACATGGTTATCCTCGACGTTCGGCCTCCTTCGGCATGGATGTTCAGCATGTCCCAAATTCAGGGGGCTGTGCGTGAAAGCCCGTCTGACGTGGGGCTCTGGCAGAAGAAGTATTCCAAGGACCAGCTCATCGTTCTTTATTGCTATTCCGATGTAACAAGCAGCGGGGTGGCACAACAGCTCATGTCCACGGGCTTTCAAAAGATCTATGTGCTGAAAGGCGGTTGGCAGGAATGGTCCGCGGCCAAATACCCCGTCGAAATAAAATAAGCGCGCGCTCGTTCTCCCCGAGAAGACAGAACCGGTATCCGCATGCATGCTCGATCACTTGCAGGAACAGTCAAGTTGGTTAACATACTATCGTATGGATAACAAAGGAGATCAACATGACAAGAGTCGAAGAAATCATGCTGGAGTGCTGTGAGCTGAATCTCGATGAAGTTCAGGTGCTCGATAAATTCCTTGATCTTCTGATAGCGAGAAAGAGGGAAACAGTAGCTCTCCGGATGCAAGAATGCCGGGCTCTATCCGCCTGAATGCGGCCGCTCGGAGCTATACCGCACCTCTCCCCGTCCCTCGCCATCAACGATCACCCGCCCCTCCTCTTCAGGGACGAGGCACTTTACTTATTCGAGCACACTGCTTGCCACCCTTTCTGCCTCTTGAAAGAACAGAAAGCTTGCAGTAAAACATCTCTGTTTTCATCGACTAAGGGGAGTGCCTTGTAATTCTTGAGAGGAGAAACGTATGGTGAGGAGGTTCTTTGTGTTGTCTTTGCTCATTGCATCGATGCTTTGTCCGTTAACCACCTTTGCCGGATCGGCGTTCACGGAGGGAGTAATCGACGACAATCTGGCATTCGAAGGATTCAATGTAGGCAGAGATGGCTTCGTCACGGGATATATCGTCAACACGTCGAGGGTGGTGCAACGTGGCATAGTCCTCGATATGTGGACAACCAATCCCCAGGAAACAAAGATTTTCTGGAGAAAACAGATTTCTGTCGGCGACCTCGCTCCAGGTCAAAAATATCTGGTGAAGGCAGCCTATGAAGTCGAGGTGGATGATCCGGCGAGGCTCAAGTTTATGTTCAGATTCCCCACTCCCGCCAATTTCAGAAACAAATAATAAACAACCAGCTCCGCTTTGGCGAATTCGCCGCATAGACCGGCTCGGTTTCTAAACCGAGCCGGTTTCACCGACTTCCTCCTTCAAACAAGGAAGCTATCCCGGGATTCAAAAGGACATCATTCGTTGCTCGTGGATGATGGTGGGGCCGTAGCCAAAAAGGGCGTTCAGGTGGTGAAGGAGGGCATGCCGGCCTTCTTCCTGCCAAAGCTTCCGGATGTTTTCGTGAACGTGCAGGTAGATGGCCAGGCTCTCATCGAGCGTCGCGGATGATTTTCCCGCCAGCTCCGGTTGTGCCAGTTGGTCGATGAGGCTGATCCACATCTGGCTTACACCCATGATGAAGAATGGCCAGGACTTCTTGATGGAAGGCGACCATCTGGCGTCGCTGGTATCTTCAATGTCAGGCTTCTTGATGGTGGACGTGTCGTCGTAGGCATCCCTGGTGATCCAGCCCTTGGATTTCATGGCTATCAAGAGCTTGTTCGATTGGATTTGATCGAAAATGCCGCGCGCGACCTCGGGAGAAGAGTAGAAGATAAAGCTGAGCTGATGCCCGGACTGATCGTGCACCGCCCGGCGGTGAAAGCGCCACAGAACGATTTCCTTTCGATAATCGGCCAGTACGGGCGAAATCACCTGGTGGGCAAGGAGCTCATCCATGTGCCAGTATGGCTCCTTTCCCTCTGGCCACTTGATCTGAAACCGTGCAAACCACCAGCCGTTTTCTGTACCCTCGATCACTGGGTAGAGCGGACGGACGTTGCGTGAGGCCAGGGGAACGGAGGTGGCACAGCCGGCAGCCAGGAGGAGCAGCAGCGCCGTAATGGCCCGAAGGAAGGGGGAATAGCCTGTGGTCTTCATGATCTTAATCTTAGACCTCGTACTTCGCGAGCATTGGCTGAGCTCTTCACCGCAGAGGCGCGGAGAGCGCAGAGAAAACGCAGAGAAATTTCACCGGGATTCCAATATCCTCTCCGCGCCTTCTCCGCGTCCTCTGCGTCTCCGCGGTGAACGCTCTGCCTTTTCCGCGTACTTTACGTACCTTACGTACTTTATTGTCTTTCCTTGACAGCCTTCCCTATTTTTCGGCCCAGCTCCATGCATTTCTCGATATCTTCGGGTGTGGGAGCAAACCGCACTCTCAGGCCGGGGTCGACCACCCGGACCTTGATTTCTTCCAGAGCCGCGGTCATGAGCTTGACTGCTTCTCCACTCCAACCGTAGGAACCGAAGGCCGCTCCGATCTTATTGGCCGGACGCAAGCCCTTCAGGTAACAGAGCATATCGGCCATGGCGGGCAGCATGCCGTTGTTGAGCGTCGCCGAGCCCAGAATCAGGGCTTTGGCGTCCAGGACTTCGGTCATGACATCGCTTCGGTGATTCAGCTTGAGGTTGCACATCTTGAAGTTGACGCCTTCCTCATCGAGGCCTTCGGCGATGGCGCGGGCCATCGTTTCGGTGCTCTGCCACATGGTGTCGTAGAGGATGACTGCTTTATCCCTGCCCTGTTGGCGGCTCCAGAGGTCGTAGGCTTCGATGATTTTGGCGGGATGAGAGCGCCAGATGAGGCCATGGTCCCCGGCAATCATGTCGATTTGCAGGCCTGCTTCCTGAATGGTGGCCAAAAGCTTTTGCACCAGCGGCGAGAAGAGCAGCAGGATGTTGGCGTAATACTTGGCTGCGTGCGCGAGGAGCTCGGGAAGGTCCACCTCGTCGTCGAAGCGCTCACTCGTGGCCCAGTGCTGGCCGAAACCGTCGCTCGAAATGAGCAGGCGATCCTCGGGGACGTAGGAAACCATGCTGTCCGGCCAGTGCAGCATGCGGATCTCCAGAAACTGCACCGTCTTTTTTCCCAGACGAAGGGTTTGGCCGGTTTCCACCACCTCGTAAGGCCAGTCCTTCCTGTGATAGTGGTCCAGCAGGGCTTTTTTGCCCATGGCGGAGCAAAACACTTTCTCGGGCCGAAGCCGGTCGATGATGTCCGGGAGGGCTCCGGAATGATCCATCTCCACGTGATTGACCACCAGGTAGTCGATCTTGGCGGGATCAGTGATCTTCTCGATATGGGCGATCAGATCGTTCTTGAACGGTTTCTTTACGGTGTCGAAGAGGGTGATCTTTTCATCCATCACCAGATAAGCGTTGTACGTGGTGCCCTTGGGAGTGGAATAGCCGTGAAAGTCACGAATGTTCCAGTCAACGGCACCGACCCAATAAACATCTTTCTTGATTTCTACTGGCTGCATTTATGATCCTCGATAAAAATTCCGCCGGTACGGAATGTCCGGGCTCAAGTGGATAGCCCGCCTCATTATGCCGAATCTACCAGTTTTCTCCCAACAGCTCATAGTAAGAGCGGGGGTGTGCACAGGCGGGGCATACATCCGGGGCGTCGGGGCCCTCGTGGAGATAGCCGCAGTTGAGGCAGCGCCAGATCACGGTTTCTTCACGTTTGAACACGTGGTCGTTTTCCAGGTTCGCCGCAAGCTGCCTGTATCTTTTCTCGTGCTGCTTTTCCGCGATGGAAATGGCATTGAAAGCCTGAGCGACCCTCGTGAGCCCCTCTTCCTGTGCAATATGTGCAAACTCGGGGTAGAGCTTCGTATGCTCGAAGTTTTCTCCCATTGCCGCCGCCTTCAGATTCTCCAGGGTGCTTCCGACGATTCCCGCCGGGAAAGTGGCGGTAAACTCGACGTCTCCGCCTTCTAGGAATTGGAAGAACCGTTTAGCGTGCTCCTTTTCCTGGTTGGCCGTCTCCTCGAAGATGGCCGCGATCTGCATCAAACCGTCTTTTCTGGCCTGTCCCGCAAAGTATGTGTACCGATTCCGCGCCTGCGATTCACCGGCGAAGGCTTTTAGCAGATTCTGTTCCGTTTGCGTCCCGCTGAGCGATTTCATGATCTTTCTCCCGTTAGTGGTCTTTAGATAGCCGCACAAATTGATCTAACGGTATTGCACCGAGGTGTCAATGGTATCGATGCACATTCTCTCTCATGGGCGTCCGGCCGGCGCCACGGCAGGCGGGCGCTCCGCGCGGATGTGAAAGAATGCACCGTTGACTTTCTCAAACTTCTGAGGAAGTATTGAAATCGTCATTTCCGGTGATGCAGAACGACAGATGACGATCTCCCGTATGGTCGTTTTTCGGCTGCCGGCCTAAGCCGGGACATTCGGCTACCCACATAAGGCGGGACACTCTGGAAGCAGCAAGCTCAAGCATAGTTCTCACGCAAAGGCGCGAAGACGCTAAGAGGAACCGGCTCTTTTTTCGCGCCTTCGCGTCTTCGCGTGAGATATGTCCCGCCTTATGTGGGTAGCCGGACATTCCCTCCGGCTATGATGCTCCCGCACCGCTTCTTGTCCCCTGGTCATAATGAAGCTGTACCCAAGGAAGCGATTCCATGACGCTGCGAAAGAAGACTCTCATCGTTCTAACGACAGCCTTTCTGGGCCTGATCATGCTCGTCTATTTCGGGCTGGCGCGGTTCCTCATGGCCGATTTCGATGAGCTCGAAAGACAGAGCACCTATCAGGACGTACAGCGCACGGTGGACGCTTTGACGAACGACATCGAGCAAATGAGCACCGTGGCGGGTGACTGGGGATCATGGGACGAGGCCTACGCCTTTATCGAGGATGGAAACAAAGAGTTTATCGACTCGAACATGGCCGATTCCTCTTTTATTAAACTGCGGCTCAATTTCCTGCTCTTCATTCACTCCTCCGGCCGCGTTGTCGCCGAAAAGGGCTTCGATCTGAAGAAGCGCGAGCCGGTTTCAGTCCCTGAGGGGCTGTTGCATCAGCTTTCTTCCGGGGCGTCCCTGCTCCGGCACAACGATACAGAGAGCAGCTTTGCAGGTATCATGATCCTGGATGGAAGCCCCACCCTGGTAGCCTCACGGCCCATTCTGACAAGCGAGGAAAAGGGGCCCGTCCGAGGGACGGTTATCATGGGGCGCTACCTGAGCACCGAGGAAATCGAGCGCTGGTCCAAGCTGGTCCATTTGCCCCTCGCCGTCCACCTCTACGACGACACCGGGCTGCCCCCGGATTTCCTGCAAAGCCGCGACTCTCTCACGGAAGCTTCCCCCATCCTCGTTAGGCCTCTGAGTGAGCAAGCCATCGGCGGATACGCTCTCATCAAGAACATATACGGCGATCCGGGGCTGCTGCTTCGGGTGGAACGGCCCCGCACCATTCACCTGGAAGGGCGAGCCACCACAAGGGCCCACCTCCTTTCCGTAGCCGGCGTGATTATTGTCTTCGGCGTCATCACGCTGCTTATCCTGGAAAGAATGGTACTCTCTCCCGTGGGGCAACTGAGCGAGGGCGTGGCCGATGTGGCTCGAAGCGGAGATCTGTCCGTGAGGCTGGCCACTCCCGGAAAGGATGAGCTGGCCGAGCTGGCCGTGGCGATCAACGGAATGCTCTCGGCCCTGGATTCTTCCCGGCAGGAGCTCAGGGCCAGCGAGGTGCGCTATCGTGCCGTGGTCGAGCAGTCCTCGGAAGGCATCTTCCTGTTCGATACCCACACGAAACAGATCATGGAAGCGAACAACGCCTTTCTCGACCTTTTCGGTTATACCGCCGAGGAAATCCCCGAAATGACCGTGTACGATCTATTCGCCGGACCCCACATGGACAGCGGCACCGGCACTGGAGCCGGTACGGAGAAGGATGCCCGGGCGATACATGTCTTGTCGGAAAACAGCTCGGCCGTCGGCGAGCAGCAATGCCGCCGCAAAGACGGATCGCTCTTCGACGTGGAAGCCAGTGCTTACGGCATTTCCTACAGCGGGAGAACCGTTTCCTGCGTCGTCATTCGAGACATCACGAAGCGCAAGCAGGCCGAGGCGGAATTGAGGCTTGCCAAGGAAGCTGCGGAGGCCGGGAATCGGGCGAAAAGCGCCTTCCTGGCCGGTATGAGCCATGAAATCCGCACTCCCATGAATGCCATCATCGGCATGGCGGACCTGCTCTCCGATACACCGCTCCTGCCCGAACAATATAAATACGTTCAGGTGTTCAAGTCGGCAGGCGAGGTTTTGCTGAACATCATCAACGATATTTTGGACATCTCGAAGGTGGAGGCAGGCCACATCGAGCTCGAGGAGATCGATTTCAGCCTCTCCGAGGTCGTTGAAGACATTTGTGAGCTCATGGCCGTGCCGGCTCATGAAAAGGGGATCGAGCTGGTATGTCATCTGGTGCCGGATGTCCCGTGCGATCTCGTGGGCGATCCGGGCCGGCTCAAGCAGATCCTCTTCAACCTAGTGGGAAACGCCGCCAAATTCACCGAGCGAGGCGAGATCGTCGTCCACGTTGGGAGAGCGGACCGGGGGAAATCAGAAGACAGCTTCGGAAAGGATGAGCGCGAAAGCAAAGTGAGGCTGTTCTTTTCCGTGGAAGACACGGGAATCGGGATTCCCGCGGATAAACTGGGCGTCATTTTCGACACCTTTGCCCAGGCTGAAGTCTCCGTCACGCGCAAGTACGGCGGGACCGGCCTCGGACTGGCCATTTCAAGCAAGCTGGCCGAGCTCATGGGAGGCCATATCACCGTCGCGAGCACGCCGGGCAAGGGGAGCACGTTCTCTTTCTCGGCGGAATTCGGAATCTCCACGGCCTCTCGCGCTAAGTGCCCCGCTTGCACCCCGGAAGACCTGCTCGGCGTGAAGGTTCTCATTATCGACGACAACGCCACCAACCGCATGATTCTGGGAGAGATGATGTCCCAATGGGGCGCAACGGCAACGGAAGCGAACGGTGGGGAAGCCGGAATCGAGGAGCTCGAGCGCGCACGCAAGGCCGGAGCGCCCTATGAGCTGGTGCTGCTGGACTACCGCATGCCCGGGATGGACGGCTTTTCGACCGCCGAGCGGATCAAGAACGCTCCAAATCCCATCGATACAACCATCATGATGCTCACCTCCGACAGCCAGCCCGAAGACATCCGAAAGGTCAGGGAGCTTGGCATTGCAAAATATCTCATCAAGCCCATCAAGCGCTGTGACCTCGAAAAGGCCATCCTTGAAACGCTGAAAAGAACGCAGGGAACAGGCGAGAATGCATACCCCGAGGAAGAAACCGATACCCTCGCCGCCTCGTTTTCGCCCCCCGGGATTCTCCTCGTGGACGATTCCGTCGATAATCGGTTGCTTGTCGAGTCTTACCTCGGTAGAATCCCCTGTGAGCTCGATATCGCCGAAGATGGAGAAATGGCCGTCGACAAGTTTACCTCGGGAAAATACGATCTGATCTTGATGGATATGCAAATGCCCGTCATGGACGGCTACACCGCCACGCGGATCATCAGGAGCTGGGAGAGGGAAAACCACGTGGACCCCACCCCCATCGTCGCTCTGACGGCTTACGCTTTCAAAGAAGACGTTCAAAAGAGCCTCGAGGCCGGATGCACGGCACACTTGACCAAGCCCATCAAGCGCATGAAGCTGCTGGAGGCCGTTCAGAAATACGCCAGGCGGCGCCCGGAGGAGATAGAGGAATACATTGCCCACGTCGATGCGGACCTTCGAAATTTCGTTCCCGCTTTCATTCAGGGAAAGACCGAGGACGGCCATTCCATCCTGGAGGCCTTGGAGCGGGAAGATTATGAAACCGTTCGAAGACTGGGACACAACATGAAAGGGTCGGGTGCCGCTTACGGATTCAAAGCCGTTACCGACATCGGCAGAGCCGTCGAGCAGGCTGCAAAGGCAAAAAAACCGGAAGTGATACGGAACAGGATAGCCGAGCTCTTGAGGTATCTCGAGCGTGTTGAAGTCGTCTACGATCAATCGTGAGGGCACGGAAAAGGAAAGCTCCCGTGAATTCGTCATCGAGCCATCCGGAATGAAGAGGAATCATGGCGGACAAACCAAAATTGCTCATCGTCGAGGATGATAAAAGCGTTCAGGCACTCTATGATGCCGGACTCTCCAATGAAGAATTCGAGAAGCGATTCGCAGGAAACGGAGAAGATGCCTTGAACGCCTACTACGCCTGGAAGCCGGATATTATCCTGCTCGACATCATGCTTCCCGAGCGCAGCGGCTATACCGTCCTCAAGGAAATAAGGATAAGTGCCCACGACAAGTCAACGACCATTATCATGGCGACATCCATGTCCAGGAAGAACGACGTCCTGGACTGCATGAAACTGGGAATTCAGGGCTACATCGTCAAGCCTTTCAAGTTCAAGGAAATCGCGGGAAAGGTTTGGGAGTATCACCATAGAAACAGCGCTTGCGGAGCCCCCCTTTCCCTTTCCAGCCCTTCAAGCAACCAGGAAGGACATCAGGACGGCTAGTCCATGAAGCAGCTTCTTATGAACGAAGTGACCGTAAAGCTCCAAAGGGAAGCGGAGCGCATAGCCGCAAAACACCACCTTCCCGAATTCTACGTAAGGTTCAAAGCACCCATTGCGCTAGCGCGCAAGCTCTTCTTCAACGACCCCATGATCGTGAGGCTCAGGGACACTGTTCAGCCCCTCATGCAAGAGGAGCTTGGGCACGGTATTTTCCACTGCACCCATGTGAGCCTCGATACAGCGGTGCTCATTTACCTCGAGACGGAACAGCACAACGAAGCCCGAGCCCGTGTGGAAAGGCTGATGCTCCTGGGTCTGGCCGCCGGCCTTCTTCACGACATCCGCCGAAACGAAGAAAACCACGCCCGGGCGGGAGCGGTGGAAGCAGCCAAGCTTCTCAAGGATTTTCCTCTGACCAAGGAGGAAGTCCAATGCATCTGTGGAGCCATCGAGAACCACGAAGCCTTCTGCACCACTCTCCGCTGCGCGCGCCCCTGGTGTCAGTTGCTCAGCGACTGCCTCTACGACGCGGATAAATTCCGCTGGGGCCCGGATACCTTCACCCATACCCTCTGGTTCATGGTGAGCCATCAGGGGCTGACACCCCAGCAGCTCATCGATAAATTCCCCTGGGGAATAACGGGCATTCTCCGCATCCTCGACACCTTCCGCACTCCCACCGGCCGCCAGTACGGCCCGGAGATAGTCGAAACGGGCATCGAAATCGGAAAGGAGCTCTACCGCTATTTGCTCCGAAACTTCGGCGGAGACCGCGATGATCATTAGAAATCAGGAATTAAGGCATGGCTTGTCAAACTCCAAAGAATCTATGGGTCGTATGGGTCTTATAGGTCTTATAGGTCCCACAAGAATGCGAAGAACAAAGAATGGCAACAGAAACAATCCCTTTCTCTTCGTGTCCTTCAAACCTTTTTTGTCCCTTTTGTCCTTTTCGTCCCTTTTGTCCTTTTCGTTTTTCCCGGTTTGAAACTGTAAAGCACGTGCGAGCCATGTTTAAAACCTAAAACCCATAGCAACACAGGAGCCTTTCGATGGAAGACAAATTCAATCCTTTCACCATAGCCCAACAGCAACTGGACGACGCTGCCGTTAAGCTGGGCCTCGATGCGGCAACTCATGAATTGCTGCGCTGGCCCATGCACGAAATCAAGGTAACGCTTCCCGTTAAAATGGATGACGGCTCGACCAAAATCTTTCATGCCTTCCGCGTTCAGTACAACACCGCCCGCGGCCCGTCCAAGGGAGGAATTCGCTGGCATCCGCAGGAAACCATCGATACGGTGCGTGCCCTGGCGGCATGGATGACCTGGAAGACTTCCGTGGTGGACATTCCTTTGGGAGGAGGCAAGGGAGGGATTGTCTGCAACCCCAAGGAGCTTTCCGAGACCGAAAAGGAGCGCCTCGCCCGAGCCTACATACGGGCACTGGCCAAATCCCTCGGGGTCACCAAGGACGTCCCCGCTCCCGACGTCTATACCACACCGCAGATCATGGCCTGGATGATGGACGAATATGAAACGATCGTGGGGGAAAACCATCCGGGTGTGATTACCGGAAAGCCAATTCCCCTGGGAGGATCGCAGGGACGGGGCGATGCCACCGCAAGAGGCGGCATCTACGTGGCCATGGAAGCATCCACTACCTATGGGATCGATCTTCAGGGGAAGAGCATGGCCATCATGGGTTTTGGCAATGCGGGGCATCATGCGGCACTTCTGGGAGAAGAGCTCCTCGGCCTCAAATTGGTGGCGGCCTCGGATTCCAAGGGGGGTGTCCATAACCCGGCCGGCATCGACGTCAGGGCTCTGGTCGACTACAAATTCAAGAACGGGACGGTAAGGGATTTTCCCGGCGCCGACCCCATCACCAACGAAGAGCTTCTGGCCCTGGAGGTGACCATACTCTTTCCCGCCGCACTGGAAAACGTCATCACAAAAGACAACGCGGACAAGCTCCGCTGCAGGATTTGCTGCGAGCTCGCCAACGGGCCGACGACGCCCGAAGCGGACCATATTCTCGATGAAAAAGGTATTATCGTTCTCCCCGACTTCCTGGCCAACGCGGGAGGGGTCACGGTTTCCTACTTCGAGCAGGTGCAAAATGCTTATAATTTATATTGGGAGCTGCAGGAAGTGCACTGGCGGCTCAACAAGAAGATGACACGGGCATTTCAAAGCGTCTATGAAATGAGCCAGCGTAGCAAAGTGGGTCTTCGGCAGGCGGCCTACCTGGTGGCGGTCGCCAGGGTGGCTGAAGCCTGCAAGCTGCGCGGCTGGGTCTGATGCCGCCGGAAGGAGACGTTTATACGATCGACAAGGACAAAACTTCGAGGCCGAGGAAATCATCAGTAGACAAGGCACTTGTGGATGTTTTCCTGAAAGCCTATCGGATGTATCAAAAAATGGTGCCATATCCGCATCTTCAGGAAGAAATCCGCACCCTCTTTCTCTCTGTCCTTGCGGAGGAGGGCATCATCACCCTCGAGGATATCCGGCGGGAAGCCGTCCGGAAGCTGCGTGAAGAAGGGCTTCCCGTCAATGACCGGAATATCCGCGACTACAGTCATGCCCTCATCGATTTCCACTTTGCCCGGCACTTCACCCAGGAGGAGATCGAGAACTACATCCATCTTGCCAGGAAGCAGGACGCTTTCCAGAACCTGACCAAGGTGCTCAATACCGAGGGCGTGACTTTCAAGGCAATCCGGCAGGTTCTGAAGGAGTTCTGTGAGATTCCCCAGGGATCTCTCTACATCTCGCCCAACGAAGCGGAAGGCGTCAGGGTGGCCCTGATTTCTCATTTTATTTCCGACCAGCTTCCTTTTGTCGGCGTCGCCAAGAAATACATCACTATCCGGGACGTGGACGAAATGCTGGATCATTCCACGTGGAACCCACGGCGGTCCGGAAGGGTGGGCGGCAAGGCGGCCGGCATGTTTCTCGCCTACAGGATCATTCTGCCGCGGCTGGAAACGCGGGACCCGGACATCGAACATTATGTTCGCATCCCTGAATCCTATTATTTCAGCTCGGGAATGCTCTCGGATTTTATCGACTATAACCGCCTCTATTCCTTCCACAGCCAGAAGTACAAGAGCATCGACACCCTCGGAGCGGAATACGGCAAGATCGCACAACTGGTCGAAAGGGCTTCCTTTCCTCCCGACATCATCGAGGACTTCAAGGAAATCCTCGGCGGGGTGGGTGAATATCCGCTCATTTTGCGCTCCTCGAGCCTGCTCGAAGACAACTTCGGCTACAGCTTCTCGGGAAAGTACGATTCTGTTTTCATTGCGAATCAAGGGGATTTACAGACTCGGCTGGCGGAATTCATCCGGGGCATGAAGCGGGTATTCATGAGCGTTTTCAATCCCGGAGCCATCTACTACCGGCGGGACCACAACCTCCTCGATTTTGACGAGCAAATGAGCGTTCTGGTGCAAAAAGTTGTGGGGCGCCGCTTTGGAAACAGGTTTTTTCCCTTCGCGGGAGGGGTGGCCTTTTCTCATAACGGGTATGCCTGGACCCCTCGTATCATTAAGGAAGAAGGCGTGGTGCGCCTGGTTCTGGGGCTGGGAACCCGAGCCGTGGACCGCGTCGAGCCGGATTATCCGCGATTGATTCCTCTCAGCCATCCGTCTCTTCGGCCTGAAGTCACCATCGAGCAGATCAGAAAATATTCGCAAAAGATGGTGGACGTGCTCAACCTCGAAACATCCAGCGTGGAAACCGTCCCTTACATCGATCTGCTTCGAGGCATCGATCACCCCGACCTTTTTTATGCTCTCTCCCTGGGTGAAGGCGGGCATCTTGCTCCTCCGCTCTTCAAGGGCCAAGAGATCAGCCTGGATCGAAGCTGCCTCACCTTCGACAATTTTCTGACCAAAACCCCTTTCGTGCCTCTGATGAAAAAAGTGCTGAAAAAACTGGAGACGGCCTACGGCCGTCCCGTGGACGTGGAATTTGCCTGGGACAACGACATACTGTATCTGCTACAATGCCGCTCTTTGGCCATGACCGAGCATATCGGCAAAGTCATCGTCCCCAAGAGTATTCCGGCGGACCGCATACTTTTCACCAACAACCGGGGCATATTCAACGGCATGATCCGGGACATCGAGTACATCATCTACGTCGATCCCAAGGCGTATGCGAGGCTTACCACCTACGAGGAGAGAACCGCCGTCGGTCACGCTGTGAGCAGGATCAACAGAATCCTTGAATCCAGGCGTATCGGGCTTTTGGGCCCGACGCGCTGGGGAAGCAACGACATCAAATACGGAGTCAAGGTCGGCTACGAAGACATCAATCACACTTTGATCCTGGGGGAAGTGGCTTTCGAAGAGGGCGGCTCGGCCCCGGACGTTTCCTACGGCACCCATTTCTTCAACGATCTGGTGGAAGCCAGGATCGTTCCCCTGGCTATTTATCCCGATGAGCCCGACGTGATCTTCAAGGAAGAATTCTTCCTCGAGCCCCCCAACCTGCTCGGCCCTCTGGCTCCCGACCTTGCAGCCTGTGCGCCGGTCGTTCACGTCATTCACGTTCCTTCCCGCACGGGGGGGCGTCTTCTGCAGGTTTACCAGGACAGCCAGGGGCAGCAGGGAATGGGTTTTTTCGCCACCCCGGACGAGCATCGGGAAGAAGCTTCTTCGCGGCTCATCGATGAATCACTTGTATCATCCGATATGGGATGAACCGGTAAGAGCCAAGATTGAAACAGGGTGAAACATCATGGATTTCTTTGAAGAGAGCCACAAAACAGTAAACATGCTACTGGTCGAAGACAATGCGGCCGACATCCGGCTGACTCTGGAGGCTCTCAAGGAGAGCAAGGTACCCAGCAACCTCCACGTGGTAAGAAACGGCATGGAGGCCCTGGCCTTCCTGCGCCGTCAAGGCAAGTACGAAAGCGCGGTACGGCCGGACATTATATTGCTCGATCTCAATCTGCCCCAAAAAAGCGGCCGCGAGGTCCTGGCCGAGATCAAGGAGGATGAGGAGCTCTCAACCATTCCGGTGATCGTTTTGACGGTTTCGGAAGCGGAAGAAGACATCCTGAAGACCTATAGCCTGCACGCAAACTGCTACATTACCAAGCCCATCGACCTGGACCAGTTCATAAGAGTGGTGAGGTCCATAGAGGATTTCTGGCTGACTATCGTCAAGCTGCCGCCAAAGGGTAAGAAATGACGGAAAAATGTACAAGAATACTGCTGGTGGAAGACAATCTCGCAGATGCCGCACTCATCCGGGAGATACTGGAAGAGCCCGGGGCCGTAACCTTCGAGATGGTTCATGTGTCCCGTTTGAATGAAGGGCTCAGTCAGCTCGGTGCCGAGCCCTTCGATGCGGTGCTTTTGGACCTCAACCTGCCCGACAGCGATGGGATCGATACCTTTCTTCAAACCCGCGCCCGTGCCCCCGACGTGCCTATCGTAATGATGACGAGCCACGCGGACGAAAGCCTTGGAATGCAGGCGGTGCAGGAAGGGGCACAGGACTACCTGGTCAAGGGACAGGTGGATGGCGATCTGCTTTCAAAATCCATCCTCTACGCCATCGAGCGGCATAGATTCATGACGCTGCTGAGGACCCTTTCCATTGTCGATGAGCTGACCGGTCTTTATAACCGCCGCCACATGGCGGCCCTGGTCGAGGAGGAGTTCTGCCGCGCTTCGAGGTATGGCTCGGATCTGTCCTGTCTCATGATAGACCTGGATCTCTTCAAGGAGATAAACGATACCTACGGGCATGTATTCGGAGATCTGGTGCTGAGGGAATTCGGTGCCTCCCTCAAGAAGCAGACCAGGATCTCCGATGCGTGCTTTCGTTATGGAGGTGAGGAATTCATGGTACTCCTCCCCCAGACGGACATTGCCGGTGCGTTGACGCGAGCCGAGAGAATTCGGGAGTTTTGTGAAAAATACCAATACACGGACGGAGCCAAAACGGCAAAAGTAACGGTAAGTATCGGTGCAGCCTCGATAAACAGGCACCGTCCGCCCCAGGCAAAGAACCTGCTGGCCTACGCGGACAAGGCTCTCTACCGTGCGAAGGCTGAAGGAAGAAACCGCGTCAACGTCTATCTCGATAATTCATCCGATCCCTTTGCGTCGTCCGAAGCTCAAGGTGATAGAGATATCAACCATCTCAAGGAGCGCCTTGGCTCCATTCTCGATAAAACCAAAAGAGCGGCCATAGCCTCGATGGAGCTTCTCGTCAGAGACATGGCGGACCCACGGGTGCAGCTCCATATGAGCAAAGTCCGCCAGTTCCTGGGCCTTCTAGGAACCGGCCTACGGCTCCCTCCTTCCATAATCGACACCTTGAAACGAGCCGCCTCGCTTCATGACTGCTTCAGCGTACTGCTGGAAAAGCAGTTGAGTGAAGGCGAAGGAGCGCCGGACTCGATGGATCATCCCTACATGTTGGTCGAGCTGAGCGAGATATTTGATTTCTTTTCCAATGAAAGATCCGTTCTGCTCTACCATCACGAGAACTACGACGGCTCCGGCTATCCCGAAGGATTGGAGGGAAACGGTATTCCTTTCGGGGCTCGGATCTTCGCAATAGCCGACGCACTGGCTTCCTCGATCTGCCGCGATCCCGCGCGGAGCTTTTCCAAGGAGCAGATCGAACAGGAGCTTGCCGGTCAGGCCGGCACGCGCTTCGATCCTTTACTGGTCCGGCTGGCTCTGGACATTATCAAGGAATGCCGCTTCCCCGGCGATGAGGAGTACAAGCCATGAAAGCATACGGTGGACACGCCGGAGCAAGGCATAAATATCGAAACAGTTTTGAATTCGATGAATACGGACTGAGGGAAGGAAATGACGACGACACAAGTATGGACCTGGATATTCCTTCCATTCTGGCGGCGAAGATCGACACTCTTCCATCCCTGCCCGCCGTGGTGACGCAAGTCATTCAAACCATCGCCAGCCCGAAGAGCACGGTCGAGGATCTCAACAGGATCATCAGCTCGGACGTATCCCTCACCGCAACGATTCTCAAGGTGGCGAATTCAGCCTTTTTCGGCTTTTCGAGAAAGGTGAGCTCCCTCGAACAGGCGCTGAAGCTCCTTGGCTTTGCGGAGGTCCAGAACCTGATTCTTACGAAGGCGGTGTTCAACAGTTTCAAGAACACCAAAAACAACGGCAAATTCGATATCCGCCGGTTTTGGGAGCATGCTTTCCTTTGTGGACTTGCCGCAAGACTGCTTGGCAAGACCGCCGGAATAAAAGGAGCGGATCTTTTCGTCGCCGGCCTCATCCACGACATCGGCAAGCTGGTCCTCTACACTGTCCTGCCGGCGCAATTTTCCGAAATACTCGAGATGGCGGGGACGATCGACTCGATGACTTCCAATGCCGAGAGGAGCCTCATCGGCTATGCCCACGACAAGGTCGGCATGGATCTTCTCCAAAGGTGGATGTTTCCCAAAAACCTCGTCACGGCCGTCGGCTTTCACCATCGCCCGAAGGAAACGACGGAACATACTCTTCTTGCCACGCTCGTGTACCTTGCGGATCTTATGGCTCATTTCGCCACACAGTGGGAAGCCTCCGAGGGGGAGCCGCTCGTCAAAAAAGAGCTGCTGCATCCGGATACCGTTGCCCTGTGCCGGTCACAGGGCCTGGAATGGAACGGTCCGGTTTGCGGGAGGGTTCTGAAGGAGCTTTTCGAGTCCAAGGAAGCGGAGTGGCCTACCATAAGCGTGTTTTTCTCATGAGCATCGCTCGTGCGCTCACCGCGGAGGCGCGGAGGACGCAGAGAAAACGCGGAGAGTCTTTGGAATTCTCGTGATATTTCTCCGCGCTTTCTCCGCGTCTCCGCGGTGAAAAGCTCAGTCGATGACACAACAGAAAGAGAGGCAGCCATGGCAAATCTTTTCAAGCGCATCAACGATGTCATCACGGCAAACATCAATGACCTGATCGACCGGGTCGAGGACCCCGAGCGTATGATCAAACAGATCATCCGGGAAATGGAAGAGAATATCAACAAAGCCAGGGAAGGAGTGATCGACGCGGTCACCAGCGAAAAGCAGTTGCAGAAGGACCTGGAGCATCACCGTTGCCGGTCCGCCGAATGGCTGAACAAGGCGGAACAGGCACTGCAGGCGAACAGGGAGGAGCTGGCCCGCTCGGCCCTGATGCGAAAGAAAGAGCACGACAACATCATCAAGGCCCTCGAGCCCTCCTGCGAGTCAGCCAGAAATACCAGCGAACACTTGAAGACCCAGTTGCGCGCCCTCGAAGCCAAGCTCGAGGAAGCCCGGCGCAAAAAAGGCACGCTGGTGGCACGGCAGCGAGCGGCAGAGGCTCGCCAGCACATGGATAAGACCCTGTCCACCTTCCAAACCGGCCTCGATGCCCGGGCCAATTTCGACCGCATGGAAGCAAGGGTTTCGGAAATGGAGGCGAGAACCGAGGCCATAGCCGAGGTTAACGATAAAGCATCCCCCCTGGAGAAGGAATTCTGGGCGCTGGAGGTGGAGCAGGAAGTGGAAGACGAGCTCGCCAAACTTAAGAAGAAAATGCAGGAATGAGGACAGCGATCTGAGAATAAGTCGATTGGCTGGCGGGTGTTTGCCATAAACCACGAAACACACGAAAAGGAAATAGGGCATCGCGCCATAAATTCGTTCCCTCGCAGGATTACATGCGCCTTAACTTAAGGGACATAAGAGACTTAAAGGACTTAAGGGACTTAAAGGACATATAAGAGGCAACACCAAGGATGCGAAGATGTTCAAACACTAAGAGGAAATCAAATACTCCCTGGCTTCTTCGTGGCTTCCGTGCGCTTTATGTCCTTTATGTCCTTTATGTCCCATAGTTAATGGGCATGCTAACGAGGAGGAAAAGTACAAATTTACGGTTCGATGATATAGGGCATTTTTTCAGACGGCTCTTAGGAGAAAATGACCATGTTTCTGCTGGTTGCCTGCCTCCTGGTGTTGCTCTACACCAAGCATGTGCTGTTCGCATTTCTCGTGCTGGTGGTCTATTTTTTCAAAATGAAGCCATGGGTGTCGCAGTTGGAAGGAGTACAAGACAAATTTCCGCCGACTGTGAGCCCGACAGACACTCCAACTGCCCTGCCCTCCACTGCAACCGGCGAATTCACGGAGGGAGATATATATAACCTCACCGTGTTGACCCGGGAGCTGGAACGTCTGCTTGCTGACGGCACCATTGACCGTGCGTTCTACGATGAGACGAGAGAGAGCATCGAGAGGTTATTGTCAAGAATCCTTGACGACCTCGATATGGTCCAGGACGGCCGGTATCGGCGAGAAGGAAGGGAAGCAGCCTGGAAGCTGCTGTCCAGCCATGAGCTTGCTCCCGCCGGACCGCCGCCCTGGCGTCGCGAAGCGCGCCCGGCTGAAGAGACGGACACCGAAGCCGACCGGGGCGAAACGCTGCAGGAAGTTGTGTTCATAACCGAAGACTTTCCCGGACCGGTGGAGTCTCGAATGCCGGTTTTGGAATTTTTGGCTTCCGCTGAATCCGCGGGTATTTTGAAGAAGGCTTCCGTAGCGCCCGCCCCCGCTGTCTCATCCTCTGAGTCACCTTCGACTCAATCTCCTGAGGAGAAAGCAGCACAGCCCCCTGCCCCTTCAACTGCCTCCACGGGCACGGTCAAAGAGGAGCTTCGGTCTCATGCCTCCGGGCAAGGCTGGGATGAGACATCCGGCTACGCCTGGCAGCCGAAGGCGCCCGGCGCCCTGGAGCGGGCACTCCACGCGGTATCCGGCTGGCCGGCGTTGATCGTGCCGTTTCTGGTCCAGAACATCGGCTGGTTTATCGGCGGGCTTTGCGTCGTGGCGGGATCGGTCTTTCTGGTTTCGTATACGACAGGGTTTGTGAAAGCCCTGACTGTTTCCATGGTGCTCTTCGCCTATACTCTGTTCGTCTTCTGGGCCGGCTACCAGTTGCGCCGCCGCCGGCCGGAGCTTGAAGCCTCGAGCAATGTACTGCTCTCGCTCGGTGTGCTCCTGGTTCCCCTCAACGTCGCCGCGTCCGTTCGTGTGATCGCCGATGGACGGGATCTCTCGGGACTCGTCATCGGTCTCGTTGCCACCGCCTTCATTTCGGCAGGATTGTATTTCGGCACCATGCTGGTATCCGGCATCATGGATCGTTCCCTACAAGGGCGGCATCCTCGGATCTTTCTCGGTCTGGCCGCCACGCAACTGGCCGTGCCGTTGCTTTCGCGCTTTCCCTCCTGGCCCTTGCTCGCCCTGTTGCACGTGCTGTTGCTGGGACTGCTGGCTTTTGGACTGATTCTCTTTACGCGGAGCTGGCTGCATTCCATCTTTGTCGAGCACCGAAAAATCGCTTACTACGCCGCCGGCACTTTTGTTTATGCCACCGTCATTTCCTTCGTCCATCTCACCTGGGGCTACAGCAGCCCGTGCGCCGTGCCACGCGGCTACTACAGCCCCTTCCTCATGGCTCTTTGCGGCCTGTTGTTCTACGTTGACGCGCAACTGAAGCAATGGACAAAGCATCATGCCTTTCTTTCGCGGCTCAATTTCTCGATCTACGGTCTTTCCGTGCTGGCGCTGTCGCTCAGCGTCTATGCACCGGCGGCACGCCTCATCACTCTGATTCTGGCGGTCGGCCTGTACGCTATGGTGCTGTGGCAATACCTGACCCTCCCACCGCTCTACCTTCTGATCGGCTGTTTGGGGTGGCTGTACGGCCTGCTCATCCTTCAGTATCTGCCGGCGGCTTGGCACATGCTCGCCAGTCTGCCGGGGATAGCCGGATTGTTTGCCGCGAGCCACCGGCTGCAGCGCCGCGGAGCCACCGCTCCGGCCCTCGTCTGTTACCGGATCTGGCTGGGAGCAGCGGTCGGTCTCACGGGATGGAGCCTGCTGCACGCCCTGCCGGGATTGCCTGCCTTCGGCACGGCTTTGACGTTGATGGTGCTCTTGTTCCAAGGACTGCGCCTGGCTCCCCGCAGCTTGTTTTCGTTCGGGGGAAAGGAAGAAACGGACCATCCTCTACATCCCGCCATAAGTCCCATACGTCCTATATTTCCTATATTTCCCCTGACCCTGCACGACGCCCCCCGGCTCTACATCGTAACCTTGGCAGGCAGCGTGGCTGTCGCGTATGCGCCGCTATGGACCGGCCTGAGCCGGGAAGCACAATTCGCTTTCGGCTTGGTGCTGCTCGCGATTCTGTGGGCCGCGCCAGCCCTGCGGCCTGGAATGTGGCGTCCTGCTTCTCAGATCAAAGCTGCCACCATTGAAGTCCTGCTAAACAGCGCCCTGCTAAACCTCGGGCTTTGCCTTGCTTTAGCAGTTGTCTTCGCCCTTTCAGGCATTACGGCAAACCGCTTCCTGCCGCTTTTGCTTGCCTCGATGGGTGGAGTACTTCTGTGGCTGTGCCTCAGACTCCGCGAAAGGTGGCTCTTTCATGGCGCTTTGGGGTTGTGGGGTGCGGCGGGCGCGATCTTCAAGCTGACCTGGTTTCCCGAGCCCGGGACGGGCTCGGCTGTAATGTTCCTGGCCCTGGCCGTGTGGACGTTGCTGTGGTGGCTCGAGCGCGAACCGGGCGAGGTGAGAGCACTACGGCGGGAGCAGGCGGCGTTGGCCGTCGGCGGGCAAACACCGTTGAGATTGTTATGGCGGTTATCTGCTTCGAGCAGCAGGACGGTCGAGGAAGTCCTCCGCCGGCCACTGAGGCAGACAATGGTGCTGCTGTGGCTCGTCGGCATGGCTCAATTGGGAGCAGGCATGATCGAGGTGCGCCTCGGATGGGGCTGGACTTTCGCTGCCGGCCTCGGAGCCGTGGTGACTATTCTGACGGGAGGCCTCTTCCGGCTGTCCTGGCCGATTCCGTCAGCCATGCTGCTCGGTCTCGGTTCATGGCTCACGGCTGTATTCCAGCTTTGCGGCTCCACGGTTACGGTTGCTGGATTGAGCTTCGCCGGTGCGCTCTACGCCTTCGGGGGCTGGGAGCTCGGTGTTCATATCCCGGGACATCCAATAACTCAGAGACTGGCAAAAGCACTGCATTTGGGCGCGGATCGCGCGTTGGCCGAACGATACGTGCACCAGGCGGCGTTTGCTATCGTCATGCTGAGTATAGGAGCTCCCCTTTGGCAGTACGGCCTGTTTGTTCCAAATCAGGTTATTCCTCTTATTCTCGTAACGGGCTCGATGTTCCTCTGGCTTGCCGGGCAGTGCTACCATAATCGCCTTCATAGTTATACGCTGCTCGGCGTTGCCGTACTGGGGGGAATCCTGGGCTACCTTTGGGTACCTTCCTTTTCACCTGTTTTCTCTGGCTTCTTTAGCTTCTTTGGCTTCTCTGCTCTCTCCGTTCCTCCTCCCTGGAATTTCGACTCGATCGATGGGCTCATGATGGATCACGGACTCGGTTTGTGCCTGGTACTGCTCGGCCTGGCCATGTGGGCCATTGCCTGTGCATTGAAACGCCGGGAACGGGAAGAACATGAAGAAGGGCAGGAAGAGAGCGGGCTTCGTTTAGAATTCGATGAGAGCTTGTACCGAAAGCCGTTGCGAGTCGCGGCTGTCGTGCTGACGGTATTTGCAGGGATCAGGGAAATGATTCTCGCCTGGAACGATCCCGTGTCCGCGGTTGCTCTGCTTCCCATCGGCGTGCTTCTTCTAGCTGGTGTAGGCGTGCTGCTCGCCAATCAGGCGTTGCGCCATATTACTTTCAACATGGTCGGAATCCTGTTCGTTGTCATGGCAGGGTTGTGGGTACAGGCTGCCCTGTTTCATAGCGGAGCGGCCTTTAACCTGTTTCCTGAAGACTTCCACCTTTCAGATCGCTGGCTGACCTTATCGCTCCTGGGATTGGGGCTGGCCGTCCTTGCAGGGAACATAGATCGTTATTCTCGAAAGGAAGACCTCTATGCTCTACCGCTTCGTGCCGTTGCCTCGCTGGCTTGCGGCTGGACGCTGCTCTGCGCCCTGGCGCTGTTTGCGGCGGCACCCTTGCAGGAAAGCCCGCTTCTTTCCTGGTGCTTCCTGACGCTGATCCTGTGCCTCTTTCCACTGTTGAAGCCGCTGCCGGGCGCATCCGCCATTCGCGGGGTCTGTATCCCCTTGCTCAGTTGCCCGCTCATCATAGTCACTCTCGCTTCCATAGGACCCGGATTGAGCCGCTGGCCGAACTGCGCCGCTCTTATATGGGGGTATACTCTGTGGGTGCTGGGAAACTTTGTGCTGCCGCGCTGGAATGAGCGCCGCCCGCAATGGGCCGTCGCACCGGACACTTGGCCGTGGCTGGGCTTGGTGGCAGTGTCTTTCAGCCTGGCCGTCAGCAGCAGCGGCGGCGGCAATAGCGCCTTTGAGGCGAGTGCACGGCTCTCCGCGCTCTCTCATGCCGGATACCAAGCCGCTTGCGCCGTCTATCTCCTCCTGATGCTTCGAAACAGCGCCCGGGCCGGATTCCCCTGGGTGGCGGCACTGCTCCTGAACACTGCTGGTATGACATTCAATGTGGTATGGCTCGAGCCCCGGCAATTTTGGTTTTATCCCGAGCTGGCCTCGCGAGCCCTCATGCCGTCGTTCGGTTGCCTGTTGGGCAATCTGCTGTGGACGAATCTGCTGCTGCAAGTCGTTCCCCTATGGCGGCGGCACGAAGAAGCCCTTAGCGCCCGCTGGAATTGGCATCCCAACGATCCGGCAACTCCCTTTCTGATCTGGCCCTCCGTCTTTTTTTCCTTATGGCTGGCTCAGTTCTTCGTCCTGGAAGCGCCCGGTATGAATATCCTTTCATTTGCCCCCCCACTTGCAGGGACATCGTCAGTTCTTACAGGAATTCTGCTGACTCTTTCTTTCCTGCACCTGCGGTGGCTCCACCGGGCGCAGTGGGAAAGCCATGCCGTTCTCTTCGCCGTCTTCACGACTTTCCTGACGGGCTGGCTCGTACTCTTCCCGCATCCCTCTCACCTGTCTCTCTTCCCGGCTTCGTGGAGTGCCATGCTGCTCGCGGCCTATTCCGTGTGGGAAGCAAAAGGAGAGGGAGCCGAAGCCCGGCCGTTGCGCCAGGCCCTGTCGCTGTGGCTGATCCCAAGCCTGATAGCTGCAATGGCGGCATCGATCCTTCTTCCTCGGGTACCATTGAGTGAGCGTCTGGCAGCTCTGGCCATTTCGATGGGGGTTGCGGCCGGTCTCGGCCGGCAGAGGCAACAGCATGGCTGGTTTCTTGCCGCGATACTCATGGCGACAGTCCTGTTGCATGGCTGGCCACTTCTATGGATTCCTCTCCCTCGCGTGGCGCTCCTTCTTCCCTGGTATGCTCTCCAATCCGCGTTGTGGATGTGGCTTTTGCTGTGGTGTGGGAACAGACTGCAGAGGCACCTCGAGAAGCAAAAGGAGGTGGACGCACCAGGAACGGAGCACCACGCCCTGCTCGGAAAAATCGTGCAACTGCTCTCACGGGCGTGGCCGGCCATCACCGTGCTTGCTCTCGGAGAATGGATGCTGCACGAGATTTTTCTGATTCTCACCCTTGCCGGGACGAACCGGCCTCAATGGCTGGCGGGCACCGGAGACGCGGCGGCGGCCCTTGGGGCTGCGCTCTTGCTGCTGCTGGTTGGATTACGTCAGGCTCGAAAATCGCCGCAAGTTTTCTGGATCTACGGCATGGCGGCTTTGGGCGGAGCAGCAGGTATCTACATCCGATTGCTGCTGGCCGGCCTGGCACCGGCCACCGTCTGGGACACCGCGGCGCTCATGGGAGCAACCTACGTTCTTTTCATCCTCCAGCGGTTTACGGCATGTAAACCGCTTTTGCACGTCGTTCTGGTGCTGCCTCCGCTTGCCTTGCTGACGGTTCCCTTACAGCTTGCCTCTCCGCAGGCCGGTGCAACGCTGGTGTCGGCCGGAGTGTTGTATCTCCTTACGCATCAGGGAGCAGGTCGTCGGCCGCTGCCGCTCTACCTGTCACTTCTGGCCTTCAATGCCGCCGTCTACCTGTGGATTCCAGGCTGGGCGGACAGCTCACGGATGCTACAAATCTATGTCATCCCGGCAGTCGTCACCGTCCTGCTGCTCCTGCATCTGCACAGGAGAGAGCTGAAGCCGGCCGTGCTGAACAGTGCCCGCCTTACAGCGACCAGCGTCCTCTATGCTATCGCCACCCTCGACGTCTTCTTGCGTGGTGAGCTGGCGATTTTCGCTCTCATGCTGGCTCTGAGCCTGATCGGCATCATCGTCGGCATTGCACTGCGCACCCGCGCCTTCCTTTACACCGGCGTAACGTTCCTGGTTCTCAATATTTTCGGTCAGCTCATCCTGCTCTTTCCCGAGCAGCGCCTCGGCAAGGCCATCCTGCTTCTGACCCTGGGCGTGGTCATTACCGGTGGGATGATCTGGTTCAACCTGCAAAGAGAGAAGATTCTCCAACGCATCCGCATCTTCCGGGCGGATCTGGAAACGTGGACGTAGGATCTTGGAAGCTGTCTGAAAATTCTTTCTTCAGCCACAAAGCAGCATGCTCGCCTTCAGCTTCTGGTGATACATTTTTTGCACTTTTCCGATCACCAAAGAGAAAAAATTTGCATCTATAACTGACTTCCCAGCCTCCTGCGAGAGTCAGGAGAAGCCCGCTCAAAGTCCCATCCACGGGAAACACAGTCCGATCAACCTCTTCCATGGGCTGGTCGCTCGGCAATCCGTTTTGGCACACCTTATGCTCTATCCAATGTTTGACAGAATCAAGGGTTAGAGGAAAAGACGAGATGCTCCACTGGTTAGGTCTCGCCATCCTCGAGTGCGGAAGTCCATGATGACCAACCCGTTCGGACTCCCAGGGACAAAGTGTGGGAGGGGGTTTGGAGGTGTGACATGAAAAAAGGGAAAAGTTTGGTTGTGAGCTTAGGTCTTGCGCTGCTTTTGGTGTTTACGGCGGTCGGATCACAGGCGCAGGCACAGAGTGGCGCTCCGCTGGTTCTAGGTGCCTTGGGAACGGCTCTCGGCTTTATCGCCGGTGGGAACGCGGCAAGCGCGGCCATTGGTGGGGCGGCAGGAGTTGGTGCGGGAATTCTTCTGGATGCTCCTCACGCTTATGCAGGTCCCGGCTATCACAGGGAAAGAGCTGCGTATTACGCGCCAAGCCCCGTTCACTACAGCCCTGACTACTATGAAAGGCAGCCCCATGGCTGGAACAGGGGCCATTACGTAAATCACGGACAATGGGCTCGTGACTGTGACTACCCACACAGAGCCTGGGCTCCGCGCCAGCGCCATTACGACAATTATGAAAATGGAAATTATGGCTATTATAACCACGGTGGTGCCTTGATTCGCAGTCGTTGGTAGTGGTTACCGTTCTGGATAAACCGGGCAAAAGCCAGAGAGCCCGGAGAAGCAGAGAGCGCGAAGAAGAGAGAGATGCAAAAAGAGCTAACAAGATCTCTGCATCCTCTGCTTCTTTGCGCTCTCTGCGTTTTGCTCGGCTGCGTTTTGCTCGGCTGCGCTTTGCCGGGCTTACCCGCCGAAAGAAGCGGCTACTGCCTGTTAGAATCCTTCGGCTCCCCAAGCATACTACATCTTTCCGGTAAGAAGCAGTAGTCCAACAACGACGGCCAGTGCCACCCGATAGTATCCGAACACGGCCAGCCCGTGCCGGTTCAGATAGGCCACCATCCATTTTACGGACAGCACGGCAAACACGAAGGCAGCAACCAGGCCGATAGCAACCGGTACCAGATCGAATGCCCGGACGATGTCGTGGCCGTGCTTCAAGGCATCGTAGCTGGTGGCTGCACCGAGTGTCACCACACCCAAGAGAAAGCTGAACTCCACTGCCGCAGGCATCGACAGTCCCACCATAAGCCCTCCCACGATGGTCACGAGGCTTCGGCTCACGCCGGGCCACATCGCAATGCATTGTGCCAGGCCGATCACCAGCGCCATCCTGCAGTTCAGCTCATCCAGGGTTTTTCCCATCCGACTTCGAGAGCCCTTTCTGTCCCGGTACCAGGCAACCAAAAGAATCGCCACCCCGCCACAAAACCATGCCGCCACTACCGGCCAGACACCAAAGAGGTATGCCTTGATTATCTTGACAATGAGCAGACCGATCACCGCCGCGGGCAGGAAGCCGGTGACGATGTTGACCGCCATCTTCAGTCCCTCCGCGTCTCTGCCCATGATGCCGGCAAAGATCCGCTTGATCCGTTTCATGTAAAGCCCCAGCACTGCAATGATGGCACCCGCCTGGATGCAGATAGTGTAAGCGTCCGCGGCATCCCTTTCACGTTGTTTTTCAGGCGAGGGAACCGAAGAGGTGTCGCCGCTTATCCCCAGCAGGCGTTCAGCAAGGAGCAAATGCCCTGTCGAGCTGACCGGCAGGTATTCCGTGAGCCCTTCCACCATGCCCAGAACGAGAGCCTTTAGGGGGGTCAGCTTCGAAGCTTCGCCTGTTTCCACCGACGGGGCCGAGGTAGCGGTCGCGGTCTCTTCGGCCTCTGTGAGCGCCGGGGCCGAAAGCATGGTGATGGTTAAGAGCAGAAACAGTACACGGGACAACTTGCGAACAGCGAAGAGCATAAACGGGTATCCTTTCCTTATTTTTACATCGAGCAATGCCACTGCCATTACAGGTTTCAGGTCACTCCCTTGAATCTTGCGAAAGGGTCTTTAGTTTTATTCAGATGAGCTGAAGCATTCAAACCCGACACATCTTCTCATAAATCAACAAGGAAAGGCAATGCCATGAAAGCACTTTGTTTTTTTGAACACGGCGGTCCCGAGGCCATCAGGTATCGTGAAGTGCCCGACCTGAAGCCCTGGCCGGGCGAAGCTCTCGTGCAGGTCAAGGCCTGCGCCATCAACCATCTGGACATCTGGGTGCGGCGCGGCTGGCCGGGTCTGAAGCTTGCCCTGCCTCACTGGGGCGGCTCGGACGTGGCGGGTGTCGTGGCGGGCCTGGGCGCAGGAGTCGAAGGCTGGACGGTTGGCCGGCGGGTGGTGATCGATCCCGGCATCGACACGACGGAAGATGAGTTTACCCGGCGGGGTGAGCACAGCATGAGCCCCGGGTATCACATTCTGGGCGAGCAGATGCGGGGCGGCCTTGCTGAGTACGTGGTTGTGCCCGCACGCAACATGGTTGCACTACCGGACGCTCCGGATTTCCCTTCGGCTGCCGCCCCATTGCTCGTCACGCTCACTGCCTGGCGGATGCTCATCAACCGAGCGAAGCTCCGGATGGGCGAAGCGGTGCTCGTGGTTGGCGCGGGAGGCGGAGTCAACACCATGGCCATTCAGATCGCCAAGCTTGCTGGAGCGACGGTTTATGTCATTGCCGGCAACGCTTCGAAAACCGCCAAAGCCTACGAACTGGGGGCGGACATTGTCGTAGATCGCTCACGGGTGGATGACTGGGGACGGGAGATAGCGAAGCTCACCCACAAGCGAGGCGTGGATGTCGTCGTTGACAACGTCGGGGCGGCGACCCTCGGTACGAGCATGAAAGCCGTTGCCCGCGGAGGCCGGATCGTCATCGTCGGAAACACCAGCGGACCGATTACCGAAATCGACATTCGCTACATCTTCAGCAAACAAATCAGCCTTATCGGCAGCACCATGGGCAGCCACCAGGATTTCCGGGACGTCACGGCCCTGCTGTGGGCGGGCAAGCTGAAGCCCGTCATCGATCAGACCATGCCCTTGAGTGAAGGGCCGAAAGCCTTCGCCATGATGGAGCGCGGCGACCAGTTCGGGAAGATCGTTCTGATACCGTAGGAGGAAAAAATCGCTCGGTTTGAGCACCATCCAGCCACACGGTCGGCGAGGACAGCCGTGAACCGCATCTTTATCGTTGTCTTTCTCCAGTTGCGCTTCGTGACTTTTCCAACTTCATGACCTCTCTGAAAATCACCAGTTTCTGAATATCCTGTGTTCCCTCCCCCAGGGACGAGGCCCAGGCGTCCATGGGGAACTTGTGGATGGGATGGTCGAAAATGACCGAGGCGGCTCCGAACAGGTCGGCTGCCCACATCCCTACTTCACGCGCCATCTGCACGGTGAGGTATTTGGCCATGGAAGATTCGAGCTTGAAGTCTTTTCCCTGATCCTTGATCCAGCAGGCTTTCAAGAGCGTCAGCCTTGCCGCTTCGATTCTGGCGTGGAAGTCGGCGATTTCGAAGGACTTGGCCTGAAAGTCCACTATTTTTTGACCGAAGACTTCCCGCTTTCCGGCGTGGTCGATTCCAAGCTCAAAAGCTCCAACGGCAGTGCCAAGAGTCATGGCGCTGATAGTCAGTCTGCTGTTGCTGAAAATTTCGAGAACCTGCTGCAGCCCCCTGCCTCTGACACCCAGGAGATTCTCGTCGGGAACGAAGACATTCTTCAACTGAATCCTGGTGAGATCGGAAGGAATCCAAACTTCCTTGTGCAGTTTGCTGCGTGTGATCCCCTTCGAGGTGAGGTCCACCACGAACATTGAGAGCCGACGGTTCCGGGCTGCTTCGGGATCGGTGATCGTCGTGATGAGTGCCAGATTGCTGATGGCTCCGTTCGTGACATAGGATTTGGTCCCGTTCAGCATCCAGCCCCCTTCGACCTTTTCGGCCCGTGTGGCGATGTTGGCCACATCACTTCCCGCGGAGGGCTCCGTGTTTCCCAAACAAACCAGAATGTCTCCTCGAATGGCATCGGGGAGAAGTCTCGCCTTTTGCTCCTCGGACGCGAATAGATACAATCCCTTGGTCCCGAGCGAGATCTGCACCAGCACCGCCACCGCAACGCCCGGCGACAGCTTTGCCAGCTCCTCGAAGAGCAGTGCCTGCTTCAAGGCGGGCTGCTCCACAAATTGTCCGTCCTTTACGTCGAATGCCAGCCATCCCTCTCGCCCCAGATGTCGAAAAAAATCACGCGGGATGACACCTTCCGCATACCATGCTGAAAGATGCGGCCTGAGATGGTTGTGAAGAAAGGCTTTGAAGCGCGCAAGATCCTCAATGACGCCCTCGGAAAGTGAAAAATCCATTGTCTGTCTCCTCTCGCCTGCGATGTTGTGCCCTCGACCGATCTCCTATCTCCGATCTATGAGCTTTCGATGCCGTTTCGATGTTCTCTCAGAGAACGTAAGCCCGGCTGACGCAGTTGAAAAGACCAGGGGGCGGGAGTCATCCTGCTCCGAGCAAACGCAGACGAGCAAAACGCAGAGAGCGCAGAGGAACAGAGGCGCGGAGAGCTTGTTGTCTTTTTGTGTTTTTGTTTTCCCTGCGTCCTCTGTTTCTCTGCGCTCTCCGCGCTTTGCTCGTCTGCGCTTTGCTCAGCCCAGCTTCCATATGCCCGGAATGGATGTGCCGCAATTCTCGCAGTGACCGTCTTTCATCCGAGACGTCCCCACTTCATAACCGGTTCGTTCGATGACGTGAGTTTTGCATTTGGGGCAAAGGGTGTGCTCTCCGGGGTGGCCGGGGACGTTGCCGATGTAAACGAAACGAAGGCCTTCATCCATGGCGGTCTTCCAAGCCTTTTCAAGGGTTTCGACGGGAGTGGGCGAAAGACTCTTCAGTTTGTAGAGTGGATAAAATCGAGTGAAATGCAGGGGGACGTCCGGACCCAGCTCATCTCCGATCCACCGGCACATGGCTTTGATCTGGGCCATGTCGTCGTTCTTTTCCGGCACCACCAGGTTGACGATTTCGGTGTGCACTTTCATTTCCTTGAGTCTCTTCAAAGTTGCCAGAACCGGTTCGAGGGCTCCTTCGGTGATATCGCGGTAGTATTCAGGGGTGAAGCCTTTCAGGTCGATGCAGGCGGCATCCAGGCATTTGCAAAGATCCTGCAGTGGAGCGGCGTTCACGTAGCCGTTCGAGTGCATGACCTTCAAAAGAGGCTGCCCCTTGGCCGCTTCACCGACGTCGAGCATGTATTCGGTGAAAATGGTCGGCTCTACGTAAGTGTAGGCAACGGATTGGCATTTGTAGCGGAGAGCTTCCTCGATTACCCGAGCGGGAGGCAGGTCATAATTGAAGGTATCGTCCGGGCGTGCCTGCGAGATTTCCCAGTTCTGGCAAAATTTGCAGTTGAAATTGCAGCCTGCCGTAGCGATGGAAAAGGAAAGCGAGGACGGAAGGACATGAAAGAAGGGCTTTTTTTCGACGGGGTCTACGTGTACCGCACACGGGTTTCCATGCACAAGGGAGTAATAGCGTCCATCGATGTTCTCCCTGACCCGGCAATACCCGCGCTCGCTTTTTTCCACCTCGCAGCGGCGGGGGCATAGCTCGCAGCGGACACGCTGCCCGTCCAGCGGAGTGAAGTAGGGAGATAGCCTGCGGCCAAGCAACCCCTTCTCCAAGCCCTGTCCAGCCTCGCCAAGCGCCGGAGCCCCCAGAGATTCCAGAGCCATCACGCCGGCACACCACAAGGCACAACGCCCGCAGTGCTTCATAAAATCCCGTCTGCCGATAGATTGCTTCATTGCCGTCTCCTTGCCATTTTCCGGTTCCTTCGGTTCTCCCTGTTTTTCCTATCCCTCTGTCTTCAAGGACTGAGTATAACTTCGGGACGGCCCGAAGTTCCAGCATCTCTTAACCCTTATGCGCGATCTCCTCTGCGTTTTTCTCTGCGCTTTCTCTGCGTCTCTGCGGTGAACACACACTCTGCGTCTCTGCTGTGCATACACACTCTGCGTGAGCCATGTCCAGTCTTATGTCGATAGGCCGCTCTTCCTCCTAATTTACAGTCTGTAAAAAAGTCTGACACGGTTTCCTCTTCACCCGCCGCACCCTCACGGAATTTGCAGCGATAATTCCTTCTTCTTTCCAATAGTTGGCCAAATTCATCGTCTTTGTCCCCTTTGGCACAACCGTTGCCTAAGAATCCTGCGATTCTTTGAAAGGGCGGACACCTCCTGCATGCGCGGAGGGATATCGAGCATAGAGGGGAAAGTCTGCCGGGTAGATAAGGCATTTTCAGGTAAGCTGGAGTGTAAGTGAAGGGATTGAGGTAGCTTGAGTACATCATCATTAACCAAGGGAGGTCTTTTCAATGAGTGGTCCAAGACAGGTTTTTGAATTCTTGAAAGCCGCTTCAGTGGCTCATGCAAAATGGGATCTTGAGGTTTCCATGTCGATTATACATAATCGAAAGAAGCTTCTTATCCTCCTTCTTATGTTGACACCCATAATCGGGGTTTCTTTCCTTGAAGCCGGGTCGTTCCTGGGTGCCAAGACGGCATACGGCCCCGCCTTTTATTCGACGACCATCTTTATGGTTTCCATAGCGGTGGGTCTGGCAGCCGGGCTCATCACCGGGTGTATCGGCGCCGGCGGCGGATTCATCATCACCCCTGCCCTGATGGCAGCGGGAGTCAAAGGCATTCTCGCGGTAGGAACGGATCTTTTCCACATCTTTGCAAAAGCCATCATGGGTACGACGGTACATAAGAAGCTGGGTAACGTCTCCGTGAAGCTGGCTGTGGCTTTTCTTGTAGGCTCCGGTGGCGGAACGTTTATCGGCGGATGGATAAACAAGAGCCTCTATAACAAGGACCCGCTGCTGAGTGAGGCGTTCATCAGCGCGGTTTATGCCGTTCTTCTCGGATTCCTCGGCTGTTATGCCATGGTTGACTTTATAAAGTCGAGCAAGGGTGGTGCCGGTGGCGGCGGAGGAGATGCTCACGGTGGACCGGCGTCCGGTACGCCCGCCCTTGCGGCAAAGCTTCAGAACCTGAATATCCCGCCCATGATCTCCTTCGACGAAGACTTCGTTCCGGGCGGCAAAAAGCTCTCGGGCGTGATCATCGCCATGGGCGGCGTCGTCGTGGGTATTATGGCCGCTATCATGGGCGTTGGCGGAGGGTTTATCACCTTCCCCATGTTCGTGTACATTTTCGGCGTATCTTCGATGACCACGGTGGGAACGGACATTCTTCAGATCATCTTCACGGCGGGGCTTGCCGCCATCGGTCAGTACGCTATCTATGGTTACGTTTTCTACACTCTCGCCATGGGAATGTTGATCGGCTCGCTGCTCGGCATCCAGGTGGGAGCGCTCACGACCAAGGTGGTCAAAGGTATTCATATCCGCGGATTTTACGCCATATCGATCATCGCGGGCTTCGTCAACCGGTTGGCCGTGCTTCCCAAGAAATTCACCGAGCTCGAGGTCGTGAATTTCTCCAAGCCGGTGGTGGACAATATCGAATTTGTCGGCAATATCATCTTCTGGGTCGTGGTTGCAATTTTCGGTCTGTGGATTTTCGCCAAGTTCTTTGGCAATCTCGGGCAGTTGAGAGAGGAGGACTAGAAATGCTGATCAGGAATGCAAAGACTTTCAATACGGGGCTTGTTCTTGCCATATCGTTTGTCGGCGTGCTGCTGTTGATCTTCTCGCCCGTTTTTGGCGGGAAAAATGGGCTGGAGTATTCGGACGACCTGTTCAATAAGCTATCCAAGGGCTCTTCGTACTTTATTTCCACTGTCGCGGAGCATAACAAGAAGTTTGTCGGTACTCAGCTTACCGTTTCAGTCAAGCTGGACAAGCCCGAGACCGTCGAGAAGGCGCAAAAGCTTCTCATCGCGGCCGGTGCCCTGGTTGGAGCCAAGGATACGGAACTGAAGATCAACGGCGATCTTGGCAAGATCCTCCTGGCTGTTCTGAAAGATTCCGACGACATGTACAAGAACGAAGGCAGCAGCCTGGTCAGTCGGTACGGATTCAGCGAGACGGACGTCATGACGGTCTGGTGGAACGTGTTGAAGCTGACGGTCAAGCCGCTCCAGAAAGACAAGAAGATCGAAGATGCCAATATGATTATGGAAGTCTTGCAGAAGGCCGTCGAGCCCGCGTTCAACTACTACAAGATCCCGGCGGAGAGTGTTGCGAGCAAGGCGGGAACCATGACAGGCCTCCTTGTTTTCTACGTGATGTACACCATGTGGTGGGGATACGCCATTTTCTACATGTTTGACGGTCTGGGACTGAGCATGAAGAAGGCCAAAGTGAAGAAAGAAGTCTAGGAGGACGAAATGAAAGTACTAGTGCCTGTTGACGGTTCGATATATTCGACGGAAGCTCTCAAAATTGCAATAGATTACGCCAAGACCAAAGGCGCCGAAATCTCCGTGATCAGTGTGGTGCCGTCCATCGGAGGCATGGAAGATCTCGAGATCTCTCCAACCAGAAAAGAAAAGTACGCGGTAGAGATCGAGAAGCGTGCCAACGACGTGGTGAAGCAGGCCTGCGACATGCTGGCCGCCGCCGGTGTGCCTACCGGCTGCACGAAGGCCGTCGGTACTTCCATATCGGTACCTGACGCCATCATCGACTTCGCGGAGAAAGAAAAGAGCGACCTGATCATCATGGGCAGCCGGGGACTCAGCTCGTCTTCGAGGTTCAAGATGGGAAGCGTAGCCACCCAGGTGGTGAAATACAGCCCCTGTTCCGTCTACCTGGTGAAAATCCCCGAGCATGCCTGATTCGCCCCAAGGGGTGTAAAACAGGCTCTCTCTTCTCTATGACGCTTGCCTCTACCCGTGGGGCGCGGCGATGCCGCGCCCCACACCTGTATTTCACGATTCCCGGTTGCTTCTGAAAGCTTGTATTGCTCAGCCCCCGTGCCGCGTCACCGGCACCTTGCTCGAGCCTCCACTCAACCTCGATTGTCAAAAATCAGTCTTCTTTGTTTACCTTGCGGGCTCAAAGGTCTAATATGCCCGGGTGAGATATGGGGAGGATACGGGAAGACCGGGCGGCCGCCTGCATTCCCATTTCCGGAAAATATCCAGAAAATTTGGAAAGGGGTTTGGATAATGTTGATTTTTTGCCTGAAGCTACGGTAGAATGGCTTGTTCTGAAATTCGGACACCTACATGCGAGAAAGGATAGTCGAGAACAACGCCATGGCAAATATTCTGATTATCGATGACGACAAAAAGACCTGCGATGCTCTGTCCTTTGCCATAAGAGGGCTGGGGCATCGGCCTACCTGCGTTTACACTCTGAAAGACGGAATCAGGGAAGCCCTGTCCAATCCCGTCGATGTGATCTTTCTCGATGTGCGGATGCCGGACGGAAACGGGCTCGAGGTCCTGCCCCTCATTCGTGACAGTCACAACTCTCCGGAAATCATCATTATAACGCCAATGGGCAATCCCGATGGCGCAGAACTGGCCATCCGGAGCGGAGCCTGGGGATATATCGAAAAGCCCCCCACGCTGAAAGAAATAATGCTGCCCCTGGCTCGCTCTCTCCAATACCGGGAAGTAAAACGGCAAGGAGAGAGAAGCTCCCTGGCCTTAAAGCGGGACCGGATCGTTGGGAGCAGCCCGCGGATCATGGTCTGCCTTGACCATGTAGCCCAGGCGGCCACCAGCGAGGCCAACGTCCTCATTCAAGGTGAAGCCGGCACGGGGAAGGAGCTCTTCGCACGAGCCATTCACGAGAACAGTCTCCGGCATGACCGGAATTTCGTGGCCGTCGATTGCTCCGCTCTCTCCGGAGCTCCGGCCGATAGCGCGCAATCAGGCCAGGAGCGGAAGGCTGTCATAGTGGCGGAGCGGCCTTTTGAAGATTCGCTCCAGCAGGCGGAAGGCGGGACGCTCTTTCTTGACAAAATCGAAGAGCTCTCGCCGGGGATGCAAAAGAGCTTCCTCAAGGCCCTTCAGGAACGCCGTTTCAGACCAGGCGGTTACCGGCACGAAGTGAAGAGCAACTTCAGGCTGATCACTGCCGCCAGACGCAATCTCGATCAGATGGTCCAGAACGGTGAATTCCGCGACGATCTTCTGTTCCGGCTCCGCACCGTCACAATCGAGCTGCCGTCCCTCAGGGAGCGTCCCGAAGACATCAAGAAGCTGGCCGTGTATTTCGTGATGGTCATATGTGAGCAGTATGGAATGGAGATCAAAGGTTTTTCTCCTGATTTTTTCGATGTGCTGCTGACTTACAACTGGCCGGGAAACGTGCGTGAACTGAGAAGCACGCTCGAGGGAGTGGTCCTTACCTCGGCCCGGTATGATGCCATCCTCTTTCCCAATCTGTTGCCGAACCACATCCGGATTCAGGCGCCCCTCACTTCCCCCGAGAAGAGCGCCTCGGAAGAAGTCTGCTCACCGGGAGACCTCGGCTCTTGCCAGAACTTCCCCTCAATGACGGATTTCGTCGATGAGATGAAGCTGCAGTATCTGCACAATCTGATTGCGCGCAGCGGACGCAACGTTGATGAAGCATGCAGGATTTCCGGCATGTCCCGGTCCAGTTTTTATGATCACGTGAAGAAATACAAGCTGAACGTTCCCAAATAGGAGCTGCCATCCTTCGTTCGGTAGTTGACACTCTCGACGTTCCCGCATGCCGTTGGCGGGAATGTCGTGGGACACGGGATCGCTTCCAGGGCATGGCTCAATTTGAGCCATGCCCTGTTCTTGATAATGTCCGATACTCACCGGTGCATCACCACTTCGCTCTCCACTAATAATATTTTGATAAATCCAATACTTATTTCGCGATCCCAACCAAAGCCCCTCCATTTATACACTTGCTTAATCCCCATCGACGGATTATAAGGGGAATCGCGATGCCAGTACCCCGAATATATTGAATGGAAGCTCGAGAGCGGATCATCCGTTCGGGGGGAGCTCATAACAGATGGGGCGGGCTCGACAAATCTTGACAGGAGAGGCAGCATGCTACTCATAGAAGACCTGCAAGTGCAACTTGCCGAAAAAGTCATACTCAAGCACATAGATCTCGAGATCAAACAGGGAGAAACCCACGTTCTCTTCGGTCCCAACGGTTCGGGCAAAACATCGCTTCTCATGACCATCATGGGTTATCCTCAATATAAGGTTATAGGCGGGAAGATTACTTTCAAAGGGGTGGACATCACGCATAGCCCTATCAATGAGCGGGCTCAGCTTGGCATCGGCATGTCCTACCAGCGTCCTCCCACGATTCATGGCCTGAAGACCCGGCAGATGGTGGAAATATGCTCCGGAAAAGAGATGCAGGTAGAGGATCTGGCCAGGAGGGTCGATTTTACAGCTTTTCTGGACAGGGACGTGAACGCCGGCTTTTCGGGAGGAGAAATCAAGCGCTCCGAGCTGCTTCAGCTCCTGGCTCAAAATCCGGATCTGATGCTCTTCGACGAGCCCGAATCCGGCGTGGATCTGGAGAATATCGCTCTTGTCGGCAATACAATCGGTGCCTTGCTCCAGAAGCAGTGCATCGCCACGGAATCCAAGTCGAGACTCCAGGTCAAGCGTGAACGGACGAAGATGGGACTGATCATCACACACACGGGATACATTCTGGATTATGTGTCCGTTGACAAGGGACAGGTGCTCTACAACGGGGTTTTGAGCTGCAGCACGAACCCTCGCGAGATCTTGAGATGCATTGGCGAATTGGGATATGAGGAATGTGTGCGATGTACGATACAGACGAACTGAAGCAAAAAGCTGCCAAAGCAGTCAACAAGAAAGCAGGGATCGGTCCGGACGTCGATCTGAATGAATTCCAAAGGTCTCCCGTACCTCATAAGTACCTCTCCGATGAGGAATTCCGCACGATTCCGGAAGCGGACAGACAGCGCCTGATGATGTCGGGAGTGGATGTGACGGAAAAGGACCGGGGGGGAACTTTCTTTCAGAAGGACACAACGGTCGTTCATTGCAAATCAAAGCAGGAAGGGATCGAGGTCATCCCTATCCGGGAGGCCCTCGAAAAGTACGACTGGATTCATGACTATTACTGGAAGCTGCTGCCTGTAGATACTGACAAGTACACGGCCACCGCGGAAACGGACCTTCACAACGGCTACGTTATCCGCGCCCTCCCCGGCGTCAAGAGCATCTATCCCGTTCAGGCCTGCCTATACCTGGACAAGCAGGGGCTCCAGCAAAACGTCCACAACATCATCATCGCCGAGGAAGACTCGGAGCTTCACATCATCACCGGCTGTTCCACCTCGCCTCATCTCACGAGGGGGGTACACGTCGGTATCTCTGAATTTTATATCAAGAAGAACGCCAAACTGAGCTTCACGATGATCCACAACTGGGCCGAAGATATGGTGGTTCGCCCTCGCTCGGTGGCTCAGGTGGAAGCCGGAGGGCTCTTCTTGAACAACTACGTCTGCATGAAGCCGGTTCGAACACTGCAGACGTATCCCACCACCTATCTGGTCGGCGAAGATGCCGTCGCCAGGTACTACAGCATCATCGTGGGAAGCCCCGGCTCGGAATACGACGTCGGTGGCCGGATTTATCTCAAAAAGCCCGGCACGCGAGCGGAAATTGTGGCGCGCACCATCAGCAACGGGGGCAGGATCATTTCCCGTGGCCATCTGATCGGAGAAGTCGCGGATATCAAAGCGCACCTCGAATGCAAGGGTCTTATATTGAAGGGAGGCCTCATCTATGCCGTTCCGGAGCTGGAGGGGCACGTGGACGGGGTCGAAATGTCGCACGAAGCGGCCGTCGGAAAGATCGCTCAGGATGAGATTTTCTACCTGATGTCCCGCGGCCTCAGCGAAGAAGAAGCCACTTCCACCATCGTGCGCGGTTTTCTCAACGTGGATATTCCGGGGTTGCCTCCTCAGTTGAGGGCCGAAATCGACAAGGCCATCGAAATGAGTGAGAAAGACGTGATGTAGTAGTTATACGCCAGTTGTGGGCGTGTGAGTGTAAGCGATGGTTTTTTGGCCGGATGTGTATCGGATATACGAAGCATATGGGATACAAAGCAAACGGGAGGTTAAGTCGATGAAACGAGCAATGTGCCTTTTGATTGCCATAACCCTCCTCGCCGGGTTGATGATCGCCTCCCCGGGCTACGCAGGAGATGGATCACCGCCGCCTTCACCGCTCTCCGAGCCGTCGATCATGACCGCAAAGTTGGGAGAAGCCCCTTCCACGGCCCCTCCGGGAGAGTTGATCATCGTGGATTGCGCTCTTCTGCGGCCCCTTGGCATCGCGGCCATGGGTATCGGCCTCGGTGGAGCAATTGTCGCCCTGCCGTTTGCCGCGACCACGGGAAACTTTAAGGTGGTGGGTAATGAGCTTATCATGAAGCCCTTCATTTACACCTTCAAGCGTCCTTTGGGTCAGATGGACTATGCTTATCCGTTCTGACCTGTTCTTATCAGTGAGGTCGGGTTTTCGAAGCCCACCCTCACTGATCGATTTCTTCGTGTCGCCCCCGGCTTCCTGTTGTGATGAGCAATCATGGGAGAACAGGTGATGTGCCAGCTCAAGAAGATTGGACTCACGGGAGGCATCGCTACGGGCAAGAGCACCGTTGCGAGGATGTTTTCCGAGCTGGGGGCGGTGATCCTGGACGCGGACCGGGTAGCCCGTGAGGTCGTGCGGCCAGGCATGCCCTGCTGGCATAAGCTCCGGGACCTGCTAGGGCCGGGCTATTTCGATCCCAACGGAGAGCTCGAGCGACGCAAGCTTCGAGAGCGCATCATTCAAGATCCTCATTTTCGCGGGCGGATCAACGCGATTTTCCACCCTTTCATCCTTGCAGCCATGGAAGGCGAATGGGAAGAAGCACTGAAAGACCATCCGGGCCTGCCTGTCATTTTCGACGTTCCCCTCCTCTTTGAAGTAAACCTTGCCCCTGGCTTCGACGTCATCATCCTTGCCTATACTACGCCGGAGATCCAAATACAGCGCCTCATCATCCGAGACGCCCTCAGCCGCCGGGAAGCTGAACAGACTCTCACTATGCAGCTTCCCATCGAAGAAAAAAAGAATCGGGCTGACATCATCATCGACAACAGCTTCGATCCCGACGACACGCGCAAACAGGTCGAGGCCGCATGGGAAAAGCTATGCGGGGCCGGCGGCTGAATTCTCTGTCGCCGAAATCCGCAACGCCCGGACAGTGGTGCTCGAGGGAATCGAGAATTAGATTAAACCAGTGTGAAAGCGGTAAGGTCTAATGTTGGAATCTGCATTCCCTGGATTCTTGAATCGGCCATGTTTACTTGTGCCGTGCAGCAGAAGGAGAGGAGAAGAAAATGAGGAAGCCATTTGCGATTATGTTGGTGGTACTCGGCATTTTGATGTTTTCCGGGGTAGGTTTCTGTCAGCCCCCCTATCCTCCCGGTCCACCGCCAGGACCGCCGCCAGGACCGCCCCCCGGCCCTTTCCCTTTGCCTCCCCCCGGACCTCCACCCTGCTTCATCGCAACGGCAGCCTATGGCAGCCCGGCACAGGCAAATGTGGTCCTGCTGCGCCAATTCCGGCAGCAGTTTCTGTTGACGAATGGTCCGGGACAGTGGCTCGTGAATAAATATAACCACTTCAGCCCGCCCATCGCTGAATTCATCGCCGGACGTCCCTGGGCAAAGGCCGTGGTGAGAGTCGCCCTGGTGCCCTTCGTGATACTGGCGGGGGCAGCTCTCGGCAAACCGTTTGCGCTAGCCACACTCACCAGTATCCTTGCCTGTGCGGCGCTTCTCCTTATGAGCTTGTGGCTCCGGCGCCATGGAAAGCACGGTACAGCTCCTCGGCCGCCAACACGCCTCCAGCCCCGTAACCACGCTTAAAACAGGGCGGACGGCTACCGGCATAAAACGGGACATGCCAGAGGCGGAGCTTGTGTATTCACCGCAGAGGCGCAGAGGACGCAAAGAAAGCGCGGAGAAGCTTTAGAGATTTCCAAGAGCTTTTCTCTGCGTTTCCTCTGTGTCCTCTGCGCCTCTGCGGTGAAGAAAGCTCAGCCGCTATCCGCTCAGAGTATATTGAATCGATAGGTTGTCCCGGCTTATGTTGGTGGCCGGGCGGACCGCAAACCTGCCCTGATCACTTCTTTAAGTGGGAGCGCCGGGCAAAACGAAGAGAGCCCAGAGGAGCGGCGAAGGTACAGATCTTTTCCGCCTCTCCCCGGGCTCATTCTTTTCTTTGCGATGATCTCTAAGGCTCCCGGAAAACCTCCACTTTGGTCTTCTTGTGCTGTTCGTCAAGCCAGGATTGCCAAATCATGGATTCCTTCTGCGGGTAAAGGCGTTTTACGATGGTGGGACGCTCGCTGTCGAGCGTATCGGTCGGAGTCTTTTTCCCCAAAAGCTGGCAGACCAGGTAGCGGTTCCCCATTTCCAGCGGAGCTTCGGGTAACGGCTTGGCTTCTTCCAACTGAAACACTTTGTTCTGGGCTTCGCCCTGAATCTTCAGCTCCTTGTCGGGGTCTTTGCGCGAGAACCAATCCGATTTCTTGACCTCGAGGTTCTTCGCTTTGGCTGCTTCTTCAAGATTCCCCGTCTTCCGGGCAGCATCAAGAGCCTCAACGGCCTTTTGCTGTGCCAGAATGCGTCCCTGGTCCGTTTTGTACTCTTTCTCCAGACGATCCTTCACTTTGTCGAAGGGGAGCACCTGAGGCGCCTGGATGGCCCGTAGCTGAGCCACTACAAAACCTTGAGGAACATCGAGGGCCTCGCTGGTCCCTTTCTCGGATAGCTCGAAGAGCTTCTTCATGATGGTGGGAGGGGCACCTTCGACGCCGGGCAGGGAATCCTTCTGAGCCAGCCAGGAATCGGGGCTGAGCACCGACAGTTTCCGGGCCTGAGCGGCTTTCTCGATATCCTTCTGTGCATAGGCCGTGTCGGCCAGATCACGGGCCTCCTTGAAAAGGATTTCTCTTGCCTTTTCTTTCTTCATGGTCTGCTCGATCCGGCTGCGGGCTTCATCCAGGGATTCCGTCTTTTCAGGATGGCTCTCTTCTACCTTGATGATATGGAAGCCAAAAGGCGTTCGCACCAGGTCACTGATGTCGCCGGGCTTCATGGCAAAAGCCGCCTGGGAGAAGGCGGGAGTCATACGATCCTGAGTGAAAAATCCCAGATCGCCTCCATTCTTGGCGCTGCCGGGGTCCTTGGAATACTTCTTTGCCAGTTCGGCGAAATCGCTCCCTTTCTTTGCTTCCTGCAGGACTTTTTCCGCCTCGGTGCGCGCCTTGGCCACCTCCTGCTCGGGAGCGTCTTCCTTGACACTGAAAAGTATATGGCGTGCCTTCACTTCAGCTTCTTTGTGGAAGTCCGCCTGATGTTCGTCATAGTATCGCCGGATTTCGTCTTCGGTTATGACGACGTCGTTCAAGTGCTCGTCGGTTCGGAGCAAAACATAGGAAAACTGGCGTTTTTCAGGGTCCTTATAGCGATCCTGATGCTCTTGATAGTAGGCCTGAAGGACCGCATCATCCATTGCCACCTGGCTTTCGAAGGATTTACCTTCCAAAATTATATAGGCCAGTTGAATGAGGCTCTGATTGTATTTGAATTCCGCCAGGATATCGTCCTCCGTCACCACCGCGCGGCGCTTGATGAACGCCTCCACTTTGCCGAAGGTTACCTCTTCCAAAACCTGCTGTTCAAAGGCTTCGGGAGTCAAATGGTGCTGGCGCAGAAGCATGACGTACCTGTTTCGGTCAAATTGACCATCAGCCACAAATGCGGGAATATCGAGAATCTTCTTTTGAATCTCCTCGGAGGTTGCGGCAAGCCCTAAGTCCTGAGCAGCCTTGACCACGATGTAGCGCTCGACCAGCATGTTCAGCGCCTGTTTCTTGAGATTGAACTGGCGGATCATTTCTTCCGAAAAATTACTCCCCAGTTGGGTGCGGTAGAGCTCAACCAGCCGGTCATAGGCGGCGTCGTAATCCTTGATACTGATGTAGTGGTCGCCTATACGAGCCATTTGAGTGTCTTGACGGGAATGATAGCTGTATCCGGTAAAGAAGATGAACACGATGGCAATGAGGAAGAGCGCAACTTTAATCAGCCACGAGGTGGCGTATTTTCTGAAAACATTTAGCATAGGTCTCCATGCCTCCTTTTAGTGCCCTGAAACTTCCAAAGGTTCCGTGCGACGTCGCACGACTAAGATATAGAACATGGCGCCGAAAAAAGGTAAAGTAGACACCACGACTAACCAGATTATCTGTTGTTTTCGACTTGAAAAGCGGCGCTTGGGAATATCGAAAATTGCCCAGAAAGTTGGGGCGATCGGAATACCGAAGGCGGCCATTAGAATTAAAATTTGCAGAGGCATGGATCAATCCTTTTTCCGTGTTTCGTTCAGAAGGGAGAGTGTCGAAAGCCGTGCCCGGAGCTCCGGGTCGAGCCCGGTTCGATCGCTCTTCCCACATCGTCCCCGACTGTAATTTGAGTGACTCTATAAACTTTTGTGTCCCCCGCTGCAAGGATTTCTTGTCGAAGGGCACGAAGTATGGAGAATTTCCCTTGAGCGCGGAAGATCTCAAACGCAGTTTGACATGCTTCATGATCCTATAATATACAAGAGTGTTTTTGGTATGTTTTTGGTGATTTTGGGACCGGACCGAGAGGAATTCTGATGACGGAATTTCTCCAAACCACTGGTGAAGAACAGAGCGAGAAGCGTGGCCAAGACCTTTATTTCGGAAATACAGCCCAACCAGGAAGTAGCGACCTCGTTTGTCCTTGCGGAAAAGCAACTACGAACGGCGCGAAACGGAACCAGATTCCTGACGTTGAAACTGGCTGACAAAACAGGGGAAATCGTCGGCCGGGTCTGGGAAAGAGCCGATGAAATATCGGAATCCGTTTCAGCCGGGGGAGTGGTGTTTGTTCGTGGCCGCAGTGAGAAATATCGGGATGAGCTACAGTTGCAGGTCCGGGAGATATCCCCCGTCCCGCCTCAGCAGGTGGACCCTTCCGACTTCCTGCCCGTTTGCCCCATCAGCACGGACGTGCTTGTCGAAAAATTAAAGAAGATCATTTCCCGTGTCAAACGGCCCTCACTGCATCAACTGATGAAACAGATCCTGGCGGACCGCGACCTGATGAATCGCTTCAAGCTCGCCCCGGCCGCCAAGTCCATGCACCACGCCTACCTGGGTGGCCTCCTCGAGCACACCGTTTCCGTCGCGGGTCTGGTGATGCTCATGAGCGACCACTACCCGGAGCTCGACCGGGAGCTCCTCATCGTTGGCGCCATCCTTCATGATATGGGAAAAGTCGATGAATTCGTTTATGATCTTTGCATCGACTATTCGCATGCGGGGCGTTTGCTGGGGCACATGACGCTGGGACTTCAGATCCTTGAAGAAAAGATCCGCAGCCTGAAAACCTTTCCCTCCGAAGAGGCACTGCTGCTCAAGCATCTGATTTTGAGCCATCACGGGCAGGCGGAATTCGGCGCAGTGAAGCTCCCCATGACCAGGGAAGCCTTTGTACTGCATTTCGCCGACGACATGGACGCCAAGATGAACGGCCTGACCCGTATTCTTGCCGAAACCGGGGAAGGAGACGAGCCCTGGACACCGTATCAGCCCATGTATCAGCGCTTTTTCTTCCGGGGCCTGCCTTCCTCGGGGGAAAACTGCCTGAGCGTGGACAGCGCCCCCGTTGAAGAAGGCAAAGGAGTCCAGCTCAGCATCTGGTCCGATGAGAGCAGGAAGAAGACGGGAGGACTCTCGACATAAGACTGAACGTGCCTCATGCGAAGGGTGTGTGTTCACCGCGGAGGCGCGGAGGGCGCAGAGAAAGCGCAGAGGAACTTTGAGATTTCCAAGAGCTTTTCTCTGCGTTCTCTCTGCGCTCTCCGCGCCTCCGCGGTGAACACACACCCTCCGCATGAGGCACGTTCGGAGAAATGAAGTGAGGAACTGGGAGTGGGAGTGAGCAACAGGCCTTTGTTCGTGAGCTTCGAAGGAATAGACGGCTGTGGGAAGAGCACGCTGATGGAGTGGCTGAGCAGCCAGCTCGAAGAGCGTGGAATTTCTCACCTGAAGACCCATGAGCCCGGCGGGACGCTTCTTGGAGAGGCCATCAGAGGACTCTTGCTCGATTCGGCTTTCCCCGAGATGGACTCCTGGGCGGAAACCCTTTTGTACGCGGCAAGCCGGGCACAGCATGTGGAAGAAGTGGTAAGGCCGGCTCTCCAGCGCGGCCTTTGGGTCCTCACGGATCGTTATGCAGACGCTACCCTGGCCTATCAGGGATACGGACGAAATCTGGATCTCGCTCGTCTCAAAGCGCTCCACGACTGGAGCACGGGAGGCCTCTGGCCGGACTGTACGGTCCTTCTCGATTGTGACGTCGCGGCGGCGTGGGAGCGCATGCGCAGCCGGGGCGGGAAGGCGGACCGGCTCGAGCGGCAGGACAGGTCTTTTCATGAACGGGTGAGAGGCGGCTACCTGAAACTGGCGGAGGCCGAGGCTGAGCGTTTTGTTATCCTGGATGCCAATCTGCCCCTTCATGACGTTATGGAGAATTTCCGTATTCTTTTCCGGCAGCGACGGCTGTCCGACGCCCTCGAAAGCTGAGCGATGTCTCTAGATAAAATCCCCGGACAAGCAAGAGCCGTACGGTTTCTGAAGCAGCTCATGAAGACCGGCCATGTGCCCCATGCGCTGCTTTTCAGCGGAATGGCGGGAATCGGCAAACTGGCCGTGGCCAGGGAATTCGCCAAGCTCCTCAATTGCCTCGATCCTCAGGGGCTGGACTGTTGCGACCGGTGCTCTTCATGCCGGAAGATCCAAGGAGGCCATCATCCCGACATCCTGTGGTTGAAGAGCGAGGGAGTTTTCATCAAGATCGACCAGGTCCGTGATTTGCGGGAGCGCATGCACTATCGCCCCTTTGAAGGCCGCTGGCGGGTGATGGTGATCGAGGACGCCCAGAAATTGAAAGAGGAGGCTGCCAACTCCCTGCTGAAGCTCCTGGAGGAGCCTCCCAAACAGAATCTCTTCTTGCTTTCAGCCCTCGAGCCTCAAATGCTTCTTCCGACCATCGTGTCCCGCTGCTGCCATATCCGTTTTCAGCCCCTCGACAATACGGTGATCGAGCGCCATCTGATCGAAGCCCGTCGGATGCCTCCCGAGCAGGCCAGGGAAGTTGCCCGGCTGGCTGAAGGAAGTCTGGAGCGCGCCCGGTGGCTCGCGGAAGAGGACCGCATCACTCACTGGAAAGACATTCTGAAGAACCTGAGCAAGCTGGGCGAGCTTTCCATGATCGATCTTTTTGCCATGACGGCCCAGTGGGCGCAAAAAATTGAGGACTTGGAGCATGATCTCGAATGCATTAAACTTTGGGCAAGGGATTTGGTTCTTTCCCGGTTGTTGAAAGATCATCGTCCGGCTTTCGAGCTGGATACAACGGTCCAAAGGGCGATTCAGGGCGTTTCCATCGACTATCTGTTTCACCTTTACGATCTCATCGAGCGTGCCGCACAGCACCTTCGCCGGAACGTAAACAAGCAGCTCATGCTGGAAGGTGTGTGCTTAGCAATTAAGGAAGGTTTGTATGGACCCAAAGATCGTCGGAATTCGTTTTCGTAAAGGAGGCAAGGTCTATTATTTCGACCCCGGGGATTATGACCTGAAGAAAGGCGACTACGTTATCGTGCATACGGAGCAGGGCACCGGACTCGGTCAGGTTGCCGAGACCTCCTATCCCGGAGATCTTCATACCCATTGCGCGGAGCTCAAGAAGATCGAGCGGCCTGCTACCGAAGAGGAAATGCAGACCCATCAAAGCAACCTCGATTTCGAGCAGGAGGCCAAGGCCTACTGCCTCGAGCGGATACAGGCACACAATCTCATCATGAGCCTGGTCGATGTGGAATACTTTTACGACGGCAGCAAGATCATTTTCTATTTCACCGCCGACGGCAGGGTCGATTTTCGGGAGCTCCTCAAGGATCTCGTTCGAAGGCTTCGAACACGGGTTGAGCTTCGGCAAATAGGAATAAGGAACCAGGCAAAGATGGTGGGAGGGCTGGGAAGCTGCGGCCGGCCTCTCTGCTGCTCGTCTTTCCTGAAGAATTTCCACGCCGTTTCCATCAAAATGGCCAAGGAACAGAACCTGAGCCTCAATCCGGCCAAGATTTCCGGCTCCTGCGGGCGCCTGATGTGCTGTTTGCAATATGAGCACGAGACCTACCGGGAAATGAAAAAAGACATGCCCAAACTGGGTAAGAAAATCGAAATTACCGAAGGACGCGGCAAGGTTATTCGCCAAAACATCATGGAGCGGACGATCACTGTTTTGCTGGAAGACGGAAAAGAGGTCGAAAAACAGTTGGACCCGCTCACAAACGAGCATTGAGGGGCAATACCAGCGGATGAATGACAACCTGGTATGATCTTGACAATTACGCGGCCATTCCCCGGCTCCCAAGCTGGAGCACGGGAGCCGGGATGACATCACGTTTCCACGCCTGACACCGGAGGACGACGAAATGGCAGAACGTTTTTATATCACCACCCCGATCTACTACGTGAACGCTGAGCCTCATATTGGCCACGCCTATACGACAATTGCCACCGACGTGATGAATCGCTTTCACAAGCTCATGGGCTGCAAGACTTTCTTCCTCACGGGCACGGACGAGCACGGGGACAAGATCGTTCAGGCCGCGCAGGATACCGGAACTGACCCCAAGAGCTACGCGGACCGGATCAGCGGGATCTTTCGGGATCTCTGGCCGAAGCTCAACATCAGCAACGATCATTTCATCCGAACGACCGACCCCGAGCACATGCGGGTGGTCGAGTACATCCTGCAGAAGGTTTACGACGCCGGAGATATCTATTTCAGCACCTACAAAGGCCTTTATTGCGTGGGGTGCGAACGGTTTTACACCGAGCACGAGCTGGTGGACGGGAAATGCCCGGATCACGAAACGGTGCCCGTCGAGCGCGAGGAGGCCAACTACTTCTTCCGCATGAGCAAGTACCAGGAGTGGCTCATCGGCTACATTGAACAGCACCCCGACTTCATCCGGCCGGAGCGCTACAGGAACGAAGTGCTTTCCTTCCTTCGAGAGCCCCTCGAGGATCTCTGTATCTCCCGGCCCAAGGAGCGGCTCACCTGGGGAATCACTCTTCCCTTCGACGATCGCTACGTTACCTACGTCTGGTTCGACGCCCTCATCAATTACGTATCGGCTCTGGGATATCCGGACGGTCCTCTTTTGGAGGAATTCTGGCCCGCGGCCGAGCATTGCATCGCCAAGGACATCCTGAAGCCTCACGGCATCTATTGGCCCACCATGCTCCGGGCCGCCGGGCTGTCACTGCCTCATCACCTGAACGTCCACGGCTACTGGAAAACCGGTGAGGGAAAGATGAGCAAGAGCCATGGCACGGTGGTACGTCCCCTCGATCTCATCCCCACCTACGGTCTTGACGCCTTTCGCTACTTTCTGCTCCGAGAAATGGTCTTCGGCCTGGATGCCAATTTCAGCGAAGAGGCCCTGGTGCAGCGCCTGAATGCGGATCTTGCCAACGATCTGGGCAATCTTTACAGCCGGGCTCTGGCCATGACCGCCAGATACTTCGACGGAAAAGTCCCCCCCTTCGGCAGCGAGCCGGACGAATTGGATATCGCTCTTCTTCGAAAGAAAGACGAAGCCATCCGCCAACTGGTGGCCGAAGTCCCGAAGCTCGGCTTTCATAAGGCTCTCATGGCCATCTGGGAATGCCTGAACGCCGCCAACAAATACATCGACCAGGTGGCCCCCTGGAACCTCGCCAAAGATCCGGCACGGAAGGCCCACCTGCAAACCGTGATCCGCATCCTTCTCGAATTGAACAAGGTCATAGCGGTCCTCATCTCCCCCTTCATGCCCGAGACCGCGGAAAAGATGCTGGAGCGTCTTGGCACCCCCAAGAAGGCCCTCGACTTGCGCCTGGCGGAAGACTCGCGCTGGGGAGCCCTGGAAGAAGGTGCCGCGGTGAGCAAGGGAGAAGCACTTTTCCCGAGAATCGGCGCCAAGGAGCCGAAAGAGCAAAAGGAGTCGAAGCACATGGAGCAGAAGCAGAAGGACCAAAAAGACCAAAAAGACCAAAAAGACCAAAAAGAAGCAGGAAAAACTCCCGTCGGGAAGGAAAAGGCGGAAGCCACGGAGCCGGTTCCCGCCATGCCCGTTTCCATCGAGCCGGTTGCCGTTGAGCCCATCATTGCGGAGCCCATTTCCATCGATATGTTCAGGCAGGTCGATCTGAGAGTGGGCATGGTCAAGCACGCCGAAAAAGTCCCCAAGTCCAAGAAGCTTTTGCGCCTCATCGTGGATATCGGAGAAGAGCGCCAGGTCGTCGCCGGGATCGCTCAGTCCCATGCCCCTGAAGACATGATAGGAAAGCAGGTGATCCTTGTAGCCAATCTCCAGCCCGCCAAGCTGATGGGCGTCGAATCCCACGGAATGGTCCTTGCCGTTCGAGACGGTGATACGCTCCGGTTGCTCACCCCGGAAAAGCCCGTGGCACCGGGGACGAGGGTCTCCTGAGGAAACAAGTCACCGTCCAGTTGCTCTGCCTTTCTCGCAGTCAGAAGAAGGGGCCATGACCACTGAAATCGACACCGACATCGACGCCGGTTACTGGATCGAAAAACTGAAGCTCATCGAGCATCCCGAAGGGGGCTGGTACGTGCGTACGTACCGCTCTCCCTTGAGGGTGGATACGGAACGCCTCCCCGCTCCCTTTTCAGGTGCAGGCTCGCGTGTCCTGTCATCCGCAATCTATTACCTCCTCGAGAGCCCTCGATATTCGGCCTTCCATCGCATCAAATCCGATGAAATGTGGCACTTTTATGCGGGAAGCGCTCTCACCCTGTATGTTATCGATGAAACAGGAGGCCTGTCCCTGCTGCAATTAGGACGTAACCCGGAAAAAGGGGAGGCGTTTCAGCGCATGGTGAAAGCAGGCTGCTGGTTCGGGGCTCTGGTGAACGAGCTTGATTCCTACACCCTGGCAGGCTGTACGGTTACACCGGGTTTTGAATACGAGGACTTCGAGATGGCGGACAGAAAGGCACTCCTCGAGCGTTACCCTCAACATCGATGGATCATTGAAAAGCTGACGCCTCGGCACAATCCTACATGAAAGGAAGGTTCGACACGGGAGTCTCCAGCCCGGAAATGAATCCCATCCTCCTTCTTGCTCAGCCTCCCTCTCCCATCTCGGAAACAGGCAGATACGCCTGAAAAGTGGCACCCTGTCCAGGTTCGGATTTCACGTTGATATATCCGCCGTGCTTATTGATGATCGAGTAGGCTATGGTCAGACCCAGTCCCATTCCTTTTTCAGCGCCTCGCTGCTTTGTGCTGAAGTAAGGATCGAATATCTTCGGGATGTGCTCTTCCTGAATTCCTGCTCCATAGTCCCTGATGGAAATCCTGACATAATCCCCTTCCTTGATGGATGGGCTTTCACCCGCAAGCAACCGCTCGTTGGTCAGCTCCACTTCGATGACGCCTCCCGGCGGTGAGGCTTCTCTGGCGTTTACGATGAGGTTGGTTGCCATCCGGCGGATCTGCTCCGGATCACAATCCACAGGCCAAAGATCGTTGGGCGCGCTGAATCGGCATTCCAGCAGGGAGCCTTCAAGGGCAGCAGCCACCGCTTCATGGATCAATTCCCGGATCGACCGGCTTTGCTTGGCAGGACGGTCATTATGGGAGAAATCAACCAGTTGTCTGGTCAGTTTTCCAGCCTGCGTGGCGGCTGTTTCTATGATTTTCAACCGTCTCGAAACATCGCTGCCGGGCTCGACGAGCTTTTGTGCCAGGCAGATATTTCCTATTATAACGGTCAGGATATTGTTGAAGTCGTGGGCAACGCCTCCAGCCAGGACTGCAATCGATTCGAGCTTCTGTGCCCGCGCCAGCTCCTCTTCCAGCTCCTTGCGCTCGGTGATGTCCTGTCCCACTGACTGAAGCTCGATAAGCTCCCCGAATTCGTTGAATATCGCCCGGTCCGTCCAACGCTGCCATCGGATCTCCCCCGAAGGCATGACTACCCGATGCTCCGTGCTGACAACGGGCCTTTTGGTGTGAAGCGAAGCAATGAGCTTCCGAACAACAGATCGTTCATGCTCGGGAACAAAGAGCATAAAGCTTTGCCCGACCAGTTCCTCGTGCTTTCTGCCGTAGTAGCGGCAGCAGGCATCATTTACGAAGGTAAGGGTCCCGTCTGGTTTGAAGCGGCAGATGAGCTCCGTCTGATCCTCGACAATGGCGCGGTAACGTGCTTCACTCTCTCTCAAAGCATCTTCCTGCCGCTTCAGCCTCAGGAGCGACCGGACCCTGGCCAGAAGCTCCTCCTTCTTCACCGGTTTGACGATATAGTCCATGACTCCGGCATCGAAGGCCAGTTGCAAATGGCTGAGATCGGATACGGCCGTTACCATGATTATGGGAATGTTGCGAAGATATCCTCGGTCTTTGATCCTTCTGCATGCCTCGATACCATCCATACCGGGCATGATAAAATCCATCAGGATTAGATCGACGCCGGTGGAAGGGGCGGAGGCATTCATTCCGAGAAAATCAAAGGCCTCGGCAGGCGACGCGGCAAGCCTCACGTCGGTAAAGCCGCCCTTGTTCAGAAGATGCTGAAGCAGTATCCTTTCCTGGGGCATGTCATCGACGATCAGTATACTCATAGATCCGCTCTACCCCCGAATGTCCGGCATATTCACGTATCGTTGTGACAAAGTTACGGTTTCGGGGTGCCGGAGTATCGTAGTGCCCGAACTTCGAATTTTGTCAGAACAGGAAAGATTCTTCAAAATTACTCTGAAAGCACATGGCCGTCAACTTTAGATTCGCAGGCACAGGACGCTCGAATCAATCACCAGGAGCACTCAAAGGGTAGATTCTTCGCTTCTCCTGATATTGAACATTGCCGGATAATGATTATTTTCCACCTACAATCGATTGCACAACACCGTCGCCGTTAGCGACACGGGCTCAAGTGCAATGTTTAGGCTGTACTTTTCGGATGAGATGAGATTGCTGATCACGTATATCAATGAACGGAGTCAAGAATGGAAACTAGAGAAGTTTACCCTTCTGAGAAGAGGGCTCAGTTTATTAACGTGAAAGATGCGCTGGGAAACGAATATATATGCCCCGCGGAGGCCTTGAGGACCGCAGGCCACGCCACCGCGGAAGAGCTCAAGAGCTGCATTGACGAATCAAGAGTTTCCCAACCTTTCGCGGGAGGCTGATGATCAAGGAACGAGCCAGGGTGGGACATTCGCTACCCTGGCTTATTCTTCAATAACACGAGCCGAGCGATCGAGAATTTGTAAGTTACATCAGGAGTTAGTCCACACGGCGGATTGCTTTCCGTTTGATAGCTCAATGATAATAGGTTTATCGCCTATCGCCTCCCTTTTTCAGCGTAAAAATACACCTGACGAGCCACTATCATGGCATCCCAACAAAAAAGAGGAGGTCATGGCTTATCTTGACCTCCTCCTCTCATGTCAGCCTCTAGAGGCGACACCATGTTCCTAGTTCATGCTAAACGATTTGCTGAACTTGACTTTGCCTTCAGGTGTATTTGCAGGTACGAACCTGCGGCTTGCCAACCTGGAATCGTCATCGATACAAAGCTGTTTTTCGTAGTCATTGACGGTGTTGGGGTCAGCAATACCATCGAGAGGACACAAATACCTCCCACCTTCTTTATCTTTTGCCCAAACCAACGGGCCAGTTCCCGAACCACCCATCTTAGAACCTCCTTTAAGGGGTTTAAAAGTCAATCACTGCACTTTTGTAGTCTATATTTAAGCACTGTAGGGAGCGTCGTAAATGGAAGCATTTGCAATGATCGAAAAATGAGATCATTCCTGAACGAAAAGGTATGAGCAGAGCTGGAAACGCTGTATTTCCGGAAAGCCGGCGGACGCTCGTCTCCCGTTTGCACTTTTCCCTAAAGTTTCCCTTCCGTTATTCCGACAGAAATGCTGAAGCTGTTTTTGAGAGGGATGCTTAATTACCATTTTTCGCTTGGGGCAAGCGGTTCGGGGGAACTTTTATGCTTTCAGGATTAGACAATCTCACGCAACAATGTTCAAAGTACTGCAGAGCTGCCCTCCCTTTCGGGAGTACGGCCGGTCCGGCGGCGCTCAAGTCCATGCTTTCCAGCCCTCGGAAAGGCCAGGAAGATGGGGCTGTTTCAAAAGATGACTCACTCCTTCTCGGCACCACGCTGCAAGCGCTCAGAGACAGTGGGGTAGACCTCGAGCACAGCCGATTGGACCAGGATACAACGGTTCTCGACTTCGATCTGCATTTTGAGGACCAGGAGATCCATCAACTCTCTTCCAGCGGCCAATACGACCTCCATGCTCAGAGCCTTCAGATGGACCTCTCTTTTCAGGCGCCCATGACGGTAACAGACCCTGAAACGGGAGAAAAGCGTGAGGGAGTCTACCAGTTCGATTTCCACCTGGAAGCGATTCAAGTTGATGCTACATGGACCGACGCCACGCCGCAAAAGCAGGACGTTCTCCAGTTTGCTAACAATCTCGTGAACGGAGCTTCTCGGGCGCAGGATGAAGGCAAAGACATCAACGGATTGTCGCTTGGAAAAGAAGACCTCGACAGGCTGGGAGCCGGCGACATCCACCATCTTGCCAAAACCGTTGTGGGAATCATCGACCTGATGCGTAAGTTGGCCTCCAATCAAGGGGATGAAAGCAACGGTATGGGATTGAATCTAGATCGAGGTCAGCCCCAGGCATCCGACGCTTCACCCGCTCGGGAAAATCAGAAAGCGGAGACATCCTTTTCACTGGCCTTGCATCAGGTTTTCATGGAAATGTCCATAGAGACCCCTCAAAGCAAAATAACCACAACCATGGCAGTCCAAACAGGAAGCCTCTCCCTCGAGGGAAACCCGGGGAAACGTTCGCTACTGGCCATTGCTTAGTACCAACCTACGCACTCCGCACCATACTCCGCACAGGCGCTGACTGAGCTTTTCACCGCAGAGGCGCAGAGAGCGCGGAGAAAACGCAGAGAAATTTCACGAGAATTCCAACGACTCTCTGCGTCTTCTCTGCGTACTCCGCGCCTCTGCGGTGAACACAAGAGCGCGGATTATGACCGTTCAAAGTACACGTACTCAAAACGGACAAGCCGATTTTTCAATTGTCAATTCCCGTCGCTTGCACTATCTGATTACGTCCGAACCTTGTCCCGGCTTATGTTGGTGACTAAAGCGTGCAATAACAGACTCGCAACCCCTTGAGGCCCTATGGAAACGAAGCTCACAAACCCCATCGGAGTGTTCGATTCAGGCGTCGGCGGACTGACCGTGGTCCGGGCGCTCATGGAGCGTTTGCCCTTCGAGAATATCATCTACTTCGGAGATACGGCGCGCGTGCCCTACGGGGTGAAATCCATCGATACCATTGCCCATTACGCCGGCCAGATCACCGAGTTTCTGCTCGAACAGGAGGTAAAGCTCCTGATCATCGCGTGCAACACCATGGCCGCGGTAGCCCGTCGGGTTGTGGAAGATCTATCCCCTGTTCCGGTCCTGGACGTGATCGATGCGGGAGCCCGTAGCGCCGTGAGCATGACAAAGGCGAAGTATGTCGGAGTGATCGGAACACCGGCAACAATCAACAGCAACGCCTATGCACGGGCGATCCACCAGTATGACGCCGAGATCCGGATCTTTTCTCAAGCCTGTCCGCTCTTCGTACCTTTGGTGGAAGAAGGGTGGCTGGATCATACCGTGACTCGCCTGACGGCCCGGGAATACCTCAAGCCCGTACTCTGCCACAGCATCGATACGCTGGTGCTCGGATGCACACATTACCCACTCCTCAAACCCCTCTTGCAGGAAGTCGTGGGCAGCCACATCGAGCTTGTCGACTCCGCTGAAGCCATGGCCGAGCAAACAGCGGCAACCCTGACCGACATGAGCCTGTGGAGCCACGAGCGCAAACCTCCCGAATACCGGTTCTGCGTGACGGATGTTCCCTTGCGGTTTCAGGCGATTGGAGAGCGTTTTCTGGGACGGACGCTCTCCAACGTGCGCGTGGTCAAGTGGTAGTAGAAGGTGGGTGCCGGGTGGGAGCGAAGTTCAAGCCGTCGCTCACTCCATCCCGGCTTCCTTCAGATTCGCAACGATGGACATGATGCAGTTGTCCGGATGCAGGTAGGCTCGTGCAACCCGCTGAACATCGTCCCGAGTGATAGCCTGGATGAAGGAAGGGTACTTTTCAGGGTAATCGAGCCCGAGCCCGAAGAATTCGACCTGGGTGAAAAATTCCGCCGTATCCTGCTGCGTCGCAAAGCGTAGCGGAAAACTTCCAATGAGATATTTCTTCGCCGCTTCCAGTTCCTGATCGGAAACGGGCTCATTTTGAATTCTCTTCATCTCCCCGATGACCAGGTCGATGACCTCGCGGGCGGTGGAGTTCTTGGTCTGGACCACGACCTGAAAGGAGCCCGGATGTTTATGATAAGGAAAAATGCTGCCCGCTGCATAAGCGAGTCCTCTTTTGATGCGGATTTCTTCCATCAGACGCGAGGCGAAGCCCCCTCCACCCAGTATACTGTTCATAACGGCAACGGCGTAATAATCCCTGTTCTGACGCTCTATCCCTTTGTGCCCCAGTACGATGCTGGCCTGCGACACCGTCCGGTCCGTTTTGACCATTTTCGGCCCGGTGGCGAAGCTCTCATCGAAGGTACCGGAAGGAATCTCCCGAGCCCCCCACTGAGCCAAACCGGGAATTAGCCAGGCCTTGACTTCCTCGAGCGTAATGTCCCCCGAGATCGCAAGAATCGCGTTATTTGGCCGGTAGTAGGACTGATAAAATTCAAGGACAGACTCCCTCTTGATTCCTCCGAGGGATTCCTTCGTCCCTTCCACCGGATGGGCGTAGGGATTGTTCAAGAAAAGAGCTTTTCTAAACTCCCTTTCCGCCAGTTCATGGGGCTGATCTTCGGTGGCTTGAAGAGTGCCAAGTATGCTCTCGACCGCTCTTCGCATTTCATCCTCGGGAAAAGTCGGCTGGGTGAGCGTCTCCATGAAGATATCGAAGCCCTTGGCCAGGTCTTTCTTCAATATCCGGAGGGAAAGCGCGGCATAGTCCACGTCGCACGACGAATCGATGCCGGAGCCCAAGAAATCCAGCTCTTCGTTCACGGCGGCGGCGGAATGCTTTGAAGTTCCCAGGAGAAGGGTTCTCGCCGTGAGATTTGCCAGCCCTTCTTCACCCTGCCCGTCACGCCACGAGCCCGCTTCGATAAGCAGGTTGAACGTCACAAAGGGAAGGGAATGATCTTCCAGGAATAGAAGCTTCAACTGATTTGGAAGGACCATTCTCTGTACGGAAGGCATGGCTGCCGACGAGCTTTCCCATATTCCGGGCCGGGGCAGTGCGAACAGTACAAGAGCCAGGAGGATGCTCGGGCATTTTCTTTGTTTTGGGATCATGTGTTCTCTCCGCTGTTTCTGATGATCTTCTCTTTGATGAGAGCTCCCTCCGGGGCGGGCTTACCCTTTTTTGTCGGAAGAGGAATCAGGATTCCAACCGTCCGGTTTTCCGGGATCAGATAGCGGTTGGCAACCCGCTGGATATCTTCGGCGGAGACTTTGCGTATGGAGGGGACGTACTTGTCCACCTCTTTCCAATCGAGGGCGATCTCGTAGGAAGCCAGAAGCATGCCCCGGGAAAACAGAGAATCCTGACCGAAGATGAAAGCAGACTCCAACTGGTTCTTCGCTTTTTCCAGCTCATGCTCTCCCACGGGCTCCTTTCGAAGCCGCTCCATTTCCTCATCTAGGACCTTCTCGACTTCCGCCCTCTCTTTGCCTGGCAGAGGCTCCGCGGAAATCAGGAAAAGGTCGGAATCCATGGAAGCGAGCGGATTTTGGGAATCGGTCGAAATGACGAGCCGCTCCTTGCGGACCAGTCTCTCGTAGAACCGGGAGCTCTTGCCTCCCGAAAGAACGGTCTCGATCACTTCCAGAACATAACTGTCCGGGTCACGAAGATTGGGAACGTGATATCCCATGATAACGGCGGGAAGTTGAGCTTCCTTCTTCACGATGATTCTTCGCTCTCCCGTTTGAGGCGGGTCCTGGTACCGAAGCCGATCGATCATCGGCCCCTTGGGGATGGTCCCGAAAACTCGCTCGATTCCTGGATAGAGCTCTTCTTTCTTGAAATCCCCCACGACCACCAGAAAGGCATTGGAGGGTGTGTAATGAGTTATGTAATAGCTCTTGACGTCTTCCAGGGTAATTCGGGTGAGATCCTCCATCCATCCGACGGTCGGCCAGTGGTAGGGTTGAGCCTGGAAGGCCGTGGCTTCCAACTGTTCCAGCAGATAGGCCTGGGGGCTGTCGTCCGTACGAAGCCTGCGCTCCTCCATGACGACCATACGCTCGGTGCGAAACCCTTCTTCCCGGAAGAGAAGATTCTGCATGCGGTCCGCTTCGAGCTCCAGCAGGATACCTATGCGGTCCGCCCTGATGTTCTCGAAATAGGCGGTAAAGTCTTGAGACGTGAAAGCGTTGTAATCTCCCCCGTTCTCCTCGATGGCTCCGGTGAACCGGTCTGCGCTGAGCTTTTCCGTTCCCTTGAACATGAGGTGCTCGATGAGGTGCGAGATGCCGGTCCGTCCCCAGGCTTCGTCTCTGGAGCCGACCCGGTACCAGACCTGAAACGATACCAGGGGCGCTTTGTGGTTTTCGAGAAGGATCACCTTCAGACCGTTCGACAGAGTGGCTTCGAAAACCTGCTCCTTGAGTCCTGCTCCCGATACGTCACGGGGCGACAGTGACATGACCAGAAACAAGGAAACCACGAGCAGACGCGACAACATTCCTGTAGCGGATACGATTTTGCCCTTCAGTTCAGGCCTCCTCTCTTTTCCAATGGGGAAAGCTCTCCCCCGGCAAAAAATGGTGTTTTTTTCCGATGCAATTCTTGTATCGATAAGAAAGCCGATTCCACACACTTATCACAAATAAGAACAGATGGTCCGTCCGTCAACGCGGCTGACGGGGCGGCAGGAGCCATCCACGGGCAGCGCGCTGCCGTGCGCCACTTCATGGATTCGGGTAAGAAAGAGCAAAGATCACTGAAGCGAAAAACAGATCGGTCCCGGGGGTCAACTTTGACATGTGGGGGACTTGACCTATAGGTTATGATGTTAGTGAAAGGGGGCGATAGTATCCCCTCTTTCAAAAAAGAGCCAGGCTCCCCCCCTCCTTGCCTGGCTCTTTTTTCTCCTTTCATTCTCTGGTTTTCTCTCTGGTTTTATCGAGGGGGCTTTTGCTGGTTCGAGATGAAGATTTGTGGCTGCCGTGGACCGACGGATCTTTGCGAGCCGGCGGTTGACACGGCTGATCGTTTGGATTAGTAAGGAAAGCCTCTTCCAAAAAGGGAGCCAGGTTCCACCCTCCTTCTTTTCCTGGCTCCCGTTTTTTATCCCCTCCTTCCAGAACGCCTCCTTCGGCCCTCACCCTGTTTCGCTCACGTCTGTTATCCTGTTTTGTCTTGTTCCGGGCTCAAAAGCGCTTGCCGCAACGGATGGGTTGTGGTAGAAGAAGGTTTTTGTCGTAATGGGATTCTTGGGGGCGGGAAAAGTGCGCCTCCCCGATGAGCTTGAGTCGCCTCACAGTGATTGCTGTGTGTGTATCTAAGAGGAAAGGAAATCAAGATCATGAGAACATGCGAATTCTGCGGAAAGACGCCTCACGTGGGCAACAACGTCAGTCATGCCAACAACAAGACCAAGCGCATCTGGTACCCCAACCTGCAACAGGTTCGGCATGTGGGAAAAGATGGGACGGTTCGGCGGGTCAAGGTTTGCACGCGCTGTATTCGAACCGGTCTCGTATCGAAGCCTGCCTGAGGGCTTTTTTCCCATGCAAGGCAATGCCATGGGGAAGAAGCTGAGAAAGAACCGGTCTCTGGGCGTCAAATAAATCGCTAAACGCTCTACAGGAAGGCCCATGCACTCCGATATCCCGAACGCACGGCAAGAGCCATTGGAACAAGCGATAAGCGGGCCCGGACTGACTGATTTCGGATACCTCAAGGTTCCCGAACAAGAAAAGGTCAGGTGGGTCCGGCGCCACTTCAATACGGTGGCGGAAAAATACGACTTCATGAACAGCCTCCTGAGCTTCGGCACTCATCACATCTGGAAGAGGATTGCCGTCGGGATGATGAAGCTGCGTGAAGGGGACCACGTTATCGACGTGTGCGGAGGAACGGCCGACCTCGCCCTCCTGGCAGCCAAAGACATCGGCCCATCCGGCCGCGTGACGCTCTACGACATCAACTGGGCCATGATGGTCACAGGCATACCCAAGGTTGCCGGTTCTCCCTTCGCCGGGCAAATCCGGTACGTCCAGGGGGATGCCGAGAAGATCTCCTTTGCGGACGAAAGCTTCAATGGCGCCATGGTGGGCTTTGGAATCCGCAATCTGACCCATATGGAGCAGGGATTCCGCGAGATGCACCGGGTGCTCAAGCCGGGCGGGAAGCTGATGTGCCTGGAGTTCTCCGAGCCCCACACCCCCTGGTTTCGTTGGCTCTACGATTTTTATTCTTTCTATATGATGCCCTGCATAGGTAAGCTCGTTGGCGGCTCGCAACAGGCCTACACTTACCTCCCCGAATCCATCCGGCTCTTTCCGGGGCCTGATGAGTTCAAGGCCATTCTCGAAGACATCGGTTTTCGTCAGGTCTCCTACCGCAGGCTAACCGATGGAATCGCGGCCGTGCATGTGGGAACAAAAGGCTGAGAGGCAAAGAAGCCAAGAGGCCGGTAAGCGGGGAGCCCGGAAAGCCGGCAGTCGCAACCGGAAAGCGGCAATGGAAGACAAGAGGAGGGAGCGATGAAGCTGAACTGGGCTGAGCGGTGGGTGGTCAACAATCCGTACCGCGTTCTTGAACAGCGATTTCAAATTCGCTGGATGAAAAAGGTCATGCCCCTGAAAGCGGGCTCAGCAATCCTCGAAGTAGGGTGCGGCCGCGGCGCGGGAGCCTCTCTTATCCTCAAGGAATTCCAACCTGCCGTTTTACACGCCATGGATCTCGATATCGAGATGATCCGCAAAGCTCACAAGTACCTGCCTCCGCCCCAGAAAAACCGCGTTTCCATGTACGCGGGGGACGTATTGAACCTGCCCTACCAGGATGCGGCCATGGATGCCGTTTTCGGGTTCGGCGTCCTGCACCACGTTCCCGACTGGCGGGCAGCCCTTGCTGAAGTGACGCGGGTTTTGAAAGTCGGGGGCATCTATTACATGGAAGAGCTCTATCCGACGGTGTACCAGAACTTCATCACCAAGCACATCCTTCTTCATCCGCGCGAGGACCGGTTTTTCAGCCCGGATCTCAAGGCGGCTCTGAGAAAGGTGAGGCTTTCCATCAAGGACACCGTGGAAGCCGAAAAGATCGGCATTCTCGGGGTCTTCATCAAAGAAGGGTGATAACGGGAGGACCAGCTCTCCCGAAAATATAGCGCCGCTCCAACGAGGGGCGGCGCATCAAGTGCCTCTCTCAAAATTGGCTGTCATGACATACAACCCCTTGCCAACCCATCTGAAATCAGCACCGGCGAGCAGTGCCCCATCACCACGCCACCTTACCGAGCCATGCGCTCCTTCAATAATTTCACATTTTGCGCATAGTCGCTGCTCTCGCTGAAAACGGCGGAGCCCGCTACAAAGATATCCACCCCGGCATCCACGAGAGTGTCGATCGTCTTTCTGTTTACCCCGCCATCCACTTCCAGCAGGACGGGCAATTGCCGTTCCTCGATCCACTGGCGGCACTGCCGGATTTTGGGGAGCATGGAAGAAATGAACTTTTGCCCGCCAAAACCTGGATTGACCGTCATCAAAAGCACCATATCCACTTCACTCAAGACCGGCTCCAGACTGCTTAGAGGTGTTCCCGGATTGAGTGTCACCGTGGCTCGGGCTCCGAGCTCCCGGATGTTCTGAATGGCCCGGTGGACGTGGGGGGTGGCCTCCACATGCACCCCAAGCCAGTCCGCGCCGGCTTCAACAAAGGCATGCAGGTACCTCTCGGGCTTTTCGATCATCAGATGGACATCCAGAGGAAGAGCCGTCACTTTGCGGATGGCTCGAACCACGTCCGGCCCGATGGTGATGTTGGGCACGAAATGCCCGTCCATGACGTCTACATGAATCCAGTCTACCCCCGCGGCTTCCACCGCTTTCACTTCTTCTGCAATACGACCGAAATCCGCGGAAAGAATCGATGCGGAAAGTTTTCTCATGTTTTCTCCCGAACTGTTGACTTCAAGAAAATGTTTCTATGTTATGACGTCCTCAACCGATCTCGACGTCGTCCGAAAAAAATCGCATGGCCAGGGCTGCGGCGCCTATGACGCCCGCCTCGTTGCCCAGTTCGGATATAGAGATCTCCAGGGGAGTGGTAGCCGCCCGGAGTGCCCGTTGGCGAACGCCCTGATCCACGCGGTCCACCAATTCAGGCAAACCTTGAATCACCCCGCCGCCAAGGATCAGACGCCGGGGATTGAAGGCATTGACCAGGGTGACCGCTCCTGCAACGAGGGCTTCCGCAGCCTCATCCAGCAGACGGCATGCGAGAGGGTCGTTCCTGCGATAGGCTTCCGCGACCATTTGCGTGGAAATATCCTCGGGCCTGCCACCCGCCATTTCCAGCAAAACCGCCGCAGTGGCCGGAATGCCTCTTGCCGCGGACCGGGCACGCCGCGCAATAGCCCAGCCTCCCGCCAGAGCCTCCATGCATCCCTGATTGCCACAAGTGCAATCAGGACCATGCAGGCTGACGGTTATATGGCCCAGCTCACCCGCGGTGTTTCCACACCCGGAAATCATCCGCCCGCCGGAAACCACTCCTCCTCCAATTCCCGTTCCCACAAAAACACAGATCAGATCATCGCATCCCTTACCGGCGCCGAAAAGCCACTCTCCCCAGGTAGCCGCCCGCACATCGTTTGTGATAACGGATGGAAACCCGAGCGCTTCGCTCAGCATCGACTGAAACTGCACCTCATGCCACCCAAGGTTCGGGGCGAAATGAACCAGCCCGGTATTCAGCTCGATCTGGCCGGCCACTCCTACTCCCACCCCGATGGCTGACAAAGCCTCGTCTTCGAGCAATTCTTTCACTCCGCCAACGATCTGGCCCGCAATGGCTTCAGGACCACCAACGACGTCAGTAGCCAACCGCCGCCGCTTTATGACGACGCCCATCCTGTCTACCAGAGCCACCTCGATCTTGGAGCCCCCCAGATCAATTCCGATTGCGCACATTTCCGAAGCCATCGTTTCGCTCCTCTTGCATGCCTGACAGGCACCGCCAATGTCAATTCAACGCATTGACTTGAGCGACGCCGGCCATCCCGTTTCCGTTTCCAGCCGCGCGACAGACAGAAGTCTCCGTACCTCTGGCACTCTATTACCTTCTCACCCCATTCGCAAGTGCACAACCCCCATCCGTTTTCCTTTCAGCCCGCAATACCGCCGCCGCTTCGTCCACAAGCCAATGCAATGTGCCACTTTCCGGGTCAATGAACTGTGCGGGCAAACGGTAGGGGTCTCTAGGGCCTTCCAGCACTTCCGTCAAGATCCGCGCCTTGTCGGCGCCAGCGACCATAAAGGCCACGAGTCGCGCCTGGTTGATGAAGGGAGCGGTTAGCGTCACCCGATACATATCTTGCTCTGTCACGTAAACCTCGGAAACCCACCTCGTATGTTCCCGCAGCACCGGAGTGCCTGGAAAAAGGGAGGCCGTGTGTCCGTTTTCGCCCAGACCCAGGAAGATGAGGTCGAAGCGGGGGGAACGGTCGGAAAAAAAGGAGCGCAAAAGGGCTTCGTAGCGCCAGGCCGCGGCTTCCGGCGATTCATGGCACAGAATGGGATGTATCCCGGATCGTGGAACAGGCACATGCTCCAGGAGTGCTTCCCGGGCCATGCGGGCATTGCTGCGCGGATCGTCGGGGGGAACACAACGCTCATCGCCCCAGAATATATGGACAAGGTCCCAATCCACCTGCTCCCGGAACGGGGGGCGGGCCAATAGCTCGTAGGTGCGCCTCGGCGTGTGCCCTCCCGACAGGGCAACGCTGAATGGGGCTCCGGCTTTCGAAGCACCCCGGGCAGCCTGGACGAACAGCTCGGCGGCGGCACGGCTCAAGGATTCTTCATCGGGATAGACTGATAGGACTGATGGGGCGGATAGGACTGATAGGGCCATAAGACTCTACTTTTCTCCTTTTGATTCGTTTCCCGCGGCAACCCCGCATTTGGCGATGTCGTCCCGGCATTGCAGGATGGTGGGCATCACCCAGCTACGGCCGTCTTGAGCGATCAGGATTTCCGCCCCTTCCGGCCCCCAGGAGCCGGCTGGGTAGTTGGGGAAGTCGGTGGGATTCACGGTTTCCCAGACTTCCTGAATGGGCTTGATCACTCTCCAGGCTGCTTCCACCTGATCCGCGCGCATGAACAGAGTGGGGTCCCCGCGCATGATGTCGAGGAGAAGGGTTTCATAGGCTTCTGGCGGAGCAGCCTTGAAGGCTTCCCGGTAGTAGAACTGCATCATCACTGGGGACAGCCGCAGGGTGGGGCCCGGATGCTTCACTTCAAACCTGAGGAGAATCCCCTCCTCCGGCTGGAGGGCGATCAGCAGACGGTTGGCGCGCCAGTCCAAAAGGGCTCCGGGCGGAAAAGTCTGATGGGGCACGGGCCTAAACTGGATGGCGACTTCGGAGATCCTCGTCGAGAGCCGTTTCCCGGTGCGCAGATAGAAGGGCACGTCCTGCCAGCGCCAGTTGTCCACATAGAACTTCACCGCCGCATAAGTCTCGGTGGAAGAGCCGGGAGCCACGCTCGACTCCGAGCGGTAGCCGGAAAGATGAGATCCCTCGATCCAACCCGCACCGTACTGGCCGCGCACGGCGGACTGATGGATGTGCTCCGCGCGAATGGGGCGAATGGCGTGAAGCACGTCCACCTTTTTGTTGCGAACCTCGTTGGCATCGAAAGAAACCGGAGCCTCCATGGCGACGAGGCACAGGATCTGCAACAGGTGGTTCTGAATCATGTCCCGCAATGCGCCCGCATTCTCATAATACGCACCCCGGTGCCCGACCCCCACCTGTTCGGCAACCGTTATCTGCACGTGATCGATGTAGCGCCGGTTCCAGATTGGCTCGAAGAGCGTGTTGCCGAAGCGGAAGGCCAGGATGTTCTGCACCGTTTCTTTTCCGAGATAATGATCGATGCGGTAGATCTGTGATTCATTGAAAACCGACGTGAGATGAGCATTCAATCGGGAAGCCGACTCGAGGTCGTGTCCGAAGGGTTTTTCGATCACGATACGAGCCCGCTCCCGGTCCTGGTTGAGCCGTGCCTTCGCCAACTGTCGAATCGCGGGCTCGATGAAATCCGGAGGTATGGCCAGGTAGAAGACACGGTTGGCACGCGTGCCCCATTCCTTGTCCATTGCCGAAAGCTTCTGGGCCAGGTCACTGAAGGTTTGCGGATTATCCAGGGCTCCGGTCAGGAAGCTCAGGTGAGCGATGAAGTCCCGCCACGGTCCGTCCTCTGCCTTCCCCCGGCGAGAGAACTGGGCCACTCCTTCCCTTAGGTGACCTTCAAAGGCCTCTCTGTTTATCTCGCCACGTCCTACACCGACGACTTCAAACCGCTTCGGCAGCCAATGATCCAGAAACAGATTGTAGAGAGCCGGGACGAGCTTTCGCCACGCCAGATCCCCCGTGGCACCGATAATCACGAAAACGCTAGCTTCGGGATGACTGGTGATTTCCATAAGTCCTCTCTGTAAGTTCTCTCTGTCGGCTACCCGCATAAGATGGGGCACCTTCCTCACATTTGTCCTCTCCGTCCTATTTGTCCTATTTGTCCTATTCCTCGTTTTCATGCTCTGAGCAGGAACGAGGAATAGGAGAAATAGGACGGAGAGGACGAATGGGAGGAAGGTACCCCGTCTTATGCGGGTAACCTCTCTGTCGTAGGAGGTAAGAGCCAGCAATCGAGCCTTATTCCGCCTGTACCTTCGTCCTGGTCCTAGCCCTCGCCCTCGCTCCAGTGCGTGTGAAATACGCCCTCGGCGTCCACGCGCTCATACGTGTGAGCGCCGAAATAGTCACGCTGAGCCTGTATGAGATTCGCCGGAAGCCACGCGCTGCGGCAGGCGTCGAAATAGGCCAGGGAGGCCATCATGCCGGGTACCGGCACACCCAGCTCCGTCGCTGCGCGTACCACCGCGCGCAGGTCCGCCTGCCGTTCGGCGATTTCACCGCTCAGCCGCGGGTCCAGGAGAAGATTCGGCAATTCCGGCCGATTCCGGAAAGCGGTGCGGACATCTTCGAGCAATGTCGCCCGAATGATACAGCCTCCCCGCCAGATGCGCGCCACTACTTCCAGATCGAGGCCATAGCCGTAAGCGCGGGAAGCCTCCTGAAGAAGCGCCATTCCCTGGCCGTAGGTCATGATCATGCCGGCGTAGAGGGCGTTTCCGATCCGGCCAGTAAAGTCATCCCTGTCTCCACGGAAGCAGGCTTCAGGACCTCGGAGCACCTCGGAGGCTTTCCTTCGCTCGGCCAGACGGCCGGAGAGATGTCGCATCATTACCGCGGCATCGATATTGGGCGTCGGGACCCGCAGGCTCATGGCGTCCTCTGTCATCCACATGCCGGTGCCTTTTTGTCCCGCCTGATCCAGGATGGCGTCGATCAAGAACCTTTCGGCATTCCGCTCATCCCCGCGGCGAAAGATGTGGGCGGTGATCTCCATCAGGTAGCCGTTCAGCTCAGCCCGGCTCCATCGCTCGTAGATAGCGTGCAGATCATCGTTGCTCAGCCCGAGCCCCCGCTTCATCAGGTCATAGGCTTCGGAGATCAGTTGCATAAGGCCGTATTCGATGCCGTTATGCACCATCTTGACGTAATGGCCCGCCGATCCTTTCCCCATGTATGCAACGCAAGACTCTCCATTCACGCGGGCCGCGGCGGCATCGAGAAGAGGCCGCACCCTCTCGTAGCCTTCCCCGGGGCCGCCTGGCATGAGGCTGGGGCCGTACCTTGCACCCTGCTCCCCCCCCGAAATGCCCATGCCCATGAATAGCAGGCCTCGCTCTTCGAGTGATTTCTCCCGGCGGTCCGTATCGGTGAAATGTGAATTGCCGCTGTCGATGATGAGATCGCCCGGATCGAGAAGGGGCACCAGATCCTCGATGACGGCATCCACTGGAGCCCCGGCGGGAACCAGCAGCATGATCGCCCTGGACTTTCGCAAAAGCCCGACAAACTCTCCCAAGCTGAATCCGGCGCGTATATCCCGCCCGGTTGCCTGTTTTTCCATGAACTCCAGCGTCTTTTCACGCGTGACGTCATATACCGCAGCCGAATAGCCGTGGTCGGACAAGTTCAACACGAAGTTGCCGCCCATAACACCCACGCCTATAAGACCCAGGTCACAGCCCTCTGCACATCCTCCGTGGGTCATACAGATTACGCCTCCTTGCTTCTTTTTAGGTACTGCCGGGTGATTTCCATGCCGACTCTCCGCCCTCAAACCGCGCGGGCGTACGGGCCGCGGTCCGGTCGCCCGCGCTCGCCGGGCGCCCCGGGGGCGGCAAGACGCTTTCCTTCCAGGCTGCACATCAGGCTGTCGTAGGGCTTGATAAACTTATCGATCCCTTCGTCCTCGAGCTGGCGCGTCACCTTGTCCAGCTCGATACCAAGGTCCGTGAGAGAGCGCAGATAGCCTACGGATGTCACCAGATCTTCCTCGATGCGCGGCGCCGGCCTGCCACGGTCACGATAGGCCTTGAGGGTTTCGAGAGGCATCGTATTGACCGTATTCGCGCCGATCAGGGGCTCCACGTATTTCACCTTGGAATATTCCCGGCTCTTGGTGCCCGTGCTGGCCCAGAGCAGGCGTTGGGCTCTCGCGCTGTCGGCGGTCAGAGCTCGAAATCGATCCAGGGAGAAGATTTCCTTGTACATGGAATAGGCCACCTTGGCGCTCGCCACGGCAATCTGTCCGCGGAGAGAGCCGGCTATTCCGGCTCGTTCTCCTCCCGCTTGAATGATCTTGTCCAGCATGGGGTCCACCAGGACGTCAATGCGGCTGAGGAAGAAGCTAGCCACCGAAGCCACCCGGTCGATGGGCTGGCCCATCGCCACCCGGTCTTCAAGCCCTTCTATGTAGGCCTCTGCCACCTTTCGGTAGCGGGAGAGCCCGAAGAGCAGAGTCACGTTCACGTTGACGCCCTCGCTGATGAGCCGCCGGATGGCCGTCAGTCCTTCCACCGTGGCCGGTACCTTGATGAATACATTGGGACGGTCCAGCTCAGCCCACAGCCTGCGTGCTTCGGCAATGGTGCCTTCGGCATCGTGGGCCAGGTGAGGGTTTACTTCGATGCTAACGAATCCATCGGCTCCATCCAGCTTATCGTAGGTGGGCCGGAGAAGATCGGCGGCTTCGCAGACGTCTTCGACGGTAACCGCCTCGTAGATTTCCTCGTAAGTCTTGCCTTCCGGAGCCAGAGCCCGAATGCTGTCATCATAATCACGGCTTTCTTCTATGGCGTTGGCGAAAATGGCGGGATTCGAGGTAACGCCGCGGAGCCCCTCTTCATCGATGAGCCGCTTCAGCTTCCCCGAACGGATCAGGTCCCGGCTGATCGTATCGAGCCAGACACTCTGGCCGAAGGAGCGTAGTACAAGCAGTGGGTTATCGTTCATTAGACTCTCTCCTGTCTTTCCAGGCCGGCCACCTTCTTCAGGCGGCGGCGGAAGCGTTCCGCTCCCTTGAACCGCGCATTCAGGAAAGTCTGCACGAGCTCCCACGCCAGGGCATTGCCGGCCACCCGCCCCCCCAGGCACATGACGTTCATGTCATCGTCTTCGACTCCCTGATGAGCGGAAAAGGCATCCATAATCAACGCGGCCCTCACACCCGGAACCTTGTTGGCTGCAACACATGCCCCCACGCCGCTTCCGCAGATGGCGAGCCCCCTGTCCACCTCACCCCGTGATACGGCCGTAGCCAGAGGCACCACATAGTCCGGATAGTCATCCTGAGCATCCGGAGTGAGAGCGCCGAAATCGACAACATCATATCCCGCGGCCTCAAGCTGCGCGGCCATGTCCCCCTTCAGCTCGAATCCTCCATGATCGGCTGCAATCCCGACTCGCATCATTTCCCTCCCTTTCTTCTCTCCACCAGTTCCCTGGCCCGCCGGCAGACGTTTTCGACGTCGAATCCGTATTCTTTCATGACCACCTTCCCCGGAGCCGAAGCACCGAAGCGGTCCACTCCGATCACATCGAGATCGGGACAGTCGCTGAGGTAAGGCTTCCACCCAAGAGACACTCCCGCCTCGATAACCAGTTGAGGCAAACCGGCGGGCAGCACCTCCCGGCGATAGTCGGCAGTCTGCCCTTCAAAGAGACGCCAACTGGGAAGGCTCACCACGCGGGCGTTGATCCCATCGGCAGCGAGCTTCACCCTGGCTTCGAGAGCCAGACTCACTTCAGAGCCGGTGGCAATGATCACGAGATCGATGGGCACTCCCCGCGGGGGGTCATCCAGAACATAGCCGCCCCGGGCCACTCCTTCGAAAATTCGCGGGTAGCGCTCCAGGTCCAGAACGGGCAAATTCTGCCGGGTGAGCGCCAGAGCCACCGGACCATTGCGCCGGCTCACGGCGATGCGCCAGGCGGCGGCTGTTTCGTTGGCATCGGCGGGGCGAAGGAGCAGGAAATTGGGAATGGCCCTGAGGCTGAGCAACTGCTCGACCGCCTGATGGGTCGGTCCGTCTTCACCCAGGCCGATACTGTCATGAGTGAAGACATAAATAACGTGGAGCTCGCTAAGTGCCGCCAGGCGCATGGAAGGACGCATATAATCACTGAAAATGAGGAAAGTGGCGCCGTAGGGAATGAAGCCCCGATGCAGGGCCATGCCGTTCAGAATGGCGCCCATGCCGTGCTCGCGAACACCGAAGTGCATGTTGCGCCCCTCTCGGCTGTTCGCCTGAAAATCTCCGGCGCCCTTCATGATGGTTTTAGTGCTGGGAGCAAGATCCGCCGACCCTCCCATGAGCTCGGGAAGCTTGGAGGCAATGGCATTGAGCACCTTCCCGGAAGCGCTTCGGGTGGCCATGGGCCCGTCGTCGGGCTTGAAAACGGGAAGATCCCGCTCCCACCCCAAAGGCATGCGCCCTTCCATGACTCGCTGAAATTCCGCGGCAAGATCCGGATACTCTCCGGCGTAGGCCTCGAAGAGCGCCTTCCATTCCCCCTGCCGGGCGGCACCGCGCGGGACCGCCTCTCGAAAATGATCCAGAGCCTCCCCTGGAATATGAAAGGTCGGCTCCAGAGGCCAGCCCAGGTTTTCCTTGGTAAGCCGCACCTCCTCGTCTCCCAGAGGCTCCCCGTGGGCATCCCCCGTATCCTGCTTGTTGGGACTTCCATAGCCAAGATGACTGCGAACCGAAATGAACGAGGGACGCGTCTTTTCTTCCCGAGCCGCCAGCAACGCCCCGGCGACGGCGCTCATATCGTTTCCGTCCTCCACGTGCTGCACGTGCCAGCCGTAGGCGGCAAAGCGCGCCGTTCTGTCTTCCGTGAACGCAATTTCGGTGCTGCCCTCGATGGAAATGTGATTGTCCGCAAAAAAGACGATGAGCTTTCCCAGCTTCAGATGCCCTGCCAGCGAAGCCGCCTCGGAGGCTACGCCCTCCATCAAGTCCCCATCACTCGTCTCCACATAGGTATGATGATCGATAATGTCGAATCCCGGACGATTGAAACGGGCCGCCAGAGCCGCCTCCGCAATTGCCATCCCGACGGCGTTTCCCAAGCCTTGTCCCAGAGGCCCGGTAGTCGCCTCGACTCCCGGAGTCTTCCCGTACTCTGGATGCCCCGGCGTGATGCCGCCGTATTGCCGGAACCGCTTTATCTCCTCCAGGGACAAATCATAGCCCGTGAGGTGAAGCAGCGCATAAAGCATCATGCTCCCATGCCCCGCCGACAGCACGTACCGGTCCCGATCCGGCCAGGCCGGATCAAGGGGGTTGAACTTAAGGAACCGATTCCACAGGGTATACGCCATGGCCGCCGACCCCATGGGCAGGCCAGGATGGCCCGAACGGGCTTTCTGTACGGCATCCACGGCCAGAAACCGTATGGTGTTTATGCACAGATCATCCAATGGCGACGCAGGATGAAGAAGCACGGAAGATTTCCTCTTCATGGCACCTCTCATGACACCTCCTCTTCACTGTTTAAGAAAACAAAATGCGCCGGGAGCTGAAATTTTGCCTGATGAGCGGCTACAGCGCTGTTGCCTTGTCAAAAAATCAATGCAGAAATGCAGACTTCCGGCTCTCATGAGGACTCACATTCCTAAAATAATCATCGAAGAAGCGGCTACCAGCCTGGAACAGGAGGACTATCGACATAAGGCGGGACACATCACGGCGTAGGACCAGGGTCAAGCGCCCTTTATTGCTGCATGGTCGGGAGACCATGGCACAACATGGAATCATCCGTGGAAGGCCCTGATTTTCAGCATTTTTCCAATTCCGGCACCGAGGTAACCCCAAACTCGCATTGTCAGACGCTTCCCCCACTAGAGGATATCGAGCCCGTGAACTATTCTGGAATCGTGCCATCGTCCTTTTCCGAATGACACGAGTATCTTTTTGAGATAACCATACGGAGGCGGGCAAGAAATGTATGCGAACGGTCGTTGTGGCGGAAGGTATGATTTTTCCATGGCTGGCGGATCAGGTGGATCTTTGGAAATGGAAGCGAATCAGGGAGGTTTTATGAAGAAGTTACAAAAAGTGAAGTTTATTGTTCTCTGGCAGGTAATTGTGATGCTTTGCGGGCTGGGAGCCGCTCTGGCTGCGATAGAGCTTCCTGCCAAGCTCAAAGATGTGCCGTTGTATCCGGAATCCAAAATCGTACAGGCGATGGACATGGAGGGCAACACCATGGCATTGCTGGAGGTCAAGGCTGATCGGAACGCAATCCTTGACTTCTACAAGAAAGACCTTGGCTCCAAGGGCTGGAAGATCGTTTTTCAGGCAGAGCAGGAAAACGATGCCGTAATACATTTCAAGAAGGACGAAAAGATGCTCCAACTGAGCATCCAGCAGGGCAATGAAGAAAAGATACTTCAATACAATCTGTTCCTCATGGAAAATGCCCACTGACAACGACTCTTCCGTGCTTCGACCGTTTGCCTGCGACTTCTTTACCGTAACTCGTGGACATTTGTACTTTTGTACTTTGTAAGCACGAGAGACAATTTAATTTGTCATTGTAACCGACGTACATGATGCGCCTCCTTGCTTGAATCAAGCTTATCACGGCCTCGATGTAGCGAAAGCGCAAGCCCGCACCCACAAAGAAAAACCCTAAGAGCGACCGGCTGGTCACCCTTAGGGTTCGTCTGACGTTATGAAAGCGCCGATATCTCGCCCCGGCTTCCTATCGAAGCAGGGCAGAGCCTAGAACTGGCTCAGGATTACCAGCAGGTGCGCCACTTCACTCAGTGGTGCGTTCAGGTTGGCGCGGTGGTTGGCAAAAAAGCCATCCAGGTCTGAATCGAGGATGAGCCAGGGATCCATCACTTCCGCCCGGTGGAGCTCATGGGTGACCTCGTCCATGATGTCCAGGGCATTCAACGTCGAGGTCAGCGGACCATGGTAGCCGACCCGGACCACGCGCAGGATTTCGTAATAGACGTGGGCGACGCCCTTGGCATAGTAGAAGGCGTTGTCCGTCTTGAGCCAGCCCACGTCGGAGCTGATCAGGCTTCTGTTGACGTTGCCCAGAAGATCCCGATAGCTGGAAAGAAGCAAAATGAGGTTGTCCTTGCGGTAGTAAAAGTTGCGCTGCCCGCTCTTCAGCTTGTTTACGAAGTTCTTCCAGTGCTCGATGGCTTCCCCGTAGGAGCTTTCCGCGGAGGGAAACCAGAAGAGCGTCGATCTGTTCATCAGAAGGTTGAGGGCCTGTTCGAGATCCGGGTCATAGGCATCCGCGTCTCCCATGCGCGTGAGGCTGTCCTTCAGGCGAAGGGCGGTGAAGCGCAAAGCCTCCAGAACACCCAACTGGTAGTTGTTTATATCATCGGTAAAGCGGCCGATGATGAGATCGTTGGGACGCCAGCCCAGAAATCGCCCATGGAGCTCATGGTCCATCAATTCGATCATGGTTTCCACAAAGGTGACGCCGGGAGTGGGAGAGATCTGCGGAAGCGCCGGCCCATGTGCGCCGGGGGCTCCCCCTGCACCATGCTCTGAAGGGGGCTCGAGAGCCGTTTTTCCTGCTTCATGCCCTGCCGCGGGAGGAGGAGCCGGGGCTCCATGTACGGCGCCGGGAGCTTCTTTTCCTTTGGGAGCTTCCTGTCCGTGAGGAGGAGCGCCGGATGGCTGAGCGCCAGTGGACGCGTGGGCCGGCTCGTTGCCATGCTGAGGCACCGGCGCCGCGCCATGGGCTCCTTCGGGCGCATGCTGCTGAGCCGGCTCCTGGACAGCTAAAGCCGGATGTACCAGAGCTTGCCCTCCAGCCTCCTTACTTACCGAATAAGGCTGCGGCAGGATCTGCCGGCGTACGTTCGGAGCGGGCTGTCCCCCTCCGCTTCCTTCGGAAATCACCGTAGCCTGCTGCAAGGCAAAGCCGTTTTGATCACTCCCCAGTGTCATGAACATGGCCAGCAGTGGAAACATCCACAAAATTCTGAGCCCGAGCATCGCAAATTGCTTCATACGGCCCTTGGCTTGTTCGTTCAGAACTCCCATCGTTCCTGCTCCTTTTTCATGTCCGGCATATTTCTCCGACCCATTCACCCACTCACCTACTCACCCATTCACCTACTCACCTACCCACATACTCACCCATTCACCTACTCAACCACTCACTCGCCCATGAATGTCGCGCAGGCGTCGTCCGATTCCCAGGCCGACACCCTGTATAACCAGCAATTCTCGCTATTCAAGCGCCCCGCGAGGCGCTCGAACAAAAAACGGGCAATATTTTCCGAAGACGGATTCCGGTCCTGAAAGAAAGGAAGATCGTTCAAATATTGATGATCCACCTCGCCCAGAATCTCTCGGGTCGCCTGTTTCACTTCGGCAAAATCCACCAGGACGCCACTCCGGTCAAGCTCTTTGCCGCGCAGAACCACTTCCACCTTCCAGTTGTGGCCATGGAGGTTCTCGCATTTCCCTCGAAAATTCTTCAGATTATGAGCCGCGGCAAAATCGGTGATAATTTTCACTTCGTACTTGTGCTTTTTCAAGACGTACTCTCCCCATGCATCATTCGGTGCACTCTACGGTGCACTTTGGTTTTCCACGCCCATGCAAGCTATTGCATCCTGTTGATTCCTCTGAAGATGAAGCGGGAACACTCACAAATCCCGTGTTCGCCCCATCCCGAGAAAACCCCAAAAAGCTCTTTGCATCAATGGGTTATCCACATTTAGCCGAAAGGTTTTTTTTTGTCAATCTCAATCCCCGGAAACCCTTCCACTGTGCTTCCTTCAACAAATTGTTTTTTTCCTGTTGACTGGTGATCTTTTTTCCTTTACCTTTCCGTCTGCTTGACGGCGATGTAGCTCAGTCGGTCAGAGCATGCGGCTCATATCCGCAGTGTCCGGGGTTCAAGTCCCTGCATCGCCACCAAATGAAGTCAAAAAGGGGGTTCCAAATATGGATGGAACCCCATTTTTTTATTGAAAAACAGGGCGATATCCATTAAAATCTTAATAAAACTCAGGAAATCTGAGCTCAAATGCGGTTTTCCCCGCATGGTGCTTTGTTCGACAGGTTTGGTTTCAGGAAAAGAGAGGAAGGCTCATGACTTTAACAAAGGCCCACATAGTAGAAAATTTGTTCGCCAGGAACATTTTTACCAAAACGGAATCGGCTCATATTATTGAAACGTTGTTCGAAATCGTCAAGCAAACCCTGGAAGAAGGCGACGATGTTCTGATCAGCGGTTTCGGCAAATTCAGCGTTAAGGAAAAGAATCAACGCCGCGGTCGGAATCCTCAGACGGGAGATCCCATCATGCTTCCTCCTCGCAAGGTGGTAACATTCAAATGCTCAGGCGTTCTGAGGGAAAAAATCAACGAGGAGTAATGGAGAGAGGACACACCTCTTGAATGAAACAATCTTCAGGGATTGAAACGGGTCAAACGCCCGAGGGCAATCTTGTCTTTATTTTCCATGAGCCGCCGGATTACGGGCATGCAAGGTTGCTGTGGGAAGACGCCCGCCGGATCTTGGAAAACCAGCGTCCTCAAGGTCTTGTTCTCGATTTTGCGCAAACCGCGACCATCGACAGTGCCGGAATCGCTTTGCTTCGCCTCATCTGGCGCTTCTGCAGCCAACACGGGATTGCCCTTCAGTATCGTTCCATACCCCCTTCCTCGGAATATTTTCTTCGTTATGTCGAAACGGGGGCAGGGCCGCCTGCCGGGAAGCTTTCCCTCTCCCCGGCAGATCTCATTTCAGGCCTCGGCTCTTTCTTTTTGAAGCAAGCCCAGGAAGTTAGCGATCTCATTCAGTTCATCGGTGATTTTACCGTTGCGGCCTTGAGCAGCCTCCGCGATTTCAGGCGATTTCGCTGGCGGGAAATGTTCTATTACGCTCAACTGTGCGGTGCGGATGCCATGCCGATCGTCTTTCTGATGAGCTTTCTGATCGGCCTGGTCATGGCTTTTCAGGCAGCCGTTCAGTTGCGGCAGTTCGGGGCCAATATCTTCGTGGCCGACATGCTCGCTCTCGCTCTCTCACGGGAGCTCGGCCCCGTTTTTACGGCCGTCATCCTTGCGGGGCGGTCCGGCTCGGCCTTTGCCGCCGAAATCGGTACAATGAAAGTCAACGAGGAAGTGGACGCCTTGACGGTCATGGGCTTCGACATCACCCAATTCCTCGTCATACCCAAGGTGTTCGCACTGGCTTTCATCGGTCCGCTCCTTACCTTTCTTGCCAACGCAGCCGGCATATTCGGTGGAATCGTGGTGGGTGTCCTCGCCCTGGAGCTGACGGTGTCCAGTTTTATCAAGGAAGTCTATCAGATCCTTACCTTGACGGACGTCTTTTCCGGGCTGGCCAAGAGCTTCGTTTTTGCCGTCCTGATAGCTCTGATCGGCTGTTTTCGCGGCCTCCAGGCCGAAAAAGGGGCCGACAGCGTGGGACGCCAGACCACCTCGGCGGTGGTGAGCGGCATTTTCCTGATCATTATCGCGGATGCGGTGTTCACCGTTTTGTTCCACGTGTTTAATATCTAACTTGTAGGGTCACCGATACCGGAGACCGGCAACTGGAAGCTGGAAGCCAGAAATGAGCGACTGCGGCTATGAAGAGCTCAGCGAAAGAAAACACATCTCCCGGCGAAGCCATCCGCGTTCAGGATGTCTCTTTGGGCTACGGTGAGGAGCCGATCCTTCAGAATCTCGATTTCTGCGTCTATTCGGGGGAAATCGTGACCATCCTCGGAGGCAGCGGCTGCGGAAAAAGTACGCTGCTGAAGGGGCTCGTCGGTTTGCTCCCCCCTGCGAAGGGGCACATTTCCGTTGGGGGAATGGAGATTTCCGGAAAGGACCCAAAGAGCGCTCTTATGGCGATCAGGCGCAGGATCGGCGTCCTCTTCCAGTCGGGCGCCCTGATTGGCTCCCTCACTCTCGGGGAAAACGTCGCCCTGCCCATCGAGGAATTCACCAGCCTGCCCCGCGACCTCATCGATGACATTGTCAGGCTTAAGCTGGAACAGGTGAGGCTCGCGGACTACGCTCGATACATGCCCGCGGAATTGAGCGGCGGAATGAAGAAAAGAGCCGGTCTTGCGCGGGCGCTGGTCCTCGACCCCGAGATCCTCTTTTGCGATGAGCCTTCAGCCGGACTGGACCCCGTGACTTCCGCCGAAATGGACGAGCTTCTCATGGAGCTCAATCACTCCCTCGGAATCACCATGGTCGTGGTCACTCATGAGCTGCCAAGCATCGAAGCCATCTCCGACCGTTGCATCATGCTGGATCGGGAAGCTCACGGAATTATCGCCATCGGCACTCCCGCTTCCCTCAAAGCTGAAAGCACCGATCCGCGCGTTCAGGCCTTTTTCCACAGGCAGGCTCGTGATAAAGTCGGTGAGTCGCTTAACCGATTCACCGATTGAATGCTTACTATCCATCAGGGAGGAAACAGCCATTGGCTCGAACTGTCAGTACGTTCAAACTCGGGCTTTTTATTCTCATTTGTGGATCCCTTGCCCTGATCACCGTGGTTTGGCTGGGAGCGTCTCATTATTTCGAAGAGACGAAGATCTACGTCAGCTACTTCGATGAATCCGTCAAGGGACTCCAAAAGGACGCCATCGTCAACTACCGGGGAGTGGCACTGGGACGGGTGGCGGCAATCGGCCTCGCTCCGGCCGGGCGCCTTATCGAGGTCCGGATGCATTTGAAGCCCGATTTCAGGATAGATAAATCCCTGGGCATTCAACTTCGGGAGCAGGGGCTGACGGGGATGCGCTACCTGGAAATCGATACCGCTCCCGGAAATGTGGAGCAACTGACTCCCAAAATCGATTTTCCCGTCAAATACCCGCTCATCCCCTCCTATCCCTCGGAGATGGCTCAGCTAAAGAACGCCCTCGAAACCATCTACCAGAGAATCAACTCCCTGGACCTCAAGGCGCTCACCGACAACTGGACACGAACTGCCGAACTGATCAACGGGTTTCTGGCTCAAGTCGAGGGGGCCATCCAGCCGCAGGACTGGAGGGACACGGTGAAGGCCCTGAAGAAGACGGCCCAGGACTCGGCTCAATTCATGAGCCGCCTCTCCAACGCCACCACTTCGGAAGGGATGAAAAGGGGAATTCAGGATCTGTCGGCCACTCTGGCGGCCAGCCGCAAGGCAGCCGACACCTTGTCCAAACAGTTGCAGGCGGCGCCCCCCAATACCATAGCCGGCATGGCCAAGCACTGGGATGACACGATGAAGACGGGGGCTACCATGTTCGGCAACGTGGATCAAAAGGTGAGCGAGTCGGCGGTGCTTCTCGAACAAAGCCTGCAGCAGCTCAAGCTCCTGCTCGCTCAGTTGAACGGACTGGTTCAGGCTCTCAAGGAACAACCCAACCGCCTTGTTTTCCCTTCGAGCAATCCCGACCCCTTCAAAAGGAAATAGTCATGTCACACCGAAACATTTTTCGAAGTATTTTTCTGACCGCAGTCGCCCTGTCATGCCTGAGCGCCTGCGTGGGGGCACTCTCCAACTCTAGTACGCCGCGTTACTACGAGGTGAGCTACCCATACCGGTCGGCGAACTGCACCCAGGATTTTCAGGGAGTGGTGAAGATCTGGCCTTTCACGGCGTCATCGCCCTACGACCGGGAGGAGATGATCATCCTTGATCCTTCGCGCCAGGTTCGCTTTTCTCCTCAGTTCCGCTGGGTGACCCTGCCCGGTGACATGGTCGCGGACAGGCTACTTCGCGATTTCACCCAGAGCCGGCTTTTCGCCGGCACCATAACTTCGGGAAATCCCTTCAGTGCTTCGCTGGAAATGGGCGGGCATGTCTTCCGGTTTGCCTGGGAGGAGTTCGGCGCTTCGGCGCGCGCCGTTCTGGATGTCGAGGTGAGCGTGTGGAACGGAGAACCGAAGCGGGCCGTGGTATTTCGCCGTCACTACCACTTTGAAAGCACGCCCTCGGACGTGAAAGGCTCCTCGGAGCGCCTCGCCGAAGACATGAGCGGGCTCGTGCAGCAGCTCTCCCGTCAGCTCCAGGAGGATCTTTGCAGCGAATTGCCTACATCGAAAGGCTGCTCGCCGACAGGCAGCTTGTCTCGAGCCGGCGGCTGACATATTCCACCTGGCGCTTCAGCTTGCTGCCTTGTTCCTTCATCTCTTTCTGCAGGCCGTTTACGGCATAGAGAACGGAGCTATGGCTCCGTTTGAACGATTTGCCGATGGATACCAGAGATTCCGTGGTGTACTGGCGGGACAGATACATGCCGATTTTGCGCGCAGCGGCGATTTCCTTCTTGCGGGAACTGGACAGCAGCTCGTTCGAGGTAAGCTGGAAGCTCGAGCAGATGACCTGTTGGATATGGTCCACGGTAATCTTGGGAAGCCGATCCAGCATGGTCTGAGTCACCTCGCGGGCAAGATTCAGCGTGATGGGAATTCCCAGAATGTTGGTCTTGGCGATCATGCCCACAAGGCAGCTCTCGAGCTGCCTCACATCCCCGCTCACACGGTCCGCCATGAATTCCATCACTTCCATTGGAACCCGTATATTCTCGATGCTGGCCTTGCGCTTGATAATCTCGACACGAGTCAGGAAATCCGGAGGATCTATGGGGGCCACCATGATCCCTCCCAGCCGGGACTGCAATTCGATGCTCAGTTTGGGGATATCCTTCGGATGGGTGTTCCCCGTGCACAGCACCTTCTTGCCCTGATCCATAAGCTCATCGAGCGTATAGACCAGCTCACTCTGCACCTTTTCCTTGCCGCTCAGAAAGTCGATCCGCTCTAGCAGCAGCACGTCGCAGCCCATTCGGAATTTGTTCTTGAAAGCCTGAATGCTTCCGTTTTTGAGCGAAAAGATCATCTCGTTGGCAAACTGCTCGGTCGTCGTATACTGGACACGCGTATCAGGCTTCTGAGCGACCAGGTAGTTGCCCACGGCGTGGGACAGATGGCTCTTTCCCAGGCCGGTCTCGGAAATGAGAAAGACCGACTGGTTGTAGTGCTGCTGGCTGTTGGCCATGGCCATGGAAGCCGCATAGGCGAAGTTGTTGCAATTTCCCACCACGAACTGATCGAAGGTGAAGCGAGGATTGAAAGTCGATCTCGGCCGCTTGATGAGCTCACCGAAATTGAGCTGGCGAGGTCCCTCCGCTTCTTCCCGTGATTTCTCCATCGGGCTCTCGGCGACGACCTGGTAGTCGATCTTCCCGACCTGAGGGAAATGCTGCCGGGCAATACCAATGAGCTTCTTCTCGAGCTTTTCCCGCAACCACTCGATGTGAAACCGGTTACGGCATCCGAGGAGCAATCGGGCATCTTCGACGCCCAGGAAATCGATAGTGGATACCCAAAGATCGTATTGCCCTTTTGAAAGGCTTTTTTGCAGCTTCTTCTTGATCTCTTGCCATCCCTGATCCATACAGCTCCCCTCTCTCGCGGCAAACGCCGGAGAGTCATTCATTTGATTGCAAATTTCGGAATAGAAGATCAGCCTGCCTTCCCGAGATCGACACTAAGATGACACCAAACTGCAACATCGAAAAAAACGACAAACTGCACGTAAGACACCCGCCCCCCCAGCGGAGGACACCGGTCCTTTGTGCAAAATATCGAGAAAAAGGTGATTCTGGTGAGTTCTGAAAGAAAATTCCCAAAAAAGACCAAGCCCCATTCCACCAACGCCAGCGATTGGAGCCTTCTTAGTCAGGAAAACGGTTTCGGTCAAAGGTGATCTTTCCACTTCTGGACGATATAGGGGGATTCGCAGGGGGCTGAAAAATTCACTACAATCAGTGGATGTTAGCCTCTCTGAGGGCATAACTTATTGATCGTCAAACGAGTTTTCCCTGAAGAGGTTTCGACGGTAAATCAGTCTCTTGGTTTCATTCAAGCGTTCTGTTCTCCAAATCCATATAGCACAAACTTCGATTTTCGACGCTTTTCATACGAAATCATCGCCTCTTCTCGGAGGTCGGGGATTGGGGATATAAGATCGAGGGAAGGGGCTGTTCTCCGGCCATTCCTCCTCTTTCACTTAGCTTGAAGTTTCTTTGTGAAAACGTGAACGCTGCCGGATGGGAGCTTCCCCCTTGCCAGAGCTGAAATTTTCTGGAATAGGAGTATAATTGTTCGCGAGGTGTTGGAGGCTGCGCGGAAGTTCGACAGCTTCCCGAGCCTCTCTGAAACAAAACACGAGAAAGGATGAATTTCTCACGATGCCCATTCCTACGCGAAGCCAATGCCTGGCCCTGATGGATCGGACTCAGATGCCGCCCCACATTCGAAGACACAGTTTTATGGTGGCTGAGATTGCGCTCTACCTGGCCCGCCGCCTGAACACCGACAGTATCCGGCTCAACCTGGAGCTTACGGAAGCGGCTGCGCTCCTTCACGACATCGCCAAGGCGCGCAGCATCGCAACGGGCGAGCGGCACGACGAACTGGGGGCAAGAATGCTCCATGACTGGGGCTATCCCGCCCTGGCGCCCATCGTTCAAGACCACACCACCATGGATTTCATACGGGTTCACGGTCCCGTCACGGAATCCGTGCTCGTCAACTATGCCGACAAGCGGGTCAAACATGATCAGGTCGTAACCATCGAAGATCGTTTCCACGATCTGGTGGAGCGCTATGCAAAGACCAGGGAATCCAAGGTGTATCTGCTGAAGAGATTGGATCTCTACCTGGTCCTGGAAAAGAAGATTTTCGAGCATCTCAACATAAGCCCTGCCGGGCGGGAGTTGATGCAATTGTCTCCGGACACACGGCCGGAACGAGAATGGAGCTATAATGAGCAGCAAGAGCTTGAGAGTGGCCTTACTGGCGGGAGGAAAATCCGCTGAACGGGAAGTATCTTTAAAAAGCGGCGAGCAGGTTTTTCGAGCGCTCGACAAGGAGCGTTATGAAATCAAGCGCTACGATCCCCGCGACGACCTGGCTCGGCTAGCCCGGGATGCCGCCGAGCTCGACGTGGCTCTGATCATCCTCCACGGCCGGTTCGGCGAGGACGGAACCATCCAGGGACTGCTGGATTCCCTGGGCATTCCCTACCAGGGAAGCGGCGTTCTGGGGAGCGCTCTTGCCATCAATAAGATCATCAGCAAACAGCTCTACATCCAGGCCGGCTTGCCCGTGGCTCCTCACGTGGTGGTGGACCGGCGTAGCCCGGAAGGCACACGGGAGATCCTGGACCGCCTCGGGCTGCCCGTGGTCATCAAGCCCGAGCACGAAGGCTCGAGCATCGGATTGAGCATCGTACGAAGCGAAGCCGACCTACCGAAGGCTCTCGAGGAAGCCTGGCGCTTCGACCGGCGCTGCATGGTGGAGCAATTCATTCCGGGCATGGAAGTCACCTGCGGAGTCCTTGGAAATGACGATCTTCAGCCTCTTCCCCTCATCGAGATCGTTCCCGGCGAGGGCTACGCCTTCTTCGATTACGAAGCCAAATACACTCCCGGGGCATCCCATGAAATCTGCCCCGCCCGCCTGTCCCCCGAACTGACCGCCAGAGCCCGGGATCTGGCCCTGCGCGCCCACCGCGCCCTCTACTGCCGAGGATACAGCCGAACCGATATGATCGTTTCCGGAAACGACCTCTTCATCCTGGAAACCAACACCATCCCCGGCATGACCGAAACGAGCCTATTCCCCCAAGCAGCGGCCGCAGCCGGGATTTCCTTTACAGCCCTTATGGACAGGCTCATCGAACTGGCGCTCGAAAAGTGAGGCCGCCGGTAGCTCTCTGAATTTGCCGAATGCCGTCATTTGGATTATATGTTGCCTCGTCAGGTTTCTTTTTTGTTTCGATGTGGGGGAATGAGTTTGATTTTTCGTGGTTTTCCATCGGAATAATGGTAAAAGACGTTTTTGGAGTTGCGAGGTAGCATCATGAATCACACGGGTTTTTTCAGGCGGGCGCCCAAGCTTAGTACGGCTCGCTGGGTTGTTCTTTTGTTTTCCGCGGTGGCGTTGTGCCTGGTTCTAGTGGGGGGCCTGGTTTTATCTGCGTTCTACATCCAACTGGATCGTTCTCTTCCGAGCACCAAATCGCTCAAGAATTACCGGCCTGCGCTCGTCTCCAGCATCTATGCGGCTGACGGCAGCCTCATCGGGGAATTCTACGCGGAGCGCCGCTACATCACTCCTCTTTCCGAAGTGCCTCAACACGTTATCAAGGCTTTTCTGGCCGCGGAAGACGTGAGGTTCTACGAGCACGGCGGGGTTGATCTGGCGGGGATTGTTCGAGCCTTTCTCAAGAATCTGCAGGCAGGGGAAATCGTTCAGGGAGGGAGCACCATCACGCAGCAGGTGGTGAAGTCTCTTTTGCTGACTCCCGAAAGGACCTTTATCCGAAAAGTGAAGGAAGCGATTCTTGCTTACCGCATCGATCATGCTCTGAGCAAAGATGAAATCCTGTATCTTTATTTGAACCAGATCTATTTCGGGTCCGGCGCCTACGGAGTGGAAGCGGCGGCGCGAACCTACTTCGATAAGCACGTACAGCAGTTGAGCCTTTCGGAAGGGGCGTTGCTGGCGGGCCTTCCCAAAGCGCCCAGCCGTTTTTCTCCCTTTCATAACCAGGGGGCGGCCAGCGAGCGCCGGCAATACGTGCTTCAGAGAATGGCGGAAGTGGGGTTCGCCTCCTCCGAAGACATTCACAAGGCTTTTGCGGAGCCGGTCAAGCTGACCAAGCCCAAGCACTGGACACTGAAAGATTTCGATTCCTTTACCGAAGAAGTCAGGCGGCAGGTGGAAGCCCGCTACGGCCGTGACGGGCTCTACAAGGAAGGTCTCGCCATCTACACCACCATGGACCCCAATGCCCAGCAGATTGCCGAAAAAGCTCTGGATCAAGGGTTGCGGGAGCTCGACAAGCGCCACAGCCGGTATCGGGGAATTCACGTGAATGTGCCCAGAGAAGACTGGACGAACGCTCTGAAAGTCCTCGTGGACACCAACGGTGAGCTCAGTCAGGGCAAGGTGGTAGGCGCCATGGTGGTGAGCTTCGATCCCAAGACACGTGTATCTCAGCTCAACATGGGTAGCGCGCAGGGGAAGCTTCCCCCCTCCGGATGGGAATGGATTCACGCTTCCACCAAGCGCTCGGGACGGATGTTCCGCGTGGGGGATGTGATTCGTGTGCGGTTGGATAAGCCGCAAGACGACGGCAATTGGCTGACGATCCTCGAACAGGACCCCGGCATGGAAGGGGCACTGATGTCCATGTCGCCCGACACGGGAAGGGTCTTTTGCATGGTGGGAGGGAGGAACTTCGAAAAGAGCCAGTTCAACCGTTGCACTCAGGCCCTCCGCCAGCCCGGGTCGGCCTTCAAGCCCATAATCTATTCCGCCGCCCTGGACAAGGGCTACAACGAGATCTCGACGCTGGTGGATTCTCCCATCGTCAAAGACGACCACAGCCTGCGCGGTCCCTGGAAGCCTTCCAATTACGATCATCAGTTCTGGGGACCCATATCGCTGCGAAGGGCGTTGGTTCATTCCCGAAACGTCGTGACCGTGAAGCTCCTTGACGCCATAGGAGTGGATTACGTGATCAATTACGCCAAGCACCTGGGTATCAACTCGCCCCTTTCTCCCACTCTGGCTCTGGCCTTGGGTGCTTCCGGCGTTACCCTCTGGGAGCTCCTCTCGGCCTATTCGGCGTTCGCCGACCAGGGAGAGCGGGTGGAGCCGTATCTCATCGAGAAAATCCTGGACCGCAGCGGCAACTTACTCGAACAGCACGAGGTTCGCCGGGAAAGCGTAATCTCGCCCCAAACGGCCTATATAATGACCAACCTCCTTCAGGGAGTCATCGAGGAAGGCACCGGCCAGCGGGCCAAGAAGCTCGGAAGGCCGGCGGCGGGGAAAACGGGGACCACCAACGAAATGAAAGACGCCTGGTTCGTCGGGTATACGCCCAACGCCCTGACGGGGGTCTGGGTGGGCTATGACGACCACAATATTTCCCTGGGAAAGGGTGAAACGGGTGGCATGGCCGCCTGTCCCATATGGCTCTATTTCATGGAAGAATTTCTGAAAAATCAGCCCCTGCTGGCCTTCTCCATCCCCTCGGGAGTGGTGCTCGCCAAGGTGAGCGGACACTCGGGCTCTCTCGACGGGGGCGGCTCCTATGCGGCGTTCTCGGGCGCGGTCCCGGCCAATGCCAATCCGCCTCGGGACGGGGCGGATACATCGACTGCTTCCGGAGGCCATGTCCCCGGGCCCACGGGCTCTTCCGGGGCTGAGGCTTCATCGCCCTCGGAATCGTTTTTCAAGTCGGATCTTTTCTGACAATACCTTTTCACTCGATTATGAGCTTATTTCACCGCGGAGACGCGGAGACGCAGAGAAGAGAAAAAAGCTAAACAAAGCTCCCGTCTTCTCTGTGTATCCGCGTCTCTGCGGTGAAACAAACACCTTTTCGACCTAAGAACTGCATAAGAGGCGCGAAATGCAGCGTTATTTCGGAGCCCAGGGGCTTCTTGCTCAGAAGGTAAAGGGATTTGAATTTCGGGCTTCCCAGCAGGACATGGCCCAGGCCGTCGCCGAGTGCATCGGCGGGCAAGTGCCCCTTCTGGTAGAGGCCGGCACCGGCACGGGAAAGACGTGGGCCTATCTTATTCCCGCCCTCGCGAGTGGTAAGAAGGTCGTGGTTTCCACCGGTACGAAGACCCTGCAGGACCAGATCCTGGACCACGATATCCCCTTCCTGAAAAAGCTCTTTTTCCCGGGAATGCATGCGGTGTGCCTCAAAGGCCGGAAAAATTACCTCTGCCGGCGCCGCTTCCGTGAATTCGCCTATCAGCCGACCCTGTACAACAAGGAAGAAACGAAGCTCTTCCGGCGCTTTCAAAAGTGGGCCGTCCGCACCCAAACCGGGGACCGGGCCGAAATCGACTGGCTCCCCGATCACTTCCAGACGTGGAACGAAGTGAGCTCGAACAGCGAACAGTGCCTGGGACAGCAGTGCGAGGACGTCTCCCGGTGCTTTCTGACCCGGCTGCGCATCGAAGCCTCACGTGCCAACCTTCTCGTGGTGAACCATCATCTCTTCTTCGCGGACCTTGCTCTCAGGAAGAAGACTCTCGGAGAAGTCATTCCCGAATACGACGCCGTCATCTTCGATGAAGCCCATCAGTTGGAGGACATCATCGGGAGCTATTTCGGAGTGCAGTTCAGCAACCTCAAAGTCTATGAGCTGATGCGGGACCTGTTGCGGGAATGCAAGAAGGACGCAAAGAAGAGCAAGAATTTCCTGGAGATCCAGAACATAGGGCAGCAGTTGGATACTCTTTCCCGCCTGTTTCATCATCACCTCTACAAACCCCGTGGTATTCAGGGACGCTTCACGCTGAATCTCGAAGAGGCGGGGGTCGAATTCGTTCGAACCTGCCGGCAGACGGGCCACGCCCTCGATCAGTTGAGCTCTCTCCTTCAGGCGTCTTCGGAGGCTCATCCCGCCTTCGAATCCTTTCAGCGCCGAACCCTGGAGCTGAGCCACGCTCTCCGGGAAATCCTCACACAAAAGGATGATTCTCTCGTTTACTGGTTCGAGGTGACCCCGCACGCGGCCTTCGTGTACGGGACGCCCATCGAAGTGGCCTCCATCTTTCGGGAGCGCTTGTTTCCGAAAACGCCGGCGGTGGTCTTTACTTCGGCGACTCTTTCCGTTGCGGGCTCTTTCGATTTTCTTCGCCAGGCCCTCGGAGCTCCCAAAGAAAGCCGGGAAAAGCTTTTGACTTCTCCCTACGCCTATGAAGAACAGGCGATCCTGTACGTGCCGCCGCCCGCCCGTTTCCCGTCGCCTCAGGATTCGGGCTTCTGCGCCGACGTGGTGCGCGACGCCCTGGAAATTCTCACCAAAACGCGGGGACGCGCCCTCTTCCTCTTTACGAGCTACCGGCACATGAACGAAGTCTATCGGCAGTTGGGGGATCGCCTTCCTTATCCCATTCTCGTGCAGGGCCAAAAGCCCAAGCGGGTGCTTCTCGCCGAATTCAGGGAAAAGATCGATTCAGTCCTGCTGGCAACCAGCTCCTTCTGGCAGGGTATCGATGTGCCGGGTGAGGCCCTGAGCTGCCTTCTGATCGACAAGCTTCCCTTCGAAGTCCCCGACGACCCTTTAATCGCCGCCCGCATGGAGCATCTCAACAGGCAGGGGAAAAGCCCCTTTTTCAACTATCAGGTCCCGAGAGCCATCATTCAATTGAAACAGGGTGTGGGGCGGCTGATCCGCTCTTCCAACGACCGGGGGATCATTGTCATCTTCGACGTACGGCTGTTCACGAAGAGCTACGGACGTCTTTTTCTCAAAAGCCTGCCGCCGTGCCGGGTTGTGCATGGCATGGAGCACATCGACGCCTTTCTGTCCGCTCGGGAGCTTATAGACGAAAATACTCTGAATATGGAGCCGCCCTTCTAAAAGCATATTATCAACAGGCTCGAAATAGGCTATTATCAGCTTGATGTATATGCTTTTCCTTATGTACCGATGTTGAGCCCAGTGTCCGGTGTCATTTGTTTTCCGTTCGAGCGATTCTTTTTTCCCGATTTACGAGAATTATGAGCAAAAATCGTTTTGGAGCGGAGTGTCAGTCATTATCTTATTCAAGGAGACCTCACGGCGAAGAAGGTAGCGATGAACGGAGCTTTAAAGGAGGATTTTCCGCGTACATGAGTTGAGCGGCTATTGAACGGGCATGTGTGCCCCATGGGGAGAAACGGGAACGACACTCGTGAGAAAAGGAGGAAGGTATGGAAAAGAAGATACTATTGGCAGTGGATGGATCGGATAAGGGTTTCAGTGCGGTATCCATCGTAGCCAACCTCTTGAAGGACCAGTCCGATCTGAATCTTGTGGTCTTCCATTGTGTCCAACAACTTGCACGCCTCTATCCGGGAGAGCTCTGCGAGATCGAGGAAACATCCTTGAAGCTGCCGGCCGGCGAACAGGAAAAGGCAGGAAACGCTGTTCTCCAGGAAGCGTACCGTATTCTCGTTGAAGCCGGTGTCCCGAAATCCCGAATCCAGCTCAAGCTGAAGACCGAGAGCACTGATCCCGCCCGGGACGTTTTGGCGGAGGCGGAAGCCGGCGAGTATGCCGCTATCGCTCTTGGCCGCCGTGGACGCAGTCAACTGGAAACGCTCCTGCTGGGAAGTGTATCGAGCAAAGTGGCCCAGTATGCCACGCACAAGACAGTCTGGATCGTGGACACTCCGGTGCACCAGACCCAGAAGGTTCTGGTGGCGATGGAGGGCGCTCCGGATTCTCGAACCCTTACACAGTACGCGGCGGATATGCTCGCCAAGATCCCACAGCTCGAGTACACCTTCCTGCATGTCATGCCGCCCGTGCCTCCCACCTTCTGGGACGACGGCCATATCCTGGCTTCGACGGAGCAGAAGGACCGGGAGTCCCGTATCGACAGGTGGCGAGCCGACTGGACGCAGCGGGTCGAAAAATTCCTGGCGGAAGCACGCTCGTCACTGGTTGCAAGGAAAGTCCCCGGCGATAAGGTGGAAACGCTTATCCTGCCTGCAAAGGAAGGCATCGCCCGCGATTTGCTCAACGAAGTCGATGAGCACAAGTTCCAGGTGGTGGTAATGGGCAAGAAGAGCTTCCACGAAAGAAAACCTTTCCTCCTTGGCAGCCACGCCCAGAAGATTCTCCAGAACGCCAAGGGAGCCATCCTCTGTCTGGTCGATGGCTGATTTTTCATTGCCTCCGCTCCCTCTCCCGATTCCCTCTCTGGCCGGGAAGCGGAAGGCAGGCCTTTTAACTCGACAGCTTTTACCTGACAATAGGGCCGGGCGGAAGCAACGCACGCCGCACTGCTTCCCCCGGCTTCCGCCGTCATAAGGGCGGAATTCTCGAGCACGCCCCGGAGCGACACAATCGACACAACCATCGCGAGACTTCTTCGAAGAAAAAGAAAGGGCCTGAATTTGATTACCATCGGAGCGAAAGAAGCAGATCGGATACGTGAGTGGAACGTCCTCGATACTCAACCGGTATCCCTTCGCTTTGTGAAAACCACGGATGCAAGGAGCAAGCATATCGAGTCGTTTCTGGAAGCTCTGGCACGGATGGCTCCGCGGGTGAGCGTGGTTACGGAAAAAGGCGGCGAAGAAGATCTTCCCGGTTTTTACGTGGGAAAAGCCGTTCATTACCATGCCGTTCCCGTCGAGAACGAGTTGGCCCCCTTTCTGGAAATGCTCTCTTTGCTGAACACTTCTCGACAAGAATTGCCCCTGCAAGCTCTCCGGCACCTCGAAGCCCTCCAATTGCCCGCAGAGCTCAAGCTCTACGTCACACCTCAATGCCCCTTCTGCCCTGGGGCCATCCGGGAGATCGTTCCTCTCTCCTTTGCCAATCCGCTTCTCGAGGTCAAGGTGATCGACGGCCTTCTATTTCCCGAACTGGCGGGACGGGACGGAATTCGGTCGGTTCCCACGCTCATCCTGGATGATCAGTTGCGGTGGACCGGCTCCATGGACAGGCAAGAAATACTGGAAGCCCTCGTCCATCGGGACCCTTCCCGGCTGAGCGCAAAAGCCCTCAAGGAAATCCTCAAAGACGGCAGCGCCGACCGTCTTGCCCGGATGATGCTGGAGCAAAATTGCATTTTTCCGTCGTTCCCGGATCTCCTGAGCCACCCCGACTGGTCCGTGCGCCTGGGAGCCATGGTGGTGGTCGAGGAGCTGGCCGACCAAAACCCGAAATTGGCGCTGGAGCTGGCGCCACTTTTGTGGGAACGGATTGAGGATGTTGATGGACCGGCCCGAGGAGACATGATCTCCATCTTCGGCCTTCTGGGGTCCAAAGAATATATTCCGAGACTTGAAAACCTCTTGACCGCTGAAAACGATGAAGGAATGCGTGAGGTCGTGGAGGACACGCTCGAAAGGCTTCGCGCTCCCAGTATTTGATTCACGGCTTCACCGCACTTCAACCCTTGATTTGCCAGAAAAAAGGAAGGGCTGGTAGTGGTGTTCGCAGACACCTTGCTTTGTCTTATCGCGTTTCTGTATAATGGAAGCATGATGAACAATACAGCGTAGGAGAAGTCAATATGGCGACACTGACCGCACAAGAAGTCTTCACGGAAACTGTTCGAGCCCTACCACCGAGCGAACGGCTTCGTCTCGCAACGTTGATCTTACAGGAACTGGCACAGTCAGAGGTGACGGTCGTAGAGCGGTGTGATGCGTGGAGTGAACAAGATCAAAGAGACTTAACTGCCGCATCATTAAAGTACGCGGCAGAGCTCTACCCAGAGGAGCAGGAGCTTGTTTAATCCGGGCGATGTGGTGGTGATTGACTTCCCTGGCGTGACTGGTGTCAAACGCCGGCCAACGGTTGTAATCTCCTCTCCCACCTATCATGCCTCGCGTCCTGATCTGGTAGTCTGCCTCATTACAAGTCAAACCTTTGCAACTGGTCCTACAGATTACGTATTGCAGGATTGGGCACAGGCAGGTTTGCGAGTCCCATCAGTCTTTAGGAGCTTTTTCGCTACGCTACCGCCCACTACCCATCCCATGCTCGTCGGCCATTTGTCGGACCGCGATTGGCAGGGGGTATGTTCATGCGTAAAAAATGCTCTGGCCCCTTTATCGACCTCAGAGCCATGTCCATGATTCCTTGTATTTTCCGATGCAAATTCCACATGCAATCCCTTGTCCGAAAGGCTATAAAGAGATTACTAATAATCTCCGGGCCAGTTAACGATCATTGTGGATGAAGGTTGGATAATCTCATGGTGCCCTTTATCGGTGTTCCAGTTGCAGGCATAGCGCTCTATTGGGGGGAGGCCATTCCCGATACCTCTCCGGATGAGAGAAGGAGGCCGACAGCGAAACCGGTCCTCCGGAGGTAGAAAGGAGAAATGGAGCCATGGCACAGCAAGCTTCAACGTCAGGTCCCGGCATGAAGATTCTCAATGTCGTCTACAAAGGCTACAAGGATGGGTCCATCGATTTTCTCGGTGATCAGATCGAGGCGGTCACTGGATACGGTCGCTTTGACTTCAGCTCTAAGGGCCTGAAATGGACGGACATCATATTGGAGGAGGACAGGAAGTCGTCAAGGGAAGTTTTCAAGAAGGCTCTGAAGGGCGACAGAACGTACATGAGAGAATACCGTATCAGGGCCAGGGACGGACATATCCTGTGGATTCAGGAATGGAGCCAGATCATCAGCGACGAAAGCGGGGAAGTGGATTATGTGACCGGCATTCTCATCGATATCAACGAGCACAAAATCGCCGAGCTGGCACGGCTCAAGTGCGAGCAAAAGACCGGGAAATATCTTACCTTTTCTCTGGCCGGCCAGGAATACGGTATCAGCATTCTGAAGGTCAAGGAGATCATCGAAGTGCTCCCCATCACTCCGATCCCTCAGACGCCCGATTACGTAAAAGGGGTCATAAACCTTCGAGGCAAGGTGATCCCGGTGGTGGACTTGAGGCTCAAGCTGAATTTGCCTACCAATGCCTGCAATGAGCGCTCGTGCATCATAGTCGCGGAAGTGAGCAATGGCTCCCACACTTTGCTCAGCGGAGTGATCGTCGATTCGGTATCCGAGGTCCTTTTCATCAAAGGGGCGGACATCGAAGATGCTCCCCAGCTTATCGCAGGCCTCAATACGGCGGATTCCATCCTCGGGATGGCCAAGATTGAAAAGAGTGTCAAAATTATTCTCGATATCGATACGGTGTTGCGCGACTTGGAGATCGCTGGTCTCGCAAAGGCGGCGTAGGCACAGGATCGAACCCTTTGTTCTTGGCAATCGTCTTTAAAATTGACTTTCATGCTTCGTTGTGGCTGCCAGGCCATGGGCCGTTATCGGTAATCCGGCCCAACGCTATGCTCACAGCATGTTCTCGGAATACCGTAAGGATCGGCGACTCTGCTTTCCTCCAAGCCGGTTCAGGAGCACGCTTTCTCCATCGCCTCCGCTTCGGGAGTGAGGGAGAAAACGTGTATGCAGAGGGAAGATTTATCGAGGAGTAACGAAAACATCTTCCAACGTCCCGGCATCCAAGAGATTTTCCCCCCACGCATCCAGTTCGGAAACACTGGCTGTATCGACACGCTGGAGGACCTCGTCGGGTAGAGCCCCGAAACGCTTCTTCATCTGGCGCTTGAGCATTTGGGCTCTTCCCTCCTTCATTCCCTCTCGTTTCCATGCCTCGGTCCAGTTTCTAGATCGTTCCGCCAGCATACTTCTCACCTCCTGCAAATTGCGCACTTCGGGCAATTCCACCCCCGGAAGCCTTCCGGGAAGCAGCACTCTCCTGATCCAGACGGTGAACGCCCGCCGCAAGGAGCCCTGTTCTTCCGCATCCAGCCAGATAACCAAGCATTCCACCACCCGCTGGATATCTTCGGGTGCGCGGCTGTTTTCCATCCGAAAGAGCGCCGCGGCAAGGTTTCTCAAAGGCTCCAGGGCGCCTTCGCCATACGCTCCCTCGTCCAACACAAGGTATTTCATCGCGGGGCGATAGATCTCCAAGCCTATCGGGGCTTCCTCGATCAGCTCTTCCACGGAAAGCAGGGCATTCCAACGGGGCTCTCCATTGTAGAGAACCAGGGGCAGCACCGGCGAAAGCTTTTCTCCCGCCTTCACCCACCCGCTTTTTATCAAGTCCTGGTAGAGAAGACTCACATAAGCCATGATCCGGACCGCCATGAAAGGATCGATGCTCGATTGAAACTCCAGGAGCAAATAGACATAGAGCCAGCTTCCGCGAAGCCGCACCCGCCAGACTATGTCATACTCCCGGTCCCGCAGATCATCACTCACATAGCTTCCGCTCACCTTCTCCAGGGTTGGGAAGTCCACCTCCTTCACTCATTCTCCCTCCACGAAGCCGCTGATCAGGTCCCTGACCATTTCGGGGTGGGAGAAGAGGTGCTTGTAGCTCCCATCATGGTCGGCAGCCCATCGAGCAGCCGGCTTTTTTCGCTTCGCTTTTCGCACAGGTCTTTTACGCATCAGCCCTCACTTCTTCGCCCGGCGAGTGAGCCGGCTTATTTCTTTCGTAGAGTCCCTCAACATGCCACTCTTTGGGGAAATTCATCTTGCGCCTGCCTCATGGAAGCTCATGCCGCGGTCCACAGCCGCATAAATCCACTTTAGCCAAGGCTATCACCCTATTTTATCAACTGCCGGAGAAATACTACAACATATTTCAGACCGGGGACCGACGCATAATACTGCCTGTCAAAAAGACCGCATATCCTGGACAGTGTATTTTTTCAGGCTACTCACATAAGGCGGGACACCTTGAACGGTAGGGCGGGGTTGCGTCCCCGCCACGCTCACGGCTCACCAAGCTTGGCGAGTTGCGAGCGTGGCGGGGA
>Ga0074199_1000248_pt1 | contig 103784 bp, 86 predicted proteins | sample EPASupsiteSAE347_FD_64528 | JGI IMG/M metagenome (GOLD analysis project Ga0074199, IMG submission 64528) | Bioremediated contaminated groundwater from EPA Superfund site, New Mexico - Sample SAE3-47 | ecosystem: Environmental > Aquatic > Deep subsurface > Groundwater > Contaminated ...
CATGCTTGCCCTCGTGCGGTATAAGATCATGTTTGAGGATGGAAGCTCGCTGTTTCTTGCAGCATGCGAAATGCGGCAATTGCGCTCATCGGAACTGGCTGAAGTCGGGGCGCTTGAACCGATGCAGAAAGACAACCAGGAATACGAGCGCGCCTTCCGCCGTGTCCTGGAGGAGATGAAGCCCGAAGAAATCGATAAGGAAATTATCCGCCTCCGCTTTAACGATAACTTGTCGCAAGACAAGATCGTTGCAATGCTGCGAAAGCAGAAACGGGGCAAGTCCAAACTGTATGTCGGAAAAGTCATTGGGGAATTCAATAAACGATTGGAGATGCATGGATTAAGACGAAAGCATCGAGTGACGGGACAGGGGATCCAAAAGGGAGAACGATACAAGGTGAATCAGACGGCAATAAACACGGCGGAAGTTGACAATAGGACGCCCGACAAGAAGCTTGAACTTGATGAAATCCGAGGCTACTTGAGGCAATGGCCTGAATTATCCGAAAGTGATCGTAAGACAGTCCTGGATGAATATCCTGAGATAAAAAGATACTTGGCACGAGGGAAAAAAGACGGTTTTGAAATACTGAATGGTGAGATAGAATCTTTAGAAGAAAAAAACTGACCGGAAACCGATAGATAAGTTTTGGTTTCCTCTTGATTGATGGGGGCGCGGATAGAACCGCGCCCCTTTTTTTTTAGATGTGAAAACCATTTTTCTTCATTTAGTAGAATGGAAAAAACAAAGGTGAAAAATGGAAAAAATGATTAATCTAAAAATCGAGCTGGTCAAGCGAGACTGGCGGCACCGCGATTTAGCTACCCGCTTGCGTGAACAGGGTCTCGACATTGACACGGATGATATAAGCCGACTTATCGCTGGCCGTTGGGATCCGCCGGAAAACGTTAAGAAAGCAATTGCGGGGATTCTGAACCGCCCGACCTACGAGATTTTTGCGCCCGGGGTGATTTCATGATGCCGATCACACAGGCTGCTGGAACCGGGGTTCTCAAAACCGACCCATCTCTCTCGGTTGAGGACCGTGTTGTATATGCAAGGGCTTGGCGTTTGCCCACCGCAGAACTCCGCCATCGGCTGGATGCTCCTGCCGCAGTTGAGCGTGACCATTCTGTCCCGTCGCCAGCCCGGCTCATTCGCCGTAATGAAGTGGCCGAGCGGTTAGCCTCTTCAATCCGGTCGGTCGACCGTTTGGCGCAACAAGGAATTTTGAAAAAAATACGATTTCCTGGTCGCATCCGAGCGATTGGATTTCGCGAGGCGGATGTGATCGCCCTGATCGAAGGACAATCAGCCGGGAAAAGGAGTGCGATATGAATTTGTGGCAACAGATCCTTGGCGGGCTTCTTTTTAATGATGGAGCGCAAATAATATGACGGACCTGAAGGCAAATAATTCATCACTCATTCAAGCTGAAAATCAACAGCTCAAGCTGTTTGGCTCCGACCAAATGGATGCCGCGTTTTTTGCTTACGAAGAATCAGTTCCCACTCCAGAATTTACCGGCGAGCGTCTTTTCAAAAATAAACCTGAAGTCTATCACTCAATCACAGCGCTGAGCGCTGAGGGATTAGGCGTCAAGCGGATCGGAAGAATCCTTCATGTCAGTCCGAATACGGTCTTGGCCGTGCGGGCCCGCGAACCTGAAAGTATAGATACAGAGAAAAGAAGAATAGCGCGTCTATCACGCGAAGGCGCGCGAATGTGCGTTGAAGGAATCGTTGAGATGTTGTGTGATCCTGTTCAGATCAAGAAGATAAGCGTCAAGGACCTCGGTATCGTGTTTGGAATCTTGGCGGAGAAGCATGAATTGTTATCTGGATCGCCAACGGCCCGGCTCCAGACGATCGGCGATCCCAACGCCGTCGGCATCCTTGAACACATGCGCTGGGCGAAGGAAGAATACGAACGGAGAATGGATTGCGCCGCAAGAAAAACGGAGCAAAGAACCGCCGCCGAAGCGGATCCGGACACGGATGAAGAGCCGGCGATCGTGGCGCCCGGGCCCGTCCAGCGCAAGCCGATTGCGCTCTTGGAGGCGCACAAAGGAACCGTAGGGCAGACGCCCCACCGCACTGACGAAAACCCTGCAAACATTGATCGGAATGATGCGGCTGATTCAACGTCGAATAACACTATTTTACCGAAAGCCATAAGTCATTCAGAGCAAGGCGCTAAACAAATATGATTGGTAGACATAACTTTTATTATGGGGCCTGCCTTCCACAGAATTCAATGCATGAATGGCATGGATTTCCAGACGACGGCGCTGGACCAGACACGATCCAGTGTAGAGCGCCGGCGCCAAGCAAACCGGATCAGAGAGGCGGGCGGGGGATCATCACCCGCACCACTTTGCTGAAATCAATAATCGGTTCACGCCTCCCAGAAAAAAAATTAAAGGAGGGAAGACAGAAGATGAAGATCAACTTTCTGAAGGCGGTGTGTGGAACGGAGCGCGAGCAGGAAGCCATTGAGGACATTCCAAAATTTCAAAAAATTCCGCACCAGGGGACTTCTCCGGCCAGCCGCGAACAGAAGCGGCAGAGATTCGCCAGGCGGATCACAAGGAGGAATCACCGATGAAAAAAACCGCAGAATTCAACCTGACAGAAGAGAACGTAGCGGACGCCCTGGGATTGACCAGGGAAGCCGTAAGACAACTACGCGCCGATGAACTCTATTTGGACGAGGACTTCATAAACGAATCCGGCCGCGGGATCTTCTATGCCACTTCCGCGATCGAGAAGCTCCGCCTGTTCCTCAAAAAAAGCGCCGCGCCGGGCGCAAAGCTGGGCGATATTGCGATCCTCAACATCATTCCCGCGGCGGCCGCCAGCGACAAGCCCACGGTCATTCTGGATGCCGTGGTAACGAAGATTTACCCTCATAACCTTCACTTCCTTGAAGCGCTTTTAGGTGGCCAGCCGATCACGGTCCGGGTGAACAGCAACGCCAACTTCATCCCGGAAATGGTCATTCCTTCTCGAAACCTGTCAATGAAAAACCCGCGCCTCTATGACTTCATAGGGCGCTGTCCGCGAGGAAGGGGGACTTGGTGAAAACAATCAGCAGAGGCAACGGAAATTGGCGGCCCTGGTGGGTCGGCAAGACGATGAAATGTAACGAATGCGGCCAGATCATTGAGCTGGAGGCCGGCGACGAGAATCTGGCCAATATGTTACCGCCTCAGACGGAAGATGGTGTGGCCATCCGGTGTGAACGCTGTGGAAATCTGGTAACGCTGAAAAGACTGAAAAAATGAGCATAGATATAAAAGAGGGGTGGATTGCCGTGCATCGTTCAATGCGTAAAAATCCACGGTATAAAAAAAACTCCGCCTGGGTCCATGTGTGGCTTGAACTGCTTTTGCTGGCAACCCATTCACAAAAGGAAACGATATTCAAGGGAGAGAAAATCACCCTTAACCCGGGGCAACTTTTAACCGGAAGGAAGGCAATTTCAGCGAACACGGGGGTAAGCGAATCTTGCGTTGAGAGAATGTTAAAAACCCTAGAAAACGAACAACAAATTAAACAAGAAACAAGCAATATAAACCGCTTAATAACAATACTTAATTGGAACACCTATCAATTAAACGGACAACAAAACGGACAACGGGCGAACAACCAGCGGACAACGGGCGAACAACCAGCGGACACATACAACAATGAAGATAATGATAAAGAAAGTAAAGAAGAGGAGGTCGAGCTTCCACCCCCGCCGGATGGATTGCTTTCGCAAGTGAAATGGATCAAGGAGATCCGGAAGGAGTTTGCGGCCCTACGCGACGTGGACATATCGAACGCGCTCACCGGATGCCCGGACGAAGAAGCACGGAAGGCCGGAATGCGCGATTTTGGCCGGGACATGATCGCAACTTTGGGACCATTGCCGCCAATTCCGACGAAAAAATTGCGCGGCTATCTTTCCCTGGCGGAAAGAGAACGCGCGAAAACAACCGCCCCAGCCGGCGGCAGGACGCCAGGGATTGAAAATCTATCAGCCGAGGAAGTTATTGAACGAGCATCTGACGCTTTAGCAAGGAAAGGAATTTAATCAATGGATGGAAATGAAATCAAGGAACGTCTGAATCAACGGGCGGAGAGTGTCTGCGCCTACTTGTTGCCGACCGGGAAGAAGGACGGCGCTGAATGGGTATGCGGCGACGTAACCGGGACACCGGGGACAAGTTTGCGGATCCACTTGAGCGGCGCGAAGGTTGGATATTGGGCGGACTTTCAAGCATCCGATCAATACCGCGGCCGTAATCTTCTTTCGCTCTGGATGGCGGTCCGGAAGGTCCAGTTTGTCCCGGCCATGAAAGAGGCAATGGACTTTTTGGGGATGAAAGAAGACCGCGGCTGGCGGCGTGTCAGTGGTGAGACGCATTTTGCGAAAGAAGCCGCGAAGGCGGTTGAAAAGGCGCCACCGGCGCCGGCAACTCCGCCGATAAATCTTGACCATGAATATGTGCCGTTGCGGAAGGACGGCAAAGTGTTCAAGTGGCTGACCGAGACACGAAAAATTCCACCGGCTGTGCTGGAGTTATACAAGATCGGTGAAAGCCAGGAAGGAGATTGTGTTGTATTCCCCAGCTTCACCCAGGATGGAAAACTGAACAGTCTGAAGTTCAGAAATATTCTGGACAAAAGCAAGATGTTCGTTCTCCCGAAGGGCGCTCCTAAAATGCTGTTTGGGATTCAGGCAATCCCCACCGAACAATGCGACTTGTTCATCAGCGAAGGAGAATTAGACGCTATGACACTTGCGACCTACGGTTTCCCGGCGGTGAGTGTTCCGTTCGGAGCGAAGTGGCCCGGATCCGACGGTAAGGATCCGAATACGGAATGGATCAAGCACGATTACGAATGGATTGAAAAGTTTATTGAGGTTTTTCTGTGCCTGGATGCGGATGAACCTGGACAAAAAGCTACCGCGGCGCTGATCCCGCGGATCGGGCGGACCAGGTGTAGGATTTTGGACTATCCGGCCGGGAAGAAGGATCCGAATGAGTGCCTAGTGGCCGGCCTGAGTGAACAAGAATTTTGGAAGTTTATGAATGCGTCCCGCGATTTGGATCCGGAAGAGTTATTGAAACCTTCCGAGATTGAACAAGACATTTGGTTTGAGTTTTATCCGGACCTGAATGATAAGGCGCGACTTGGTGATCCTACGCCCTGGCCGGCACTGAAATTCACGTTTAATCCGAGCGAATTGACGATCTGGCACGGTTACAGCGGGAACGGCAAGACGATCCTGCTGAATCATGTGATGCTGGTTTTCGCCGCGTTGTGCGGGAAGAGCAGTTGCATAGCCAGTTTGGAATTTCCCGCGCGAAAGACATTCAAAAATCTTTGCCGGCAAGCAATGGGCCGCGGCCATCCGGCTTCCGCTGAGGAACTACATGATGTGATCCGGTGGATGGATAATTATTTTTGGCTCTACGCTCATATCGGCGAGACGACCGTGGAAGATGCGCTCTACGTTTTCCAGTATGTTGCGAAGAAATATGGCGTCCAGCATTTTGTCCTGGATTCGCTGATGATGCTGACCGAGATCGGCGGCGAAGAGTATGACAAGCAGAAGGCGGTGTGTCTGCGCCTGAAACAGTTTGCGACGGATTACAACGTCCACATGCACCTTGTCGCGCACAGCAAGAAGCCGGACAGCAAACACGATCCCGACCGATACCCTCCGCGCAAATATGACATATCGGGATCCGGGAACATTTCCAACGTGGCCGATAACGTGATTTGCGTGTGGCGCAACAAGGAAAAGGAAATGCAACTGGCTTCGGCTATTGACATGGACCGGGCGGGAGAAACGGAAGACGCACAAGCTCTGCGTAATAAATTTCTACAAAAAGAAGATGCGCGATTCATTATCCAGAAGAATCGGGAAACGGGCGAAGAGGTATGGCGGCGTCTTTGGTTTGATAAAGGGGATGAGGAGAGCTGGCAATACTTTGACGAGGACACGAAGGCGGCCGGCGCCGTGCAGTTTTGGAAATAATGAGGATGCAAACCCTTCGACGCGGCGCGAGAGCGCCTTGCTCAAGGCGATTTCGAGGAAAAAATCGTGAGAAAGCCGGAGAACAGAGAGAAGTTCAAAAAGATCATTGCGACCATGACGGAATTCTACGCGAAGCAGGATGCTAAAATGGTTGTGGAAGTCTTGGAAGAAGAGACAGTCAAAGCGAAGGAGCTGGCCATTCGATGCACTTCGTTAGCTCAGGACAGGGAGGCCCGGCGTGAGCTGAAACGGATACGGATGAAGGTGGAGGAACGGCTTAACGGGCAAGGAGAAGGCAATACATGAACGCGCAATGGGCCGCCTGTAGTGGTGGGGCCGTTTGTTCAAAAAACTGCTTTATATGTCACGGAATGAGAACGAAACAAGATTGGATTATCAAGATAAAAGCGAGTGCAGAATGATACCAGGAATTTCAGTAGGGCAATTTATCAGTTCGGTAGGTGTCGGTGCTTCCTTCGAGCAACCAGTGATATTTGTGGAGATAATTCCACGCAAAGTCGGTGATGTTATACGCGAATCCTTCGGTCAAGTTCCCAATTGTGGCCGACCTGTAAATAATTCCTACGGTTTCGAGTCCTTTCACGATGCCGTCATCAACGCGGAGGATATTGGCGCGCGTATCCTTTGCTATATAAAACCTAAGAATCTGCTTTTCATCTTCTGTCAGACAATTCAAGCGATCCGTGATATGCCGATAATAATTCCGTTTTCTCCTCCATTTTTTAATAAGATCGATTGCGTCACAAAAAAGAGTAATGGATAACAAAGATACGGAGGCGATGAAAATAATTGCGAGAATAGAGCGATAATTTTCTACAAACTGCGCCACGCTGAGTAGTTCAAGGAGTTGGCGGCTTGCAAACAAAAGAAAGGCGGAGATTGCTCCGAACATTACGAAATAACGTGGGGCGAGTTTCAGAAACTCAAGCATTACTTTGCCAATTCCGGTGATCAAGGCGATCATGACATTTGTGTGAATGAAAAGATTAACGAGAAGACGATTGTAAACTTACACCGAAACCAAGGATAAGTCAATACGACAAAACCGGACGAAGAGCGGATGGAGAAGGCAATCACAAAAGAATGGAAGATGGAATAGAAAGAGGCTGGCCAGATGAAGTTCTGTTTTGCGGGCTCCGGTATGGAGTGCCATTGATAAAGCGAAAAACTGATCCTGATATGATAGTCTGCCTTCTGCCGTGTTTTCTTGCCTTCGCCGGGTCTGAATGGCAGGTTTATTTCTCGCCTGATGGTGGGGCCGCAGATGCAATAGTGGTTGAATTGAATAAGGCTACAATACCGTCCTCGTTCAAGCCTACAGTTTTACATCCGCGCCCATAGCCAAGGTCCTGGTGGACGCGTACAAGCGGGGGGGGGGGTGAAAATCACGGTCATCCTGGACAAGGGCCAGAAAACGGCAAAGTATTCTTCCGCGGACTTTGTTTCTCACGCCGGGATCACGACGCTGATTGACGCCAAGCACGCAATCGCGCATAATAAGGTCATGGTGATTGACGGGCTGGTCCTGATAACCGGATCATTTAATTTCACGAAGGCGGCAGAAGAAAAGAACGCTGAAAACCTTTTGATAATCCGGGACAAGGAACTAGCCGACAAATACATCGCATACTTGAAGCTTCACGAAGCACATTCGGAAACGTATCAGAGAAAATAATCCATGGAGCCCGCCGATCCGGTCCCGCCGTGGGAATATCGCAAGGAAGAAAAGAAGTCTGCAAAAGTAACCGCCCAACAAGGGCAAAACGAAAGGAACACGCCATGACAATCGAAGAACGTCTGGAAAAGTTGGAACGTGAATTGACTGCTGTGAAGGCGTTTAACGAGGCAATGCTTGAGGAATATGCGCAGAAACGAATTGCGGAAGTTGTGCATCGGCTGGGTGTCCAAGCGAGGGTCGGACTGAATCAACGGATGAAAACAAAAGCGGGGAAAAAGGCCATTCAAGAGTTTTTTAGCCGTCCAGAAAATTCGGAAGCTAATTGCACCGACGTTCGATTTTAATACTGGCCGCCCGCGCTGATATGCCACGGCCCGGCGCCACGATCCCCGGCAACGCTCCAGACGTGCGCTTGGGATACACTTCCAGCGCCTTTCGCACCCCGGCCATGATAATATACCCCCCGGCAGAGATAGCCCGTTTTCGTCGTCAAGAACGTCATATTTAATAACGCGCTGGACATTTACGGGGGCATTACAGGAAGTAAAATAGGCAAACGAGGCGTTGAGAAAGTTTTACTAGAAGGCATTACCAAGAAGCAATTCCATCAATTCTAAGGAATGGTCATCTACACTGAAAAAATCGCATGATATAACTTTAAGGCCGACACTTTCGGCTTGTATCTGTTTTGTATCTGTTACTTGCCCCCGTTTTGACCGGACACAAAAAGACAGCAAATGCCAGAATAAGCCAGAATAAAAAAAGGGGCATGCGCTAAACCATTGATAACATTGATTATAACCGCTATTGCCCTTGATAATAAAGGAGGAAAAGCTGGTGCGCCTGGCGGGGGTCGAACCCACAACCTTCGGCTTCGGAGGCCGACACTCTATCCAGTTGAGCTACAGGCGCGTTAATAATTTAGATTTTGGATCTCCGATTTTTTCCGCCACCGGCGGATGCTACTCTGCGAAGTCCGCTACGCAGGGCGTAGAAGAGTCGCTACGACCTTCCTTCGCCCACCGAAGCTGGGCTTCGCGAAGGCGGAAGCACGAGCCAGCCTGCGGCTGGGGATTTTTAATTCCAAGTTCTTTCAAGCTTCTAAACTGTGGCCGGAGTTAAAAAGTTAATATTTTAAATATAAAATGACAAGGACGAACGTTTTTTAATTTATGGTCCTGTTCAAAAGCCGTCCGGGGAAGTTTTTTGCTTGCCTTCCAAGTCTGCATATACTATTTTTTTCAAAAAACACAATGATTAGCCCCGGGCTGATAAACAAAGATAGAAAGGAACTTAAGCATGATTATCCGTAAAATTTTTGGAATGGCTGTCATTCTTGCGCTTGGTGTGGCGCTCTGTTCCGCGGCGGAGAAAAAGGACGCCGCGGCGGCACCGGCTCCGGCCGGACAGATGTTTTCCACCAACATGCCCGGCGGACCAATGAAGCCGGCGCCTTTTTCCGCTGAAATAAGCGCGGATTTCATTAAAAAGGTGATGGAAACGAGCGCGCGCATTGAAGAATGCAAAAAGCAGATTGCCGAACGGCAGGCTTATCTTTATGAGTCCAACCAGCAGATAAAAGCCTATCGCAAGGAAATAATTGAGATGCAGACAAAAATCAACACGCTTCTGGAAGCGGACAAGGATCTGGCCGAACTGCGTCTTAATCGCGATATTCTCTGGACCACCATGCCGGTTTTGCCCAAGGCGCGCGAACAACAGATGGGGCCGGGCCCGCGCCTGCCGGGCGCAAAATAAAAATCCCGCCCGCTCTTTTTTTTGTGGCACGAATGTTTTGATATTGAGCGCAGGATCATTCTGCGGATGTGCTTATGAGCGGCGAAAATAAAAAAAACGCAGTCAATCCCGACCGGGAAAAAAACAATTCACGTCCGGAAGAAAAACGGCTTGTTCTTACCCGCGAAATTCTGCCGGACCGCCTGCCCATTATTCCCATCATCTCCCGCCCGCTTTTTCCGAAAATGGTTGTGCCGATGCTCGTTGACGACCCGAAAGGCCGGCGGGCGGTGGCGGATGTTCTTGAGGCGCAGGCAAAGTTTGTGGGCGTTGTCCTGGTAAAACAGCGCGAATCCCAGCCCGAAGCAGGGAGCATCAAGGCCAGCGATTTATACTCGGTCGGGGTGGTGGCCGAAGTTATCCGCGTCACCCAGCCCCCGTCTCCGGAAGTGCCCATGCAGGTGATGTTGGGCGTATTGGAGCGCTTCGTTATTGAAGAAATACTAACCGAAGAGCCGGCGATTGTGGCCAAGGTCAAGTATCTGCTTGAGACGGAAATGTCGGTCAACGAAGAATTAAAAGCCTATTCGGTGTCAATTATCACCTGCATCAAGGAGTTGATTAAATTAAATCCGTTGTTCAAGGACGAACTCAATCTTTTTCTTACCCGCGCCAATCTGAACGAGCCCGGGCGGCTGGCCGATTTTTCGGCGGTCATGACGACCGCCGGCGGGAACGAACTGCAGGAAATTCTGGAAACAGTCAGCGTCCGCCAGCGGATTGAAAAAGCGCTCATTCTCCTCAAGAAAGAGCTGGATGTCTCAAAAATCCAGGCCAAAATTAACCAGCAGATAGAGGAAAAACTTTCCAAACAGCAACGCGATTTTTTTCTGCGCGAGCAGTTCAAAGCCATTAAAAAAGAGCTCGGACTTGCCAAGGAAGGCAAGGAGGCCGATCTTGAGCAGTTCCAGGCGCGGCTCAAGTCGCTGGTTCTCACGGACGAGGCCAAGGAGCGGATTGAGGAGGAAATGAACAAGCTCAGCATGCTGGAGCCGGTCTCGCCGGAGTTCAACGTAACGCGCACCTACCTTGACTGGCTGACCTCTCTTCCCTGGGGCGTCTATGCCCCGGAGAATTACGATCTGAAACGCGCCGAAACCGTGCTGAACCGCGACCACTACGGGCTGGAGGACGTCAAGGAAAGGATTCTGGAATTCCTCTCGGTCGGCATTCTCAAGGGGAGCGTTTCCGGTTCCATCATCTGCTTTGTCGGTCCGCCGGGGGTCGGCAAGACATCGGTCGGGCAATCAATCGCGGCGAGCATTGGCCGCAAATTTTACCGCTTTTCGCTGGGCGGGATGAGAGACGAGGCGGAAATCAAGGGTCATCGGCGGACTTACATCGGCGCCTTGCCGGGCAAGTTTATTCAGGCCATGAAACTCTGCAAAAGTGCCAATCCTTTGATTATGCTTGATGAAGTTGATAAAATCGGCGCCAGTTTTCAGGGCGACCCGGCCTCCGCTCTGCTGGAAGTGCTTGACCCCGAACAAAACAAGGACTTCCTGGACCATTACCTTGATGTCCGCTTTGATCTTTCCAGGGTTCTTTTTGTCTGCACCGCCAATATCCTGGACACCATTCCGCGCCCGCTCCTGGACCGGATGGAAGTGATAAAATTATCCGGCTATATTCTTGAGGAAAAACTGCAGATCGCTAGAAAATATCTCATTCCGAAACAAGTCAAGGCCGGCGGCCTCAAGCCCGGACAGTTGACGATAACCAACGGCGCTTTGCGCGAAATTATTGACGGTTATGCCCGCGAGCCGGGGGTGCGCGGGGTGGAAAATAATATCAAGCGCATCTGCCGCAAGTCGGCCCGCCGGATCGCGACCGGCAAGGCACGGAAGATCGCCGTGGATGAACAGGATCTGCCGGAACTGCTGGGGAAAAGGATATTTTTAAACGAAGATCCTTTTAAACAACCCCATCCCGGAGTCGTCATGGGGCTGGCATGGACAAGTATGGGCGGCGAGACGCTTTACGTTGAAGCCACCAAGGTCGCTGCCGACAAGCCGGGTTTCAAACAGACCGGCCAGCTTGGCAATGTCATGGTGGAATCCTCGGAAATTGCCTATACCATGGTGCGGTCATATTTCAATGATAATCCGAATGCCAAGGGATTCTTTGACAAAAATTTTGTTCATCTGCATGTGCCTTCCGGGGCCACGCCCAAAGACGGTCCTTCGGCCGGTATTACCATGGCCTCCGCCCTCTATTCGCTCGCGATTGACAAGGCGATCAAGCCGAAATGGGCGATGACCGGCGAGTTAAGTTTGACTGGCTTGGTTATGCCGGTGGGAGGCATCAAGGAAAAAACTATCGCCGCCAAGCGTTCCGACGTGGTCAATATTATCTTCCCGGCCGCCAACAAGCGGGATTTTGATGAACTGCCGGCGCATATCCGCCATGGCCTGAAGCCTCATTTCGTGGAAAATTTTGACGACGTTGTCAAACTTTGCTTTGCATAGACAAAGAAAAATTATTTCTCACGGCGCGACCAGGGGCCGCGACCAAAGACGCTTCTCGCAATTGTCATTCCCGACTTGACCCGGCCTCCCGCCTTCGCGAAGCCCGCTCCGGCGGGCGCAGGAAGGTCGCAGCCAGAGGTTTTGCTACGGCGGAGTAGGCTCGGGAATCCATAATCAGAATAAGCGTCGATACACTGGATTTCCGCATTCGCGGGAATGACACGGTAGAGAGACAAAATAAATCAAAACGGAAGGAGATAATCATGGCGAAAGTATTAATTATTTATTATTCCCGTTCCGGCCATACGGCCAAAATGGCTGATATTGTTGCCGAGGGGGTGCGCGAATCGGGCGCGGAGCCCATGGTCAAGGATGTCGGGAAAGCAAAGGTTGACGAGTTGCTTGAGGTGGACGGCGTTATCATCGGGTCTCCGACCTACTACGGCACGATGGCCGCGGAGATTAAAAAATTCATTGATGACAGCGTCAAGCATCACGGCAAATTGGTCGGTAAGGTGGGGGGCGCGTTCGCTTCTTCGGGCGGCCTGGCCGGGGGCAATGAAACGACCGTGCTGGACGTTGTCAAGGCCCTCTTGATTCACGGCATGATCATTCCGGGGAATGTGGAAGGCGACCATTACGGCGCGGTGGCCGTTGGCGCTCCTGACAAGCGCTCCGCAGAGCAATGCCGTATCCTGGGCAAAATTGTCGGCAGTCTTTGTATCCGTTTGGCGGGTAAAAACTGACGGCATTTTAACGCGGGTTGTTATTTTCCAGGAATCAGGGGCGCTGAATGATCTTGCTGGATTCCAGCGCGATGACGATCAGTTTAGCGGCCGTGGCAAAATCGTCGTCTTTTTTGAAGAACCCCGCGACGCCGAGCAGTTCGGCTTCCTCCATGTCCTGCGAGGTGCCGTGGGCCGTAATCATGATGACCGGCAGGCGTTTATCTTTTTCCCTGATTTTGCGCAGGGTTTCAATGCCGTTCAAGCCGGGCATTTTCATGTCCAGATAAACAATCGTGGGCCATTCCCGCGCGATCATCGCCAGTCCTTCCTCGCCGCTGGCGGCGCCGGATACCTGGTAACCTTTGGCCTTGAGCCAGAACTCCATCGGCCGCCGGAATCCGTCTTCGTCGTCAATCAGTAATATGCGAATGTCTTTTGGTTCCATTTTTTCTCCCGGTGCATTTTTTTATCGTGGCAGGGTGAAGGAAAAAGTGCTGCCTTTGCCGATCTCGCTCTTGATCTGGATTTTGCCGCCATGTTTTTCCACAATTTCCTTGGCCAGGGGCAGGCCCAGTCCGGTGCCGTTGACTTGTTCAAATTTGTTGAAAATGCGCAGGATATCCTTTGACGCGATGCCGATGCCCGTGTCCGTCACGGAGACTTCAACCGGATCGCCGGCGCGCAGCGCCACCAGGATTTTGCCCTGGGCCGGCGTGAATTTCTTTATTTTTATAGGCAACCGGCTTTTATTCAGGTAAAATCAACGGCTAAAATATATATTGTCTAATGAGGAGGATCAAATCATGCCCAGCGCTGATAATCATTTAAATGAACCTTTAACCGTGGTGATTATGGGGGCTTCCGGCGATTTGGCGCGGACCAAAATAATTCCCGCCATATACGCGCTCTATTGCCAGGGGTATTTGCCCAAACGCCTGCATGTGGTGGGATATGCCCGCAGTGAATACAGCGATGAAGCCTTCCGTTTGAAGCTTGCCGAACATCTCCAATGCCGCTATCTGGACAGTGATGTTGACCATTGCGCTGAATTCCTGGCCGCTTGCTCATATTGTCAGGGGTCTTATGCATGGGGCGAGTCATATCAGCGCCTTAAGAAGACCCTTGACCGGCTGGAAGGGGGACAGGGCGCCAACCGGATGTTTTACCTGGCCATTCCACCGGTCGTCTTCCCGGATGTGACGCGCGCGATCGGACAAGCCGGTCTGGCGCAGGCGGCTGCGGGGTATTGGACGCGGGTGGTGGTTGAAAAACCATTTGGCTCGGACCGCGCCTCATCCGATCAGCTTGTGCGCGATATGATGGCCGTGTTCACAGAAGAACAGACCTACCGCATTGATCACTATCTCGGCAAGGAGCTGATTCACAACCTGCTGATTCTGCGGTTCGCCAACCTGATTTTTGAGCCGATCTGGAACCGGAATTATATTGACCATGTCCAGATCACATGGAAGGAAAATATCGGCGTCGGCGACCGCGGCGGTTATTATGATGGCTACGGCATCATCCGCGATGTCATGCAGAACCATCTCCTGCAGATCATGGCCCTGACCGCCATGGAGCCGCCCAGCCGGCCGGATGCGGCTTCCATCCGCGGCAAGACCGTGGAGTTGCTGCGCGACGTTCCGCCGGTGCGGATGAACGACATGGTGCTGGGACAATATGCCGGCGCCGTTACCGCAACGGGACGGCAGAATGCCTACTTGGAAGAGACCGGAATTCCGCCTGCTTCGCAGACGCCCACATATGCCGCCACCGTTGCTTACATCAATAACTGGCGCTGGGACGGCGTGCCGTTTTTCATGCGGGCGGGCAAGGCGCTGGAGACAAAATTATGCGAGGTGCGTATTTGTTTCAAGCCGACGCCGAGCAATATTTTCAGCCGCTATGAGAACAGCCGGCGGCCGGATGAGCTCGTTATCCGTATTCAGCCGGATGAGGCCATTTATTTCAAGATTATCAACAAGGTGCCCGGTCTTAAGGTGTCCCTGGCGCAGTGCATGCTGGATATGCAATATTCCACTGTGTTTTCAAAGCCCATTCCCGATGCCTATGAATGTCTCTTGCTGGACGTGCTGGAAGGTGAAAAAACCATGTTTGTCAGCACCCCGGAGCTGGCGGCGTTATGGGACGTGTTCACACCGGCCCTGCATGAAATTGATGAGCGGCAAATCCGGCCTGATCCCTATCCGTTCCAAAGCCGCGGGCCGGCCGCGGCCGATAAGTTGATTGAACGCCACGGCCGCAAATGGGCGAATTAACCCCTCGGTGGTTAAACAGATTCTTGCGGGATGATCAGACCGCGGTGATTACGGGCATCCAGGTAGATGGCCAGCGGTTTTTCGCAGTGAACATGCCGGATGAAATCATCGGCATACAGAGCCGGCAGGCTTTCCAGCGCCTCCCAGCGCACAAAACTTTCCTGCCCGGATTCAAGAACGGAAAAATAGCCGATGCCCGTCGCGGCCAGGTTGTGAAAGAAGTGCCCCCCCTGCGACGGATCAATCTTTTTCTTGTCGGCGCTTGTTTCCACAATCACGGCCGCTCCGGCCACCTGCTGCCAGTTGACCGGAATGCCGAGCTGGGGCATGCGCGTTCCCCAGCGCCCCGGTCCGATAAGGATATAGCGACGTCCTTTTTCAAGCAGAGCCTGGTTCAGGCCGCCGATGATATTGGCGATTTTTTCCGTTTTTGAAAAGTCAAACCGGGCGGGGTGACAGTAAATAATATCGGTTATGTTTTCAATAATGCCGTTGCCCATCACGCGGCGGCAGGCGCAGACGGCCTGTTTCAGGTCAATTGATTCAAGCCGGAGCGAAATTTGCTCGCGGCCGGTAACCATCGGCCGGATCTGGAGGAAATAGAATTCGGGCCTGGTGTTCGGAGCAAAGTCAATGTTGAGCGCAAATTCAATTTCCACCTCGGAGCCCATGCTTTCGCGGCCGGTCTTCAGGAGTTCATTCAAAATATCGGCCAGGGGAAAAAGTTTGTGCTTGAGCAAGGGGGCAAAAGTTACCAGGCGCGGGCCTTCCTCGCCCAGATCGTCCACCAGCCGGTCATCCGATGCAGAGAGCACGCTGCCGACCGGATGCAGGGTCTGGTCTTTTTCCGCGCGTTCCAGATCAAAGAGCGCCAGGTCAACCCCTTTGCCGAAGGCCGATGATGATTGGCCGGAGGTCAGATTCAGCGCGTAAAATTTTTTCTGGGAAAGATAGAGCATTTCCCGCGGGGTCGCCGCCTGGGGCAGGATGGCCGGATAGCGCGGACAGAAGCGGAAGACATCGCCGCCTTCCACCACCATTTTGCCGAATCCGAGCGCGACCGAGGCGACGCCGTCCTCCGGCTCAATGCGCGCAAACGGATAATAGTTGAAGGATTGCGCCACCCCGGAAACAGCCGGATAAAACAGGCCGTCATATTGGCGGCCGACAAGTTCCTGGACAATGACGGCCATCTTTTCTTCTTCCATGTTCAGTTTCAGGGTCTGAAAATATTTTTTGATGGAAGCGGTGTAGGCCGAGGCATAAACCATTTTAATGGCGCGCGCGAGCTGTTCAAAACGTTCTTCAAAGGTGTCGGCGCAATTGGGCAGCATGCAGGTTTCATAGAGGCCGGCAAAGGGCTGGTTGGAGGAATCCTCCATGTGGCTTGAGGAGCGGACCGCCAGCGGAACCTTGACGTGCTGAAGATAAGTGGCGAGCTGCTGACTGAGAGTTTCCGGCAGGCGTCCGGCCAGGAACCGGGACATCAATTGGGCGTCGTTACGGCAATCAATCGCAAACAAATCCAGGTTGTTCAGCGCCAGAAAATCGTCAAAGGCATCGGTCGTGATCACCACCGTGCGCGGGATGCGCACTTCAAACCCGCAAATATTGACGTTATCAAGCTGCCGGCTGAGAAGATTGAACATGAAGGCGAGGCCGCGCGCCTTGCCGCCCAAGCCGCCGCGGCCGGTCATCAGGAAGGAATAGTCCGGCTTGAAATCGTCGGTCCGGAAGTCGGCGATTATGCCGCGGTGCTTTTCGCGCCGGACGATTTCTATGGCGCCGCGCAGGACGGCGCGGATTTCCGCCGGCGAAGCAAAGTCTTCCATTTGCAGCGGGCGCAGGGCCTCGGCCAGCGCCGTTTCGCCCTGGGCCAGGAGCCAGTGCGAGAATTGGTTGCGCTGGACATGGAAGGCCAGCGATTCATCCGGTATTTTGTTCAGCGCCTCTTCAAATTCATGCAGATTGCGCACGCGCATCAATTCCTCGCCTTTCTGGTTGCGGAAGACAAAATCGCCGAACCCCAGGTCTTCAATGCAGAACTCTTCCACCGCCTTTACCAGCCGCGGCGATTTTTTGTCCACGAATCCGATGTGCAGTTCTTTGGCGACCTGGTGGGCCGATTCATCGGCGGAAATAAGCAGAACCGGAAGTCCGGGAATGGTCCGGAGGAGCCGGCGGATAAAATCGGAGCCGCTCAGTTGCTTTTCGTGGTCCGGCCCGGAAATCTGCAGGTCGGAGAAAACGCCGTGCAAAAAAGCCTGGTATTTTTTGGCATAATCCTCCGCTTGCGGGATGGTTCTGGCCAGGAGCACCTTCGGCCGGGTGCGGGTGAGGAGCTGGCGTTCGTTTTCGTCAATCCCGTATGGCACGCGCGCAAAGGTCTGTTTCATGAGGGTGGTGTAGAGGTGCGGCAGAAAAAAAGAATATTGCTTGACGGAATCTTCAATGACCAAAATGACGCCGAGGCGCACAATCTGCAGATCGCGGTCAATGTTGAGGTGATCTTCCACCAGCTTGATGATGGAAAGCAGGACTTTGGCGCTGCCCTGCCATGAAAAGATGAAATCAATTCCGGGCCGTGCGTTGATCTGCGGCATGGCCGGCAAGCCGCCGAAGGAAAAGATAAGCATCACCACCGGAAGTTCGGGGTGGGCGTTCTTTACCTTCAGGCCGAACTCGTCAATGCTCATGTCCGGCAGGTTGGAAGAGACCAGGACCAGATCGTATTTTTCGCGCTTAAGCTCTTCAAAAGCCTCGCGGGCCGAGGTGATGGTCGTGATCTGCGGGACATTCTGAAGGTGCAGGAGGGAGAAAGTGCCGTAGATATCCTCGGTCACGCTGCCGTCCCATGAAAGGCTGAAAGCCTCGTAGTGCGTTGAAACCATCAGAATGGTTTTAACACGGCGCGCCATCAGGGCGTGGAAACGCCGCGTGTCCGGATGGGCGGCATGCGTCAATTTTTCCTTCAGCTGTTCAACGGTTATCCTGGAACCCATAAATTTATTATGCCCGGCGTTATGCGCTTGACAGAGCAAGCTCCTTTTTTATCATTATGCACATATTTATCCGTGCTGAAAAGTGGAAAAAAATGAAAGGAGCAGAGGGTGTAATGGAAAAGAACAAAGTCAACGTTTTTGAAAGCGCCATCAGCTTGGTTGAGAAGACGGCCGATATTCTTAATTTTGAAAAACGCTTTCACGGCATGGAGATAATTGAACGAATCCGCATCCCGGACAAAGTGATTATGTTTCGGGCGACGGTCCAGCTTGATTCCGGTCCGTTGAAAGTATTCAATTGTTACCGCATTCAGCACAGCGATGTGCTTGGGCCTTACAAGGGCGGCATCCGTTTCCATCCCGAGGTTGATCTTGATGAAGTCAAGGCGCTGGCGCTCTGGATGAGTTTGAAGACCGCGCTGGCGGATATTCCCTATGGCGGCGCCAAGGGCGGCATTACGGTTGATCCGAAGACGCTTGCTATCACCGAGCTTGAGCGACTCGTCCGAAAATACACGTCCCGGTTGGTGAATGATATCGGCCCCAACATTGACATTCCCGCGCCGGATATGGGTACTTCCGCCCGCGAAATGGCCTGGATTTATGATGAATACCGCAAATACCGCGACGTCGCTCGCGGGGTGGTGACCGGCAAGCCGATTGCGCTCGGCGGCTCGCTGGGACGCAAAGAGGCCACCGGCCGCGGCGTGGTCTGCGCCATGCTGGAGGCGGTCAATGAGCTGGGGATGAAAAATTACACCGTGGCCGTGCAGGGGTTCGGCAATGTCGGTTCACATGCCGCACTTGACGTTCATCAACGCGGAATAAAAGTGGTGGCGGTTGAGGACGTCACCGGTTCGGTGCATAATCCCAAGGGATTGGATATCCCGGCCATAATCCGGCACCGGGATGCGACCGGCGGCATCAATGGTTTTGCCGGCGGCCAGCCGCTCAACGAAGATATTGTCGCGTATCCCTGCGATGTCTTCCTGCCCTGCGCCAAGGAAAATATGATCACCGCTGATAACGCGCGCCAGATCAAGGCCAAACTCGTGGTGGAGGGCGCCAATGGTCCCACCACGCCGGAAGCCGACAAAATTCTTGAGAAGCTCGGCGTGCTGGTGGTCCCTGATATTCTCGCCAACGCCGGCGGGGTGATTGTATCCTATTTTGAATGGGTCCAGAACCGCGAAGGTTTTTATTGGGAGGAAGAGGAAGTCAATAACCGCCTTTTCAGCCGTTTGCGCAAGGCTTATGCGCGGACCAAAGAGATGTCTTTGCAGAAAAAACTGACCATGCGCCAGGCGGCTTATTGCCTCGCGCTGGAAAAGATTGTCCGCAGCATGATTGACCGCGGCGTGCAGTAGTCTGTGGTTTGGACAATAGACCACAGACGTTAGACTATAGACAGAGGACGTTCTGTCATTCCCGCGGAAGCGGGAATCCAGGATTTAATTGTTCTGGATTCCCGATCAAGCCGCGTGAAACGCGTGGCTTGTCGGGAATGACATTTCATTACCAAATGCCTTCAGGGTTTGAAATTCAAGTGTCAGAATTGCGTCTTGATTCTTTAAATCACGCCGAATATCTCGGCACAATCGCCTCTTCTTACAAAGGCCGGCCCCTCAATCAGGATGAAATCCAGGCCGCCCTGGCCTCCGCGCTGTTTGAAAACGGGGTTGTCCGGCCGGTCTTTGATCTTGTCAAACCGGGCGAATCAGTCTGCCTGGTTGTTTCCGATCATACGCGGCGCACCGCCGCGGATTTAATCCTGCCGGTTTTATTAAAGGGCTTGCGCGCGCGCGGCTGTTCCCCGAAGGACATGTTTTTTCTGTTTGCCTCCGGCATTCACCGCCATCCGGCCCAACCGGAAATTGAAAAAATTCTTGGGGCCGAAACTGCAAGGGAATTTTCAGGACGGATTTACCTGCATAATCCCGACGATCAGCAACAGCTTGTTCCGGTTGGAAAAACAGGGGCGGGACAAGAGGTCAGGATCAACCGCAAAGCGTTTGAAACCGACCGCCTGATTTTGATCGGAGCGGCTTCGTTCCATTACCACGCCGGGTTTGGCGGGGGGCGCAAAGCAATCGTGCCCGGCATAGCCGACCGCGAGACGATTGCATTCACGCACAGCCTGACCATTGATCCGGCCGAGGATAGAATTTGCCCGGGGGTGGCGCTGGGCGTATTGGACGGCAATCCGGTTTCCGAAGCCATGTTGGCCTGCGCCCGGCTTTGCCCGCCTGATTTTATTGTCAACACCGCGCTTGCGCCGGATGGGTCGCTCATGGGGGTTTTTGCCGGCGAAATGGATTTTGCTCATCGCGCGGCCTGCCGGCTGGTTGAAAAGATCAGCCGGGTTGATATTTCAAAAAAGGCTGATTTTGTGATCGCCTCGGCCGGTTCGGCTTCCAATTGGATTCAAAGTCATAAGGCTTTTTATCATGCCCACCGCGCGGTTCATGAGAAGGGACGGGTAATTCTGGAGGCAAAATGTCCGGAAGGCCTTGGGAACGAGCGTTTTCGCTATTGGGTTCAGAAGCGGAACCCGGCTGATATTTACCGGGGTTTGCGGCAGTCGTCCGAAGTGCTCGGTCAGACCGCGCTCTCAACCCTCATGCGTGCGGCGCGCACGGTGCTGGTGACACAAATGAATAAGACCGATTTGGCGGATCTCGGCATTCGTTCCGCGGAAAGCCTGCCGGAAGCCGTAAAAATTGTTTTGCAGGACCTGGCAAAAGAGGGCATTAAGCGGCCCGCTTATTATGTCGTGCCCGATGCCCTGTATACGGTTCCCTTTTCAGAAAAATCTTTTAACCGGCGGGAAATCACAAGACAAGCTGAGGCAAGGCAACATGAATTTGAAAAATGAATTTTTTGAACTGCGGACGCATCAAAGCGGTTGCGTTGAAAAAATCGTGCCGCTTCTGCAGTTCGTCCGGGCCGCCGATGTCCCCATCGGCGCGATTGCCGATGAAAACGCCGCGCAGTTGGCCACGGTGGAGGAGTTTTTTGATCCGAAGGTGTCCGGCGACTGCGTTGTTCACGACCGGCTGGAGCACGCCTTATTTTCTCTCCGCCACAATCAAGCCTCCCCTCGTTTTTCTTTTCATCAGCAATGGGAAGCAAGGGACGATTACTGGGAGTGGCGCCTGGAAATAAAACACGTCAGCGGCCGGGAACGGGAACTGCAAGTGGATCTGCTGCTGCCCCATCCGATTTTTCCGGGACCGCCGGGGCCCGGGCACAGCGGGTGGCATCTCTGGATGCCGGCCGCCGGCGCGCCATACGGCAACGACTACGGTCTGAAAAGCATGCATTGCTGTAAATGCATAGATGAACAGACGGATACCCCCTTGCCCCTCGCCACGCTTTACAATCCGCGGAAGGAGGCCAGCCTGGGTTTTTCCGTTCTCATGCCGCCGGAGGAAACGTGGTATGTTGATTTTCATTTTGACCAGCGGGAATGGCTGACGCGCATTGTCTTCAAAAACATCGGCCTTCTGCCGGGCGGCGCCGCGCTGCTGAAGCTTTGGTGTTTCCCCCATGCGGGGGATTGGCGGGCCGCGCTCGGCTGGGTGCGGCAAAAATTCCCGGCCTTGCTCGGCAAGGTCAACGGCCAGGAGAAAATTGACGGCAACATGGCATATACGCTGGCCGCCATTCCGGAAAGACGCATCGCCGACTGGGCGCGCAAGATGAAATTAAAATGGAACGAAATGGTCATTTACCGCGATTTTTCCAATTTTGCCCCGGAGGAGCCTTTTGACGCCAGTCATTTCAAAACGCCAGAGCACCCCGAGTGGAGCGCTGATAATCTTACCTACGACAAGGTGCGCAAATACGTTGAAATGTGCCACAAACACGGCGTCATGGTCATGCCTTACTTTAACATGACGGATGGCGAGTCCGAGCTGGTGGAGAAAAAATTTCCGGAATCCATCGCCCGCATCACCAACGGCGACAAACTCGTCACCTGGCGCTATTATGACCGGACCCGGCATACGCTCCTTATGAACTGCGACCCGCAGTATCCCTACTTTGACTTTATCCTCGCCCAGTTTGAAAAAATCCTGAAGAAAATCCCGGAGATTGACGGGTTTTTCTTTGATCAATCCAGTTACGGCTGGATTGACACGGCGCATTTTGACGGCCTCACCTTTTATGACAACCGTCCGGCTTATAATCTCAGCAATGCCTATCTGCGGGCTTTTAAAAAATTGCGCGCCGTTTTCCCCCGTCCCAGAATCATCGGCATGGGCAACGCGCCCTGCCGCTGGCAGTTAATGGAATACCTTGATGGCGCCATGGCCGAGGGCGATCCGAAGTTCCTCAGCCGGGTCGCCTTCCTCTCCCCGGAGAGACCAACCATCTGCCTGGCCGAGGGTGAAACCGCCTTTCAGGGCGCGCTTTATTACGGCGCATGGCTCCATGTCTCACCCTATTACCGCTATCCGACCAGGGCGCCGTTGCCGAAAGATGCTGTAAAACTTTTCAGCCGGTATAATCCCCTTTTTGAATTTTTCAGGGGCCGGAAATGGGTCTATGCGCCGAACCCTCTGCAGGCAAGGATCAATCAGAAGTCAAAGTATGAGGATTATCTCATCAATAGCGGCGAACCGGTAAAAGCCAATATATTTGAGACTTTCTGGGGAGAATATGCGGTGGTTGTCTGCGCCCTTCCCAAGGGGCTTGCGGTAAAAAAACCTTTCTGCGAAACAGTGGAAATAAATGTGAAAGTCCCGGCCGTTGAACAGCTCAAAACCGCGGTTGTTTTTGGCGCGGACTATGACGGTTTTTACGCGCTTCAGCCGCAGGCCGGAAGCGACGGATATTATACAATCCGTCTGCCGCGGCACGGGGCGGCCTCCATGATCATCCTCACCGAAAGTCTGCCGAAGCTTAAGTCCGTATATGCTTGGACAAAACTTCAGGAACCGCTTTTGTCGTAAAAATACCCACGCCTATTATCGCATCATGAATAAACAAAAATTTGATTTGGTTGTGATCGGCGGAGGACTGGCCGGAACATGTTGCGCGGTTGCTGCCGCCCGCGAGGGATTAAAAACAGCCTTGGTGAATGATCAGGCGTTTCTGGGCGGGAACGCCAGCCCGGAGATTGGCGTGGGCCCGGAGGGCGCCATGGCAATGGGCTTCAACCGGTTTGCCGATGAAACCGGCCTGGTGGCAGAAATCCGCGCTGACTGTGACCGTAGGAAAACAAGAAGATTGTCGCTCTTAGCGCAAGTGCTCTGGGAAAAAGCTGCTGCGGAGCGGAATTTGACGCTGTTTGTGCTGACGCGCGCGCTTGTCCCGGTCATGCAATCCAAGCGGCGGATCAAGGCGTTAGTGGTCAAAAACCTTGAGACCGGCGAACGCGAGGAACTGGCCGGAAGTCTTTTTGCCGATTGCAGCGGCGATGGCGGCATCGCTTATCAGGCCGGCGCGGCCTACGCGCTCGGCCGGGAATCAAGCAGGAAGTATGGGGAATCGCTCGCGCCAAACCGCAAAGACAACGGCATTATGGGCGCCACGCTTATGTTCCTCTTGGCCAACCATCATACGCCGATAAAATTTACGGCGCCAAAAGGAAGCGCGCTTTTTCCCACGGATAAGTCCCTTCCTTGTCGGCCGCATGCCGATTTGCGCGGCAGCCCGTGGTGGATGGAATATGCCGGCGATCTGGATATTGTCCGCAAGGAAGACAAGGTCCATGAAAGGCTTTATGATATTCTTTTCGGCATCCTTGATCATTTGAAAAATCGCGGTACCCACCGGCATAAACACGCCTTTCTACGATGGGTGTCGCCGTATCTTGCCAAGCGGGAATCCCGGAGGTTTCTGGGGGACCATGTTCTGACGCAGAATGACATCATGCGCGGCGGCCGTTTTCAGGACACGGTCGCCTATGGCGGATGGCCGATTGACCTGCATCCGCCGGGCGGCATCTTTTCAAAGCAACCGCCGGCCAAACAGGTTTTTGTGGCCCCTTACGGGATCCCCTTCCGGTCTTTATATTCAAAAAATATAGAAAATCTTTTCTTGGCCGGAAGAAACATCAGTGTTTCCCACGTGGCCCTTGGGTCCACGCGGGTGGAATGGACCTGTGCCGTCATGGGGCAGGCGGTGGGAACAGCCGCTTTTCTTTGCAAAAAACTGAATTGTTCGCCGCGGCAATTGGCAAAGCAGCATATTAGGCTTTTACAGCAACGCTTACTGCGTAATGACTGCTATCTGCCCAGTGTCTGCAATGCCGACCAAAATGATCTGGCCCGTAATGCTGAAATCAAAGCGTCAAATTCAAAACCCCTGGCGATTCAAGACGCAAAGCGGAAAGAAGAATTGACTGTTGCTCTGGGCCAATCCTTTCCCGTCAGTGAGCGGAAATTGAGGGTTATTTCCCTGCTGTTGGAATCCGGCCTTGATAAGGACGTTGAAGTTGAGTTAAGTCTGTATCAGTGCCGGCCGGGAAGCGCCTTTTCCACGGAAAAGTGTTTGAAAAGCGCCAGAGCTATGGTGCGGGCCGGCCATAGACGTTGGGTTTCGTTCAAGATTGACACAGAGACAATTCCCGGGACGGTTTATTGGTTTGCCCTGAAAAGGCGGCCAGGAATATTTATTTACCTCGCTAATGATGAATGGATGGGGGTGATGCGGGCAAAGTTCAATGAAGAAAAAAATACATGGGAAAAATACACCGGATTCCACGATGATGTGGAGGCCTTGTGGCGACTGGATGCCGGCACATACTGTTTCCGGACCGATCCCTGCGAGTTTCCCTACGGCCCTGAAAATATCATCAGTGGAATGGCCCGGCCGGAACTATGGCCCCATATCTGGATTTCGGACCCGGCCCGGCCTGGGTTCGGCGAAGTGCTTGTTTGTTTGAATAAGGCGGCAAGTTTCAGTTCTGTCCAGCTCACGTTCAACAATGGTTTGAACCGGACCTGGCCGCCGGTTTTGACCTGTCCTGACTGCGTAAAGAAATATGAGATTTCCTGTAAAACGGCGCAGGGATGGAAACGGCTGGTGTTGGAGAAGGATAATCTCTATCGCAGAAGATTGCATAAATTTCCGTCCGTCTGTTCGGATAAAATCAGGGTGCGTATTCTGGAGACGCACGGCGCGCCCAGCGGCCAGATATTTGAGGCCAGAATATATAAATAAGACCGGATGGAATTTGAATGAAAATTATTATAGCCGCCGACCTTCATCTGTGTGTTGATCTTGCAAAAGAGATGCGGGAAACCACGGCGCTCCTGCCGGAAGGATTCTATGCGCCGGTGCGGGAAGGGCGGGTATATTGGCATAATGAAATGCTGGTGGAGCGCATGGGGGAAATGATGAAGGCTTTGGGCCGGATCATCGCCCGCGCGCGGCCGGATTTGTGCGTGTTTCTGGGGGATATGGTCAATACCAACTGGGCGGATAATGTAGCCGGCTTTAAGAAGGCGCGGGATGCATTTCCGATTCCGGCCGCAATGGTTCTGGGAAATCATGATATTTATCTTGATGCTCCGGATTGCCGCCTGGAAAAAGTGTTTGCTTTTGAGCCTGGCATGCGGTGCATGCTAGACGATGGAATCGGATTAGTGTTCTGGGATACGCTTATAAAGCGGGACGGAAAATATTTCCCTTCCCTCGGAAATAAAAGGACGGGCAGGGTGGAGTACCGGCCGGAGGATTTGCGCAAGACTTTGGCGCTCATGGAGCAGAATAAAGAGAAAGATTTTCTTGTATTGGGGCATTTTCCGATCTGTGAGCCGGACCAGCGGATCCAGGCGGAAGGCCGTAAAATGATGCGTAATTTCCGTCCCGAAGCCATGGTTTTCATTGAGGAACTGCAAAAAAAGAAAAACTTTCTGGGATTTGTTGCGGGACATCAGCATTTTAACCATTTGCAGTTTCTTCGGCCGGGATTCCATTGGACGCTCCCGTCTCTTTGCGAGTATCCGTGCGCCTGCGCTGTTCTTGAGGTTCAACACGGCATGGCGCGCGGCCGTCTGGAAATTGCGGATGCGTTTTTGGCGGAGACGTCGCTCGGCGGCGGAGGAGAAAAATGGCCTTATGGCTCAGAGGAAGAAAGATTCTTTGAATATCGCTCCGGAATAGGGCGGTAATTTTCATCCGCAAAAGTTTTGCTTTCCAGAACCGTCATCCGGGGGTTGCGCCTGAACCTGCATTCTGTTAATCTCCAACTTTTATGAAAGGAACGAATCCAAAAGTTCAGATCATGCCCTCGCTTTTGGCGGGCGATTTCGGCCACTTGGAAACTTCGGCGAAGAAAGCCGAAGCGGCCGGGGGTGATGCCTTGCATATTGATATCATGGACGGCGTGTTTGTCCCGAATCTCAGCATGGGGCCGGACGTCGTCCGGATGGCGCGGCGCGCGGTCAAGATTCCCTTGAACGTGCACCTGATGATGGTCAGACCGGATTTATATGCAGAAATTTTCATTAAAGCCGGCGCCGATACGCTTTTGATCCAGGTTGAATCGGCCTGCGATATTTTCGGAACATTGAAGCGCATCCGCGAGTTAGGCGCAAAACCCGGGATTGTGCTCAATCCCGAAACTCCGCCGGAAGCGGTCCTGTCCTGTTTGGACGAGGCGGATGAGATTCTCTGCATGACGGTTCATCCCGGATTCGGCGGGCAGAGTTTCATGCCGGAAGTTCTGCCGAAAATCAGGGCTTTGCGCAAAACAACCAAAGCAAAAGACATTGCCGTGGATGGCGGCATTGACCTGAAAAACGTAACTTTGGTGGCCGAGGCGGGAGCCAATGCCATTGTTGCGGGAAGCTCGCTTTTTAAGGCAAAGGACATGGCCGCTGATTTGCGGTTGATGCGGGAAAAGGCGGAGGCGGTCATTGCCGCAAAGCGACAGTGATGCGAAGGAATTTGCGTCCGAGTGGTCTGTCATTCCCGATTTGCCCGCCACAGGCGGGCGAGATCGGGAATCCATAAACAATTTATTCTGATCTGGATTCCCGCGTTCGCCTGCCCGCAATGCTTCGCATAGCGATGCAGGCGGGCGGGAATGACATTTTAGGCATATTAAAGGTATTTTTTTAACTTTACATGGATAATTATTTATCGCTAATACGTAATTTCTGCATTATTGCGCACATTGACCACGGCAAATCAACGCTGGCCGACCGCATGTTGCAGTTGACCAAGACAATTGATGCGCGTGATTTTCAGGATCAGGTTCTGGACAGCATGGACCTTGAGCGCGAGCGCGGCATAACGATAAAATGCCATCCGGTTTCCATGCATTATCAGGCCGCGGACGGCCAACGCTATGAATTTAATCTGCTGGACACGCCCGGCCACGTTGATTTTACCTACGAGGTCTCGCGGAGCATGGCGGCCTGCGAAGGCGCCATCCTCCTGGTTGACGCGGCGCAGGGTGTGGAAGCGCAGACGGTTGCCAACGCCTTCCTGGCCTTGGAGAACAATTTGAAAATTATTCCGGTGCTGAACAAAATTGATCTGCCGACCGCCAACATCGCCGAAGTCTCCCGGCAGATTGAGGAATTGCTGGGCGTAAGCATCGCGGAGGGATGCATGGTCAGCGCCAAGACCGGCGAAGGCGTGCGGGAGATGATGGAATTGATTGTCGGCAAAATTCCCGCCCCGACCATTCAACCGGATTCAAATTGCACCAGGGCGTTGATTTTTGATTCGGTCTATGACGCCTATCGCGGGGTGGTGCCCTATGTGCGGGTTTTTGAGGGAGAACTCAAGGTCGGGGAACGCGCGCTTTTGATGGGCACCGCTTGCAGTTCGGAAGTGAAAGAGGTGGGGATATTTACGCCGAAAATGACGCCGGTCAAGGTGCTGCGCGCCGGCCAGGTGGGGTATCTTGTCGGCACCATCAAATCGCCGCGCGATATCCGGGTCGGCGACACGGTCACCACCTCTGTCCATGCGGCGCAAAGTCCCCTGCCGGGATTCAAGAATATTCAGCCCATGGTCTTCAGCGGCGTTTATCCGGTCAATACGGCCGACTACGAAAAGCTGAAGCTAAGCCTGGACCGGCTTGCCCTGAACGACAGTTCCTTCACGTATCAAAACGAGTCCTCCGTCGCGTTGGGATTCGGCTTCCGCTGCGGGTTCCTCGGCCTACTGCACATGGAGATTGTCCAGGAGCGCCTGCGGAGGGAATACGATCTGGATATCATCAGCACTTATCCGGCCGTGGTGTATAACGTTTATCTCAGGGACGGCGCTTGCCTGAGGATTGACAATCCGGTTAATCTGCCCGAACAAACGCGCATAGAGCGGATTGAAGAGCCGATGATCAAGGCTTTTATCATCTGCCGCAATGAACAGATCAGCGATTTGATGAAGCTTATCATGGACCGGCGCGGCACCCTGGATAAGACCGATTCGCTTGACACCAAGCGCGTTATGTTGACCTGCACCCTGCCATTGAATGAAATCCTGGTTGATTTTTATGACTGCCTGAAGAGTATCAGCCATGGCTATGCCTCAATGGATTATGAGCATAGCGGTTACGCGGCGAGCGACCTGGTCAGGCTGGATATATTGCTGAACAGCGAACAGGTGGATGCGTTCTCCTGCCTGATCCACCGCTCCAAAGCCGAAGCCAGAGGCCGCCAGATGTGCGCGGCCCTGAAGGAGGTCATTCCGCCGCACCTCTTTGCCGTGCCGGTTCAGGCGGCGATCGGCAAGACGATCATTGCCCGGGAAACCATCCGGGCGCTGCGCAAGGATGTAACCGCCAAGTGCTATGGCGGCGACATTACGCGCAAAAGAAAGTTGCTGGAAAGGCAGAAAGAAGGTAAAAAGCGGATGAAACAGGTCGGGCGTGTCAATGTTCCCCAGGAGGCTTTTATTAAAATTTTGAAATCAGGGATATGATTGTCATTCCCGATTTTCCGCCCCCGGGCGGATCAGCCTGTGGCTGAAATCGGGAATCCAGTATGATGTTTATCTGATTCTGGATTCCCGCGTTCCCTGGCCGACGCTCGGGCAGGCGCGGGAATGACCGAGGAGAAGCGAATGATCATGGCAATAAAATCTTTTTTTATTAATCGGCGGATCAAAAAACAGGCCCAGCACCTCTTGCGAAGCGCGCGGCACGTCTGTAATCTGCGCGGCGATATTGCCGCCCCGGCCGATATTCAGCGTCTTTTAGGATCAATGCAAATGGTGTCGGACCGGTTGAAGTCACAAAACTGGCCGGCAACGGAGCAGGCCTTCCCCCAGTTGATTGATGCGATTCAAAAGCTCAATCCTCCGCGGCCGTATGCGGTCCTGAGGGAAAATATTGAAGTGCTGATCGTGGCCCTGGCCGTGGCCATGGCTTTCCGGACTTATTTTGTCCAGCCGTTCAAAATACCGACTTCATCAATGTCCCCCACGCTCTCCGGCATCCATTATCATGAAAAAGAACGCAAGGCCCTCTTTGATTATTTTCCCCTCAGCCTCATTCAATGGGCCGTGTTCGGAGAAACATACGTTGAAGTCCGGGCGCGGGTGTCGGGGCCGGTCAGTATCGGGCAGACGGAAGAGGGCCTGTTTGTCAGCGTCGGCGGCATCGCGCATGCCATCCATCCGAACATGACCCTGTATGTCGCCCGGAATGAAACGGTTGTCCGCGGACAGCTGCTGGCCTCGGGCGTCAAAGTCGCCGGCGATCATATCTTCGTCAACAAGGTGAAATGGAATTTTATGAAGCCGAAGCGCGGCGAGATAATGGTGTTTAAAACCGACGGCATCAAACATCCAAAAATCCGCCCGAACGAGCATTATGTCAAGCGCATGGTCGGCCTGCCGGGGGAAACGATCGGCATTGTGACGCCATTGCTTTATATAAACGGCAAACCGGCGAGCGGAAATGATATGATGGATAAAATACAGGCTTGCTCTCCCGGTTATAACGGCTATATTCAGTCCGGTAATTTTATGACCGGCGGCGTCAATGCCGTTAAACTGGACAAAGACCAGTATTTTGCCTGCGGCGACAACCAGCGCAACAGTCTAGACAGCAGGTATTGGGGCCCGGTCCCCAGACAAAGTCTGGTCGGGCCGGCATTTTTTGTCTATTGGCCGGTATCCGCGCATTGGGGGCCGGCGCGGTAGGGGAGAGTTCGGAAGGCGGAAAAATCGAACGTTCAACATTCAACGTTAAAAGTTGGATGTTGAGTGTTGAAAGTTTATTTTGCAGGCAGATTATTTGAATGAAACCAATCTTTAATACTTGCGTGTTGTTTGCCATCCTTACGGCCTTTGCCTGCGCTTCCCGCGCCGCCACCCTGTCCGGCGCCGGAACCCGCGAAACGCTGATTGAACAGGAATATCTTGATTTCCTCACGATCGGCGCCGATTATCAGCATCAGGCGCGCGATATCAGCACGTCTTCGCAGGGAAAGATGCGGTTAAGCTCGCAGACAGTTGATGGTTACATCGGCGTTGATCCCTACAAGTGGCTGATGATCTTTGCCACCTTCGGCGGTTCGGCCGGCAAAGTGGGCGAGGGGATCACGTATAATGACACCAAATTCAAATGGTCGGCCGGGTTTGACGTCAATTGGTGGCGTTATAGTCTTACGACCCCTGAATTCATGGAGGGTGATTTGAGCCTGAAGACGCACGCTGAATTTGCCATGTCCAATTCGGGCTCCGGTTCGGATAAAATCAACTGGAATGAGATATTTGCCTCCCTGCTGGTGAATTACGAGGTGTTTGTTTCCAAAAAGGAAGATATGGAAAAATATCCCTACAGTCTGGCGTTATTTGTCGGCCCGGCCTTTTCGTGGCTGGACGGCGATTATTATGTCAACCGGAATGCCAGCCAGAAAGCTGATTTCCACGAGGAGCATCTGGTCGGGATCGTCGGCGGCGCCGAGGTTTATGTGGCCTCTAATCTTTCCATCGGCGGCGCGATCCAGTATTACGACGCCGTAACCCTGAACGCCAGCGCAAGATATCATTTCTAGCGAATATCCATGTCTAGATTTTCAGCATTTTTAATAGCATTGCCGTTATTTGGCGCCGTTATTTTCTGCGCGCGCGCGGAGACGGCGGAAAAATTTTTCATTCCCAACCGGGTTCCGGCCGGACATAGCCGGTCTTTTGAATTTGACATGCGCAAGGTTTGTCAGCCGGCCGGCCGGGATAATATTATTTCCTTACCGGAGGAAATTATTGCCCCCATCTCCTGGGATAAAATTATTTTCGGCAGACCCAACTTAATGCCGCTGCCCGATTCCGGTTTGAAAAATGATGGAAGCCAGCGGGCCAATCTTATCTCAACCTTGAAAAATATATTCCGGGCTGAGGGCGTTCCCCATGATTTAATCTGGCTTGCGGAAGTGGAGTCATCGTTAAACCCCGCGGCGGAAAGCAGGATGGGGGCGAAGGGTCTTTTTCAGCTTATGCCCGCCACGGCCGAGCGGTTCGGCCTCAAGCTTTTGCCGGTTGATGACCGTAAGGCGCCGCTTAAAAGCGCCAAAGCGGCCGCCAGTTATTTGCGCTTTCTTCGCAATGAATTCGGCGGCTGGGCGCTTGCCCTGGCCGCCTACAATGCCGGCGAAGGCCGGGTAGGGCGGGCAATGAAATTAAACGACGCCCGCACTTTCCAGGAGGTTGCCCCTTATCTGCCTTTAGAAACCCGCCGTTACGTCCCGCGCGTCATGGCTGTCATGGCGCTCCGCGAGGATCAGGCGCGCGGCGTGCCTTCCGCCGCCTGTTTCCGGTCTGTTTATTGAGCTTATGGCTCCTGCTGAAAAAGAAAAAGTCCATATCCGCGTTCTGCCGGATCATGTGATCAATAAAATCGCCGCGGGCGAGGTGGTGGAACGGCCCGCCTCGGTTGTGAAGGAGCTGGTGGAAAACGCGCTGGATGCCAATGCGGCCAATATTGACATTGAAATTGTGTCCGGCGGCCGCACGCTTATCTCCGTGAGCGACAACGGCGCCGGCATGGAGCGGAACGACGCCCTCCTTTCGGTTGAACGGCATGCCACCAGCAAGATAAGCGATGTGGACGATATAGAGCGGATCAATACCCTCGGCTTCCGCGGCGAGGCCCTGGCGGCAATCTCTTCGGTTTCCCGTTTCACTTTACGATCCCGTCCCGCGGATGCCCTGGCCGGCACCGAACTTGTCATGGCCGAGGGAAAAATGCAGGATGTGCGCGAAACCGGCTGCCCGCCCGGCACTTCTATTGAGGTTCGCCATCTCTTTTTCAATGTGCCGGCCCGCCGCAAGTTCCTGCGCTCGGAGCAGACCGAGGAAGCGCATATCCGCCAGACTTTTATGATGTATGCGCTCGCCAATCCCGCGGTCGGCCTGAAGCTGAAAAGTGACGGAAAGCTCATCTATAACCTGCCGGCCAATGCGACCATTGAAAACAGATTGGGCGATCTTTTCGTTTCCATCACCAAAAACGATCTCCGGCCGGTTGCCTGGTCATCCGGAAATCTGCGCATCAGCGGCTATGCCGCCTTGCCGTCTTTGACCCGGGCCGACCGTTCCGAACAGTATTTGTTCATCAACCGCCGTCCGGCTTCGGCCGCTTTGCTCATTGGCGCCATCCGGGACGGGTATCAGGCGCTCATCCCGAAAAACCGGCATCCGATCGTGTTCCTTTTCCTGGATATTGATCCGGCCGCGGTTGATGTCAACGTGCATCCGGCGAAAAAAGAAGTCCGCTTCCGCAATCCGGGGGAAGTGCGCCGCGCGGTTTCCGAGGCCATCCGGGAAGCGCTTAAAAATCCGGACGCCGGCGCGGCGCCTCGTCCGCCTCAGGCTGCGTTTCCTCCGGAGACATTGGGCGAAACTCCATCAACATTGTCCGGTCCTCTGGCCGAGGCCGGCGCCAAACAGACAGAAACCGGCCGGATGGATATCGCTCCGACCCGTTCCGAAGCCTCAGGGCGAGGAGAGCTTCAGAGTGAATATTATCGCATCCGCAAGCACAAGTTCGCGCCTCCGCCAAAGGCGGCGGTTTTGCCCCTCATGGATTACGCCGGCGAAAAAGGACACGCTCCCGCGGCGGAAGAGGCCGGGGGAAAGCCGTGGGCATGGCGCCGGATCGTGGGACAGATCGCCAATCTCTATGTGATCATGGAAACAGAAGACGGCCTGGTGCTGATGGATCCGCATGCCGCGCACGAGCGGGTGCTCTTTGAAAAATTTATGGCCGAGGTGGCGAAAGGCGCCGTGAAAAGCCAGGCTTTGCTGATGGCTGAATCAGTTGTTCTTTCTCCCGCCGACGCGCTTTGTCTCAGGCGCTCCATGGGGACGCTGAAAAAAATCGGCTTCAGCATCGCCGAATTCGGCCGGGACACGTTTTTGGTTGATGCTGTGCCGGCCTGTTTCGGGGATGTTGCCGCCCAGCCGCTGCTTGCGGAAATAGCGGCGGACTTGAGTGAATCTTCCGGCCGGGCCGGAGACGGGCATGTGTTTGAGGAACAAATCGCCCGGGCCGCCTGCCATGCCTCCGTTAAAGCCCACAGCCGTTTGTCGGAAAGCGAAATGGAACATCTAATTTCCGAGCTGGAAAAGGCAGAAATGCCTTACACCTGCCCCCATGGCCGGCCGGTGATTATCCATTTTTCATTTCATGAGCTGGCCAGAAAATTCGGCCGGAACGCTCCGCGCGGTTAAATCGTTCCGTTAAGACATATGACATATTTGCGGAGAAGTTGGAGGGCGAGGCTGAGCCGAGCCTTTCTGAAATCAGCTCACCGCCACCCTTCGCTCAGAAGCTACGGCGTGGCAGGCAGGTTCGCCCTCCATAATAAAAATTGGGTTGTGGGCGCAAGCCCACGTTAGGCGTAAGGAAAGCGCGAAACCCCTCTGCGGAGTTCTGAAAAACCACCGGCCATTTATTCGCCTTCGCCAGAAATTCCGCAAAGATACCCCGCGGCTCGCCGCGGGGAGCTTCATTTCAGAAAAAACTGGAAGGAATGTTCGGCGCGGGGAATCTGGCGGGAACGCGCAAGATGATCGTGGAGCCCCTCATAAGCGAGCTTGTAGCGCGCGCGCGCCTCGTCGTTCATGTCTTCCATCAAGGCCTGCCGGAGGTCTTCCACCGGCTCCCTGGACACTTTGAAAAGATGGGCGGCGTCATCCAGCAGTTGTTCCCCGCTGCGCGCGAATTTAACCGCCTGGGTGGCCTTGCCGCGCCGGTGCATAAATTGCCAGAAGGGACTCCGGCTGTCGCCGAGCTGAAGTTCGTTGTCCAGCAGAAGGCGCGCCGAATAAATGCAGATCATCATCATCCGGATGAAAGCTGCGAACGATTCTTCCAGCGGATTAGTCTGGGTTGATTTTGCCGCCAGCGTTGAGTGTTCCAGCGCTGATTGAAGATAATAGAGACTGCCTTCAATCAGCTGGATGCGGCGCCGGGGCGACACTTTGCCGGTGCATTCCTCAAAAAGCTTGCGGGCCTTTTCAATAAAGGCATTGCTGCGCGCAAGATGCACCGGCCGGTTCAGATCATAAATCGGATTGCCATTTTTTTTTACCATGCATGCTCCCGGGATAGATATCTATGTCCTTGCAATTGATTATTTTTAATGCCATACTGTCCGCTTATAAGCAAGCAAAAACCGGAGATTAATACACCATGCTTGACATCAAGTTGATCCGTGAACATGAGCCGGAGGTGCGGCAGGCCCTTGAACGCCGCAGGACCGTTGTGAAACTGGACGAATTGTGCCGCGTGGACCGCGAGCGCCGGAAACTGGTGACCGAAGCCGAGGCCCTGAAACAACAGCGCAATGCGTCCTCCGAGGAAATCGGCCGGCTGAAAAAAGAAGGACGGGACACGGCCGGACAGCAAAACGCGGTGAAAGCTCTGGGCGGCAAAATCGCCGAGCTGGACCGGCAGGCGCGCGAAAAGGATGAAGAGCTTGAAAAACTGCTTTTGAATATTCCCAATCTGCCGCATCCCTCTTCCCCGGACGGCGCCGGATCTCAGGATAATGTGGTGGTGCGCGTTGCGGGTGAAAAAAAGTCGTTTTCATTTCAACCGCGCACCCATCTGGAAATCGGCGAGAATCTGGGTATTTTTGATTTTGCCCGGGCCGGACGGCTGAGCCGGGCCGGTTTCCCGCTCTATGTCGGTTTGGGGGCGAAGCTGGAGCGGGCGCTGATTCAATTCATGATTGACCTGCACGTGAAGGACCACGGCTATCTGGAAGTTTCCACCCCGTTTGTCTGCAATTCGGCCGCCATGACCGGCACGGGACAGCTTCCCAAAATGGCGGAAGACATGTATTTTGTCCCTTCGGATGATCTCTGGCTGATCCCGACCGCCGAGGTGCCGGTAACAAATATTTATCGGGAAGAAATTATTGAACGGGACTTGCCCGTCAAACTGGTCGCCTATTCACCCTGTTTTCGGCGCGAGGCGGGCGCCGCCGGCAAGGAAACGCGGGGGCTAATCAGGGTGCACCAGTTTGACAAGGTTGAAATGGTAAAATTTGTTGAGCCGGAGACTTCCTATGACGAGCTGGAAAAACTGGTCGGCAATGCCGAGGATGTCCTGCGCGCCCTCGGCCTCACTTACCGTGTCATGGCCCTCTGCGCCGGCGACCTGAGCTTTGCCGCGGCAAAATGCTACGACATTGAACTCTGGGCGCCCGGCCAGAACGCCTGGCTTGAAGTATCGTCCTGCAGTAATTTTGAGTCGTTCCAGGCGCGCCGCGCCGGCATTCGTTACCGCAACAAAAAAAGAAAAGCTGAGTTTGTTCATACCTTGAACGGCTCCGGGGTCGCCCTGGCCAGGCTGGTGGTCGCAATTCTTGAAAATTATCAGCTCTCCGATGGCAGCGTGGAACTGCCGGAAGCGATTGTTCCCTACCTGGGCGGCATCCGGCGGATTGAAAAAGCGGATACCGCTGCGCGGCTGTAAAAACGCGCCACGCGAACCCCGGAACTGCAATTGTTATTTCAAGTTGGGGAGGAATGTGCCGGACAAGACCTTACGCTTTCACCAAACAGGGCGTGGCAATGCTTTCCGGCGCAAATCAAACAACACCTTGTCCGGCATGAATATTTTTTGTCAAAATCATGCTTGACAATGGTAACAGATAGGTTACTATATGGTTTATCGGATTATAGAGTGTATTGAAGACGGATGCTCGCCATTCGCTGAATGGTTTGACAGATTAGACCCGGTAACGGCGGCGCGGATTGATCGCTATGTCCGCAGGCTGGAAGCCGGTAATTTTGGAGCCGCGAAGTTTCTTTGTAGCGGCGTCTTTGAATTACGAATGGATTTTGGCCCCGGCTACCGAGTCTATTACGGACGCGAAGGGAAAGACGTTGTGATTTTGCTGGGCGGAGGCGATAAACGCCGGCAAGCCGCCGATATTGCCGCCGCCGGGAAACGATGGAAAAGATACAAACAATCAAGAGAAGGATAAAATTATGGCCTTAACACGTGAATATAAAAAGACGGTTGTGGAACGAATTAAACGCGATCCGCGTTTTGCCAAGGCTTTATATACCGAAGCCGTTAACGCCATTCTGGACGGCGAAACTGGGGAAGGACTTTCCATGCTCCGCGATCTGGTTCATGCGGAAATCACTTTTTCAGAATTGGCCAGGCAGACCGGATTCAATGAGAAATCCCTGCACCGGATGTTAAGCCGCCGAGGCAATCCGACAACGCGAACTCTTGCTGTTATTATCCGGGCCATGTCCCAGGACTTAAAGGTTGCGCCAAAAGTCAAATTTGCCGTTGCGTGATTTATTAACCTGCATGAAATTTTATTCTGATGCCGAAAATTGATAAAGACAAGATTGGGATCGCCTTCGAAATGCAAGGTTGTCCAAACCGTTGCAGGCATTGCTGGCTTGGACAGGCTGGTAAGCGTATATTATCGGAAAAAGACGTTCGTTGGGGTGTTAGACAATTCCGTAACTTTCTTTCCGGCGGAAGGACATCAATCAATAAAATATCCGTTGCAACCGGATTTCGTGAACCCGATTTTCGTGGTGACTACCAAAAACTCTATGATCTTGAGACGGAACTTAGCGATGGGAAGCCGAGCCGGTACGAATTGCTCAGTATTTGGAGACTGGCGAGGGATAAGACATACGCCATATGGGCAAAATCGGTGGGACCCGATACCTGCCAGATATCATTCTTTGGGTTGGAAGAGACAAACGATTGGTTCCATCGTCGGAGAGGAGCATTCCAAGATGCTCTCACGGCCACAGAGCGATTGTTAGATGTCGGCATGAAACCACGCTGGCAAGTGTTCCTGACAACGAAGCTCCTACCGGAGTTGAATGGGTTGCTCGTGTTAATTGATGAGTATCGGTTGCGCGAACGGGTTCAGGACTTGGGCGGTGAGTTCCAGTTTTTTATGAATCTGCCGGGGCCGGATCATGAGGCGCGTAAAATCGATAATCTCAGGCCCATGGCCGAGCAAGTGATTGACCTGCCGGAAACCATTTTGAAGCCACCAGGAAGCATTTCGGAAGGGACCTTCTCTGGCATACTGAAAAAACTCTGTATGCCGAGATTCTCAACGGTAAAGGTACGGAAAAGAGCGAGAATCTTGTCCCAAAGTCTCTCTGGTTTTTTGTTTGTGGTAATTGGGACGTTTTCTCCAACGTAGGAACCCTTGAGCCTTGGTGGCGTCTCGGGAACCTGAAGCATGATTCTGTCGAGTCGATCATACGCAACTTTGAGGATGACAGCGTGTTGGGACTAAGAATTCTATTTCATGAATCATCCGGCAGGCTGGCAGAGCGATACGGCGACCCGACAGGTCAGAAGGTCTACTCAAGCAAAGGAGACTTGCTTTCCCTTTACCGGGGCAAGCATTGCAAAAAAATTATGCTAATTTAATGCATAAAGTTAAACCAAGCGTATATTTTATAGCCTAATTTTTAACTAAAATCTGATATTCGCGGAAAAATAATGCAATATGGCGGACAATCTTTCCCAACAAGTCCTTGATTTCATCCGGCGCCACGATTTCATTCAGCCCGGCCAACACATTCTGGTTGCCGTTTCCGGCGGCGCTGATTCAGTCGCCCTGCTGTATGTTTTGCGGGAACTGAAGAGCCAGTTTCACTTGCGCCTGACCGTGGCGCATTTGAACCACAAAATCCGCGGGCGGGCCGCGGAGGAAGACGCGCGTTTTGTCAAACAACTGGCGCATCGCCTTCGCCTTGATTTTGTGCTCGGCTCGGCGGACGTGCCGCGTCTCGCTGCCCGCCAGGGAATTTCGCTGGAAATGGCCGGACGCAAGGCGCGCTACGATTTCTTTGAAAAAACCGCCCGTGCGCGCGATTGCGGCCTGGTGGCGACCGCGCATACCGCCGATGACAACGCCGAGACCGTTCTGCTCATGCTCATGCGGGGCTGTGGCCTGCAGGGTTTGGCCGGAATTGCGCCCCGCTCTCAAATCGGAAAAATAACGGTCATCAGGCCTTTACTGGGGACCGAACGCAGGACAATTGAGCGTTGTTTGCGCGCGCGCAAGATCGCTTGGCGGGAAGACGCCTCCAATGCCGATCCCGGCTTTCTGCGCAATCGGGTGCGCCATGAACTGCTGCCTTTACTGGGAAAAAAATACAATCGGCGCATCAAGGAAACCTTGAATCGGATGAGCGCGGTGTTGAGGGAAGAAAATGATTTCATTGAGAGCATTGCAGAAAAGGCATATACCGACGCTGCTTCTGATCCTTTGAGGGATAATGCTGTCGCCGGGGTCGGCGACCCCGGACCGGCTTCAGCGAAGCCGGCTGCAGCCTGCCCGCCTGTGCCCGAGCGCCCCTGGCCGACACGAGCCGTCGGCTCGGGCAGGCGGCCAGGGAGTTCGGCTAGGGTGGCCCAGCCCTCGGGGCCTAATTTAAATTGGAAGAATTTAGCCAAATATCATATTGCCGTGCGCCGGAGGGTGCTGCGCCACTGGCTTTTGGCAAACAACGTGAAGAGCGCAACGGTTGATTTTCAACTGATCAACAGGGTTGACAATTTAATCATGTGGCCGGGCCAAAGCGGCGTGATAAGCTTGGCCGGCGGCCTGATGGTCAAGAAAAGCTGTTTATGTCTGATAATTGAATGCCAGCTGAAAAAAATCATAGGTAATTATCGGATTAAAATAAACATTCCCGGCCGAACCATCCTGCCGGGCGCCGGAATAAAGGTTGCCGCGGATATTGGCCCGGGCATTTGGCGGGAAATGATAAAACCCGGCCAGTTTCCGGCCAGGGCATCACTGTCCCTGAAGGCATGGCGGCGGCGGAGTATTTGGGCGCGCACCTGGCGCTCTGGCGACCGGATGCGTCCGTATAGACTGGATGGATCAAAAAAAGTCCAGGATATTTTCAGCGACGCTAAATTCCCGGCCGCCATGCGGCGCCGCTGGCCGATTTTTGAATGCGGCCGCGAGATTGTCTGGATTCCGGGCTACCGCATTGCCGAGGGATGGCAGGTGTCCGACTCCGCCGATAACGTCCTGCATTTGACGGTTGAACGAATAAAATGAACACGGCCAGCGCCATCAACTGCAAGCCCGATATATCCACTTTCAGACTCAACCAGCGTGTATCAGCTAATTGTATCACAATCAACGCTGAGAGGGATGTTCCGGCGGACGGCATAATCCGCGCCGAAGCGCAAAAACTAAAGGCGGAGCTGTTAAGCCGGTTTGTTTTTGCGGATAACAGCAGATATGCGGCGTCTTTCAAAAACCTGTGTTCATCCGGCGTACCGACAGCCTGCCTTAGTCATGCCGTCGCCGGCGGCGAGGATTTTTTTTCCACTCAGGCAATCGCTTTTTCGGGAATATGGAAGCTGGAGCCGGTTGAATGCGGCGGACGCAATATCGGGGTCGTTTATGAAGATGACGATGCGCGTTATTGCCTTCTCAGCAATGTCTTTGCGCCCACCATTGCCGCCTCCCGCCCGGAACAGGCCGAAACAGTTTTCAGGACCATGGCGGATGTCATGGCCCGGCATGGCTTCCGGTTCGCCGAAATTGTCCGTACCTGGTTTTTTAATGATCATATCCTTGAATGGTACGGCGAGTTTAACAAAGTACGCACCGGTTTTTTCAACCGGGCCGGAGTGTTTGAAAAAACAGTGCCGGCCAGTACCGGCATCGGCGCGGGCAATCCATTTGGCGCCGCATTGCTGGGAAACGCCTTCGCGGTCCAGCCCAAAGACGGCCGGGTCAAAATTCAGGCCGTTCCTTCGCCCATGCAGGCATCGGCGCTGAACTACGAAAGCTCGTTCAGCCGCGCGGTGGAGCTTGAATACCCTGCCGGCCGCCGCCTGTTGGTTTCCGGCACGGCCAGCATAAGCCAAGACGGCAAAACCGCTTTCCTTGACGATATTGATTCGCAGATTGACCTCACCATGCAGGTCGCGCAAGCCCTGCTCCAGTCCCGCAAAATGGGCTGGGAAAATATTTTTCGGGGGGTCGTTTATTTCAAACATCCGGATTATCGGAAATGTTTTGAAGAATACTGCCGTCAGCACAAAATTCACGGCCTGAATCTGGCGGTGGCCTTTACCGACATGTGCCGGGACGAGCTTCTTTTTGAAATTGAACTGGACGCCTTTGCTTCCAAAATTTCACTTCATTAAAGGACGACATCCGGCGGACTGCCGGCCATGGCGGGCGAAAGGAGGGCAGGGGGCAGCAAAAAATACACAAAAATATAGAAAGCGGGTTGTATATTTAATTGCGATTTGATAACATTTCGTCCAATTTGAGAGAATTAAGCAAATCACGTCCCAGGGCGTGATTAAAGCGTGATAAAAATATGCAAAACCCAAAACAGAATCCCAGGCCCCAGCGAAACAATGATGATCGTTCTCCCCTCTCATTGCGTTCGGCGAGCATCTGGCTCATTTTCGCCCTTTTCCTTCTTTTGATGTTCAATCTCTTGCGCAACAGCCGGGATGCGGTGGAGGAAATACAGTATAATCCCCATTTCGTTCAACTGGTTGAAAACGGCAAAATCCGCAAGTGTGAAATCGTCACCGAAACTTCCGGTGCGCAGTATATCCGGGGTGAAATGACAGCCGTGGACCAGAAAACGAGCCGCCCGCGTAAATTCAGGGTTGATATTGTGGTAACCGACGGCCTGCCGGCCTGGCTCATGAAAAACGGCGTGCCCTTTTCGTTCAGCCGGCCCAAGCTTGATTTCTGGCAGCTGGTGCAGGGCGCCCTCCCTTTTCTGCTGGTGCTGGGCCTGCTTTATTTTCTTTTTATGCGCCAGATGAGGTCGGTCGGGTCCGGCGCGTTGAGTTTCGGCAAAAGCCGCGCGCGCCTGCTGACCCGCGACCGCAACAAGATCACCTTTCAGGAAGTGGCGGGCATCAACGAGGCCAAGGAGGAGGTTGAGGAGATCGTTGAATTTTTGAAGGACCCGAAAAAATTCCAGTCGCTCGGCGGGCAGATGCCCAAGGGCGTTCTTCTGATGGGACCGCCCGGGACGGGAAAAACCCTCCTGGCAAAGGCCATTGCCGGCGAGGCGGACGTCCCGTTTTTCAGCATCAGCGGCTCTGATTTTGTGGAAATGTTTGTCGGAGTCGGCGCTTCGCGCGTGCGGGATATGTTTGAGCAGGGAAAAAAGAACGCGCCCTGCATCATTTTTATTGACGAAATTGACGCCGTGGGCCGCAGCCGCTTCAGCGGAATCGGCGGCGGGCATGACGAGCGGGAGCAGACCCTTAATGCCCTGCTGGTGGAAATGGACGGATTTGAAAGCCGCGAGGGCGTGATTATCATCGCCGCGACAAACCGGCCCGATGTGCTTGATCCGGCCCTTTTGCGGCCGGGCCGTTTTGACCGGCAGATTGTCATTGATTTGCCGGTGCTGGAAGGCCGCGAGGCCATTCTCAAAATTCATGCCAGAAAATTCACGCTGGCTCCGAAGGCCGATCTTAAACGCCTGGCGCGCGGCACCTCCGGCTTTTCGGGCGCTGATCTTGCGAATCTTCTGAACGAGGCGGCCCTGCTCGCCTCCCGGCAGGGGAAGAAGGGGGTTGACAGCAGCGACCTGGAAGAGGCGCGCGACAAAGTCCGCTGGGGACGCGAGCGCCGCAGTCACGCCCTGGACGAGGAGGAGAAAAAACTGACCGCCTATCACGAATCCGGGCACGCGCTTGTTTTGCAGATGGTGGAGAAAAAGGAGCCGCTGCATAAGATCACCATTATTCCCCGCGGCACCGCCTATCTCGGCGCAACCATGCAGCTCCCCGAAAAGGACCGCTACACGGAAAGTCTTATAAAACTGAAGGGGACGCTTACCGGCATGATGGGCGGCCGGGTGGCGGAGGAACTCATTTTTGGCGACATCACCACCGGCGCGGGAAATGACCTGAAACAAGCCACCCATCTGGCAAGGTTGATGGTGTGCAACTGGGGCATGAGCAGTGAGCTGGGCCCGCAGACCTTCGGCGCGCAGGAGGAACTGCTCTTTCTCGGCCGGGAAGTCGCCCGCAATCAGGATTTCAGCGAAGACACCGCGCGCCGGATTGACGCGGAAGTGAACCGGCTCCTCAGGGAATGCTACCGGCAGGCGAGCGATATTCTCCATCAGCATCGCGACAAGCTTGATTTGCTGGCAAATCTTTTGATAGAGAAGGAAACCCTTGACGGCCGGGACGTTGAAGCAATTGTCAAGTATGGGCGCCTGTTATCCGAGGAGGAACGCCTGAAACTTGAACAAGAAACCGAAAATAATTCCGCTTCAGCTCCTGCGGCTGATGCGGCAAAGCAAAGCCCGGCGGGTGATAATCAAGGGCGCGCCGAGGGATAGAAGAATTGTGAATAATGCAAAGCCAGTATGGCAATGCCGGGAACGAACGGTAAAATTTGAGTCCGGCGCTTTGCTGATGGGCATTTTGAACGTAACCCCTGATTCTTTTTCCGACGGCGGCCGGTATGCCGATCCGGAAAAAGCATTGGAACGCGCCATGCAGATGATAGAAGAAGGAGCGGATATCGTTGATGTCGGCGGCGAATCCACGCGCCCGGGGGCCCTTGCCGTTGACTCCGAAAACGAGCTGAGCCGCGTCCTGCCCGTCATTGAACAATTAAAGTCCAGGACGGATGCGCTCATATCGGTTGACACCCGCAAAAGCGCTGTGGCCGAGGCGGCCTTGCAGGCCGGTGCCTGCATTATTAACGACATATCGGCGCTTGAGTCCGACCCGCGGATGGCGGAAGTGGCGCGCCGTTACAAGGCCGGCTTGATTCTTATGCATAAAAAAGGCGAACCGCGCGACATGCAGGACAACCCACACTATGAAAACGTCGCGGAGGAAGTCGGCAATTACCTTCAAGGGCGCATCAATTTTCTTTCACGAACAGGCATTGCGGCCGAAACCATGGCGGTTGATCCCGGTATCGGGTTCGGCAAGACCGCCGCACATAATGTTGCGCTTATTGCGCATATTGAAAAAATGCGGGAATGCGGCCGGCCGCTTGTGATCGGCCTGTCCCGCAAGCGCTTCCTCGGCCTGCTGACGGGGCGCGCCGTCAATGAGCGTCTGGCGGCCAGCCTGGGCGCGCTGGCCTACTGCCTTCTCAGGGGCGCAAACGTGATGAGAGTGCATGATGTCAAGGAGTCGCGCGATGTGCGAGAGGTGCTGAACGCTTTTTTGTCGGGAGAAACAGCCGCATGTTGACTACCAGTATATTCCCGGATTTTAACGGGATCGTGGAGGTGCTGTGCCTGGCCCTGGCTTTTTACTATGTGTTTTATTTCCTGCAGGGCACGCGCGGCGCGCCGGTGATGGCCGGACTCATCATGATTTTCATCATCTTAAACGCGGCGACGCGTTTCTTCCGCTTGGAAGCCCTGACCTGGCTGCTGGAAAGGTTGTCGGTTTATCTGGCCGTGGCCTTGCTGATCATCTTTCAGCCTGAAATCCGCCGCGCCCTGGCGGAAATGGGCAAACAGCATTTTTTCAGCGGTCTTGTTTCCGATCCTTCCCTGGTTGACCGGATCGTTCAGACCGTCAATCTGCTGGCCAATCGCCGGATCGGGGCCCTGATCGCGATTGAACAATCCATAGGCACGCGTGCCATTCAGGAAACCGGGGTCAGAATGGACAGCGCGGTGACGCCGGAACTGCTGGCTTCCATTTTTTATCCGCACACGCCTTTGCATGACGGCGGCGTTATCATCTCGGGCAACCGCATCGTGGCGGCCAAGTGCATTTTCCCCCTGTCCCACCAGCTGGATTTGAGCCGGATCGTCGGAACCCGTCACCGCGCGGCGGCCGGCATGTCCGACGAAACGGATGCGATTGTGGTGGTCGTGTCGGAAGAAAGCGGATTTATTTCAGTCGCCCACAAGGGGCATCTGATCCAGAATCTGGATGATGATCAACTGCGCCGGTTTTTGTCGGGCATCTTGCTGCGCCCCATGAAACAGATCAACCGGCTGACAAAGGTTGCCGATTGGATAAGTCATGTCATGAAGGTCAACAAACATGCCAGGAAACATGAGTAAGGCCGTTAAAACGCGCGCGGGAAGAAATCGGTATGCGTGAAATTCTCTTGAACAACATTCGCCTCAAACTGCTGGCGCTGGTGCTGGCGGTTTTCTCGTGGTATGCCATCCGCGAGACCATCAATCACGAAGTGGTCATCGCCAACATCCCGGTGGAATTCAAAATTGGCGAAGGCTGGGCCGTGCTGCGGCAGTCGGCGGATTCGGTGCGGGTGACTTTCCGCGGCTCGCAGGAAAATATCCGCTTGCTTGATAATAAACAGATTAAAGCCCTGATTGATTTGCAGAACAATTCCGTGGCCGGCTCCTATGACGCGCGCCTCCGGCCGGAAAACATCAGGGGCGCCCGCGGGGTGCGTCCGATGCGGATTGAGCCGGAAATAATTCAAATCAGCACGGACCGCGAATCGGAAAAAACGGTTCCGGTCAAAAGCCGCACCACCGGCAAGCCCCTGGCCGGCGAGGTGGAAAAAACGGTCTGCGAGCCGGCGGTCGTGCTGTTGCGCGGACCGGCCCAGCAGTTGGCGCAGACCGAATGGGTCTACACGGAGCCGGTTGATGTTGAGGGACGCCTTGAGTCATTTGTCAAGCGCTGCCGGGTTCTGCCGCCGAGCAATACCTGGACGCCGGTCATAGAGCCGCCCGACGTCAAGGTCAATGTGCAGATTGTCATAAAAAATGACACCTTTGAATTGAGCAATATTCCCGTGGAGGTGGTCATCCGGCCATCGGCGGCATTCAAGGTGGAAACTATTCCCGATCAGGTCAATATCGTGCTCACCGGCAAGGCCGAAGACCTCGCCGAACTGAAGAAATCAGCCCCCAAGGTTTTTGTTGATTGTGTTGACCTTGATCCTTCGCTTACCTATGATCTGCCGGTTCTTGTTTTTTTGCCGCCGGGCAAAAACGTGACCGCTTCGTCTGATCCGCCCTTTGTGCATGTGATTTTCAAGAAATGACAAAATCCCAGTTTGAAATTTATGCGAACGACGCCGATTAACGGAAAGACCGGAATACGCGAGCTATGGGGCCTGGCCCTGCTGGTTATCAGCGTTCTGATGTTTCTGGCGGTAATTTCCTATCAGAGCGGCGACATATCCCTGCTCAAAATGCCGCCCAATGATCCGCCGCTGAATTATATCGGGCCGGTGGGCGGCTGGTATGTGTTCGTCAGCCTGATGGCTTTCGGCATGGCCGCCATGTTTCTCCCGCTCTTTTGCGCCGTGGTGGGATTATTGCTTCTCCTGCGGCCGGATGAGCGGATTAAACCGTGGCTAATCTGGGGCGCGATCGCGCTTGTCGCGGCCAGCGCGCTCTTTTCCATTCATCCTTCCGGCTGGCAGGTGCTCAGCGCGCGCTTCAACCTGGCCGGCCTGGACGGCGGGCTGGCGGGCTGGCTTTTTGCCGATCAGTTTCTGACCGCGCTGTTCGGGCATACCGGCGCAACGGTCATTCTGACCGGACTGCTCCTGGCGGCGGCCGTCATGGTTATTGGACCGGCTCGTCTGCGGCTCCTTGCCTTGCGGTCGGCGGATGCTGGCCGGTTGATACAGAATAAAATCAAGGCCGCCCTGGATGAGCGCCGGGACCGGCTGGAGAAGATTGTTATTGAGGAACATGAAATCGCCAAAAAACGCGCTGCGCTTGAAAAAGCGATGCGGCGTGAAAAGGCGGTTTTGGATGCGGAAGCTGTCCGCCATGAAGCGCCCCCGGCCGCGGCAGTTGAAAGAGCGGTCTCGTTGCCTGAACAACCCCCGGCCGCGCCGGTGGAAAAGCGCCAGAAGGAGCGTTTGTCCAGGGACATCCCGCCGCCTTCTGTTCCCAAACAGCCGTTGCCAAAAGAGCAGAAAGGACAGGAGCCGGCCTATGAACTCCCGCCGCTCTCCCTGCTTCAACCTTTGCCGACCGATAATGAACGCCAGATGCAGGGCGATTGCCAGACCACGGCCAAGATTCTGAAGGAAACCCTGGCGGAATTCGGCATAGAAAGCGAAGTAAAGCATATTGAACAGGGGCCGGTCGTAACCCGTTACGAGCTTTTGCCCGCCGCCGGCGTGCGCGTGGAAAGGATCGGCCAGCTGAGTAATAACCTCTCCCTGACATTGAAGGCAACCAGCGTCCGCGTCCAGGCGCCGATCCCGGGCAAGGGGGTCGTCGGTATTGAAGTGCCGAATTCATCGGCCACAAAGGTGTATTTGCGCGAAATACTGGAGGGCGAATCATGGCGCAACAGCAAGGCTGAAATTCCGATTATTCTGGGCAAGGACGTGGGCGGGCATGATATCGTTCCGGATTTGGCGGCCATGCCGCACCTTTTAATCGCCGGCGCCACCGGTTCCGGAAAAACCGTGTGCATGAATTCAATTCTGGCCGGACTGCTCATGTCCCGGACGCCCACCCAGTTGAGGTTGATGCTGATTGATCCCAAACTGGTTGAATTCGCGGCCTATAACAGCCTGCCGCATCTGGTCGCGCCGGTGATCACCGACCCCAAAAAGGTGGTCTTCGGACTGCGCTGGGTTATCAGTGAAATGGAAAAAAGATACAAGCTCTTTGCCCGCGCCGGGGTGCGGAACATTCAGAGTTTTAACAGCCGCCCGATTGCGCAGGAAATGCTGCCCAGTTTAAACGATGCGGACGAGGCGGACGAGCAGATGCCCGACCGCCTGCCTTATCTTGTCATCGTGATTGACGAGTTGGCCGATTTGATGATGGTGGCCCAGGCCGACGTGGAAAACTATATCGCGCGTCTGGCGCAACTTTCGCGGGCCGTGGGCATCCATATGATTCTGGCCACCCAGCGTCCTTCCGTCAATATCATCACCGGCACTATCAAGGCGAATTTCCCGGCGCGCCTCTCTTTCCAGGTGGCGCAGAAGGTTGACAGCCGCACCATTCTTGACACCATGGGCGCCGATAAATTGCTCGGCCGCGGCGACATGCTTTTCCTCCAGCCGACCTCCAGCAAGCTGATCCGCGCGCAGGGCGCCATGACGAGCGATGACGATATTCATGCCATTGTTAATTTCATCAAGAAGCGTTGCCAGCCGGACTATGAAGTGACCATTAAGCAGCATATTGAAAAAGCGGAGGAGTCCGGATCTTTTGATGATGATGGCGTTGATGAAGACCTCCTTGCGGCCGCCACCCAGATTATCCGCGAGACCCGGCGCGCATCAGTTTCGCTCCTTCAGCGCCGCCTGAAAATCGGCTATAACCGCGCCGGACGGCTGATGGATCAACTGGAGGAACAGGGCATTGTCGGCCCGGTGCACGGCTCGGACCCGCGCGAGATTTTGATTGACCTGGACGCGCAAACGGTTTCAAATAGCGCGGAGTCAATGGAACCGGAGAATAATCAAACCTAGAGAATACGAAGTTTAAAGAGGTAGGGCGAGGCGTCGCTGCCTGCCCGCAGTGCTATCCGCCACAGGCGGGCCGATCCATTTGAGAATCTGCCAGCGATGCAGACGAGAGCGCGGCTTGCCCACGCTGGAAGCGTGGTGAACCAGAGGGTTTGCCCCGCGTTCCGCGAGGTTTGCCTTGACACATAAAAGTAACGGCCGCATCAATGATATGGAAACCATCGGACAAAAATTAAAAGCAGCTCGTGAAAAACAGAAAATGACGACCGCTGATGTCGCCAAGGCCATCAGAGCCAAGAACGACTACATTGTCGCGATTGAAAAGGACGAATTTCGTAAATTGATAGCGTCCGTCTATGCGCGGGGATTTGTCAAGCTCTATGCCCAATATGTCCGGCTTGAGTATGCGCCGTTGCTGCGCCAGTTTGACGCGGAAACGGATAAGTCGGAACCGCTGTCGGTCAGCCAGACCCCGGCGCCTCAGACCGGGAAGACAGCGCCGGCCTTGAAAAAACGCCGGCTGATAAGGATTAATTTGGCCGGGTTGGCTGCGCCCCTCAGGAAAATCAAATTGCCGGATATAAGACATTTGAAAGTCCCCGCCATAATGCCCGTGGCGTTGCCCGCCGGAAAATGGCTGGCACTGATTATCGCGGCGGCTTTTCTTGTCATCATCCTGCCCATTTTTGCCAAACGCCTCGCCTCAGCCGACACCAAAGTAAGGGTGCCGCCGTCCTGCCGCTGGGTTGCGGACCCGCCCGAGCCTTACCTGAACATTCCGGCCGCCAAACCGCAAAATGGACAGTGATATTGCCGTTGCTGTCAAATAGCCATAGGAACAAATATCGTTGACAAATTGTGTTTTTTTGTTTTGATTTGCAACGATGCAGAATGGCGCAGGGTAAAAGGAGGCTATAACAAACAGAGGAGGTTTTTATGTTTTTTTTCAAAAGAAATCAAAATTCCTATCCGAGTTGTTTTTTGGCAAGGATCCTTCTCGGCATTGCTTTTATCGCGATTTGTTCGGCTGCAACCGCCGGCACCGATACGAACAATGTCCTCTGGCTTTGCGATTTTGAGACACCGGAGGATGTCAAGGCGTCTTGTGTTTTTGACAAGAACGTGAAATGGGAACTGACTGCCGAACATGCGGCATCCGGGAAGTCGGCGCTTAAAATGGTTATTCCGCCTGCTACGGATCGTCCCAATCAGGGGGTGAGCATCAAGCTCGGACCGCAGACCCGTGACTGGACGTCTTACAAGTTTCTGCTAGTTCGGATTGCCAATCCGACCAAGATTCAGCCGGCCGTTAATGTGAACTTTGCCAGCCCCGGCGGGCGGCTAGATGGATATTGGCTGCCGGCCATGTGGGCGGGACGGGATGTATGGCTCGTGCTGGATCTGGGAAGATACAGTGAAGATGTGGATCTGGCAAACATGGAGAGCGTCCTCATCACCGCGAGTCGTTTGAAAGAGCAGTGGACGTGCATTATTGACGCCGTGGGGCTGGTCAAGGATCCCCAGCCGTTTGTGGGCCGATCCATCGCCGCGGAGGTTGATCCGCAACGGGCCGACTCGCTTACGTTTGAGCAGGCCTTCAAGGATAATTTGCTGAGCTTCTATCATCCGGATCTGGTGGACAAAATAACCGGGCTTCCCTACGAGGTTTTCTCCATTACGGAACGCAAGCCGTTCACCGAGCATCCCAATCATCGCAGTATCGGCGGGGACGATGCGACCGAAGAACATCTGCCATACATGATTTATTACATTGCCACCGGGGACAAAGAAATCGGCGATATTGAGCGCAAGGTAGCGCGCGGCTTCAGCGAATATCTTGACCCGGGTGACGGAATGGTGGGTTGCTATCGCTGGGATTTCATAGACAAGAAGTTGGGTCCATTCTGGGGTTGGTGCGCGTCTCCATCCGGGAAATCGTACTGTTTCTCAGACGCCGAACACGGTTCAGAAGTGGCGGCCCAGACCGTTCTTCCAGCCGCATGGTATTTGCATGACCAGGCTGCGCTTCAGACGCTGGAGCGATATTCGCGCACTCTGCTCAAGCTCAATTCCGATCCCAAGTATTTGCACTTTCATTTATTTGTTGGCCGTGATCAGGAAGGAAAGCATCTTGTGTATGACTGGAATGGCCAGACGGCGCTGGAGGGAAAAGGAGCACTCGCGGCCAACGGCTACAACGGCGTTACTGATCCTGCCCGGGGATACTCGGACATTCTAGAGTTTGCCTGGATAATGCCCATGCTCGGGACCGCGCATTTGACCAGGGATGCTGAATTACGCCGGGCGATCATCAATCGGGTCCAGCCGATAGTGGACAATGTCATTGATTTTATAACGCCTGACGGAAAAATCCCCTGGCGGCTGAAAATGGATGGCAGCCTGGGGGACAGACCGAAAGACGCCGGCAGTTATATGTACGGCAGCGGCAACGATACATCTTATTTTATAAGGGCACTCTATGCCATGCATGCCCTTACCGGCGACGATTGTTACAAGGATGCGCTGGATGCTTACTGGGAAAATGAACCCGACCGATTGGATCCGCAAGAGATGTCCCTGCTTGTGTTCCATGCCAAATATTTCAAAACCAAGGAATGGGATGGAAAAATAAAACGCTGTATCGCCTTGTGGGAGCAGGGCAAGTCCGGGAAGAAAATACGCACCCTGCCCTGGGCGCGGATCATGGCGCTGGCGACGGTTGCGACCGGCGATAAGTCTTATCTTGCAAAAGCGCTGGAATGGGAAAAAGGTTGGCGCCGGACCAATTACCGCAAGATAGGCGGTTTTTACTACTATTTTGACAAAGACGAAAACAATTACGTGGATGCAATGGCCTACCGGGATGTCAAATCCTACGGCTGGTTTATGTCAGATCATTTCCGCGGCTATATATCCGACTTGGTTTTGATAAAGGACCGGGGTGATGCCACTTGGGGCCTGACCTATTGGAACCTTCTGATATTGGGCTGGATGGTGCCGGGGCTTGAGGCGCCAATTGAAAAGAAGGCGGATGGGAAAGATGCGGTGTCCGGCCAATAAGCCAATTATAATTCAATTCCCATGCGCCCGGGTTGGCCGCGGTCAAAGGGATGCCTGATTTTGCGCATTTCCGTGATGAGATCGGCCCGTTTCATGATTTGACGCGGTGCATTGCGGCCGGTCAGGACAAGTTCCACGCCGGCCGGTTTTGTGGCAATCAATAACAATACTTCCTTGGCGGCAATAAGCCCGGCGTTGACAGCGCAGTTGATTTCGTCGGCAATGACCAGATCGTATTTTCCGCTGAGCATGGCCTTGCGCAAAGTGGCCAATCCTTTTTTGGCGCACCGGATATCGGCGGCAGAGGGCTTGCCTTTGACAAAACGTCCGCCGCCGTATTGGCAGACAATGATTTTTGGCTTCAGGCGCCGCAAGGCCTTGATTTCGCTGAATTCCCCCTTTTTAATAAATTGTCCCAGATAGACTTTTAACCCCGCGCCGGCTGCGCGCAATGCCAGTCCAAGGGCGGCCGTGGTTTTGCCTTTGCCGTCGCCAGTATAGATTTGGATCAGTCCGTGTTGCATGTTTTCAATCCGGAATATTTGCCACTAAAATTAGCAAAGCTAATATGTGCTTCTTGTGCATTTTTGTGGCTAGATTTAAAGTGCTTACCTAACAGGCACCGGCGGCCGGCGGGCCGGGAAACGTTTCCACAGTTTCATCACTTCGCTTAAGGGGCGCAGACCGTCCGTGGCGCCGGGCTGGGAAAGGCAGGCGGTTGCGGCGCAGACGGCCAGTTTCAAGGTGTTATCCAAATCCATTTTTTCATGGAGACCATAAAGCATGCCGGCGCAAAAGGCGTCGCCGGCGCCGACCGTGCCTTTGATGTAACTTTGCGGCACGTTGAGCGATCCACGTGAATATTCTTTACCGTTCCGGGTGCGCAGATAAGCGCCTTCCGGCATGTGAATGACCACCAGCTCCATATCGCCGAGATTATACAGGGAATTAACGGAGTCAATGATGCCCTTGGGGATCAGTTTGCCGTTACTGTCCCTGACTTTGTGTCCGGTGGTCCGGCCGGCTTCAATTTCGTTCAGGATCAGATAATTTGTGTAGGGCAGGGCGGCGGGCACGATTTTGTGGAAACGGTCGCTTTCCTCGCTGACCACGTCCACGCTGGTTTTGATGCCTGCTTCCTGCACAAGTTTAAGCAATTTGGCCGCCACGGTGCCGCAATCCGGGTCGGGTTTATCCATGCTGTCCAGCAGTAACAGATAGCCGAGATGAAAAATGCGGGAGGGAAGTTTGTTTATGTTAACGTGTTCAAGTGAGAAACAGGCGTTTGCTCCGCGATAATGATAGAAGACGCGCACGCCGGTGCTGGCTTCGGTCATGACGTCGGTGTAGGAAGTGGATTCCCCTTTGAGGGCAATCAGGCGGGAGATGTCAATTTTCAGGGGCGCGCATGTTGAGCGGATAAAATCGCGCCCGCGGTCATTCCCGATCACGCCCACGCCCGCTAATGGAAATTTTGCCTTCATCCGGCCGAGATCAACAAGGACGTTGAAAGACGAGCCACCTGAAGCCAGTGTTTCCGATATGATACTGCCGAGCATGCCGCGTCCCGGCAGATGGTCAATAATCTTGACCCGGTCAACAATCCAGTTGCCGGCGCAGACAATTCCGGCGTGTTCATTCGTTTTTGATTTGTTCTTCATACTGCCTTGTAAAAGCATAGAAGTCGGATTGCGTATGTCCAGTAAAATTATGTCTATTTTTTATCTCTGCCCACGGCTTCAGGCAGTGATTGGGAAATAGAAAAGTTTAAATAAAATCCAGAAAATCATAACTGCCAAGGGACATACACACAGCGCCGCTAAGCCCCAGAGTACGCAACGAGTTATGGGCCACCCTGTCCGAAGCCAAAGTCCAAGAGCCATGAAAACGCCCGCTGCAACGGAAAATCCACCTGTGCTTTTCCATTTTATAAGCGCTGGAACAAAATGTGTTGGATTAGACATGCTCATGGCCAATTCATAAACCAATGAACTGGCATAACCGGCCATAGCAAACAGCAGTATCATGCCCGCCGCGTAAAGAACCAATCCCATGTTTTTCTGCTGTAACGAAATATCATCGCTCCGGGCTTTGATACCGGCGGCAATGAATAGAGCGAGTGCGGCCGGAAAGAGCAACATCCCAATAAGCCCGACCATCACAAATTGACAAAGACCTGCCGCCATAACGGTACATATCAGGCCGCCTGCCAAAAGACATTCCGCCAGCGATATTCTAAAAACGCTGCTTGTCAATTCCCTTTCTTTAGAACACGTCCACAGTCGGCACAGAAGAAATAAAAAACCGGAAACTGCTATCGCGACAAACGCTAGGCCTCTCGGAAAACCCGGCGAGAAGATGCGATGCGCCAAATAGAAGGCGGCAAGACTTCCAACCGTGATACATCCTCCCCATCCCTCCCAACGCCAAGCCACAATCATCCCTAAACAGATTCCCAACAAGAACAGGAACAAAACCCATTCACGCAATGTGAGCTGCAATGGATTCAATCCTTCTCCGAAGGCAAGCATGATTACGAGCCCTATTGATATAATGCTCAATATCCTTGCCAGCCATCGGAAAACGCTTGTCAAACAAGGCGTTTTATAAGTTATGTTGTTCATAATCCTCCCATAAGATTAATTTTAAAAAGGCAAGTCCCGCGATTAGTCTTTATTTACATCACCTCCTCGAGTGGTAAACCGGTTCAGTGATTGGCGGAGATTGTCCCGAATTCTTCCTAAGCCATGGATTAAGGCCTTAATTTCGGTTTTTGAGCATCCAGCAAGCAAGCGCTGCACCTGTTCAAAATAGTCTTTCTCAACTTTTAAGAGCATTTCTCTTCCCTTGTTGGTGATTTTAATGAGATTAATTCTCCGGTCGTTTTTAGCGGCAAAACGTTCCACAAGCTGTTTTTTCTCAAGCCGGTCAATTATCCCGGTCATATCTGCCTTGTTCACGATGAGTCTTTTGCTTAAGGCTACCTGGGATAATCCGTCGGAAAGGGCATATTTGAGCGCCATCAACACGTTAAACTGCGTTTCCGTGATTCCATAGCGGCTGAAATAGCGATAGGCCGACTTATTGAACATCGTACCTGTATAGACGATATTCAGCAGACATTCATGTTCAATCGTTTTTATTGCCAGATCCAGTCCCAGTTCTTGTTTCAAGCCCATTTTGGTTTTCCCTTAGTCAGTCATTATCAATCCTTCATTCTTTGCGCCATTTTTATCCTTTAATAGATAAAATATTTATCGCTAATATAGATACGGTATACTAATTAACTATTATTGTAAACAAATTTTTAACGCTCAAATGATTGACAAATTTGCAATGGATATAGAACGTTTTTTTTATTTGACTTTTTTGACCTAAAGGGTTATTTTGGTCAGCACAATGATTAAAAGCAATGCTTTCAACGAGTTACAGCGAAAATTAACCCATCCGAGAATCGTTATTTTTCCGGGACCACGCCCGTCCGCCAAATAATGCTTCTCAGGATATAAAACACAAGGATTGTCTGGTTCATTTCATTACTTTTGATAAATTTTCCAGAACTTTTCCGTAAGTGTGAAAAAAATGGGCACTATTGCTACGCCTTATTATCTGATTGACGAAAAGAAACTGCTCAGGAGCCTGAAGATCATCAGGCGGGTGCGCGCGGCTTCCGGCGCCAAATCCATGCTCGCGCTGAAATGTTTCGCGGCCTGGGCCGTGTTTCCCCTCATGCGGAAATACATGGATGGCACCACCAGCAGTTCGCTTCTTGAAGCGCGGCTGGGCCATGAAAAATTCGGGAAAGAGGTCCATGCTTACAGCGTCGGTTTTTCCAGGGAGGACGTCAAAGCCGTCGGCAAATTCGCCGATAAAGTGATCTTCAATTCAATCTCCCAGCTCAAGGCGCATTGCGATGTTGCCCGAGGCGTAAAGCTGGGCTTGCGCGTCAATCCCGGAATCAGTTATTCGCATTTTGACCTTGCGGATCCGGCGCGTAAATATTCAAGGTTGGGCGTCATGGATAAAAAAGCGCTTATGGAGGTATCATCGCTCATCAGCGGGGTAATGTTCCATTTCAACTGCGAAAACGACGACTTTAAGCAGTTTTCATCGGCCATGGATTTTATCGGGCGCAATTATTCCGCCATCCTTAAGAAGCTGGAATGGGTCAGTCTGGGGGGCGGGCTTGCTTTCACAAAGGAAATTTATCCGTTTGAAAAATTCTGCCGTCTATTAAAGGAATTCAGCGGGAAGTTCAGCGTGCAGGTATATCTGGAACCCGGCGAGGCGGCCATAACCGGTTGTGCGGAGCTGGTGACCACCGTGCTGGATGTTGTGCATAACAAGGTTGATATTGCTATCCTGGATGCCTCAACCGAAGCCCACATGCTGGACCTTCTTATCTATCGGATAAATGCGAAAATCGCGTCGCCAAGGCAAGGCCGGTTCAAATACATAATCGCCGGCCGTTCGTGCCTTGCGGGCGACGTGTTTGGACAGTACAGCCTTGGGAAAAAGTTGAAACCCGGCGATATTGTCCGGATCGCGGACGCGGCCGGATATACGATGGTCAAAAAGAACTGGTTCAACGGCCTGCCCATGCCCTCCATCTGCGTAAAAAGATTGAATGGAACGCTTGAAAAGGTCAGGAGTTTCGGATACAAGGATTATGTTGCCAGTCTGTCTTAGCGCGGTAGAGTCGCAACAAAACGTGCTTTGCCTGGCTGTCATTCCCGCGAAAGCGGGAATCTAGTCCACCAGTGGCGGATGAATCTGGATTCCCGATTAGATCGGGAATGACAACGGAGAAGTAATATGCGAAAGAGGGAGAGTCTATGAAAAAAAATATACTCATCATCGGCGCCGGCGGCGTGGCGCACGTCACCGCCCACAAGGCGGCCATGAACAACGATGTGCTCGGCGATATTTGCATCGCCTCGCGCACCCAGTCAAAATGCGATGAAATCATTAAAAGCGTTAAACGCAAGAATCATATCAAGGACAAATCAAAAAAACTTTACTCCAGTCAGCTTGACGCGCTCAATATTCCGGCGACCATGAAGCTGATCAAGGAGACCAATTCCGAGATCGTCATCAACCTTGGCAACGCGTTCGTCAATATGTCCGTCCTGGAAGCCTGTCTGGGAACCGGTGCGGTCTATATGGATACCGCCATCCATGAAGAGCCGGATAAGGTTTGCGAAAACCCGCCCTGGTATGGGAACTACGAGTGGAAGAGAAAAGACCGCTGTAAAGATAAGGGGTTGACTGTGATCCTCGGCGCCGGTTTTGATCCGGGCGTGGTCAACGCCTATTGCGCGTTGGCGGCGAAACGCTACTTTGACAAGATTGACACCATTGACATCATGGATGTCAATGCCGGAAGACACGGGAAATATTTTGCGACGAATTTTGACCCGGAGATCAACTTCCGCGAGTTTATCAAGGTCTGGACCTGGATTGACCGGCAATGGAAGGAATATCCGACCCACTCCGTCAAGCGCGTCTACAATTTTCCGGTGGTCGGGCAACAACCCATCTATTTGAACGGCCATGATGAATTACATTCGCTTTCCAAAAACATTGATGCGAACAGCATCCGTTTCTGGATGGGGTTTGGCGACCACTACATAAATGTTTTTACCGTGCTCCGCACCCTCGGGTTCCTTTCGCATTTGCCCGTAACCCTGACCACGGGGCAGAAGGTTGTGCCGTTAAAAGTCGTCAAGGCGCTTTTGCCTGATCCGAAGACCTTGGCTCCCGGCTATACCGGCAAGACCTGCATCGGCAATTTTGTCAAGGGCTGGAAGAACGGCAAGAAACGGGAGGTTTTGATCTACCAGGTTTCCGACCACAAGAAATGCTTTGAAGAAGTTGAATCCCAGGGCATCAGTTACACCGCCGGCGTGCCGCCGGTGGCCGCGGCCATGCTCGTGGCCAAGGGCATCTGGGATCCAAAGACCATGGTAAATGTTGAGGAGCTTGATCCCGAGCCTTTCATTGCCATTCTTGATAAGATTGGACTCCCCACTGACATCAAGGAAATAAAGCCGGGTAGTAAGTTGTCGTTTGACGGCACGGTGGGGGACTTGCAGAAGGAACTGGAGAAATCAACCGCCACAGTCACAGTTTCCGCCGCCAATCCCATGATTGCCGTCTCTCCCAAGCCACCAGCCAAGACAGCGAAGAAATCAAAAAAATCTTCCAGATAATTGCACTGTTATTCTGGGCTCATGTGAAGTTCCCTGCGGCGAGCCACAGGGGTATTCCCTGGCCGAGCTCGGGCAGGCTGGCGAAGGCGAATAAAGGGCCAAAATTATCCAAATTTACTATTTACATTAATATACAATAATGTATATTAATGTATATGAAATTTTCAGAACTCATCGCAATTGCCGGGAATATGCCGTATTTTGACTTGGCGACAATTGTGCAATTGTCAGAGGAGCCGAGGCAGTCGTTGCGTATGCAGTTGTCCCGTCTGGTCAAACAGGGCAAAATCAAGTCCCTGCGGCGCGGCATGTATGCATTGGGGGAGCCATATCGGAAGATTAATCCGAATTCCGCTGTGCTGGCGAACTGGATTTACACGCCATCATACCTGAGTTTTCATTGGGCGTTGGGATACTACGGATTGATTCCGGAAATGGTTTTCCAGTTTACAAGCGCAACGCCGCGCGTGCCGCGATTATTTAAAAACGAGTTTGGAAGTTTTTTATACAGGCATATCAAGCCGGATTATTTTGCCGGTTATCAGACCATGAAGATTGACGGCCAAAAAGTTCTGATCGCCGAGCCGGAAAAAGCTCTGCTGGATCTTTGGCACATTGATAACGGCGAATGGACAAAAGAACGTATGGCCAGCATGCGATTTCAAAACTTTGAAGTTGTGTCACGGGAAAAGTTAGGAAAATATGCGGAATTGTATCAATCGCCGCGACTTATCCGTGCCGTCGGAAATTGGCGGACATACGTGACAGAGGAGATGAAAGGAGTTAAGGAGCTGTGAAAGAGGAAGCAATTAATCTTGCCAAAAACATCACAGATCCTGCGCAGCGTCTGAACGTGCTTCGGGAATACCTGCAGGCGTTGGTAATGCGTTCGCTTCACGAAAGCGAGGCTTTTCAGTGTATTGCTTTTGTCGGCGGCACGGCGTTGAGGTTTTTATACGGCCTGCCGAGATTTTCCGAAGACTTGGACTTTTCACTGGATTCTGACAAGAACTATGATCCGGAAAAATGGATGAGCAAAACAAAACGTGATCTTCAGCTGGCCGGTCTTGATACAATGGTTACCCTGAATAACCTCAAAACAGTCCACACAGCTTGGATCAAAATCGGGGAAGTGCTCAAAGATGTCGGGTTGGCAGCGATGGCCCAGCAAAAGTTGTCAATCAAGTTGGAGATTGATACGCGCCCTCCAGCCGGAGCGCAAACGCAAAACCAGATAATTGAACGCCACAGGATGTTTGCGGTAAGGTGCTATGACCGGCCGTCGCTTATGGCCGGCAAACTGCATGCATTGATTACACGTCAGTATTGCAAGGGCAGGGACTGGTATGACTTTCTCTGGTATCGCGCGCAAAGACCGCAGCCTGAGCCGAATCTTGTTTTGTTACAGAACGCGTTGGACCAAACCGAGGGCAAAGGCGCCTTGATAAGCGGCAATTGGAAGGATATCGTGCGTGACAAGGTCAGCAAGTTGGACATCAACCAAGTGCGGCAAGATGTTCGTCCGTTCCTGGAAGAGCAAAAAGAAGCGGATTTGATCACCAAAGAAAATCTGGAATCATTGCTGAAAACTACCGGTTGATGTGGACAACCTTCGCGGGCGGAAAACCGTTGAAGGGGGTGGATGAGGCCACGCTGTAGGCGCCGATGTTTTCGGTGTAAAGCAGGTCGCCGCGCTCCAGGTTTGCCGGAAGCTCCTCGGCCATTGAAACTACGTCCAGCGCGTCACAGGTCGGGCCGAACACGGTGCAAATCTGCCTGGGCCCCTTTTTAAACGCCTGCGGATGATACTGACAGTGGTCAAAAATGATGCCGGAAAAAGTGTGATAGACGCCGTCGTCAATGTAATAGCAGAGTTTGTTATCGCGCACGGCCTTGCCGATGATTTTTGAGATGGCGATTGCGGCCGTTGCCACCATGAATCTTCCCGGCTCGGCAAGAATCTGGATATTTTTTGGAAAGAGCCGGTCAATCTCGGTGTTAATCAGCCTGGCCAGTTCGCGGAACGGTTTCACGGTTGTGTCATAGGGCGCCGGAAACCCGCCGCCGATGTCCAGCAGGAACATCTTGTTGTAACCGCGAGATTTGGCCTCCTTGAACACATCGGCCGCAAGATTGATGGCCTGCACATAGTTTTCAAAGTTGGTGGTCTGACTGCCAACGTGAAAACTCAACCCTTCCACGACGAGCCCGGCCTTGTCGGCCGCGAGGATGAGATTCACGGCTTCGCCGGAAGATGCGCCGAACTTGGAGGAAAGCTCAACCATGGCGCCGGTGTTGGGAACTTTGAGCCGGAGGACAAGACCGGCGTGCGGTGCATATTTTTTGATTTTTTGTATTTCCTCAAGATTGTCGTAAGTCACCAGCGCCTTGTATTGATCAAGTTCCTGCAAGGTCTCATTGGCCTTGATGGGGTGGGCGTAGATGATCTTGTCCCATATCCAATCCTGCCGCTGTTTGGCCGGCATATCCTTGATATACTCGTGCACAATCATGAACTCCGGCATGGAGGCCACATCAAAACTCGCGCCCGCTTCGTAGAGTGTTTTTACAATTGCCTCATCAGGATTGGCCTTGACCGCGTAATAGGCCTGGACGCGCGGCAGGTGTTTTTTGAAGGCGGCGTAATTCCGGCGCAGGACATTATGGTCCACCACCACAAGGGGAGTCCCGTGCTTTTTTGCCAGTTGCTGCAGTGTTTTTAATGCGGCCATATGTATCCTCCGTTCGTTTTATTGAAAGTTGGATGCCAGCCTGCAACGCTGTGCGCAGCATTGCGGGCAGGTTGAACGTTCAATGTTTTGCAATTCTTAACGCAAAATTGGCGCCCCCTACGGGAGTCGAACCCATCTTTCCAGGATGAGAACCTGATGTCCTGTCCGATAGACGAAGGGGGCCAATGTCCTGAATTATTTGCTTTACTTTGATTCTCAAACTTTGAAAATAAGAAAATAAAAAACACTATTCATATATAGTGATAATTGTCCAGAAATATTTTTAGCTATTAGAACCTAGAATGATTAAAGTATAGTAAATATATCTGATGATGCAATTTGAACCTTTTGTGTGCGACCATGCCGCCTTCCTGACCGGAAGGCGGCCCTGGGAAGTTTCCCGTGACCGGAATTTGCTTTTTGAAGCGCAAAAAACAGCGATTCAAAGGTATAGACTGAAACTTTGTGTCGTGGGCATAGACATATACAACGCCGAAGCGGAAGCCCTCGGCTGTGTGGTGGAAAAGCCGGAGGGTGATAATTCCCCGGCGATATTCCACCCTTTATATTCCAGTATAAATGCAATTCACGATCTGCAATTTGATCCCGAAAAAGACGGACGTTTGCCGATGATTATGGCGGCCGCCGTGCGGCTGAAAGAGCAATTTCCCGATTGTGATGTCCGCGTTCCGCTCTGCGGCCCATTTTCGCTTGCCGGCCACCTGCTGGGGATAGAAAACTTGCTTTATGAGGCGGCGGACGAAACTGAGTTGGCAAAAGAAAAGCTGCTGTATCTCGCCGAAATTTTAATCCGATATGTCCGGGCGATTTATAGCCGCAACTTAAAAGCGACCATTTTTGAATCAACCGCCGCTCCGCCCTTGCTCTCTTTGCCGCTTTTCCAAGCATTGGCCGCGCCGGCCTTGCGCCGCATGTTTGAAAAGTCTTTCCCATTTATCGGGGAGAATCCCGCGTTGATTATGGGCGGAAACACCCTGCCGATTCTTGACTCCATATTAGCGTTGAAGCCTCAATATATTATCTGCCCGTTTGAGACCAATCAGGAAGAATTCGTGCGCAAGTCAAGGAATGTAAAAAACACACGGATTCGGATTAATATGAATCCGGCGGTCTTTCTGGATGATACTCCGGAAAAAGCTCTCGCAGAGGCTAAACGGGTTTCGGCAATGGCTTCCGGCCTGGAAAATTCATCGGTCGGCTTGCTTTTGCCTTTCGCCGCAGCCCCGAATGTCGTCGTCGCCGTTTCAGAGTTTGTCGCTGCCCAACCCAAGGCGGATTAACAAACGGCAACTCCTAAATATTTTCTTTATTGTCAGCGTTGCACACGTCCGGAAGCGTCGCCGCCGGCAAGCGTTTCAACTTCTTTAACCGATGCGCGGTTGAAGTCGCCCGGAATGGAATGCTTCAGACAGCTTGCCGCCACGGCAAAATTGAGCGCATCTTCCGGATTTTTGCCGGTGATCAAGGCGTAAATAAGTCCGCCGGCAAATGAATCGCCGCCGCCCACCCGGTCAACAATGTCGTTAATTTCATATTGCCGGCTGATGGTGAATTTTTTGCGGTCGTTCAGGCAGGCCGCCCAGCCGTTCTGGTCGGCGCTGTGGCTGGAGCGGAGCGTGATAGCGATCATCTTCAGGTTAGGAAAAAAGCTCAAAACTTTGTCGGTCAACTCGCGATATATATCAATATTGAGTTTGCCCTTTTCCACTTTAACATCAATTTTGATGCCGAGCGATTTCTGGCAGTCTTCCTCGTTGGCAATGCCGATATCAACAAATTTTACGAGTTCGGTCATGACCGCGGGGGCGGTTTTGCCGTATTTCCATAATTTGCCGCGGTAATTAAAATCGCAGGAAACGGTCAGTCCGCTCTGTTTGGCGGCCCGGACAGCTTCCAGGGATAGGTCCGCCGCCGACTGCGATATGGCCGGTGTAATGCCGGTGATATGGAACCAGTTGGCGCCTTCAAAAGCTTTTTTCCAGTCAATGGCACCCGGCTTGGCTTCGGCGATTGAAGAGCCGGCGCGGTCATAGATCACCTTGGCAGGGCGCTGGTTGGCCCCATTCTCCAGGAAATAAATGCCCATCCGGCCCGGTCCGCGCGCAATCAACGAAGCATCCACGCCAAAACGCCGGAGTTCGGCGATACAGGCATCGGCAATTTCATTTTTTGGCAGAATCGTGACGAATGCGGCGTTGAGACCGAAATTGGCCAGGGAGACCGCCACATTAGCCTCGCCGCCGCCAAAGGTGGCTTCCAGAACCGGCGATTGAAACAGACGTTCCAAACCGGGGGATTTTAATCTCAGCATGATTTCGCCGAAGGTGATTATTCTGTTATTCATATTATTGTATTTTCCTTTTTATAGACATATTCTTTTTCTCCATTAACGGTTAAATCATGCAATTCAATTGCAATCCATTTCATTCTGGCGGCATTTAAGTTGCGCTGCCGGCTTGGGATAGATTAATTCAACACGATCATATATGCCTGTAGAATTCCCGATTCGTTTGAGTTAAAGAATCCGCGCCGTCCGTCCGGGGAAAGAAACGGATGAATATGCTCGTTTTTGCCGCAACTGGAACGGGGCGACATAAGATAATTAAATTCAGCCGGATCCTCTCCCGGGCGGCCGAGTTCGGCAATATAGATGCCGCAATCCCGCCTCAGAGGGCCACCGTCGGTAATGAGTCGGTTTCCCCCAATATCTGTCCCGAAGTGGTGAAAATCAGGCTTTGGAAAATTACGGCTCAAATCATTGCGTATTCCGCCGGTAGTTTTGATTCCGATGTGGTCGGCAAACGGCGCGGCGCGGCCTTCAATGAGCTGAGCTTCCGGCGGCTGATGAGTGCTGGTGCTGGTGATTGCCCAGGTGCTTCGGCCCCGCCAGCATTGATGCCCCTGGCAGAATTCGTTTCCATCGCGGCCCCAAGGCATATTGCGAAAATTTGCGCCATCGTCCCGAATTACGTGAATATCCGCGCCATTTACGCCAGTCAGTTTCTGAATTTGCCCATTAATGTCGGTAATATTGCCGTGATTCTCTTGAATCAAAATGTCATGGCTGGCATTTGGATCGGTGCTTCGGCAATACTGCGGATGCATATTGCACCAAGTCGGCCCCTTAAGGATGAGCTGGACGGTGGGTTTTTCAAGATCAAAGACCAGCAGCCCCCAGTTAATGTTCTCCGGCGTGCCGTCGCCAAGAAAGCACGAAAGCGCCAGCCGTTTCCCATCCGAGGAAATCGTTGACAACGGATATATCCAGCTTGGCCGATAATCTGTTCCCGGGATTGCCGAGTCAATAACCATAATGGTCTGCCGGTCGGTACCATCCAGATTGACTCTTTTTAGTGTAAGCCGTCCTCCTCTTCCTCCTCCAAATTCAGTCTGATCAACGAAGTAGTAGACGTGCTTATCCCCGAAAACTGATGGAGCAATCGCCCCGATTTCAGCGGTCAGGGGGCTCAAGACGCAATCATTTTCAAGATCGCAAACCAGATATTGATGTTCCGGATCATTCCTAAAGTACATTTTTTCAGAAGGCGAGGATGCTCCAGAAGGTGTGCGCCCGCTGGCGCCATGGGCAGTGGCCGAGCGATGAAGCAAAAAACGCTTGGAATCAGGCGTAAAGATCTGCGCCTCCATGTAAATATGCGAGCTGGGCAGATCCTTTTCCGTGGTGAGTTGAACCACTTTTATATTTGCCGGTGATTTTTCGTCCAGAAGGTCGGGGCGATATTTCATTTTTTTATTCTATGATTGTAAAGTTTATTCTCCTTCGCCGAATACCCCGTAGCTCTTGACCTTCGTAGCCCCTTGGGCGAAGTAGGTTGCCGCGGGGTGCTTCACTTCTTCTGCAACAGATGAATCGCAAATCCTCCGAATTCACCCTTCAAATAGACCGCGGCATAATTGCCGGCGGCGTCCTTCTTGGCCGTGTTCATATCCACGGCAATGCCTTTCCGTTCAAGCCAGGCCACCGCCCGGGTGATGGAATTGGTTGACACGGCAATATGTCCGTTGGTCCCAAATCCTTTGCTCTTATTGATTTCAAAACCCTTGCCGGCAAAGTTGGAGCTGTTTCCTTCCTTCAGGGCAAGATTAAACATGGCGCTCAGATTCCGGGCGAGTTTCAGCGATGAATCAGCCTCATTCATATTAATGCCAATATGGCCCAGGTCAAATCCCAGCATGATATTGATTGCCTCTTGGGTCAGCCTGGTTATTTCGTCAAACTGTCCGGCCTTGATAAATTCATCTTTGACCATCCATGTCCCGCCGCAGGCAAAAACCTTCGGGAACAGGATGTATTCGGCCAGATTGGCGGCGGTTATGCCGCCGGTGGGAATGAATTGGACTGATCCATACGGCGCGCTCACGGCCTTCAGCGTTTTAATGCCGCCAAAGGCGTCGGCCGGGAAAAATTTGACCACATCAACGCCGTGATCCAAAGCCATCTGAATTTCGGTCGGTGTGGCGATACCGGGCGTGATCGGCACTTTGGCCTCCAGACAATATTTAACGACGGCAGAGCTGAATCCCGGGGTGACAATGAATTTTGCTCCGGCTTTGAGAGCCTTTTCGGCTTGCGCAACGTTCACAATCGTGCCGGCGCCCAGCAGGACACCCGGACACTCCGCAGCGATGGCCTTGATGGCGTCCTCGGCGGCGGCGGTCCGGAAAGTTATTTCCGCCAGCGGGATTCCCCCCGCGGCCAATGCGTTTGCCAGCGGCACGGCATCCTTGGCATTATCTATTTTGACGACCGGCACAATGCCCAGTTCTTTTATTGTTTGCAATATATCTTTCATGCTTTTTCCTTTCGGTAAGATATTTTGATAACTGAAATTGTGCTTACTTGCTGTGTCATTCCCGCGACCTTCCTTCGCCGGAGCGGGCTACGCGAAGGCGGGAGGCGGGAATCCAGGAAATTCAGAACTGGATTCCCATTTTCATGGGAATGACAGAAAAGAACTCAATCTTCAGACCCCGCTTCATGGAGCAGACTTTGTGCCTATGTGCCTTTGTTATCATTCAATTCTGTTCACCGCATTTTTCGGCTTTTCGCCGGCCAGCACTTCCCGGACATTTTCAGCCGCCTTGCGTTTTAATTCGCTCTGGGCTTCTTCCGTGTACCAGCCGACATGCCCGGAAACGGTGATATTGTCCAGTTTCAGCAGGGGGTTGTCGGGCTTGACCGGCTCTGTCTCAAAAACATCAAGCCCGGCGCTGTTAATCCAGCGTTCCGCAAGGGCCTTGTGAAGGGCGCGTTCGTCAATGATCGGACCGCGGGAAGTGTTGATGATGATTGCCGTTTTCTTCATCTTTTTGAACACCTGCTCGTTGAACAGCCCGCGGGTCTTGTCATTCAAGGGCATGTGGATGGAGAAATAATCGCCCTCGCGCAAAGCGGTTTCCCAGTCAACTTTTTCAGCGCCGGCAGAGCGGACGGTTTTTTCGTCAAGGAACGGGTCAAAGACCAGCACGCGGTCTAACTGGAATCCAGCCAGCTTCCGGTAAAAAACCCGGGCGATTTGTCCGAATCCGAAAAAGACGAATGTTTTCCCCTTGATCCGCCATTGTGGGCCATCGGCCTGCGTTTGCCAGATGCCGGCGCGCACCTGCCGGTCGCGCAGGGCGACTTTGCGCACACAGCCCAGGAACAAAGCCATGGCCTGGTCGGAAACATCCTCGGCACAGTAACCCGGAACATTGGTCACCCAGATTTTTCTGGCAGTGGCTTCCTCCAAAGCAACATTGTCATAACCGATCCCGTACCGGGAAATGATTCTGCATTTTTGCAGGGCGGCAATTACCTTTTGGGTCATCGGCGCCAGGTTGACAATGATGCCGTCGGCATCGGCACAGGTTTTAATTATTTTGTCTGCATCAGAGCTTTTGACAATCTCGGGCTTGATTCCGAGCGATTTTAAAACCTCGGTTTCCTCATTGTAATACGGATAACGGTCATCAAGAATTACGACTTTTTGGTTCATGTGTTACTCACTCTGATGAATGTCATTCCCGATTCAATCGGGAATCCAGGTCTTATGATTTTTTTTTCTCTGGATTCCCGCTTTCGCGGGGATGACATTTTGCTTACTTTGTGCCTTCTGCCTTTGTGCCTCTGTGCCTTCATCAGATTCATCCCCATCTGCCGCGCACTGCTTTGCCGCTGGCATTGGCTTTATACATGGCTTCAATAATTTCAACACATGCCAATCCCAGCCGTCCGCTGCAGCCATACATTGGTTCCTTATTTTCAAGAACGCAGTTAACGGCATAGGCCAGCTCATCCACATAGCCCAGGTTATGAAATTCATCAACCGCCGGCTTGGTCCAGCCCAGGGTATTATCGGCTTTTTCAAGGGCATAGCCGTAGCCGGGACGTGAATAAACATTCAGGCATGAGCCGAAAGTCAGGTCGGCCTTGATATTCCCCTCCGAACCGTAAATTTCCACTTTATCATCCATGCCGCCCACGGTGATGTAATTGCCTTCAATCAGCGCGTGTTCGCCATGCGCAAATTTCATGATAGCTACGGAAAAATCCTCGCCGCTGTTCTGCTTGTGGACATAATTGCCTTTCAGTCCGTCGTTGCACCTGGCAAAGACTTCCACCACCGGATTTTTTCCGCCGTCCGCCAACAGATAAAGAACCCAGCCGATGGGGTGGATGGCGAGATGAATGAGACAACCGCCGCCGCAAGTTCTTTTGTTCCGGGCGAACGGACTGTGGGTTCCATTATGGCATTCCTTGGCCTTGACGTAGAGAAGAGAGCCGATCCCGCCTTCTTTTGCTATTGATATGGCGCGGTTCAAGGCCGGCGCAAAACACCAGTCCTCGCCGTAAAAAAGTTTTACGCCGGATTTTTTGCAGGCCGCGATCATTTCGCGGGCGTCTTTCCCGGTTGTGGCCAGCGGCTTTTCGCAAAAGACGTGTTTCCCGGCCTTGGCCGCGGCCATGACGACATCATGGTGCAGGAAATTCGGCGCGCAGACCGAGACCAGGTCAATATCCTCTTTGACAAGCATTTCACGGTAATCCTTGTAGGCATGCGGGATGTTCCACTTTTTGGCAAACGGCTCCAGATTGTCAATCGCCGCCACGGCCGCCATTTCAACCAGGGGGTTGCGGCGGTAGCTGTCGGCGTGAAAATCCGCCGCAAATTTGGAGCCGACAATTCCAACCTTGATGGTCTTGTTCATGTTTTTGTGTTTTTCTGATTAATTATTTTTTAGCTCTGTCTCGGCATCATTTCTATCACAAGCTGCAAACGAAACCACCCCGAATTGCGAATATTTTTTCCCGATTTGCGACAGGGGCGCAAAGGTGGAAATCAGGGCAAGGAACAGCGGCGGCGGTAGGCGGTGGGGGTCAACCCGGTGGCTTTGCGGAAATATTCGCTCAGTTTTTTTGCGTCGGAAAAGCCGGACTGCTCGGCCACCACGGCCATCGGCTGGCTGGTCTCCGCCAAAGATCTTTTGGCCTTGTTGAGGCGCGCGCGGATGATGGCGTCATGGATTGAGCAGGCCAGTTTGCTCCGGAAACGCCGTTCAAGATTGCGCCGGCATAAAAGGGGCGTGCTTTTGATCACATCTTGGACGCTGATTTGTTTCTGACAATGGGCGGCAATAAACTGCATGGCCCTGGCCAGTGCCGGATCACCAATCGCAAAAAATTCGGTTGAGCGCCGGATGACAATGTCCAGCGGCGGTAATTCCAGGCGCGGCTGGCGAGGTTTTCTGCCTTGCATCATCAAATCAAGCATCCGGCCGGCTTCAAAACCCAGCCGGCGGGCGTCGGTGGCGATGCTGGTCAGCGGCACCGGCGCCATTTCCGAGAGCATGATATTGTTGTCCACGCCGATAACGCCCATATCCTCCGGCACGGCCAGGCCGAGTTCACGGCAGGCATCAATGACCATGACGCCCACAAAGTCAGTGGCGGCAAATATGCCGGTGCGCGGCGGGAGGGCTTTAAGCCATGCTTTTAAATCCGCCGGCGACCATAGATATTTGAAGGCGGGCGCCCGGCAGTTTTCAAACGGCGCCAGCAGGCTGCATTGGTGTCCGGCTGCCGCCAGGCGTTCCACAAAGCCGGTTCCTCTTTCGCGCGACCATGTCCGCGGATGATAAAAGCCCACAAAACCGAAGGCGCGGCAATTTAAACCGAGAAAATATTCGGCTGCCATGCGCCCAATGGCAGGGTCGTTGTTGATGACCGCCGGCAGATCGGGCGTAAGAGCGTTGTTCACGGCGCTGACCACCGGGATGCGCAAGCGATTCACCAGCTTGGCGAGTGTCTTTTCATGAACCTGAACAATGGCGCCGTCGCATTTTTTCAGGATTTCCGGCCAATGATGGCTGGAAAACGGGTTGGCGGCGATTTGCCACTGCGCGCCGCCGTGCATATAATGCAGAATGCCTTCAAGCAGGCGGCGGTTATGCTCAAACTCCATGTAAAGTCTGATGCCGACTTTGTAGGTCATTGCTTTTTCATGGCACGGAAACGCCTGATGAGCGCATTGGTTGAAGAATCGTGTTGCAGACGTCCCGATCGGCCGTCCAGCAGTTCCGGCAATATTTTCCCGGCCAGCTCCTTGCCGAGCTGAACGCCCCACTGGTCAAACGAATAAATATTCCAGATAACGCCTTGCGTAAATATCTTGTGCTCGTAAAGGGCGATCAATTTGCCGAGCGTGGCCGGATCAAGTTTTTCGGCCAGAATGGTGTTGGTCGGCCGGTTGCCGGCAAATGTTTTGTGCGGCACCAGTTCAGGAGGAATTCCCTCCGCCGCAACTTCCGCGGCGTTTTTGCCGAAGGCCAGTGCCTCGGTCTGGGCAAAGAAATTGGCCATGAGCATGGCATGGTGGTTGCCCAACGTCTGGTCAAGATCGGTCCGGGTTCTATTCGGTTTGTCATTCCCATGAAAATGGGAATCCAGTATTTTCCCTTGAGTCTGGATTCCCGCTTCCCGCCTCCGCGAAGCCTGCTCCGGCGGGCGTAGGAAGGTCGCGGGAATGACAGAATGAGTGGATTCATATCTGCTCTGCCCTGGTTCAATTGCCGGTCGGCAGAAACCGATAAAATCAGCCGGGACAAGCTTGGTGCCCTGGTGCAGGAGCTGGTAAAAGGCGTGCTGGCCGTTGGTGCCGGGCTCGCCCCAGATGATTGGTCCGGTCTGCCAGTGAACTGGCTTGCCGTTTTGATCAATGCTTTTGCCGTTGCTTTCCATATCCGCCTGCTGGAGATAAGCCGGAAAGCGCGCCAGATACTGGGAGTAGGGCAGGATGGCGCATGTTTGCGCGCCAAAAAAATTGTTATACCATACGCCCAGCAGGGCAAGAATCGCCGGCAGATTCTTTTCCAAGGGCGCATTCAGGAAATGCCGGTCCATGGCATGGAATCCGGCCAACATTTTGTTAAAATTTTCGGGACCGATCGCCAGCATCAGGGAAAGGCCCACGGCCGAACAGAGCGAATACCTTCCGCCGACCCAGTCCCAGAATTCAAACATGTTTTCTGGATCAATCCCGAATTCCCTGACTTTATCCGTGTTGGTAGAAACCGCCACAAAGTGTTTTTGAACCGCCTTTTGATTCTTTAAATTTGCCAGGCACCATTCGCGCGCTGAATGCGCATTAACAAGCGTTTCCTGCGTGGTAAATGTTTTGGAGGTGACCACGAAAAGCGTTTCTTCAGCGGCCAGGCCGCGCACGGCTTCAATAAGATGGGCGGCGTCAATATTGGAGACAAATCGCACGGTCAACTCTCTTTTGGCATAAGTCCTTAACGCTTCATAGGCCATGGCCGGGCCCAGGTCCGAGCCGCCGATGCCGATATTGATTATGTTGCGGATTGGTTTGCCGGTATGGCCGCGCCATCTGCCTTCTCTGACTGCGCGGGCAAAACGGCTCATCTGCTTCAGAACGCGGTTGACTTCCGGCATAACGTCAGCGCCGTTGACAAAGATCGGTTGGTTGGAGACATTGCGCAGGGCAATATGAAGCACCGGCCGGTTTTCGGTGCGGTTGATCGCCCGGCCGGAGAACATTGCTTGGCGCGCTTTTGCCAGGGAACGGGCGCGCGCCAGGGCGAACAGGGCGCGCATGGTTTCTTCCGTGATCCGGTTTTTTGAATAGTCCAGCGTAATGCCTTCGGCGGCAGCCGTGAATTTCTGCGCCCGGCTTTTATCCTGCGCGAATAAGGAGCGCAAATGAACCGTTTTCAGGCGCCGATAATGTTTTTCAAGATGTTTCCATTCCGGAATTTGGGTCAGATTGAATCCGCTCCTTTTCATTGATTCCCTTTTACGTTTAGGCTTTATTAATCAGCGTTTTTATTGCATCATTCTAGCCTTATGACCGCATTTTGGCAAAATCTATTTATATTTTTTCGCGCGGCGCCTTCTATGCTGAAATATGCTGTTGCCGGCCGCTGGCTGGCGGCCGGCCTTGACGAGCCGGCCGGCGCAGTTCAGGTTGGCAATGATTTTTTCGGGCTGTGTGTCGCCAGCGCTGAAGATCCTGCCTGTGATGACTTCATCATTGCGCGCCTGAAAGAACTTGGTTTGCGGCAGGTGCGCCTTGATCTTGCCTCCGACAGCCGGATGCCGTTTCAGGAGCGTTTCCTGCGGCGCCTGATTGAGGAGGGATTCCGGGTCGGCCTTCATCTCGTGCCGTCATTTTCCGCGGCCGCACGCATGTCAGGAAGCGCGCAAGTCCGGGAAGACTGGCGTTTGTTCGTGGCGGAAACCATGACCGCCTACGGCCGCGTTCTTGAATTCGTTGAAATCGGCTCAACCTGCAACCGGCGCAAATGGTCCGGTTGTGATTTATCCGGTTATCTCAAGGCCTGGCAGATTGCCTATGAAGTGGCCGCCGCCCATCATTGCGTTCTGGCGGCCCCCAATGTGACCGATTTTGAGCCGGTATATAACATTGCCATCTTAAGCGAAATGAAGCGCAGGAATATCCTTCCGGCGGTTCATACTGATAACCTTTTTGTGGAGCGCGCTGCGGAGCCGGAGGCCTATGACCATAAAATCGCGGGCAGGGGCCTGGTGAACAAACTCCGTTTCAACCTGATCCGCAAGGCGCGGGTTCTCAACGATATTGCCCTGACCTTCGGCGTGCGGAAAACGATTTGTTCGCACGTTTCCTGGAGCCTGCGGAGAATCGCCCGCTTTCTTGAATCCGTGGAGGAAAAGCAGGCCGATTACCTGTCGCGCTACTGCTGTCTGGCCGTTGCCAGCGGCGCGCTGGAAAAAGTCTACTGGGGGCCGCTGATCGGCCAGCGCGAGGGGCTGATTGACGACGGCACCTCGGAATTTCCTGAAATACCGCACGTGACCTTTTACGGCAAAGCGCGCGGCAAGGTCGGCGATTACAGGATCAGGCCGGCGTATTATGCGTTCCGGACCGTGATCCGGTTCCTAGCCGGCTCAAAATACATCCGCAAAATTTCCTCGGAATACGGTCTTGAAATCCACGAATTCCAAAGGCCGGAAGGTCTGCTCCATGTTGTCTGGACAATGAACGGCCGGCGCGCCTTGACAAAAGATTGTTATCAGGCGGGCGTTCTTGAGCAGGCGCAATGCTATGCGCGCGACGGCGCTTTGCTGGACAGCGTTCCGGCCATGATTTCCGAAAGCCCCATCTATCTTTTGTGGTCCGGACGGGAATTTTCCGGCAATCATTCTCCGGTATCGGCAAGGCCGGACAAATTGCAAACTTTAAAAAAAATCCGCTTCGCAAACATGGCCGGCCGGCAATATGATTTTGCAATTAGCGATGATCTTTCCGGCGTCTGTCTTTCTGATATCTCCGGCCGGCTCCTGAATATGTTTTCGGCGCTTAAGGCAGACGGGCAGGCCGGTCATGATGTTCTCCGCGATGCCCGTAACCGGGTCTGGCGCTGTGTTCTTCCGGGAAAAGAGGGGAAAATTGTGATCAAGCTTTTTCGTCCGGTCGGTTCGTTCCGACGCCTTCTGCAGATGAAAAAAGGCGACAAGGCCCGGCGCAGTTGGAACGGCGCAAACGAGCTTCTGCGGCGCGGTATTTCCACGCCCCTGCCAATCGCTTTTTTCCATTGTGTTAAGAATCCACTTGCCGGGGAAAGCTGGTATGCGTGCGAAGATTTTGCCGATGGCTTTTCCGTCCGAGACGTTTTTACCGCTTTCAGTGAAGCTCCCCGTGCCTTGGCGAAACCCTCCGACTTGTCCACCGAAGCTATTCAAGCGAAGGGGGAAGCCAAGGAAGCTATTCTTAACAAGCCACAGGTTATTCCGGCGAAGGAGGGTAATGGCGCCGGCGAATTTGAGGGCATTAAAGCCAACGAGCTTTACGGCCAGATTGCGCTTTTCCTGAGGGAAATCCATGACCGCGGCGTATATTTCCGCGACCTTTCCGCCGGAAATCTTCTGCTCAGAATCCGGAGCGATAAATCAGTTGAATTTGCGCTGATTGACACGGCCCGGGCCATGTTTTACGAGAAAAGCATTGGCTTGCGAAAACGGCTTTGCGATTTGATGCGGATCTGCCATCCGCTTTGCTGGAAGGGGAGGAAAATATTTCTGGCCAGATACATGGCGTTCGCCGGCCGGCGCTACCGCGCCTGGATGAACATTGCCTTTTACTATTACGACTTAAAACATCTGGTTAAAGGCAAATTCCGGGCGGCAACGCACCGGTAGCGGGTAATCCATACATTTATAGTTAACCGATCTTTATTGCCTGGCTGACTGCAAATTTAAAATCTATATTGGCGGTAATAGCTTCTTCGGGGATGAGCTTATAGTGCCACGCCTTGCTTTCTTTGATACCTGATGCCGCTTCGCACCAGCGAATACCGGCCAGAGCCTTGTCGCGGACGGTTTCATCAATTTTCGGCACAAGGTCGCGTTTCCCTTTAATCTCAATGATATACTTCGCGTTTGCAGTCTCAACAATGAAATCAGGATTATAGTTCCGGCCGTGGTAACCGATGGGCACATCGCCTTCCGCCGGGCGAACCCACTTCAGCACGGTTTTATCTTTCTCCAGCAGAACGGCAAAATCCTTTTCCGGCGTTGAATCGAATGGAACCTGCGGGTAAATGGACTTTTCAAAACCGTCAAAAAGGTGCTTCTTGATCTCCGAAGCCTGAACATTGGCCGTGTGCGGCACAATTCCATTCATAGCCAAAACGGTCTTGGCGTAAGGGCGGAATTTGATAAAGCCGCTGAGGACGTGGACTTTAACCTCTGTCTGATGTTGGATATGTGCCACAACCTGGTTCTTCAGGTCGCGAATAATTACCTCTCTGTAAAGGTGAATGATTTTCCCAAACTTTTCCTCGGGAACGTCCATCTTTGTCAGGTACGTGTTGACAATCGCAAGTATCGTATCTTTGTCGTTGGCGGCATCTATTTCTTCTATTTCGTCAATAAGCCGTCCGGCCAGAAATGCTTTCGGATTTTCAATCTCCATGATTTCAAGTTTGTCGCCCGTGTATTCTTTGCCGGTCGCAAGGTCATGGGCAAGCAGGCGTTGGTCCACAAGTTCAAACGGCCCGACATTGACCTTGACATCAAACGGCTGGAAGTCGCGGTCCGGATAGGTGTCGGTGATGATGTGCGGCACATCTATGTTTGCCTGGGCGTAATTTTCAAGCGTGATTTTGAGTTCTTCCGTTCTGGCCACAGGATCAAATGGCGCGGGTATAGGCGCCGGCGGCTGTTGCGGAAACAACTCCGGCGCCTTTCCTTCTTCAACAATATGCGCGCCATCCGGCCGGCTTTCTGCTGCGGTCACGGCCATCTGGTATTGTTCGTTTTCTCTGGCGACAATTTGTTCCACGATTTGATTGAGTCGCTGTTCTTCATTGAGTTCGGAAGTGAAGAGAAGCATCTTCTCCTGCTGGAGTTTGTCCAGGATATCGCCAAGATCAACATACTTGTGGGAAACCGACACGGTCTTGACAGGACGCAAGTCCTCGGCGGAAACTTCTCTGAAACGAAAGATGGGACTGTTCCTGGCTTCCCGGATAAGCGCTGCGTACTGATCATGCGACACGATCTCAAGCGCATCAAGGTCCGGATCGCCGGTAATTTCGCCAAAGGGCAGGCGCAAGCCGCGGCCGATGGTTTGCTCGGTCAGAATTTCACTGACCGACGCGCGAATGGGAATGATTGTATAAAGGTTCTTCACATCCCAGCCTTCCTTCAGCATGTTGACGTGGATAACCACCTCAACCGTGCTGGTTGGCTGTTCAACCGCAAGTAATCTCTGAACATTCTCATCGCTTTCAGCGCCAGTCTTTCCGGAGTGGATCTCAATGACTTTGCCCTTGTAGCGTCCCTCGCAGAAAGCGTCCGATTCAATATACGCCCGAACCTGTGATGCGTGGGTTGTGTCGCGGGTGGAGATGAGCACGAAAGGCTTCACCTGCGGCAATTTGTTGGCCTGACAATATTCCACCAGCCGGCATTTCTTTTTTTCGTGGAGCGTCATGCCGTCCAGAAGTTTCAGTTTCTCCATCTCCTGCTGATCGGATGTGGTGAGATTTGTGCGCGTGATAACGGTTGGCGTTTTGACGTATCTGCCCATTGCGTCGGCCAGACTGAAAGAGTAGATGATGTTTTTTGTGAAGGACGGGGTCGCGGTAAACTCCAGGCCGAGCGCCGGTTTCAGGTGATTGATGGCGGCCAGCGACGCGGGTCCGCGATAGCGGTGGCTTTCATCCATCAGGATAACAAGGTCCGGCATGGCTTGGAGAATGGCGGCGAATGAATTGCCGAGATATTCGTTAAACCGGTGAAATTTGAACTCGGTATCCGTTCTGGGAGCGAATATCTTGCCGATGTTGAAAATAAAAATGTTGGGCGGGTTACCGAAAATTATCTCATCCGGACGGAATCTGACGTAGTTATCGCCATCGTATATCTGCGGCAGGGGAAGGTCGCCCAGGCCGATGAACATATACTTGGGATGCGCCGGATTCAACTCCGCCCGGAGCTTGTCGTAAATGGTGATGTTGGGCGAAAGAATAAAAAAATTCCGGTAGCCTTTGGTTTTCCAAAGGTAATAAATACAAGCTCCCATCAATCTTGTCTTGCCGACACCCGTGGCAAGCGCGAAGCAGAAGGATGGAAAGCCCGTATCAAACTCAACCGGTTTGGCGGTTTTGCTCTTATCAGAGGCGCTGGCGGACACTGCATCAAGCGAAGCAGTTTTGTAGTCCAAGGTTGCGCTGATTTCATGGAGAATTTTCAGGGCTTCACGCTGAGGATCGCGCAGGCTCATGTATTGGCTTATCTGTTCGGGTGAAGTCATAAAAGTTTCCTCGGAGATTCATTGATCGTTTGCGTATCTGCGACCAGCCTTTGCCCTTTTTTGCTGAGACAATAACGTTGCCACTTGCTTCGCGGTTTGGCGGGGATTGTATATTTTAACGCCCCTTGCCTTAGCAGGTTGCGAAGCGCCTTCTTGAACTGACCTGCCGCCGGTGTCTGTTTCAGATCTTTTGAGATTTCAAGTGCGGATTGCGGGCCGGATATCAAACTTGCAAGGATACGCTGTTCCAGACCTTTGGGTTGGTCTTGGAGCGGTCTTGGGCCGGTCTTGGGCTGATCTTGGGCCGGTCTTGGGCTGGTCTTGGGCCGCCAAAGCGTCTGCACAAACTGCCCGCCATCCTGTCTAAACTCCGGCTCCCGCTGTCCTGCTTCGCGACATAATCCAATCATGTCAAGAGTACCACTCCCTGCCTTTTCGATGTAGTGTGCCAGAAAGAGCGGATCAGCCACCAATGGATTGTGGGGAATCGAAGCGTGAGGATGGCGTAATTTCTCTGGTGTCAGAGGCGGAGGCAACTCCCCTGGATTCCAGACTTCCAGCCGATCCGAGAAAAGCATTGCCTGTACACTCGCCTTGCTGGCATAGTCACGATGTGCAACGGCATTAACGATGGCCTCGGCAACAGCCCCCTCCGGTAGTTCATATTCTACAGGCGCCTGTGGTCCCATTGCGCGTGTGCCGACCGAGCGTGCAATCTTGGACATGATAAAGTCAACGGCTTGGTCAACCAGTTCAAATATCGTGCCTTTGAAGATCTGGTACGAGGGAATCGGTTTACGGATTTCTGTGTCGTGAAAGTGCATGCACTTTACTTCGGACGAGATCAGGAACCGTTGCGGGGCCTTTCCAAATAGAAGTATTGCGGCGTGCGATGGCGCGCCCCGATCCAGCAAGTTCAAGTGTTCCAAAGCCTGAATCATAGGCGTATTTTCCGCCAAAGCAAATTGGCGCTCCTGCCGCGCCGTTCTCAGAAACCAACGCAGTCGCTCCTCCGACAAGTCATTCAATTTGGCCTTTGGGCAAGCGCTCGTGTCGAAGGGGCCTGTGCGCAAATCGCCTTTTTGCTCCAGATATTCCACCAAGCTGGCATACAATGCCGCTGTAAGTTCCGGGAGAGTGCCAAATCTTCGCCGAATCAGTTGTGCGTCGGCCTTGATGATAAGAGCCTGCATCTTGGGATGGCGGATCGCAGCTTTTGTGCCCCTCACATAAATCAGTCGATGTTTGGCGCGTTCGGTGGCGCGATCGAATTCTTTTTCAGTTGCCGACAAACCGACTGCATCCTCAGGCCCATAGTCATTTCCAAAAAGTCCGAGGTAAATCCCGCACCGATCAACTTCCTCCAGATAGACATCGTCCGGCCTGCGATCACTGGCCGGCAGGTCTTCAAAAAGAAAGACGTTGAAGAAACGCCTAAACAGAGGATCCCCCTGAAGGTAGGCTTTCAACGCCTGCCGTTCCGCCGCGAATTCCTTCTGCGGACTGCTGATGAAAATGGTTTTCACAACTACCTTACTTATCCTCTTCAAAATCGCATTTCTCAAGCAAATCCCGGGGAATTTTCCTGATCTCAATGTTATCCGGCACGTTCAGTTTGCCGATCCGCCGGGTGCAGTAAATTACAAGCGACTGGTTTTTGGCAATATCCTCGGCCAGCGAATTCAGATACATCTGGGTCAAGAACCGGGTTGTAACGTGCAGAAACCGGTTCTCACTGCTGATGCCGTGGAGTCGGCCGTCGTTCCGGAATTTGAAACCGGCAATCTTGCATATACCACGAATGAGCATGGTCTCGTCATAGCGCGGATTGATAATATAGACTGGATGGTCTTTCGTGGACAAATCCTTGTCGCGAACAAGCAATGACTCGGCCAGCCGATAATACTTGAACCCGCCGCCGCCTTTCCAGTTCACGGCTTCGGAAATTCCGCCTTGATCGGCGCCCTCAATCACCTTTTTCATGCGCGGGATGATGTGCGTATGGCAGTGCTCGCCGAGTTCCACCATTATCCAGCGCCGTCCCATCTTGTGCGCCACCGCGCCGGTCGTGCCGGAACCGGCAAAGGAATCGAGGACAAGATCACCGGGATTGGATGCTATCATGAAGACCCTGTGGATGAGCCGTTCTGGTTTTGGTGTGTCAAACGCATCAATCTTGCCAAAAAGGTTGTGAATCTCCTTCTTGGCTTCATCAGTGTGGCCAACTTCTTCATTCGGCCACCATGTCCACGGCACCATGCCTTCAACTTCGGATAGGTAACGGATTACATTGGGTTGTGAATTGCCATCCTTGCCAAACCAAATACGCCCTTCCGACCTGAGTCTTTCGAACGTTGCTTTGGCAAGTCCCCAGCAACGGCCTTTTGGGGGAACGTGGACTTTACCCCCCGGAGCAACGATTTCGTAGAACTGTTCTGGCGTCGCATGTCCCTCTTGCGCTGTCATCGGTATCGGTCGCCACCGCCCCTTGGGATCGTTATTAGGATTCTTGTATACCTTACTCTGTTCTTCGGTCAAAGGAATCTTGTTTCTTGTCGCTTTGAAGACCTGAACATCTCTTGCATAGACGACAATGTACTCATGCACATCACCGATAGCTTCTCTGTTTTCTCTCGAGTAGCGTTTCTGCCAGACGTTCGCGGCGACGAATTTGTCTCGTCCGCATACTTCGTCCATCAAAACACGCAAATATGGCATCTCATAGTCGTCAATGGATACCCATATTGAGCCATCAATTGACAGAAGGTGCCACAGAAGTTCAAGGCGGTCGCGAATGAGAGACAACCAGATTGAGTGCTCAACTCCATCGTCATAGTGTTGAAAGGCAGTCCCCGTATTGTATGGCGGATCAATGTAGATGCACTTGATCTGGCCGGCGAAATCCTGCTCCAGCGCCTTCAGGGCCAGCAGGTTATCTCCGAAGATGAGCATGTTCTCCGTCTTCGGGTCGCCGTAAGACTTGGCAGAATCTTCCGCCAGCACACGCGGCTCCAGCCGCGGCCGCTCCTCCTTCCCCACCCATGTCAATTCCAGTTTGCCTTGCTTTGTCAAAACAATATCCTCCAAGTTATTCTTGGCCTTAGAAAGGAAATTTCTTATCCAGGCAGTGTCTCCATGCATTTGTGATAGCGTCGGACCATTCGAGAGATGCAAACGTGAATGCGTCATTGAGCAGGGAGAACCTTCTTTTCAGTCCTGAGTCCACCGATGAAAAAGCTAATAGGTTCCATTGAAGGCGAAGGTGCATCCATGCTATGGCCTCTGAGATTTTGACGAAATTTCCGATACTCGTATTGTCAAATTTCGGCAGGATACCTATCCGCCCCGTTTGTTTTCCTGTTTTGAAAAGATAAAAGAATGAGAAAAATGAGAGATGGACATGAGAATGAAGAAAATTGAGTAAATTGAAAAGTATTTTCTGATCCTTAGGATCAAGCCCGCTAGTTTTGCCAAACAGATAATTCTGCGCTTCGTTGACCAGTTTTTTCCCCTCGTTCTTCATATCCCAAGGAACAATTCCCTGCTTATGCGCATTTTCCATCAGCTTGCATAATTCAAGTCTCCTTGGACAACTATCACGTTCTAATTTCAATATAGCAATACCCTCAAAAGCTGACCGCAACAGCGCGGTTGCATTACATTAATATCCTTGCCAGAACGTATTATATGCCGAACGGATTGTCCACAATGCTGAAATTAATAACGACATATCGTAATGTCCCTGTTTAGAGGCCGACTTACTAAACCACTTCAAGGTGAAATCAAAAAACGAATCCATAAGACGGACGTAAAAACCATGATAGAGATTTGGAGCAACTGCAGCCATTTCCTTTTCGTTTCTTTCGAAGGCCCGACTGTCCTCACCGATAATTCCGTTTGGGCCGGCAAAGGCATCCTCGATGCGCTTGATCCATTGTTCATATTCTTGGTTTATTCGTTTCATACTTCCAGATTATTGTCTCATCTCGGCCATAAGTAATTCGCAGGATCATTTACTTTTTCATCATATAATTCAGCATTTTGGACGTTTGCATCATGTTGCATTTCTTTGTCCGATAAATCAAGGAAAATTGAGCATGTGAAAAGAAGGGATAAAAAACTTTTTCACCCCATTTTCCCCACAACCAGAAACTTGACAGGTTGACGCCAAACATTTAACGTCATGACTCATGAGCGAAGACAGGATTTTCAAACATTTTGTCCGCGTGCCCTACGCCCACACCGATCAGATGCGGTTCGTCTATTACGCAAACTACTTAATTTATTTTGAAATGGCCCGCGCGGAGATGCTGAGGGAAGTCGGCTTGCCTTATGGCGAACTGGAAAAACAGGGGATTTTTCTGCCGGTGGTGGAAGCTCATTGCGAATATAAGACGCCGGCGCATTATGACGACCAGATTGAAATCATCTCGCGCTGTCAGATCCGGGGGGTGCGTTTGCGCGTTGAATACAAAGTTTCCCGCGGAGAAGATTTGATTGCCACAGGTTATACGGTCCACGCCTGCGTATCCAAGGAACTTAAAATTATGCGGCCACCGGGCTGTCTGCAAAAACTTGTTACATCTAGCGTGTAACCGGTATGGTTCCTCTTCATGTCATTCCTATGAATCATGCCACTGGCAGATCCGCCTATGGCGCGAATGGGAATCCAGATATTTATTTTTGCCTGTACTGGATTCCCGCTTTCGCGGGAATGACAGCAAACGGGCACGAGGTCATTACGAAGGTTTATCTTTAGACGCTTCCGGCCATCAGCCGCTTCATGGCGCCGTGACCCAGGACAACATCCGTGGTCTTGAAATGACATTTTGCCGTTTGCAGCAGGACGTCCGGGCCGTTTTTTTCAGCGAGCTGTTTGGCCGCTTCAATGACCTGAACGGAAGCGCCTTTCGGAAACCGCTGATGATATTGCTCCTGCAGTTTGCGGAGCCCCAGCAAAAACGCCTCACGCGCCAGGATGGAGGCGGCGGCCACGGCCACGTCCGACTCAGCCTTGTGGCGCTGCTGCAGAACAATTTTCCTGCCCTTGCCCATCAGCGCCTTTTCAATGAGATGTTTATGGCCGAATTGATCGGAGATGGCCCGCGGACATTCCGGCACATTCACCAATATATTCTCAATGGCGCGGGCATGGCCCCAGGCCAGCACCAGGTTGACGTTTTTCATTTTTCCGTAAAGCCGGTTGTAGGCCTGCGCGCCGATTGAGACAACGCTGAAACGTTTCCCGAGCATTTTGCGGATCTGGAGCGCCAACTCAAAGATACGCTTGTCGCTGGATATGTTTTTGCTGTCCCTGACCCCGATCGCGAGCATTTTCTTGGCAAGTTCCTTGTCGGCATAGGCGGCGGCAATGGCCAGCGGGCCGAAATAATCGCCCTTGCCGCTTTCGTCCACGCCGATATGCGGATCATACTGCTCCGGATTGAGCGTTTCCTCGTAGCCCACGCCGGCTTGTCCGAGCACTTTGGGTTCAAGTACGAACTGGACAAAATCTTTGGCCGCTTTTCCCTGAACGAGGCATTTGCCGCTCGTGTAAATGGAAATTTTACATTCGTCGGTTTCAGCCGCCGTAGTGGTATAGGGAACCTGAATCGGCCGGTAATTGCCGGAATTAAGAATGTCCGCCAGAATAATCTGCTGTTCGTCGGTAAGCTTGAACGTAAAAGAAGTCTTTTCCTGCGGCGCAGTTGGCGGCGGCGGCCGCTGCGGGTAAATGGGTCTATGGTGTTGTTTGTGGAACATTGTTAACAAGCGTTCAAGGAACGCTGAAATTAGAAAATAGAAATTCGGTTTTTACAAAGTCATACCGTCCAATTCTTAGATTCGTTCGTTTCTTACTCCAATTTCTAATTTCCAGTTTCCAATTTCGGGCCGCGGGCTAGCGATACAGCGGTCCCAGTCTTTCACATGCCCGGAAATCATCCCCGCCAAAACGATCCCAGATCGTCGGCCGGAAAATCTGTTCCCGGGGAACATTGTGCAAATCAACCGGAATCCTCAGCATGGCGTTGAGCGTCACCATATCCGCGCCGATCAGGCCGAACGAATTGCCGTCGTGATTGGGTCCGATGCGGGACATGTATTCAAACGAAGACATGCCGCGCGGCGCCCAATAGGTTTCCGGCCAGGTGCGGTCCGTCACGCGGCTGACATGGTCGGCCACATCTTTCGGCAGTTCAACGCTCTCGCCTTCAACGATTGAGCAGGTAAATTCGTTGCCAATGACATTATAGCGATAAGCCGTCATCGGTATTCCGCCGGGCGTGCGGTAATGGCTGGAAAGCCCGTCGCCCGGGAAATATTCAAGGCTGGCGGCCATATAGGTTGTTCCAGAGGAGGCCAGCTTGATGAGTTCATCCTGAAGTTTGCGGTCAGAACGGATGGCATCGGCGATTTCCTGAACCGACATTCCCTTGCCCTTCTTTTCCCCGGCAACAAGTTTGAACACATCAGCAGAAAAATCAAGCGCGCCCGCGCCGGAATTGCGTTTATCAATAAAGCCGTTGGGAGCTATTTTCGCTATGTTTTTACCGGTGGCCTTCTTTACGCTTTCCACGGTCCAGTTGGTGCGGATATCGGCAAAAAGCTGGGGCATACCGGAAACGAGATTTGCCGCCAGCATGCCGATGCCGTTTTTGGCGTCGTTTTCGGTCGCGACCAGGAAAGGCGCCCGGAATCCGTTCCAATCAAACGAACTGTTGAGGATGGATTCGGTCAGGTCAAAATTGGGATAAAGATCAGTCCAGGCGCGCTGGCCCTGGGTTCCGGCCAGGATCGCGTTGCACCCCTGCGCGAATTCAACGTCCGCCTTAAATCCCTGTCTGCGGGCAACAGCTTGGTCGGCCAGTTTTTCGTTGCCGATCATAAAGTCCCTGGTGATCATGGTAATCAAGATGCACTGGCGCAAAAGCTCATCCGATGCCAGAGGGCGTTTGCCAGAGCCGAAGTCAAATTTAAAGTTTTGCTTCATAAACCTGAAGGCTTTTTCAAGCTCGTCATGGTCATACAGTCCGCGGTCAATTCTGCCCTTGATCGCCGCCATATCCACCGAAACCGTGCCCATGCCGAGGTAATGGAGCATCATATTGCGCCGCACATCGGAACCGATAATGCCCATTGAAACTCCGCCGAGCGAAAGATAATTCTTGCCGCGCATTTCCGCCACGGCCGCCGCGCAGCGGCTGAAACGCAAGAGACGCCCGGCGACATACGGCGCCAGTTCGCCATCCTCGGATTCAAGGTCGGGATTGTAAATTGAAAAAATCGGCCGCTCTTTTTCATCCATCGCCGCGCAAAACGCCTTCAACCAGACTGCTCCGGGACGGTCGGTCTGGTTGAGGCCATAGGCCGCCTGTTGCCATTCGCTGCTGCCAAGCCCCTGGCAGGCGCTCATCAATTCATCGCTATAGGCCCAGGAACGGCTGACCCAGATGTTGGCGCTGACGCCCTTTTGGGCGTAAAAGGCCTGCGCCAAAGCACCGGTCCGCGGTCCGTAGACAATTTCCGGCGCCGTTACCACCCGGACCGATGTTCCATCCGGCAATTTAACATTATCAAGAATAAGTTTTTTGATCTTCTCAACCATGCGCCAGGTGCGCTCACAGTTGCTTTCGTAAGCGCCGGTCCGGCCGTCCGCCACCGGCGTGATGGCGATGGTCGGAACATGACCGACCAGTTTTCTTTCAGAACAGGCAAAGACGCGATTGCTCTGTTTTAATTCATTCATGGAAACCTGCGTTTGCGTAATATGTTTTTTCATGCAATTTTCTTTCTTTCATCCCAATCGTTGATTAACAGCAAATCTGTTCTGGTATTGATATCGTAATTTTCAAGGGGTTGTCAATGAAACAAACTTGCGTGATTTTCTTGGAACGTTACGTGTCAGGCTGATTCCGGTGGTTGGCCTTTGATCCTTTCCCAAAACTGTCGCGGCGAAACAATCTCCAGATCATGGACTCTTTTCAAGGCGAGAATTTCCTTGTCGCCCGTCACGAAAAGTTCAGCCCTGCCATTGATAGCCGACGATACCATCGCGATATCGGCGGAGTCCTTAAGATGTAATTCGGCCAGTGGTTTTGACTCGGCAAAAATGGTGTCTTGTTGGAGGAGCCAGAGGACATCGGCAATCAAAGCATCGGAAGCGTCGAACTTTTCGCGGAGAACCCGCTTGATTTCCTGAAACAGCGTATCGGAAACCACAAGCTCGTGGAATTCTATGACGGAGCGAAACACATCGGCGCAAAGCCCCCGCGTGGCCGTGGCGCTGGCAATTACGTTAGTGTCCAGAAACACCCTCATGATACCCGGGCAAAAACATCTTCGTCGGTAAGGAACCCCCGGGCCTCGGCAAATGGCATCATTTGGCGGCGAATGGCCTCAAATTGCGTGAGACGGAGTTGACGTCGAAGAGCTTCGCGGGCCACTTCGCTCCGGTTCCTGCCGCTCTGGCGGCTGGCCTTGCCCAGAAGGCGATCCAAGTCTTTATCCAGTCTAATGCTGAGTGTTGCTGTTTTCATGACTGACAATGTATGACATTTCTGTCTGGTTGTCAACCAGCCATTTAAAGACTTGAATGAGGTTGACTGTTTATAAAAAGTTTGAATTGGTCCTTTGGGGTTTGTTACAAAGCATGCGCTTTGCGCTAGGGTGGATTAACCCAGCCGGAACCGCCCAGGGAACCTGACACGGACAAATAATCGCTTCCGGAGAGCAGCGTCTGCCATACCCCGCTTGATTCCTGATAGACGGCCGGATCGGCTAATTTATCGCCATCATAATCTCCCGGCGTGGTTCGCCAGTCCGGCCCACCCAGGTTAAAAAATATTGGTTCGTAACTGCTGCCCGACAGCAAAACAATCCATTCGCCTATAGCGGATTGATAGACAGCCGGATCGGCCAATCCGTCACCATCATAATCGGCCGGGACACCCGCCCAGCCGTTTCCGCCGAGAAAAAAACTAACGGTTTCATAAGCGCTGTCCGACAACATAACCTGCCACAAACCCGTTGTCTCCTGATAAACAGTCATATCAGTTTCACCGTCGCCGTCATAGTCTTCCGGGGCCGGCGTAAAGCCGATGCCTCCCAGGTAACCTTCGTCGGCATCATAATCACTGTTCGAAAGCAGGAATTTCCAATAACCTTCTTCTTCTTGATAAACGGCCGGATCGGTTAGGCCGTCAGCATCATAGTCGCCGGGTACCGGGATAAATCCTGCCCCGCCTAAAACAATGGTTTGAGCGGCGTAATTAGCGGTTGAGCAAAGAACTATCCAGTTTCCATCGCTTTCCCGATAAATGCCCAGGTCGCATTTATTGTCGCTGTCAAACATTCCGGATACGGGCCGGCCGGATCCGGACGTTTGCAGTGAATAGACGCTGGCAAGGTTGGCGATCATGGCAAAAAGCCACTGCCCTGACCCGGAATTATACACCGAAAGATCGGTGCGACCGTCGCCATCATAATCATGGCCGGATAACAGGGCCTTATTCCGATAATAATAACGTTCAAGTTCGTCATAGCGGCGCGGGTGTTCGGGATAGTTTGATTTGCGGAGCACGAAATTGTCAATGGGGAAGGCGCTGCAGGCCGGCGCCCAGACAGATAAACTCTTGAGGATATTCTTGTCGGCCGAACTGGTATAGGTTCCTATGCTGACATGAAATGATTTTTCAACGGAGTCGTGTGGCAGCCCATCCTTGACCGCAGCATTATAAATCGCGTCTCCGAGCGCTCGCAGGGTGCGGGATGGTTTTAACTTGAATACAATATAGCCGTCCCAAACCTCGTAGGTTGAATTCACGATTTTATCGGCCAGATTGAAGCGTTCCGCGGAACGCGCCACTTTTTGCATCGCCGCCGAAAGGGCCGCCAGTTGATCGGCATTCAAGGTGTTGGCAATTCCCTGGAGGGTTATGTGAAGATTATCGGTGGGGTGCCATACGACCGTGGTATCTTTGGGCAGGAACTGAGCGATATAATTCTGGCGATTGACAATGCTCTGTTGAGTTTTGGAGGGAATATCCAAGGCAAGAAAATAACTTGCGGCCTGTCCCTCCCGCGCCCATAAAAAAAACAGGACCAAGCCGATACTCCACGTATAAAAAAGTTTGCCGCAGATAATTTTTCGGGATGATGTCATGCGCTAACCCTTGTGTAAGATGCGTCTCTGACTATGAGGATACAGGCGTTAGTATATAAGTCAAGTTTTTTCTTCAATGAATACGCGGCCCGGCAGGGGGAAAGCGCGTTTTATTCACCCTTCTTCGCCAGCCTGCCCGCCTGTACCCCGATCGCCGTCTAGGGATATTGGCCAGGGAAAGCCCTGTGGCAAGCCACAGGGAGGATACTCCTTCGCTCCAAAGGAGCTTCCTCCGTCGCCAAAACGGCTATGGAGGACAGGATGGTAGGACAAGATGGCGTTCTTGGCTTCCCCCTTCGCTCGGACAGCTTCGGCGGACAAGTCGCAGGGTTCCGCGGGGTGCTTCACCGGAAGGGGAGCACATCATCCAGCGAATCAACGCCGGCAAACAGCATTACCAGCCGGTCAAGGCCGAGCGCGACGCCCGCCGCCGGCGGCAGGCCTTTCTCAAGCGCGGCAAGAAATTCAAGATCAAGCTCATAAACCGCCTTGTCCATATCGCGGCGCTTGCGGGCGCATTCTTCAAATCTTTTCAGCTGTTCAGCCGCGTCGGTCAGTTCGCTGAAGGCATTGGCCAGCTCTATGCCGGCCAGATATAATTCCCAACGCTCAGCCAGGCGGCCATCATCCGCCTTCAGCCGGGCCAGCGCCGCGACCTGAGCCGGGTAATCCAGCAACACGACCGGACGGTCCGTTGGCAGGCTTGGCTCAATGCAATTGACCAGGTCATCTTCAAACCGGCGTTCGTCAAAGGCGACCGCCGGGTTCCAGCCGGCATGTTTTGCAAATAGTTTTGGGACGGAAAACAATTGCCATTCTGTCCCGAGATCAAGTGATTTGCCGTTTCTTTCAAGCGTCAGTTTTCCGAGGCAGGTTTTCGCCAAATGTCTTAAGAGGTCTTTGGTTTCGGCGAGAATATCCATATAATCGGCATTCGCCTGATACCATTCCAGCATGGTGAATTCAGGGTTATGCAAGTTTCCCCGCTCGCCGGCGCGAAAACACTTTCCTATTTGAAAAATCCGTTCATAGCCGGCGCACAAGAGACGTTTCATGTGCAGTTCGGGTGAAGTTCTCAGAAAATGGCCGTCTGTTGAAAAAGCGTCAATGTGAAGTTCCAGGGCCGGCGTGCGCACCAGGGCAGGGGTGCTTACCTCAAGATAATTGCGTTCACGGAAGAAATTACGCGTCGCGGATAAAAGTTTGGCGCGCAATTCAAGGATGGATTTCAGTCCGACGAGACGTGTTTTTTCATCTGGGGAATGGTGCACGTATCTTGCTGCCCGGTAAATTATTAGCCCTTGGCCGTGCGGACGCGGTCGGCATAACCGCCGGTGCGCGTATCAATCTTAATGATATCGCCCTGATTGATGAAAAGCGGCACCTGCAGTTCGTAACCGCCTTCAATTTTGGCCGATTTTGTGACGTTTGTGGCGGTATTGCCGCGGAAACCGGGTTCAGTTTCCTTGATTTCTTTTTCAATAAAAGTCGGCAGTTCCACCCCGATCGGACGCCCGTTATGGATCAGGATTTCAACTTCCATGTCCTCCACAAGGAAAAAACGCGCATCGCCCAGCACATCGGGGCTGACGCTGACCTGTTCAAAATTTTTGTCAACGAAGACATAATTATCTCCGTCCTTGTAGGAATAGCGCACGGCGCGTTCTTCCAGTTGTGGTTCATCCAGTTTATCATTGGAACGATAGCTTCTGGTGAGCGTGCTGCCGGTTATCAGGTTTTTCATTTTGCAGTTGTAAATTGACGCTCCTTTGCCCGGTTTGACAAAGTTAAAGTCGGTGATAAGGTAAGGCACACCGTCAATTTCCACCCGCAGGCCTTTGCGCAAGTCAGACGCTGAATACATTTAATTGTTCTCCTCTTCTCGGTAAGTGAAGCACGCCGCGGGGCGTCTTTGCGAACCCTCCGAAGCCAAGAACGCCACTCTTCCCTGCGTTTTGCCACAGGGCTTTTGGCGAAGGAGGGTAATTATTTCCAAATGCGGTGTTTTTTTAATACAATGCCCGGCGATTGGCAAGACTATTATTTTCATTTTTTTTGTTTTGGGCGAAACAGAATGGCCGCCGGCGGGGTAGGGATGAAAAATATTCGCTTGCGCCCCTCGGAGCGTTTTGCGATAAATCTTTTTGGCAATGTTTCCGCGCTTTTCAGGGGAGAGGTGACCGAGTGGCCGAAGGTGTACGACTGGAAATCGTATGTGCCCCACAAGGGCACCGCGGGTTCAAATCCCGCCCTCTCCGCCACTTTTTTGCGTAGCAAAAAAGTGCCCTGCGTAGCTCAAGGCTCCTGTGCTACTCTGCGAAGTAAACTCCGCTACGAAGCACGAGCCGCCGAGCGTAGAAGGGCAAAATGACAAATAACGCTCTGCGCCGTGTGCGGCATGGGCTACGGACGAATGGGTTCCAGGGAAATGATTTCGCTCCGGCTGAATGTTTTGAATATACCCGCCTCAATTTCCACTTTGATGTCGCCGTTGGCGTATTTTTCGCGGATAATGCCCTTGAAAGTCTGCTCCGGCTTGTCGCCGGTGCGGATGATCACCTCCGGCACGAACGGCACGGGACGCAAGGCGAGTTTTTCATGAAGAATAATATTCTGCTTCGGCAGGATATCCGCGGTGCGCTGGACATCGTAATATCCTTTTTTGGTGAATTGCAGTTGATGCCGGCCTTTCGGAATAAAATCAATCTGCATCTGGTCTGAGATTTGTTCGTTGCCGCGCGCTTTTGTTGTTCCGCGGAATTCGCCGTCCAGATAAACATTGACTTCCGGCGGCAGGGTGGAAATGAGCAGGGTGCCGCTGGATTTGACCATTTGAAATTCCACGGTTGTTTCCTCGCCAAAGACCACTTCATTGGTCTGGACCTGCGGGTCATGTCCCTGCAGTTCAACGCGGATGACATAACGGCCGGAGGGAATGTTGGTGGCGTTGAAGGGCGTTTCGGCCTTGAACTGGTTATTCAGATAAAGACGCGCTCCCGGCGGCCTGGAAAGCACGGTCATTTTTCCGGGCAGAGGATTCAAAACGGACGATATTTTCTGCTTTTCGCCGGCCTGGAGCGTAATTTCCCGCTGAACGGGTGAATGTCCCTTGAGCGTCATCTCAAGAGTATGCTTTCCAGTTTTCACTTTTGCAAGTTTCAGGGGGGTTGTGCCGGTAGCCGAATTGTCTATCGTGACTACGGCGCCGGTCGGCGCCGATTCCACAAAAAGTTCAGCCGAGTCCGGGACCAGGGCGAGGTCAACCTTGACCGGCGTCCGGTCTTCAACGTTCAGATTAACGGTCTTGGCTATGTATCCCGGCATGCTGATTTGCAGGCGCTTCTCTCCCGGCGGGAAATCATGCGAGAACATGGGCGTCTTGCCGATATTGACGCCGTTCAACTCAACATCGGCTCCGGCTGGAACCGAGTGAACAAGGACCAGGCCTTTCAGCGCTTCCAAGCTGAGTTCCACCGCCAGCCGTTCGCCGGCCCTGGTGGTCACCGTGGCGCGCGTTTCGCGGTAACCGGGTTTGCGGGCAACAATGAGATGCTGGCCGGCGGCAACCGAGGTGATCGTGGCCGGCGTGCTCCCGCAGCTGGCGGAATCGCAAAAAAGGGTCGCGCCGTCCGGGTCGGTAGTGACATAAATCTGGCCGGTTTTTGCCGCCGCCAATCCGCCCGGCCGGCAGGCGGGGAACAGAAGGCAGAAGGCAGAAGTCAGAAGGCAGAAGGCAGACACCCAGAGGGCGGTTGTAATCTGACCTCCCGCCTTCGCGGGGCGCCATAACACCGCTTCGGCGCGGCGGCGGCTGACTTCTGATCTCTTGTCTCTTGAATAAAATTTCATTTCTTCTTCAGATGCCGTTCCACATCAATCAGTTTTTTCCGGGCATTCTGGTGCCGTTCGTCGGAGCGGTCGGGTATTTTCTCCAGGACGATGCGCAGGTGCATGGCTGCTTCGCTCCAGTCCCTGAGTTTTATGGCCCTTTCGGCGAGGAAGAGATAATTCTTATATTCCTCATCCAGTTCGCGTTCGCATTCCTGGCGCAGTGCCACGGCATCAGCGTAGTAATCCGGCTTGGGATCAATGGTTTCAAGGTACCATTCGGTCTCTTTCAGCGCGCGGATGGCCAGGGCCAGGTTGGCGCGTTTCACCTCGCGCTGGTCGTAGCGCCGGCGGCCGAGTTGGGTCGAATCCCTGGCCAGATCAAGCAGTTTTTCCCTGGTCAGGGCCAGCGCGGTGAGTCCGATCTCATTCTGGGCAAACTCCTCAATTGCCTCGCGGGCCTTCTGAAATTGCTCCGGCTCAATGGTGTTTAACACTTTCACGCGATGGGTTTTTCTGCCGGTGGTTATGGTTAGGTCCCAGAGATCATATACTTCTTCAACGCTGCCCTTGTAGACTTCCTTGAGACTGTTGAAATCCGACTGCAGGAGCGTGGCGCCGAGGGAACGGAGCAGTTCCGGGTCTATCTTCTTGCGCTGGTTTTTGGGGACATGCCTTTTGTTTTCCAGGTCGTCAATCTGGACGGAAAGTTCGCCGTTCTGCAGTTCCAGCTCGTAGCGGAATATGTTTTTCGGGCTGGCCTGGATTTTTTCATAATAAATTTCAAGCGTTTCAGGCTGTTCCGCCGGCAGCAGGCCGCTTTCCACTCCGGCGGCGGGCACCCTCTGAAAACGCACAATAAGCGCGAACGCCGCCGCGCCGCCGGCGATCATCAGCGCGATTATCAGAAACTTTCTTTTTCTGTTTTCGGCGGGCGGCCGCAATAAGGATTCCGGTTTGCCGCCGTCCGTCTGGGATTCAGGGGCGCCGAAGAGATGGGCGGTTGACGAAGATGGGAATTCGTCGCTGACCACTTTGAGCACCGTATCGCCGAGCATGAGCAGGTCGCCGGTTCGCATGCGGACAATATGAACGGGCGCCGAATTAAGCAGAGTCTTGTTGGCGCTGCCGAGGTCCTCAACCCATAACCCCTCGCTCGGCTTGAAAAAAATGCGGCAGTGGTAACGGGACATGACCGGATCCGTGAGCGCGATATCGTTGTTGCCTGAACGCCCGACGCGCGCCCCCTCCGGGCGGATTGATATTTCCCGGCCCTGATCCGGGCCTTTTTCCACAATGAGATGGACTAAACGTTCCTGCGCCATGGGTTTGCCGTTTGAAGCTTTTTTTCATTAAATACCTTCTTTAGCGGAAAAGATCAATTAAAAAGCAGGTGAAGTTATGAGGAATGTCCCTTCCAACGCGCCCCTCCGGCCTTGCCGCCCATGTTAAGGCATTTCCGGCAGGTGAGATTTAACCAGTTTAATCGCCGCGTCGGCCAACAGGTCGCCGGTTTCCGGCGCCAGACGGCTTCCGCCGCCGAATGTGGTTTCGTATCCGCCGTGCGCAAAAGCCTCTTTATGCGGCACGTAACCCACCATGCCGTTGGCATGCCCGACAATCAGCGCGTGGGCGGGCCAGCATTGCTCTTTGATGCGCAGCCCGTGCTGGACAAAATATTCGGCCGGAATGCCGACCCATGCCAGTTCATCCATGAAAAAAACCTGCACTTCGGCCGGGTCAACGCCCTTGGATTTTATTTTTGCGCATAGAGCCGGCATGTGCCGATCATAAATGGAAGAGTCAACAGCCCGGTAGGCGCCGTGCGTTGTGCCCTTGATTTCATCCTCGGTAATGGTCCTGAAGGGCAAAGGCACGGTTGCGGAAGCGGCCGCCAGATGAAGTTTTTGCCGCCATTTCATTTCAGGGAACAGTAGACTGACGTCATCAGCCAGAGTCTGTCCAACAGTTTCCATGGAGGGGGTCAGGTCTGGATTAAATGTGTTGTAGGTGGAAATATTTCCGCAGGCGCCGTTCAGAAAAAGCGCGGCCGGCATGCCGCGCGTTTTGAGCCGCCGGGCCATAACACCCGGATAACCGGCCGAGATGGCCGTGTCGCCGCCGTGATCAGTGGGGTGGCAGGTGAAATTGACCAAACATCCCAAATATTTTCCTTGTGCGTCGCGGGCGGCCAGAACAGCCAGTTCAGGATCTATCGGACCTTCCGGACATAATGCCAGCGGATCGCTGAGCAGGCCGTGGGTCTTGACCGTGCCGTCGCGCATAATGGTGCGGCGGTTCCAGGCGATTCGCGCCTCGGAACCGCGGGCAAAGCCGATTGTTGCCGGCTGAAGTTTTTCAAATGCCTGCCGGCAGGCTGACACGCATTGCTGCAGAAATTTTTCAACATAAGCCGGATCAGGCACAGCGTCACCCACAGGCGCGGCTGAGACAGCCGGTCCGGCGTGGTTGTGCGAGGCGCTGACCATCAGGCGGTCCGGCGGCAAACCGCAGTTTTTTTGAGTCCGTTTCCGGATTTCCGCCACCAAGCGGGCGGGGATGCTCAAAATATCAAGCTGGAGAAAGGCAATAATTTGCTTATCACATTCAAACGCTACCGCGTGCGCGCCCAGCTGGTCCAGGATGCGGTCGCTTATTATTTTTTTCATCCAGCCGACTTTTTCCACGCCAATTGGCGGCGTTATGTCAGTTTCCGCAAAACCGGCTTTAATTTTTGAGATATTTTCCATTCTGTCTCCTTTACGGCCGTCGTCAACACCGATTGATTTTTTCCAAATAAATCAGACTGTCCTTTACGGCTTCCAGCATGTCCGTGGCGCATGAATCCAGTTCCACAATAAGCCATTCCGCGTCCGGCGCCGCGGCTAATATCGGCGGGAAATCCATTTTTCCCCTGCCGACCGCGGTCATGGGTTCGTCAAGTTTGCATGGGCCGTCCTTGATATGAAGCAAGGGCGCACGGGTCCCAAGTTCACGCAGTATTCCGACCGGGTCGGCGCCGGCGGTCTTGACCCAGTAAGTGTCAATTTCAAAAAACACGGCGGGATCAAGGTGCGGGAGCATTATTTTATAGGCCGGCGTTGCGCCGATATTTTCAAATTCCCACCAATGATTGTGAATCGCGAAACGTAGACCGTTTTCCTGGAGAACCAGCGCGGCCTCATTAAAATCATCACAGTTTTTTTTCGCCATGTCCGCGGTTTTGAAATTATCAGCCCCTTTGCCGCTGATCAAGGTTTTGCCGCCGAGCGCGAGCAGTTCGTCAATAACGCGGTTTTTATTTTCGCCGATGGGCAGCGGAAGATGCGCGCCTGAAACCCGGAGGTCGTTCTGCCGTGCGATTTTTCCGGCTAAAGCCGGACTTATCCCGGCCGGCAGCCGGGCAAACTCCACACCTTCATAACCCATGGCGGCGATTTTGGAAATGACGCCCGCAAAATCTTTTGCGAGTTCATTCCGGACCGAATATAATTGAAGTCCTGTTTTTCTGTTCATGGTTTTTTCATCAGCTTATCTTTTTCGCGTTATCCAGTTCGTTCATTATGTTTTGCAGATAATTTGCCGCGCGGCGCGTGGCCTCATCCGGCGGATATTTATTATGTTCATATTCAATATTGATGTAGCCCTGGTAGCCGGCCTGTTTCATGGCCGCCAGGCAGGCGCGGTGCGGCACGATGCCTTCGCCGATCAGGGCGGATTCGTAATAGCGCCCATCCAGCCCCTCCAGCCCCTGGCCGGGCTCGGTCAGGATCCGGTCCTTGAAATGGGCATGGACGACATGCGCGGCGCATCTTATGAATGATGCCGCCGGCTCTTCGCCGCCCAGTAAAACATTGCCGCTGTCATAGGTCAGTTTCAGTCCGGGCACTTCGCGGACGGCTTCAAGCATGTCCGAAGAAACAGCAAAGGGACTGTCTGCTCCGGGAATGTTTTCAATTGACATGGCGATTCCGGCGGCGCGCGCTAAGCCCGCACTTTCCTGAAGCCCGTGGATGAACTGGCCGCGCGCCACGTCGCGCGGGACGCCGTTGCGGTTCTGCGTATGCACCATGATAAGCGGAGCGCCGATTTCCGCGGCGATGTCAATGCCGGCCCTGACCTGGTCAACCCCGGCCGCGCGCTCGGCCGCCGTGGCAAAATTCAAGGCGGCGCCGATGATCGTATAGCAAACCGGCGTTATTCCGTAATCCGACAGCACGCGCTTGATTTCCGGCGGCGTCAGGCCGTAAGTGGTCACCATATCCGCCCCGTCAATGTTCAGCTCCTTTGCCAACCGGCACATGCCCTCCAGGTCAAAGCCCCCCTCCTTTTTCCATCCCTGCCGGGCAAAGGTGTAGGACATTACGCTTAATTTCATAGCAGTATTTTTTTGTCTGCAGTGTCATTCCCGCCCGCCTGCAACGCTACCCAGCCCGCAGTCGCTACGCGCCAGCGTTGCGGGCGGGTGCGTAGCATTGCGGGCAGGCGAAGGCGGGAATCCAGAAAAAATCTGTCTGAGTCTGGATTCCCATTTTCCCTGGCCGACGCTTATAGCAGGCATGGGAATGACAGTTACGCAAGACGTATTTGGTTGCTGGTTACAACCTCCGATTATGTTGTGAAAGTCGGATTAAGGACCTTTCAATGTTTTTTCCACATCCAGTTTGTCAAGCTGGGTGAAGACTTTTTGGAACGCCCGCGCCATGGCTTTGACGACGTTTTTGCCGTTGGGTGCGCGCAGGGGAAATGTCATGCCGAAATGCGTGTCGGTATGATGCTGGGCGACCGGAAATTTGGCGGGATCATATTCAACCGGCGCTGTCAGGCGGCATTTCCAGGGGCAGCCGCGGCCGTAGGCGTTCTTTGCCTGGAACACGGTCATGGCCGGCAGGATAAATCTTTGCCAGACGCTGACCTGCGCGCCTTCGGCCTGCAGGGCTTTCATGACCGCGTTGCGGAAGCGCTGCGGCTCGCCCGTCCATTTTGCGGCCGCCATGTCAATCCGGCTTGTAAAATTATACCAGTTGTGCGTATGACCAGCCGGCTCCTTTGGCAGAATCAAGGCGGGGAGATGCCCAGTGAGACTGCCGAGCATGGCCGCATGTTCGCGCTGGATGGCGACATGTTTGTCAAGCCGGCTTAATTGCGCCCGGCCAAAGGCGGCCAATATATCCGGACAGCGGTACATCCAGCCCAGGGCATAAGCATGGTAATCGCGCGATTCCATGGGCGCGCGCGTCTCGCCGAACGCCCACAACATGCCGGCTTTGTCGTAAATATCCTTGTTGTTTGTGACGAACATGCCGCCTTCACCGGTGCAGAGACATTTGTTTTGATTATTGCTGAAAGCCGCGCAATCCCCAAAAGTACCCACCTTTCTGTCCTTGAACAGGGCGCCGTGCGCCTGACAGGCATCCTCAATTACGCTCAGTTTGTGCCGCCGGGCAATTTTCATGACTTTATCCATGTTGACCGCCAGGCCATGGAGATGAACCACAATGATCGCTTTGGTTTGCGGGGTTATGGCCGCTTCAATCTTGTCAATGTCAATGTTCATCGTGTCAAAATCTATGTCCACAAAGACCGGAATGCAGTTGTGATGCAGGATGCAGGTGGCGCTGGAGGACCACGAATAGGCCGTCACCAGCACATGATCGCCGGCGCTCAATCCACAGGCGGAAATGCCCATGTGCAGCGCTGCCGTGCCGCTGTTGGTGCAGATGGCGTATCGGTTGCCGTTCCAGGCGGCGAATTCCTTTTCAAACGCCGTGCAGTTTGGCCCTAAAACATATTTATGACTGTTCAGCGAGGCCAGCACCATTTTGCGGTCCAGATTGCCAATTGGCGGCCAGGGTTTGATTAAATCTTTTGCCACCGCCGGTTTCCCGCCATTGATTGCCAGTTTATCCATTTTTTTACCCTCCTCTTGGCTGTGTTCACTAAGGCTAACCTTTAGACCATTTTCTGTAAACATACACGTTTTTGCGTATATGTTTCGGGTAGGGCGGGACCCCGTTTTGAGCTGGGTAAACAGCCTGCTTACCACGCCATCGGCGTGGTCCCGCCGCGGCCGCACAGCCTGTGCGGCCCTACCTTTTGGGTTGCGGGCACTAGCCCGCCTTAATATTTTCCATAATTTCTCGCGGTTTCAATCATCGTGAAAATATTTTCCTCAGGCGTGTCCCGGCCGCATTGATCGCCGGTGGATAGAATAAATCCGCCTCCTTCGGCCGCGTCATCAATCGCCTGGTGCGCGGCCGCGCGCACTGTTTCCGCAGAACCTCGCAACATCACTTCCGTTGTGTGCAGATTGCCCATTAATGATAATTGCCCGCCGAATTTCCCCTTCAGATCTTTCAGGTTGCAATCGCCCATGGGCGGGATTTCCAGCGGATTGATGCTGTTTAAATCCGTTTCTTCAGCGCACATTTTCGCCAGCGCCCGCTCCGGACCGCAGCAGTGCACCTGGCTGGGGATGCCGGCCGCCCGGCATATTCTGGTAATCCTCCGCATGGCCGATAACCCCAGGTCCCTGAACATATCCGGGGTGTTGAAAACCAGCAGGCCGGACGTGCCGGTGAGGATAAAATCGGGACGGATTGGAGCCGACATAATTTTTTCCAGCCGCATTATAATCTTTTCCTCCATTTCTTCCATGTGCCGTTTCACATCATCGTAACGGTCATAATAATCATACACGGAATAACAGCCGGGCATTTCCGGATTGCGCAGGCATGGAATTCCCACGCTCACTCCCACCACACCTTTGTCGCCCATGTATTCCTTGACTTCCCTTAAAAGTTCCAGGTCTTTTTTCTGTTCTTTTATCCCTTCAATTGGCTCATATTTCTCCGGAGGTCCTTCCATGTCCAATTTGGAGGCGGCCAGGGTGGTGGGGGGATCATGGCGATAATAAACAGTGACCAGGGGCGACCATTCCTTGCCGGTTTTTCCTTTTGCTGTGTATTCCCTGGTGATAATTCTTTCGTCCGAGCGGAAAATAATGACCGTTTCCCGCTTGTGTTCCGAACAGCCTGCCTTTTCAAAGACGTTTGGCGCATTGGGCAGCCAGCCGTCAAACCCGAAATATTTCACGGCATCAATATATGCTTTCCATGGCGGCGGGTCCTGATAGAGATAAATATCCCAGAATGGTTTCCCCGTGAGTTTGCAGGGAATCATATCGGAAATATCCGGCGCAACCGGCACCATGTCCGGCTGTCCGTTTTTCATGGCAATTAACATGCGCTCTTTGGAAGTAATGAGCATGATCTTTCCTTGCTGGCAAACATTCTGAGGCAGAGGGAGGGCTTGCGCAAGAGGAAGAAATTGCTATTTCGGGGACTTTTTTGCTCTTTTGAGCCGGAATGCGCCGCGGCGGAAGGCATGCGAAATGCAGTGTCATCCAGGCGCAGGCCTGAGCCGGTCTTTTTTGGCCATGACTTTTCCGCAGGAGATTACGCCAGACCGAGAAGTTTTACGGCGTTCTCACGGGCAATCTTGTTGAAGACCGTCGCGTTGATTTTCTTCGTGTCGCGCCATTTGAGCAGAAGGTCCATCATGGGAAAAGGCATGCCGACACAGCAGAAATCAGTGCCGAACATGAGCCGGTCCTGGAATTCTGTCAGAAACTTCGGGCCGTATTCGTGGTCTCTGCCGAGCACGCGGCTGGCGTCGGACAACTCGCCATAGAGGTTGGGATAGCGGCGCAGGAGCTTGGGCACCACGCCCTCCTCCTTGATCGGTCCGCTTGGGGCCTGGCACCCGACCTGTTCGCCGTCAGGAGTGAACACGGTCTTTCTTTGGGCCGGCGTCTCCAGGCGGGCAAGCTCCTCCCAGAACAGCATGCCGTGCCCAAGCATGATGAGTTTCGGAAACCTCTGCAGGGTATGTTCCAGTTGCGGCAGGCCGGGATCATCATACAATCCAAAATCGCCGCCGATTTGATCGGAGCCGTCAAAAGTCACCGGCAGACCCGTTGCCTGAGCGTGCTTGAAAAGATTTTGAACCATGGGGTGCAGGAAGGGCATGTTTGGCATGACTTCGCCCAAGCCCTTGCAGCCTTGGTCGCGGTAGTATCGCAGCAGACGATCCAGCGGCGCATCGGCCGAGTTTGTCAGGGCCCGCGGATCAATGTTGCAGAACGGGATGAAACGGCCGGGGTGCGTTGCCGCCATATCAAGGATATCTTCATTTGACTGGGGAAGATAAATCTCGGGACTGACGACAGGGAGCAGTGCCCCTTTCTCAATCCCGGCTTCATCGTAACGCTGAATCACCTGCTCCGCTGTGGGAAATTGCGTCACAAAAGGCGCGGGTCTGCGGTAGGCATGGGCGTGAATGTCAATGAACATCGGGTTTAACCTTTCAAGAAGCGTCCCAGGATGATTTCATCCACTCCTTCGCGGAAATGGTCTTTGCGGTATCCCTCCGGAATGAAATCGTGTTTCAGGTAATACATGATTGCCTTTTTGTTGTGCGCCGAAACGCAGGTGTCAATTTTTCTCTGCTTGTGTTCCGCCCAGAATGCCTCCGCCCTGGCCATCAGCAGCGAACCGATGCCGTGCGCGTGGCAGTTCGGATCAACCCCCACATAATCAAAGACGCCCAGTCCATTGGTTCGCGCCGTTACTTTGACGACCCCAAGGACCTGGCCGTCTTCTTCCGCAATGAATATTTGCGACTCCATGAATTGGTCTTTGACATGCGCCCCTTTTATGAGCTCTTCCGGATGGAAATGCGCCGCGCTGTTTTCATCAAATCGGTCTTTCAGAAAGCTTTTGAACGCGGCGACAAGAATTTCCGAGGCGCGTTGCGCGTCTTTTGTTTCAAACGGCCGGACATTAACCATATCTGCTCCCTTGTGCGTTTTTGTATTCTGAGGGTTGCGCTGATCTAACCACAATTTAATTTGATTGTCAGGCTATTTTTGCCGCAAGAAATGGAGGGGCGTCCGCGGGACGGAATGTTTCCCGACAGGGGTCATTCCCGATGCAAATGGCCGAGGAGCAGGGGCGGGGCCAGCAGACCGCAGGGCCGGATATGATAATCATAGGACCAGCGCAAACCTTCCGTGCGCCAGGCACTGGGGGAGCTTGCGGTTCCTTCGCCGGTCGCATGCAGAGCGCCGAGGGTGTTGACCCGGTTGCCGAACACGGTGAGGTCCAGCGAGTGAGGCCCCGGCGTTACCCGGCCCAGTTCCGCGATGAACGGCGCAAAAGCGATGGTTCCCTTGCGCTCTCCATCCAGAGCCGCGCTCAACAACGGGCATCGGAAGCGTTTGGCTTGAACCGCCCATGCGCCGGCTTTCATATCCAAAACGTAATGGTAGGTTACGTTGCCGCCGTAAAACGGCAGGCCCTGTTTGGTCCAATCCTCCGGCGAGAGCGTGCGCGGCGGCGCAATAATTCTGGCCTGCCGGCCGTCAACGGCAACGCCAAAGTCACCCAGTAAATAAACATGTTCAGGCATGGTCTTGCGGTGATAGGGAATGGTCAGCGTCAGCACATGCCGTCCGGCGGCGAGCGGCGGCAACGGGATGGTTTGGATTGCCTCGTCAATATACCGGCCGTCCGGAATGGCCGGCAATTTTGTTCCGTCCAGTTCAATCTGCGCGGCAAAGTCCTCCAGCCCCAGCTTTGGCGCGGCGATGTTTGCCTCCGAATAAATCGTGAAACGCAATGAGAGGCAACCCATGATCGGCAAGGGAGCGGCATCCACCCATGGCTGCGCCAGATGACTGCGGCGGCGCAGGAGTCCCAGCCGGCTCCGGACCGCGTCGTCAATCCGCAAAATTTCATCCCGGGCATTCCAGGCCTCTTCATTCCAGCGCCATTCCGCCTGATCCATGACCAGCACGTTCGGTTCGGAGATGGTCACCGGCGCCGGGGCGCTCAGCTCATAAAGCGGACTCCAATCCGGCGGCGCAGCAATTTCCACGGAACATTTTGCCGGGCGCAATTCCAGCAGGAGGTGGCCGTGCGCCGGAAAATCGTGCGTAATCTCCGTGCATGGACCGGCGAGATGGCTGGTGATGCCTCTTGTTCCGCCGGTGAGCGTGTCCATTTCAAAGGCCTGCCAGTGACCGTGCAATTTAAGCGTAATCCCCCGGCGCGGCGCCGAACGATCCGTATTGCATACAAAGAGCCAGCGCTTGTCGCCCTCAACGCGCATCTGATGCAGAAGGGCATCGCAGGCCGTGCCGTCCGGTTGCGATGCGTTAATCTCCCGCAAGCCGTCCAGTTCCGCAAGGACCGCCTGTTTTTCCAGCGGAATTGAACGACAGCGCGCCGCCAGTTTTGCCGGGCGATCCGAGGGCGCCGCATTTTCCAGGGAGGGGATTTTGCCGAGGAACAACACCTGTCCGCCCGCGTCTGCGAATTTTTCCAGCAGGTCCAGCGTGCGGCTCCGGATTGTCCGCAGACCCGGCACCAGCACAGTCTCATAGGCCATGTGTCCGATGCGGAGGAGTGGTTTTTCGCCGCCGGCTTTTTCAACAGTGGTTGGTATGGCATCTTGCGCATCATCCGCGTCCTCGGCCAGCAATGATTCCGCCGCGTAATCAAAATCAATAAGGCCGTGGAGCAGCCATTGGGCCAGGTCCTGATGTTCGCGCTCGCGGCGGTCGCGTTCCGGCCTGGTCTGCGACATTGGCCCGCAGGCAAGCCAGTAGGATTCAATGGGATGAATAACCGCCGCCCGCGTCAGGGGGCGGCCCCGCGACATTACCATGTGCACGCGCGCAAAATGGTCCTCAATCAGCCGGTATTCCTGCCACCAGGGGGCTTGGTAAAATATGGAGGCGGGATAATCGCGCTTCGCTTCGCCGCGCATGGAATACCAGGCCAGGTGATGCACGTGATGCGTTACGCCCAGCGCCGCCTGCCAGTCGCCCTGGGCCTTATGATCAGAAAATGCAAATTCCCAACCGGTGGCGCCATACAGTTCGCTCAAGACCCGGCCGCGGCCGAGCTGGCGCGCTGCGCTTTGGACCTGTTTGGCCGTGGTCAACTGCAGTGTGTCCCCCAGGCAGTCAATTCCGGGAATGTCAAAATAAGGATAAAACCGCATCATTTCTCCCATGGAGCGCGTTTGATTTTCCAGGGAAGATTCCTCCATCAGATGCCCGGCCAGCGGCAGGCCGTGGCGCCGGCACCAGCAGGACAGCGGCGCATAAAATCCATGCGCCAGGCGTTCGCGGACATGTTCATAAAACCAGTAGCGCACGCGGGACGCGCGGCCGCCGGGCAGTTCCCAGAACAGTTCGGGCAAGTGATCAAGCAGGTCCGCGCCATAGGCGGCGTGGAAGCTCGCCGGCAGATCGTCCGTGAACGGCATTTGAATGTCCTCCATTGCCTCCGGCGATGAGAGAAATCCTTTGGAAGAGGCGGCGGCCTCATCGGTGAAAATGGCCGGGATGGTTTTGCCGAAATATTCGCCGGCGATTTCGCGATAACGCTCGTGCGTGATGTCCAGGAAACGGCGGGCCGCTTCCGGGTTCAAGGTGTCCACCTTGGTCTGGTTGTTATAGCCGCAGCAGGGGAGCGCCACCTCCAGATAAGCGTGCCAGATGCGTCCGCGCCCGGACGTTGGGCTTGTGTGTCCGGCCAGGCGCCGGTATTCGGTCAGACAGCCGTTTGTCAAAACTACTTCATAACAGGCCAGTAAATTTCCTTGCTCCGTCCTTTTTGGCGGACATTCAAGGATTTTTTCACCGGTTGGTTTGGCCCTGTCCGCTGGATAGGCCCTTTGGGTCCAGAGCAGAAAGCGCTGACGGTAACGCGGGTCCGCGGTTACCAATCCGCCGCCGTAACCGGATGGCCAGCGGTCTTCATCATAGAGCCATGCCTGGAGTCCAAGGTCATGCGCCTGGCGCACGCAGGCCTTGACGTGTTCAAGGAACTCCGCGCCCAGGTAGGCCGTGTCCAGGCCGGTGCGGCTGTGCATGACGAATCCGCCAAAGCCCATGGCGCGTATGAGCGCGATCTGCCGCAGGAGGCGGCCGCGGTCCAGGCGGTCGTTCCAGCTCCAGAACGGCGTGCCGCGCCAAGCCGCGGGCGGACAAGCGAACGCATCGTTATCATTCATTCGCGGCATATGGTCGGATTGTTTTATAATCATGACAACGCCGTGTAATTCCGGCCTTATTGTTTAATTCGGTTGATCTTATATATATGCCTTGTTTTCCCGGATGGGCCGCAGCGCGCGGCCTGGGGGCTGATGCCAAAATAACGATGAAATACTTTTGAAAAATAATTGCTGTCGTTATAGCCCACGGCATAGGCGGCTTCCGAAACATTTTTTGTGCCGCTAGTCAGCAATTCTTTCGCCTTCTGCATGCGGACTTGCGTGATGTATTCCACAAACGAAAAATCGCTTTCCCGGCTGAAGAGGTGCGAGAGGTAAAACGAACTGATGCGCAGGGCCTCGGCAATCTGATCCAGGGAAATCTGTTCGGCGTAATGCAGGTCAATATATTGCCGGGCCTTAAGCAGCAGAACCTGGCCATGCTGTCGGCGGGCGTCGGGCAGGAGCCGTTTCTCTGCCTGCAGGGCTTCCCGCAGGATCAGCAGGAGAATATTGTGCGTGTAAGAGCTGATCAGTAATTGATCGGTTTCCGTGCCCGCGTCCAGCCCGATTTGCATCCGGCCGCACAGTTTGCCGATCTCCCCGGCGATTGGCGCGCAGAACCGCGGCATCTTTTTGAGCGGGACAATCCGGAAATAGTCCCGGGAAGGCGGCCAGGCAAACCAGATCATAAAAACTTCCAGTCCGACGGATAGATCAAATTCGTCCCGATGCCAGCTGCCGGCCGGAACGAGCAGGGTGTCGCCCGGCCCGCCTTCAAATTGGCCCTGGCCGATCCTCAGGACAACGCGGCCCCTGATTACATGGATCAGTTCATTTAAGTGCGCCAGATGTTTTTTGCGCGCCCAGACCGGATCAAAAATCATTTTCCCGATGGCTTGGATGTCCGGCAGTTGTTGAAAACGGTTGAATATTGCGGTCGGCCGGGAATGTCCGGAGAATGTTTTTATGCGGCGCATGATTAATTCCTTATTTTTGAGTCATTTCATGGGCATACATGCCCCTGGTTTCGCGGATAAAGAAGGCGGCGATGGCCGAAATAACCGCCAGGCCGGCGCAACCGGCAAAAATCATCCGATAAGCAATCACGGGATAAATAATGCCCCGGTCCGTAAGGCAGGACTGTTCCTTAAAACAATCCATGACTACCCCGGCAAGATTGGTAACAAGGGCCACGCCCACATAAGCCGCAAAGTTGGTCAAGCTCATGCTGGTGGCCGCTGCCGAGCTTAAATTGACCTCCTTGGCGGAAGTGAGTATGATCGGCGAGATAAATGACGCAACGCCGAGCAGCAAGAGCCCGGTTTCCATAACACGGTAATCTGGACGGTCTTGAGCCATCAAGGCCATTAAAACGACGGCGGCCAGCGTCAGGAAAACGCCGGCCAGAATGACCGGCTTGCGCCGGTTGCCGATTATCCGCGAAATAAAACCGGCGAGCGAGGCAAAAATCATGGAAAGAAGCATCATCGCAAATGTTATGGAAGCGGCTTTTGCCGAGGAAATCGCGCAGCAATCAGTAAGCATTTTTTTTCCGAGCGGTCCCTGGAAAAGAAAATAGATCGTGAAATTGATCGCGCCGGCAATGGCAATCGGATAGCTCAATTTATTCCGCAAGACGGCGCCCATATAATTTTCTTTTACCCCGGGACGCTGCGGCTCATGCACGCGGAATGTTCTGAAAACAATTGTCGCCATGATCAAGGCGGCCAGGCATAAAAGGCCGACGCCGAACAGGGTATCACGCCAGCCGAAATTACTGACCGCCCGTTCAAACGGATATGTGCCGGCCAGACCGCCGCTGTAGCCGAAAAACAGGGAGACCCCAAGCCACATCGCAAAATGACGCGGATTGAAAAGACCGTCAATCTCCTTGACCAGGCTGATAAATATTGTGCTGGCGCCGGCGGCAAGAAAAGCCCGGGTCAGATAAAGCATGGGGAGCGAATGTGAAAGCGGAAAGAGAATTGAAGCGCAAGCCAGGATGCCTGCCCCGGCCAGCATTGTGCGCCGGCCGCCGAATCGGTCGGCCAAAGTGCCAATAAAAAATTGGGCGATGGCATATATATATAAGAAAATGGAACCAAGGGCGGTAATGGCGGCGGCGGTCGTGTTGAAATCGCGCTGCAGTTCGTCAAAACAGGTGCCGGGAACGGCCACGCGCTGGAAATACGAGAAGAAATACAGGAGCAGCATGCAAAGCAGAAGCAGAAGCTTGCGCCATTCTTTTTTTACAAAAAAATACATGCCTTGATTCACTGCTGTCCAAAATAATCTGATTTAGCGGTATTACCGCTTGAATTTCCGGTTAAAAACGAATGTTTTAGACAAGTTTTGAAATCAGGTTGCCTCCATGCTGTCCAACACATCATATACCAAGCGCCAACTGCTCGTCAGGCGGCGAGAATACAGGCACATCAAACGGCGCATTGAGCCATTTCCACAAGTCGCGGTAGGTCAGCAGATTAAACCGCAACATAGCCGCCAGATTCGACAAACTCCA